>Ga0101941_1001708_pt1 | contig 13487 bp, 12 predicted proteins | sample DewCreD2012metaG_3_FD_75242 | JGI IMG/M metagenome (GOLD analysis project Ga0101941, IMG submission 75242) | Hot spring sediment bacterial and archeal communities from British Columbia, Canada, to study Microbial Dark Matter (Phase II) - Dewar... ...
GGACGACCTGTGCGAGGCGATGCAGAGCCAGATGCCCATCGCCTATGTGGGTGCGGCGTTGCGACTGCTTGCCCTCGAAATCACCCGCATCGCAAATGACCTGCGCCTGTTGGCTTCGGGACCGCTCACGGGCTTCGCCGAAATCGTGCTACCCGCCGTGCAACCGGGCAGCAGCATCATGCCCGGCAAGGTGAACCCCAGCATCCCCGAAATGGTCAACATGGTCTGCTTTCAGGTGATCGGCTGCGCCACCACTATCGACTACGCGGTGCAGGCAGGGCAGCTGGAGCTGAATGTGATGATGCCGGTCATGGCGTATAATGCGCTCTTTGCCCTGCAGATTATTACGAACGCGCTGCGCGTCTTTGATGAAAAGTGTATCCGTGGCATTATCGCCAACGAGGAGAAATGTCGCTGGTATGCGGAGACCAGCCCCAGCCTGGCGACCGCGTTGAACCCCTATGTGGGCTACGCCACCGCCGCCGAGGTGGTCAAGCAAGCCCTGCGCGAGAACCGTAGCATTATTGACATCGTGCGCGAGCGCGGCTTGCTCACCGAAGAGCAGATTCGCGAGGTGTTCGATCCCTACAAAATGACCGAGCCAAACCTGACAGGGGAGGAATAGGGGCTGCGTTCGGGCAACTTGCACGATAAATGCCTAATCGCTTTCATGGAGGATGCATATGTACCTCTTAGGGCTTGACATTGGCACAACGGGTGTGAAGGCGGTGCTGATTGACCTGCAGGGGCGGGTGTTAGCCAGCGGCGGCGATACTTACCCGCTGCACACGCCGCAACCGCTGTGGGCGGAACAGAATCCGCACGACTGGTGGCGGGCGACAGTGAGCGCGATTCGGCAGGTACTGTCCGAAAGCGGTGTCGCCCCGAACCAGATCCGGGGCATCGGGCTGAGCGGGCAGATGCACGGCTCCGTCTTTCTGGACGAGCAGAATCGGGTGATTCGCCCCGCGCTGCTCTGGTGCGACCAGCGCACCGCCGAGGAGTGCGTATGGATTACCGAGCGCGTCGGGCAGGAGAAGGTGCTGCAGACAACGCTGAACCCCGTGCTGACGGGTTTTCAGGCGGGCAAGATTATCTGGCTGCGCCGCCATGAACCCGAAAATTACGCCCGCATTCGTCGTGTGCTGCTGCCCAAAGATCACATTCGCTTCATGCTCACGGGCGAGTATGCGACGGAGGTGTCCGACGCTTCAGGCACCGCGCTGTTCGAAGTGCCGAAACGCGATTGGGCGTATGAGATACTGGACACGCTGGAGTTGCCGCGTGAGTGGTTTCCTCGCGTGTACGAATCGCCTGAGATTACGGGGCGTGTGAATGCATCGGCAGCAGCGGCAACGGGTCTGGCGGAGGGCACGCCAGTGGTGGGCGGTGCAGGCGATCAGGCGGCAGGAGCCGTCGGTACCGGGATTGTACAGAGGGGGCGTGTCTCGGTGTCGGTCGGCACCAGCGGGGTGGTGTTCGCGCATCTGGACCAGCCCCGTGTTGACCCGCACTATCGCACGCACACCTTCTGCCATGCGGTGCCCGGCTGTTGGCATGTGATGGGCGTGATGCTGATGGCAGGCGGCGCGCTACGGTGGTATCGCGATACCTTCGCGCAGGCAGACCTATATGCCGCGCATGCTGCGGGGGAAGACCCCTATGATCGCCTGGTGAAAGAGGCGGAGCCGATTCCTCCGGGTGCCGAAGGGCTGCTCTTTCTGCCCTATCTCTCGGGCGAGCGCACCCCCCATGCCGACCCGAAAGCGCGCGGCGCGTTCGTCGGCGCCACCTTAGCGCACCAGCGTGCCCATTTCACCCGTGCTGTGCTGGAAGGTGTCGCTTTCGGGCTGCGCGACTCGTTCGAGATCCTGCAGGCGATGGGCATCGAAATTCAAGAGGTGCGCATGACGGGTGGCGGAGCGCGAGCCTCGCTCTGGCGGCAGATCCTGTCGGATGTAACGGGCTACCCGTTGCACACGCTGCAGGTGGAGGAGGGGCCGGCGTTCGGTGTTGCGCTGCTATCGGGCGTGGGCATCGGCATCTGGAGTAGCGTGCCTGAGGCGTGCGAGGCGGTGGTGCGCCTTGCCGACCGCACAGAGCCAAACCCGCGCCACCAGGAGGTTTACGAGCGTGCCTACACCCTGTATCGCCAGATCTATCCAGCCCTGCGCCCTCTGTTCGAGCAGCTATAGGAAAGAGGGAGGACAACTTAGCCCTCTCCCCGCTTTAGGGGCGAGGGTATGGCTGAGGGGGTGAACAAGCGAATGGGCATCTTGGTCGGGCTGGAGGGTGGCGGCACGAAAACCGGGTGCGCTATCCTGAGTGAACAGGGCACACTGCTTGCCTACGCCGAGGGCGGTCCCGCCAACCTGAACTTTGTCAGCGAGGCGGTCCAGCGCGAATCGTTCGAGACCGCTCTGGAAGGTGCGCTCAAGGGCATCGATGCCCCGGTACAGGTGCTGGGCTACAGCGTTGCTGGCTCTCGTGCCAACTGGGAATGGCTGCTACAACGACTGGGCAATCCGGTGGTTGTCTCCGTTGAGGAAGCCCGCATGGCGTTCGTCAGCACGGGACGCATGCACGCACATGGCATCGCCGTGATTGCAGGGACTGGCTCACTAATTGCCGCGTTTGTGGAAGATCGACTGGTCCGCACAGTGGGGGGCTGGGGTGCCCTGTTAGGGGATGAGGGAAGCGCGTATGATGTGGCGATGCATGCGCTACGCGCCGCGGTCCGTGCGTGGGACGGGCGCGATTCGGAGACCCGCCTTGTTCAAGCGGCACAGCGCTACTTCAAGGTGCGCCGACTGGACGAGTTGATCCCTCTATTCTATCAACAGGGCATCCAGCGCCATCAGATCGCAGGTTTCGCGCCGAAAGTGGTACAGATAGCTGAGCGAGGTGACCAAACAGCGCAACTGGTAGTGATTGCCAGAGCGTTCATCCTTGCAGTAGACGCCATCGCCTGTGCCCGTGAGCTGTTTGCGCCAAGCGATTCGTTCCCTATCGCCCTCACCGGTGGCATGTTTCGCGGGCGTACTCTGTTTCGGAAGGCATTCGAAACGCGCTTCCGCGAAACTTTCCCCCAAGCTGTCTTCCGCACGCCCATCATGAAGCCTGCTGTCGCCGTCGCGAAGATTGCCTGGCGTCGCGCAATCCGCAAGTAGGAGCGCACCCGTGTGCGCGCCCTAAACAACCGCCAGAGCAGCAGGAAAACAGCCCGTAAGCACGAATTCAGTTGAGGCAAGACCCCCTCTCCCTTCTGGGGAGAGGGTATGGGTGAGGGAACTTTGGGACGGCGAAAATGGCGAACTATCTACTTCGTGGCGGGCGTGTATTAGACCCCTCTCAAGGACTAGATGCTCTGGCGGACCTGCGAATACGCAAGGGACGCATAGCCGAGATTGCCCCGCATCTGACCCCGGAGGGGACTGAGCGGGTGATTGACTGCACTGATGCGTGGGTTGCGCCCGGACTGGTGGATCTGCATGTGCATCTGCGTGAGCCAGGGCAGAGCTATAAGGAAACCTTGCAGACGGGTGGGGCAGCAGCCGTCGCTGGCGGGTTCACTTCGATTTGCTGTATGCCAAACACGGAGCCGCCACTGGATAGCCCTGCGCTGGTGCGTGAGCTGCTGCAGCGCGCCGCGTACGAATCGCCATGCCGTGTCTATGTGGTCGCTGCACTCACGCAATGGATGCGCGGCGAGCAGCTGTGCGATTATGCGGAGCTGAAGCGGGCGGGCGCCGTTGCGTGCAGCGACGATGCCCACCCCGTCCAATCGGCAGCGGTCATGCGCCGTGCCATGCGTGCCTGTGCCGCTTTTGGACTGCCCGTGTTGACCCATTGCGAGGAGACCGGCTTAACCGAAGGCGCCAGCATGCACGAGGGCGAGATCAGTACACAGCTCGGACTGCGTGGCATGCCCTGCTCGGCAGAGACAATCGCGATTGCCCGAAACGCCCTCCTCGCCCTCGATACAGGCTGCCACCTGCACATTCAGCACCTTTCCACTGCCATGGGACTGGAACTCATTCGCTTCTTTCGGCAACGGGGCGCAGCCATTACAACGGAGGTTACCCCGCACCATCTCCTGCTGACCCATCACGCTTGTGAGGGGTTCGACACCAATGCGAAGATGAACCCGCCGCTGCGCTCACTTACCGATCTTGACGCGCTGAGTGAGGGACTGATCCGCGCTGAGATCGACTGTGTGGCGACAGACCACGCGCCTCATGCCCGTTTCGAGAAGGAACAGCCCTTTGGACTTGCGCCGTTCGGCATCGTGGGGCTGGAAACCGCTCTGAGCTGCCTGCTGAAATGGAACGCTGAGCGAGGGGATGCCCTGACCCCGCTGGAGTTGATTGCTTGCCTCAGCACGCGCCCGGCACAGGTGCTGGGCTTGCCTGCTGGCACGCTGCGCATCGGCGCACCCGCGGATGTAGTGGTGATTGATCCGAACGCCCGCTGGCAGGTGCAGCCGGAGCAGTTTTATTCGATGGGCAGAAATACCCCCTTTGCTGGCTGGACACTGCCAGGCAAGGTACGCGCTACTTTTGTCGGAGGCGTGCGGGTCTATCCGATTCAGGTATCATAGGAAAGCGATGGATCGAACCGCGCGAACAAGGATTGAGTTCAAGTGCTATACCCTGGCGAACGGGCTGCAGGTCTTGTTCTCGCCCCACCGCGTGGCGCCTGTGACGGCGGTGCTGGTAGTGTATAAAGTTGGTTCGCGCGATGAGCCGCCAGGCAAAACGGGCTTCGCGCACCTGTTCGAACACATGATGTTTCAGGGGTCCGAACATGTGCCGCGTGGCAAACATTTTGAGTATGTGGAATCGAATGGGGGCGTGCTGAACGGCTTCACCAGCTACGACTGTACCGCCTACTTTGAGTTGTTGCCCGCGTCCAAGCTACCGTTGGGGCTGTGGCTGGAGGCGGATCGGATGCGCTCGCTGCAGGTCTCCCAGGAGAACCTGGACAACCAGCGCGCGGTGGTGAAGGAGGAGCGGCGGCTGAGCATCGATAATCAGCCCTACGCCCGCGCCATCGAACGCCTGCGCGAAATCGCTTATGACAACTTCGCCAATCAACATTCGGTGATTGGCTCGATGGAGGATCTGGATCGTGCCTGCTTAGAGGATGTGCAACGCTTTTTCCGCACCTATTACGCGCCCAATAACGCGGTACTGGTGGTCGCAGGTGATTACGATTTGCGGCGGGATCTGGCTTTGGTGCGCCAGCTCTTTGAGCCGATTCCACCGCAGTCGCCACCCCCAGCGGTTGACCTCTCGGAACCTGATCGGGACGAGCGGCGTGAGGTGTTCCATGACCCGCTGGCGAGTGTGCCTGCCGTGGCGCTTGCCTGGAAGATACCGCCACGCCATTCGTTCAATAATGATGCGCTGCAGATTGCTGCCGAGATCTTGGTCGGCGGACGCGCGTCGCGCCTCTATCAACGACTGGTCAAACAGGAAGCGGTCGCGGTCAGCGTGTCGGGCGGCGCGGAGGCGCGTCCTGCTCCCAGCCTGTTCCGCCTGTTTGTGCTGCACCGCCCCGATATATCCCCCGAACGCATCGAGGCGATTATTTATGAGGAGATCACGCGCCTTGCTGAAGAGGGTGTGCCAGACGAGGAGTTGGAACGCATCCGTATCCAGTTGATTGCCCAGCGTTGGAGCGATCACCTCTACTACGGGCTGCAAAGCCCGCTGGGGCGCGCGCTGGGACTGGCGTTTGCCACCGTGTTCGACGGCGACCCCGATGCGGTGAATCGTGAGTTGGAGCGTCTGCTGAGTATCGAAAGCGGCACGGTGCAGCAAGCCGTGCAGCGCTACCTGAATACGGCACGCAATCGCACCGTGATGACCATTATCGCTTGCGCTCAAGGAGGTGTCGAATGAGCTTCCCTACCACACCGCCCCCTGATCATCCGATGGGCGAGCTGCACCTGCCACTACCGGAAGAGCATACACTGCCCAACCGTTTGCAACTGCTGATGATCCCCGACTCACGCGCCCCGCGCGTGGAGTTGCGCCTGATGATTCCCACCGCTGGACGCGCCTTCGATGAGGAATCGATGGTGGGGCTGGCAGCCGCAACCGCCCGACTGATGACCGCCGGCACACGCACACGCAGCAGCTTTCAGATCGAAGGGGAAACCGATCGGTGCGGCGGTTCGCTATCAGTCAGCGCAAATACAGAGGCTGCCCTGCTGCAGGCGCATTGTTTGAGCCGTTACCTGCCCCAGATGATAGAGCTGATTGCCGATGTGCTGCTGAACCCGACCTTTCCGCCAGAGGAGGTTGAAATCGATCGTGCGAACACGCTTCAGCGGTTGCGTCTACAGCGCACCCAGCCCGATTTTCTGGCGGACGAGCGGCTGCGCAAAGCACTTTTTGGGGCGCATCCATACCATCGTGTCGCCCCAGATGAGGGTGCGCTTGAGCGGTGGCAATCTGAACACTTGCAGGCTTTCCACGCGCAGCGGTATCGCCCTGCTGGCGCAGTGTTGATTGCGGTAGGGAACTTTCGAACAACGCGCCTCGTGCGCCTGCTGGAGACCCACCTGGGTGCGTGGCAGGGCGAGCCGCCCGACGATAAACTGCCCTCGCCTCCCAACGAACCAGCCGAGAAGGGTGAACGCTTTGTGCTGCGAGATGGCTCCATCCAGAGCCACCTCATGCTTGGCACTCTTGTGCCACCGCGTAATGCGCCCGATAGCCTGGACCTGCTGCTGGGTGTGAACTTGCTGGGTGGTGGCACCAGCTCGCGCCTGTTCCTCACCATACGCGAGCAGCATGGCTATGCCTACAGCGTGGGGGCCCACCTCGATTACTACCGACGCATCGGTACCTTTGTCGTCAATGCCCAGACCGCCACCGAGAACACACGCGACGCGCTGTACCAGATTCAGCTTGAGATTGACCGTCTGCTCCATGACACCCTGCCGGAGCGCGAGCTGCAGGCAACCAAAAACTACCTGATTGGTCGGTATACGCTTGGCTGGATCACGCTGGGCGGCATTGCGGACCGATTCGTGCAGACAGTGGTGCATCGTCTGCCACTGGATTACTGGCACCGCTATCATGAAATGGTGCAGGCAATCTCTGCGGACGCCGTGCAGCAGGCATGCGCCCGCTACCTGCTGCCTGAGCGCATGAGCATCGTGATTGTAGGTGCCTCCAGCCTTGCCAAAACCGAGGCACACGCCCAGTAAGATTCTCCACCTAATTCAGGTAGAATCTCCTCCGGAGAGGCTTGAGAACAGATGACGGTCAACGACCTGCATGACCTGGTACGCTTGCTAACGGAGCATCCAGAATGGCAGGCGGAATTGCGACGGCTGTTGCTGACCGATGAGCTGCTGGAGTTGCCGAGCCTCGTGCGCCAGCTGGTAGAGGTGCAACAGCGCACGGAAGAGCAGCTGGCATCCCTCACAGAAGCTCAGAAACGCAGCGAAGAAGCCCACCGCCGTACCGAAGAACAGATAGCGCAGCTTGTCGAGACCGTGGCGCAGCTGGTCGAGGAGACAAGAAGCCTTCGTGAATGGCAGCGGGGCGAGTCGGGACGGCGCGAGGGCGAACGCTACGAGCGCAACTTTGTCAAACGCGCAGCTCTGTTGTTCATGGGGGGGCAGGGTGGCGCAACAGATAACCCACTGGTTCAACAGCGGCTGGTTCAGTGGCTGCGTCCCCTTTTGGGCGAACGATTTCTGCAACCAGCCGAAGATCCATCCTTAGCCGACATCATCTGGTGGAAGGGCGACAAGGTGCTCATTGGTGAGGTCTCGCTAAAGATTGATAGACACGATGTGTGGCGTGTACTGCGATGGACACAACTTTTGCGCGAGGCGGGGGTGGATGTCACGCCTTTTGTCGCCGGCGCAGAATGGGCGACCCCTGAAGCTCAAGAGATGGCGGAGGCGTATGGGGTTGAATGGCTGATGGATAGCACGCCCTCCGAGGGGCTAATCGCGTTCCGTCGCCTGCCCGACCCCGCTACCGCGCCTGAACCGCCACCAGCGGGCTGATGGCGCGCGTTGACCGATCGTTGCTAAACGCCAGCACCACCAGATAGTAGGTGCGCCCCGGACTGAAAGCGGGCCCCGTGTAGACGAGGCTGGTGTTCGGTGCGAATACTTTCGCCGCACCCGGATTATCCAGATCAGACGGGTAGAACGGCTGCACCTGATAGTCAGGGAGGCGATCGTAAACCAGCACCAGATAGTAGTCCGCCCGTTCCACTGCAGTCCACGAGATAATCAACGAGCGCGAATCGACCAGCGTATTTGGGCGCGGCTCTACTATCTGAATCGGCACGAACGGGCGCGCAATCGCCCGATTGCTACGACCAGAAGAGGAACCGGGCAGGTCGTCCAGATAGTCGGTGTTAAGCGCGACCATCTCATAGTAGTAGGTCACATTTGGTTGCAATCCAGGGTCTAGGTCGGCAAAGAAGTCGGCTAACGGGTCGCGCAGGAAGGCAATCGCGTTCGATTCGAGCTCCTGCAGCGTCGTCCCCCGAAAAATGCCGTAGCCCAGCAGGCTCGATTGCTGTTCGAATTCCCAGCTCAGATCCACCTCGATCCAGTAATCGCCAGCAGCTCGACTGGGCGGGCGCAGCGGACGATGGCGGAGATTTTTGTCGAACAGAGCGCGGATAGCATTATAGGCATGTAGGGTTCGGTTATCGCGTGTCACCATCAGCTCGCGTGGCATGGTCCAAGCGGTTGCTGTGAGATTCTGCGGGGCGTTCACAGGGCGATTGCTGGAGTAGTTCAGCGTGAAGCTGCGCAAGCTGGTCTCGCGGGCGCGAATCGCCACGGTGCGCCGGTCATTCTCGTAGCCGGGCGCAGAAGCGACGATGGGGTACTCAAAGCCTGCAGGCAGCCCGTCGATCCGGTAATAGCCCCGCCGATCGGTGATGGCGAGCGCGCTGCTGAGTGCACCCCCTGCAAACACGCGAGCACGCTCAATGCCCCGCCCCAGCGGATCCAGTACGAACCCTTCCACGGACCCCTGCAGGTCAGAGGGCGCGATCATAATATTGATATTCTTACTCTGCTCGTTCGGGAACACCTGGGCTACCTGCCGACCTGTATATTCACGATTGCCAATCCGAGCGCGAGCAAGGATGGTGGTAAAGCCCTCCGGCACATTGGTCAGGTAAAAAGTGCCATTATGTAGGGTGCGAGTGGAGCTGATCGTTCTGCCCATGGCGGTGACCTCCGCGTTCGCCACCGGATTGCCCTCCACATCGGTGACGGTGCCGGAGATGATGCCCACCTTCTGCTCCTTACCACAGCCCGCGAGTAGAATAGAAATCACCACGATCCAGCCGAGAAGCCGCTTCATTGCCATTCATTTGGACGATTCGGTACCTTCGCCGTTTTCCCCTGCCCGCCGCTACCGCGGACCGCCTGAAAAAGGCTTCCGTGCTTGCCGATAATCGGTGGCATGGAGGAAATGGCTCAATAGAGCCACCTTCCCCCGTATCGGAGCGATGAGCGAGATTCTGTCGCAGGCAGAGATTGAGGCGTTGCTGGCATCGCTGGCGTCCGACGCGCCCGCAGGGACAGCTGCCCCGGACGAGGCGTCACCCAGCCCATCAACGACACGCCAGAAGCGTTCGGTCACCTATGAGGTGTACGATTTCCGCCGCCCCGACAAGTTCTCGCGCGACCAGCTGCGCACGTTGCAGATGATTTTCGAGACCTTCGCCCGCCTGTGCGCCACAAACCTTGCAACTTACCTGCGTGTTCCAGTGCATATCGAACTCATCTCGCTGGAGCAGATATCGTTTGAGGACTACCTGCGTCCTTTGCGTCAGTCGGCGTTTATCATCTTCAGTGCACCTCCCCTTTCAGGCGAAGCGGTGCTGGAGATGGAGTATTCGTTGGTGTTTACCCTGCTGGACCGCTTGTTGGGAGGTCCAGGGCGTCCAGTGGAACGAACCGCATTTACCGAGATCGAACGCCCACTTGTACTGGCACTTGGTGAGCGGATGATGCTCGCCTTTAAGAGCGCGTGGGAGAGCATTCTCCAGCTTGATCCCCATATCGAGGGCATGGAGACCAGTGCGCAGTTCGTGCAGATTGCGCCGCCCAGCGATATTGTGATTGCGGTGCTGATGGAGGCACGCGTGAGCGATCGGCGCGATGCGATGAGCCTGTGTGTGCCCCATATGGTGATTAAGCCCATCACGCCGCGCCTCAGCTCGCAAAACTGGGTGGCATCCTCCGGCAAGCGCACCACCCCACTTATTCGTCAGGCTCTCACCCAGCATCTGCGTCATTCGCCACTGACCTGTGTCGCTCGTCTGGGCAGTACGACCATGCACCTGCGCCAGTTGCTTCAACTTAAAGAAGGCGATCTGATTGTGGTGGATACTCCCGCCAACGGCGCAATCGATCTGCTGGTGGAGGGGCGATGCAAGTTTCGCGGCAAGCCCGCGATTCGCAACCGCAAACTGGTGCTGAGCATCACTCAAGTTGTTCAGGAGGCATGAAAGCATGCACGAGGTCGCACCGGAGGTGTTGACCAGCTTCGTGGTCAAGCAGGGGCAGATATGGCAGAGTGTCGCAAGCTACCTGTCAGAGCAGAGTGGAGTGGCGGTGGAAATCCCAGTTCCCACTGTTGAATCGGCACCAATCGGCACGTTCAGCAGTTTGAGCATGAACGCCGTGTTGCATGGGCAGGGCGGATTCGCAGAGGTGGTGGATGAGCCGTGCTTGTTTATCGTGGGCGAGCAACCTGCCGAACGCGAAACGGCTGAAAAATCACTGTACGAAGCGGTACTGGGTAACACGCCGGAAACGCTGGACGACGCACCCTTTGCATCTCTGCGTGAATTCTTTACTCATCTGATGCAGGGGCTGGCACTTGCTTTCGGCAACTTGCGCAACACGACTTTCACCCCCTCCGAGGTCGAACTCAAGCATGCCCCCATCGTCTTCCCGCCGAACTTCCTGCGCGTAGACGAGGTAATTGCCACGCGGCTAACCATCAACATTCCGGAGCGTGAGCCGATCCTCCTCACCTGGCTGCTGACAGGCGCGCTGGCGGCGCAGCTGGTCGGCATGCAGGCACAAGCAACCGACCCGTTAGCCGCGCTCGCCCTGGATGAGGAACCTATAATGCCTCCCCCTGCCACTACTCAACCTGCCCCGATGGGTTTCAATCCCTTCGGAGAGACGGAAGAACCGCCCCCACGCAATCTGGACCTGCTGATGGACATCCCACTGGAGGTGTCGGTGGAGCTGGGGCGCGTCACGCTGCTGGTTAGCGAACTGCTTGAGATTGGCACAGGCTCCATCGTGGAACTCAAAAAAGTAGCGGGTGAGCCGGTGGAGGTACTGGTGAATGGACGGCTTATCGCGCGCGGGGAGGTGGTCGTGGTGGAGGATAACTTCGCTGTGCGCATCACGGAGATTATCTCCCCGGCGGAACGCATCCAGCGACTGGGAGCATAGCCATGCGAGTGTACCGCTGGATAGGGATAGGGCTGCTGGTCTTGGCTGGGACAACACCCTGCTATTTGAAGGCGCTCGGCTCGCCAGAGGGTGCATTCTCTGCCTCGTATGAAAGCAGCATGGATCGCGAAGGCGTCGACTCGCAGCTGGCGCCAGGCGCATTGGGCACACGAAGTAATACACCCATGCGCTCGGCAGCGCCCTCCGGGAACAGCTATGCCTGGCTGCAACTGACCCTGGCACTTGTACTGGTTGCTCTGGGCTTGCGCTATGGGCTACCGCGCCTGATCGGCTGGGCAGGCAAGGCGGGTATCGGCTCACGGCTGGATGGCGAGATTCGCCTGCTGGAAAGCCGCGCGGTGCCCGGGGGCAGCTTGTTGATGGTCAAAGCGCGTGACCGCCTGCTGTTGATCGGTGCCACACCCCAGGGCATGCAACTGCTCGCCGACTTGACTACCACCTCGCAGGACGAGCCTGCACGGAGCGGTTTCGAGCAGATCCTCCGCCGTGCCGCTGCTGCAGATGCAAAGTCGAGCATGTACAGGCGTGGTGCGCCCCAGACAGACCTCCAGCATGAGACGGAAAGCGAATTGCAAGCACATATCGAACAGGCACGTGCCCGCCTGGCACGCATGGTCACAGGAGGTAGGAAACCATGACGCATCCATCAACACCCAACATCCGGGCGTTCCATTTCTCGCTTCCCATTGCTCATGCCCAGTCTGGACAATGGCTGCTGGTCATTGCTCTCATGCTGGTGCCTGTCCTGTCGCTTGCGCAGGAGAGCCTGCCAGTGCCACGCATTACCGTCGGTGTGGACACGGCACGCAACCCGCAGGAGGTTTCTACCTCCCTGCAAATCCTGGCGTTATTGACCCTTCTCTCGGTCGCACCATCGATTCTGCTGATGATGACCGCCTTCACGCGCATTATTATTGTGCTGTCGTTTCTAAAAAGCGCATTAGGCACGCCCAACATCCCGCCGACACCGGTGCTGGTTGGTCTAAGCCTCTTTCTGACCTTCTATGTGATGGCGCCCACGCTGGAACAGATGAATCGAGAGGCGCTGCAGCCCTATATGAAAAAGCAGATCCGTTTTGAACAGGCGCTGGCACGCGCCGAGAAGCCCATTCGCCAGTTTATGCTGCGCCAGACCTATACCGACGACCTGAACCTCTTCTTGCGCATGCGTCGGCAGCCCGTGCCCCGCACTCCCGACGAAGTGCCCATGACGGTATTGATTCCCGCTTTTATTCTGAGCGAACTCAAAACGGCATTTATAATTGGCTTCTATATTTATATTCCGTTCCTTGTCATCGATCTGGTGGTGGCAAGCATTCTGCTCTCGATGGGGATGATGATGTTGCCGCCTGTGGTGGTCTCAATGCCTGCTAAGTTGCTGGTGTTCACCCTTGCCAACGGCTGGAGCGTGCTGACTCAATCGCTGGTTCAGGGCTTCCGATAAGCGAAGCGCTCGCCTCATCCGTAGAATGCCTTCTGACACACCCATCCGCAGGAATCCTTGCATCGTGCTTGAATCCAACCCCTGCGGACGGAGAGTGCAACGATGCGCCCGCTTGACCCTGACGACTGGACAACACAAGAGTGGCTCCAACGGCTGGTCGGGTGCGCCAGTGGGCACACAGCCTGCCCAAACGAGACCAACGACCTCACCCCCACCTGTCTGCCCACCTTCCATCACCAATTCCTTTGCTACCCGCGGCACCGTCCCGCCCTTCAGGTGAAGCGACAGCCTCATCCCTCTTGCCTCTGGAGGAGAGGGTCAGGGTGAGGGGCAAAAACTGCTCGTTTCTGGCGTCGCTGCCACCCTGTCTGCAAGAGGTGGTGGAGAAGATCCGAACCCCCTCCGCTAAACCTGTTCACAAATCCGCCTGACGAGAAGGCGCAAGCAGCTGTAAGACACTGTGCGTAATCAGCAGGAATCCCCGACAGCTTGACGAAAACACCCCCCAGCAAGGAGGTGAGAACCGACGGGGCAGGAACCAGCGTT
>Ga0101941_1001711_pt1 | contig 13474 bp, 10 predicted proteins | sample DewCreD2012metaG_3_FD_75242 | JGI IMG/M metagenome (GOLD analysis project Ga0101941, IMG submission 75242) | Hot spring sediment bacterial and archeal communities from British Columbia, Canada, to study Microbial Dark Matter (Phase II) - Dewar... ...
TCCGGTCAGGTCGACGGCTTGCGCATCGATCATGTCGATGGTCTCGCAGATCCTGGCCGTTACTTGCAGCAGCTGCGCGACGCTGTCGGGCAGGACATTCCAATCTATGTCGAGAAGATCCTGGCACCGGGAGAGGACCTGCCAAAGAGCTGGCCCGTGCAAGGTTCGACTGGCTACGAATTCATCGCGGCCCAGGTGCCGGTTCTGCTCGATCCCGCGGGCTTTCTCGCCATGCGTCAGGCCTATGCCGGGATCGCCGGTCAACAGGCGCCCGTTGCGGACAAGATGCGTGAGGCCAAGCTGCGGATGATCCGGGTCAACTTCGCCGGTGAGGTAAAGGCCTTGGTCGGGCAGGGCGCCGAACTGCTCCGGCTCGACGAGGAGACCATGAACCGCGCCCTGGAAGAGCTTCTTCTGGCCTTCCCACGCTATCGGACCTATGCGGCCCAGGGAGAAATGAGCGCCGAAGATCGCGAACTCGTCGATCAGGTGCTTGAAGGCGCGAAACCTCGACTGGACGAGATGGCGGCTGATGCGGCCTGGTCCATCGCCGATCTTCTGAAAGGCGAAGGGCGCCTTGCGGGTGGGGGCGTCGGAACCGATCTCTTCCGTCGCCGCTTCCAGCAGCTGACCGGGCCGCTGATGGCGAAGTCGCTTGAGGACACGTTGTTCTTCCGCCATGTCGAGTTTCTGGCCTTGAACGAGGTTGGCGGAGAACTGGAGCCGGAAGAGGGTGGCCTCGATCATTTCCATTCCGAGATGCAGCGGCGTGCAAAGACGCAGCCATCCGGGCTTTCCGCCTCCTCAACCCATGACACGAAGCGCGGCGAAGATGCCCGCGCACGTCTCTTCGCCCTTGCCGAGGATGCGCCCCGCTTTGCGGCCCTGATCGAGGGCTGGCGCAAGGCGAATCGGGATGCCGTCATCGACGTCGACGGCAAGCCCGCGCCCGAAGCCGAGGTGGAGTGGATGATCTTTCAGGCCCTGATCGGCCACTGGCCGGTCGATCTCACGACCGACGACCGGGAAGGGATCGCCGATTTCGCCGAGCGCGTCCTAGCCTTCGTGGAAAAGTCTCTACGCGAGGCAAAGCTGCGGACGGATTGGAACGAGGTGGATGAGACCTATGAGGCCGCCGTGAAGGATTATGTCCGCACTCTGCTTCTCGACAGGCCTCACTTCGTCACCGAGTTCGTGCGCGAGATCCAGCCGCTGATATGGGCGGGTTTGACGAACGGCCTGACCCAGACTGTCATCAAACTTACAGCACCTGGCGTTCCTGACATCTATCAGGGAAGCGAAGCGCTCGATTTCAGTTTCGTCGATCCGGACAACAGGCGTCCGCCGCCCTTCGAGACCCTGTCTGCCTTCGATCCGAAGGCGCCGATCTCGTTTAATGACCCGCGTGCGCTGGCGGAAGGCTGGCTGAAGCAGGCGGTCATCGGCCGCGGCCTGTCGCTTCGCAACCGGCATCCTCAGCTTTTCCTGCAGGGTCGGTATCTGCCGTTGACGATCACGGGGCCTCGCCAGTCGCACGTCGTGGCGTTTGCGCGGGAAATAGACGGTGCCGCATCGATCACGGTCGCCTGCCGCCTGCCGATCGCCATGCTTCAGGCGGGCGAGGGGCTGACGTCGGAGCAGTTCTGGGGAGATACCCTCGTGGAAGTGCCTGAGGCACTTGCGGGGCATGGCTGGACGGAGATCTTGTCTGACCGTCAGCTTTCCGCCGGGAATGGCCTTCTGATGCGTGAGCTTATGGACGGGCAGACGATCGCTCTGCTGATTTCGGGAGCCGGCTGAGCGGCTCCCCTTCAACGCGGATCCAGACGGCGGATCTGGCGATCCGTTCCGTCGGCGGCGGAGTCCATCCGTTCTTTCCGCAATGTCAGGCGACGGCGGATCGCGCTCTCGGCAGGAAGCTCACCATCTGCTTGCGCGGGTTTGAGCATTGGCGCATGCCGGCTTCGTCTGCCGCCGCGATGAAGGCGCTGCGCGCCAGTTCCGCAGCACGTGCGCCACGCAGGGCATTGCGGCAAAGCCGCAGGGCGCGTTCATAGGCCGGGCCGCGTCTTGTCGGCCACTCCGCATCGAGAAAATCAAGCGCATCATACGCATTCAGAAAGCGCCTCGTCAGCCCACAGGGCAGTTCCAGTTCGACGGGTACGTTCCAGGTGAAATCGGCTTCTGTCATGCCTTCCTCCGTTTGGCCCCAGCAACTCGGAGGTGGGTCAGGAAGTTCCCGGACTTCGATCAAATAAAAATGTTATGATATTGATTTTTCTGTTGCACTTCGCGTTTGCGATTCTCGGCGTTCAAGCCATGCCGTGGTCGCGTCACCGGCAAGCTGGCTTGCCTCAACCACGTTCTTCCCGCCCAGCACGGTGTGCAGCAGACTGCCGCTGAAGGTGTCGCCGGCACCGATCGTGTCGCGCACGGTAACGCACCGGCCGAGGGTCACTCGCGTTTCCGTGTTTCCGTCATAAACCGAGATGGCGGCGGGACCATCCGTCATCACCAGATGGGTGAGCCGATTGCTCGCGAGCCTCCTTGCCTTGCCCCAGACATCGGCGATGGGAATGTCGGGCAAATCGGCTTTCGAACCGACCATGATATCGGCGGCACGAACCTCTCCCTCGCGCAGCGGCAACTGCGAGATGACCAGCGGCGCGCGCTTCAGGGAGGCGAGAATGGCGTCCGGCAGTTTGGGCGCGTTGACGTAGAAGGCGTCGGCCGCAATCTCGTGGTCGAGCAGGACCGTGCGGGAGAGGCGTCGCTCGCTGGAAAGGATGGTCCGCTCGCCGGTCGGGTCGAGCAGGATGTCGGCGAAATCCGTCTCGCCGTCACGCCGTGCAATCAGCGACGTATCGAACCCCGCATCCTGCAGTTCGGCAAAGGCGTTCTCGCCGTGGGCGTCACTCATCAGGTTCGAGAGGAGTGCCACGTTGTGTCCGAGGTCGAGCAGCCGCCGCGCGGTGAAATATCCGCCGCCACCGAGCCGTGTTTCCCGCGACGACCAGGCGATCCGGCCACCGGCGCGCAGCGGCTCGGTCAGGCGCCAGATGCGGTCATGGTTGATGTGGCCGATGACGACGACCCGCTTCCTGTCTGTCTTGGTCATACGGAAGCTCCCTCCGGTGCGGGGCGGCTGGTTTCGCGCAGAATGAGCTCGACTGGCCAAAGTTCTTGAATCTCGTGGGCTTGCTGACCCGCGAGTATCTGCAGGAGGAGATCGGCGATGCGCTTGCCGGCGGCCCGGATCGAGGAGCGCGTGGTCGATAGCGGCGGCACCATGTTCTCGGCTGTGAGATAGGGGAAGACATCGTCATGGGCGACGATCGAAACATCCCGGCCGATCACAAGGTTCATCGATCGCGCCGCGCGGTAGATGCCGAGGGCCGTCATCATCGAACCTGCAACGAAGGCGGTCGGCTGCGGGTGTTGTTTGAGCGCGGAGCAGGCAAATCGGAAACCGATCTCGTCGGTGAAGTCGCCATGACTGACCAGCTTTGGATCGTACTGAATTCCGCGGTCGGCGAGGGCTTGTCTGTAACCCTTTAGACGATCCAGCGTAAAGGTCAGTCCCTCACGACCGTTCAGCAAGGCGATGCGCCTATGACCGAGGTCGATAAGGTGCTCCGTGCTTTGTCGGATCGCACCCTCATTGTCGATGTCGAGCCAGGCATGCGGCACCTCGGTCACGGAGCGACCATGGACGATGAAGGGCAGCTTCAATCTGTCAAGCAGAGCGATGCGCGGGTCATTCGGCAAGGGGGAGTGGATGACGACAGCATCGACACGACGGCTCTCGGCCAGTCTGCGGTAGAGCTGCAATTCATCACTTGGATCGTGCCCGATCATCGGTGTGATCAGGATGTCGGTGTCCTCGCTGCTCAGGCGGTCGGCCATGCCGCTGATGAATTCGGAGAACTGGTAGTCGCCGGCCCTGGTCATGACCACGCCGATCGCGCCGGCCCGACCCGTCGCAAGCCGGACCGCATTGATGTTGGGCCGATAGCCGAGACGTGCCGCTTCTTCCATGACCCGCACCCGGGTGGAGGCGCTCACCTCAGGATAGCCACTCAGCGCGCGGCTGACTGTGGTCGGTGACAATCCGATCTCTCTGGCAAAGTCCTTGAGCTTCATCCGTTCGCCTGCACCTTCGCGAGGCTATTGCTGCCCGCCCACGGCTTATGTCATGCGTTGGCGCATTGTGGCAATTCTTGTATCGCAATGTCAAAGCGCTTCCAAAATCTAGCATGTCCAGTGGCTTGCAGATTGCGACATGTGTCCGTGGAGAACCTGAATCCTAATCGAAAGGCTGTTTGACAGCCAAGCTACCAACTGCAAGTGTGGCTCTTCAAACCGCTTTCAAATTTTCCGCTTCGTGCCCTAGTTTCGTTTTGATTCATTCCTAGTTCTGACGGAACGATGGGTCTCGTCGAGGCTTTTCTGATGGCCGGTTGACTGGCGCTAACCAAGGAGAATTCAGATGACGATCAGAACGGTTGTCTGGGGTGAAAACATTCACGAGCGCGAAAACGATATTGTCCGCGGGATCTATCCCGACGGCATGCATGCGACGATTGCCGCGGCTCTGAACACTGACAGCGAAATCGAGGCGACGACGGCCACCCTGCAGGAGCCGGAGCATGGCCTTTCCGAAGCCCGGCTGGCCGACACCGACGTGCTCATCTGGTGGGGCCACAAGGCACATGGCGACGTCTCCGACGAGATCGTCGAACGAGTCGCGAAACGCGTCTGGGAAGGCATGGGGCTGATCGTCCTGCATTCCGGCCATTTTGCCAAGCCCTTCAAGCGGCTGATGGGAACGCCCTGCGCGCTGAAATGGCGTGAGGCCGGTGAGCGCGAGCGGATCTGGACGGTCAATCCCGGCCATCCGATTGCATCCGGCATTCCGGAGAACTTCGTGCTGGAAAACGAGGAAATGTACGGCGAATTCTTCTCTGTGCCCGAGCCCCTGGAGACGGTGTTCATCTCCTGGTTCGCCGGTGGCGAGATCTTTCGCTCGGGCCTCACCTGGCGCCGCGGTGCAGGCAATATCTTCTACTTCCGCCCGGGTCACGAGACCTACCCGACCTATCACGACGCGACGGTTCAGCAGGTGCTTCGTAACGGGGTGAAGTGGGCCTACAATCCGATGCCGCGCTATTCGGCGGTGCATGATGCACCGAATGTCCCGGTCGAGCAGGCGCTGGAGCCGATTACCGAGCGCGGTCCGCGCCTGCATCAGGCCGGTGAGGAAGGCTACAAATGAGCACTGCCCCCATACGCCTGCTGATCCTTGGCACGGGTGGCATGGCCAATACCCATGCCATGAACTTCTCGACCATTGCCGATGTTCAGCTTGTCGCGGCCGTCGATCTCGACATGGCGACGGTGCGGGCCTTTGCCGCCCGCCACAACATCCCCAACACGTTCACCTCGCTGGACGAGGCGATCGCCTGGGGTGAGTTTGATGCGGTCACCAATGTTACGCCGGACAAGGTGCATTATCCGACGACGCTCAAGCTTCTCGCTGCCGGCAAACATGTGATGTGCGAGAAGCCGCTGGCCGAAAACTATGCCAAGGCCGACGAGATGGCGACCGCGGCGGAAATGTCCGGCCTCGTCAACATGGTCAACCTCACCTATCGCAATGTCGCGCAGGTGCAGAAGGCGAGGCAAATGGTCATCGGTGGCGAGATCGGCAAGGTCCGTCATATCGAGGCCTCCTACCTGCAGAGCTGGCTCGTCTCAAAGGCCTGGGGCGATTGGTCGACCGAAAGCCAATGGCTCTGGCGCTTGTCCACCAAGCACGGGTCGAACGGCGTGCTGGGCGATGTCGGCAACCATATTCTCGACTTTGCCGGTTACGGTGCGGCGACAGACATCGACCATGTTTTTGCGCGACTGAAGACCTTCGACAAGGCGCCGGGCAACAGGATCGGCGAATATGATCTCGATGCGAATGACAGCTTCACCATGACGACCGAGTTCACCAATGGTGCCATGGGCGTGATCCATGCCAGCCGCTGGGCGACCGGTCATTTGAACGAGCTGCGCCTACGGGTGCATGGCGACAAGGGCGCGCTTGAGGTCATCCATCGGCTCGACGGCTCAAGTCTTCGGGCCTGCCTGCAAGAGGATGTCGAGAAGGCGGTCTGGCGCGAGATCGAAGTCGATCCGGTGGAGACGAACTATCAGAAGTTCATCACGGCGATCCGCTCCGGTTATGGCCAGGAGCCGAGCTTCCGGCATGCCGCAAATCTGCAGAAGATCCTAGATCTTGCCATGCTGACGGAAGTCGAGCGGCGCGAGCTGGCGGTCTAGTCTTAGCGATCGAAATGGAAAACGCCGCCCGAGGAGGTTCGGGCGGCGTTTCCGTTCTGCGTGACCTTACGGTTACGCGGGAGCTCTTGCGTCTCAGTAGCTGACGGTAACGGCAGACTTGTCCTTAGCGGACTTGACGGCGGCGTCAGCCAGCGCAAGCGCAATCAGGCCGTCTTCCGCTGAGGGTGCCATCGGTGTGCCGTTGTCGAGCGCGTCGATGAAAGCGGAGATTTCAGCGGCGTAAGCTGCCGTGTAGCGGGTCATGAAGAAGTCGTGCAGCGGCGGGCGGGTATAGCCGTCCTTGTTGGCGACCTCTATCGAGACGGGGCGCTGGTTTTCAGCCGAAACCGAACCGAGCGAGCCGTGGACTTCGATGCGCTGGTCGTAGCCGTAGGATGCGCGGCGGGAGTTGGAGATGATCGCCTGGCGGCCGCTCTTCGTCGTCAGGATCAAGGAAGCGCTGTCGTAGTCGCCGAGTTCGCCGATCTTGGGATCGACCAGAACCGAAGCCGAGGCCTGGACCGTTTCGATTTCCTCGCCGAGCAGGAAGCGGGCCATGTCGAAGTCATGGATGGTCATGTCGCGGAAGATGCCGCCGGAGACCTTAATGTATTCGGCCGGCGGTGCGCCCGGGTCGCGGCTGGTGATCGTCACCATCTCGACTTTGCCGATCGAGCCCTTGTCGATCTCCTTGCGCACGGCCTGGAAATGCGGGTCGAAGCGGCGGTTGAAGCCGAGCATGACCTTGCCGCCGACGGCGCGCACAGTTTCCAGGCAGGCCTTTGCGCGTGCCACATCCAGGTCGATCGGCTTTTCGCAGAAGATCGCCTTGCCGGCCTTGGCGAAACGCTCGATCAGATCGGCATGCGTGTTGGTCGGCGTGCAGATGATGACCGCGTCAATGTCCTTGTCGGCCTCGATCTCCTCGATCGTCTTCACCGCGCAGCCGGTCTGGGCCGCGATCGCGTTTGCGGCGTCCGCAAAGGCGTCGGCGACAGCGACGAGTTTCGCCCGCTTGTCTTCGGCGATTGCCTTGGCATGCACCTTGCCGATGCGGCCGGCGCCCAGAAGTGCCAGTCTCGTGACCATGTTCATTTCCTCCCTGTCGCGCCTTTGTCTCTCATCGAGAGGAGGCGATCGTGATGTCGTTGGACGCTCCTGATGGAGGCGCCTGAAAGCTGTTCCATTTCGCGCTGGCAAATGCCGCGTTTTGGAATATATGTTCCATTTTGCTAGATCGTGATACGATTTCTGTCAAGCGGGACGATGTGTCCGGATGAGGGTAGGGAAGCGAATGAGCGAGAGCGGTGGACCGCAGACCATCAAGGCCTTCGAGGATCGTCTGCTGGAAGTCTCCGGCAGCCTGCCGAAGCGGTTAAGGCAATGCGCCGACTATGTCGCTGCCAACAAGGATCGTATCGCGGTTTCGACCGTTGCCGAGATGGCTGAAGGTGCGGGCGTCCAGCCGTCCGCCTTCATGCGCTTCTGTCAGATCATGGGCTTCACAGGTTTTTCCGAGATGCAGAAGCTGTTTCGCGAGAGCTTCGTCGGAGGCTGGCCTGACTATTCCACACGTCTCCAGCATCTGCGGGAAAAGGCCGAAGGCTCGCCATCTGCCCTTCTCGCCGAATTTGTCGAGGCTGGGCGACTGTCGCTCGAAAATCTCGCCAAAACCGTTGATTCGCAGGCGATGGAGGTGGCGGTCAAACAGTTGTCCGAGGCGCGTATGATCCACATCATCGGTCTGCGCCGCTCCTTTCCGGTTGCGAGCTACATGGCCTATGCCTTCGAGAAGATGGGCGTGCCGGCCATGTTGCACAGCGTTGTCGGCCGGCTGGACAATCATCATGCCATCCGCGAGGGCGATGCCCTGCTTGCCATCACTTTCTCCCCCTATTCGGCCGAGACGCTCGAACTGGTCGAGCAGGTCCGGGCGCGCGGCATTCCTGTCGTCGCCGTCACGGATACGGTGGTCAGTCCGCTGCGCCGCATGGGCGCGACGCTTCTGTCGGTCTCGGAAGTCGATTTCGGTGCGTTCCGCTCGCTGTCTGCGACGTTGTGTCTTGCTATCACGCTGTCTGTCGCTGTCGGCACTGCGCGACAGGATGGCTGAACGTCCGTATTGAATTTCTCAAAAATAGAATTTATAGTCTATTTCAAGAATGGCTGTTCCAAAAGCGGACCGGTCGCGAGGCGGGGCGAAAGATCCCGCATCACAGGGAGGACATCGCTTGGCTTCGCTCGATCTGATCACGATCGGTCGCTCGTCCGTGGACCTTTACGGGGCCCAGGTCGGTGGCCGGCTGGAGGACATGGCTTCCTTCAACAAGTATATCGGCGGCTCGCCGACGAACATCGCCGCCGGCACAGCGCGGCTCGGCTTGAAGTCGGCGTTGATCACCCGCGTCGGCGACGAACATATGGGCCGCTTCATCCGTGAGCAGCTGGTGCGCGAGGGCGTCGATGTGCGCGGCGTTAAGACCGACAGGGAGCGGCTGACGGCGCTTGTTCTGCTCGGCATTCGCGATGAACACCAGTTTCCGCTGATCTTCTACCGCGAGAACTGTGCCGACATGGCGCTGTCGGAAGAGGATATCGATCCAGATTTCGTGGCAGAGGCGCGCTGCGTCTGCGCCACCGGCACGCATCTCTCCAACCCGCGCACGGAGCAGGCCGTACTGAAGGCGCTGGAAATCGCCCGCCAGTCCGGTGGCTTGACCGCACTCGACATCGATTATCGCCCGAACCTCTGGGGTCTCGCCGGCCACGGCGATGGCGAAAGCCGGTTCGTCGAATCCGAAAAGGTGACGCGCAAGCTGCAATCCACCCTGCATCTGTTCAACCTGATCGTCGGCACGGAAGAGGAATTCCATATCGCCGGTGGCTCGACCGATACGATCGAGGCGCTGCGCGCCGTGCGCCAGGTCTCGCCGGCCACGCTGGTCTGCAAACGTGGGCCGATGGGCGCCGTGGTGTTCGAGGATGCCATTCCTGACAGTCTCGACGAGGGTCAGACGGGCGAAGGTTTCCCGATCGAAGTCTTCAACGTGCTGGGGGCCGGTGACGGTTTCATGTCCGGCCTGCTCAAGGGCTGGCTGACCGGCGAAGACTGGCCGACCTCGCTGAAATTCGCCAACGCCTGCGGCGCCTTCGCCGTCTCGCGCCACGGCTGCACGCCGGCCTATCCGAGCTGGGAAGAGCTGCAGTATTTTTTCCGCACCGGCATCAAGAACAAGGCGCTGCGCAAGGATGCGGCGCTCGAGCAGGTGCACTGGTCGACAAACCGCAAGAATGACTGGTCGACCATGCGGGTCTTTGCCTTCGATCACCGGATGCAGCTCGAAGCCATGGCGAAGGAGGCCGGCGTTTCCGAACATCGGATCGGAGCCTTTAAGAACCTCTGCCTCGATGCGGCGCTGAAGGTCTCCGATGGCAAAGCCGGTTATGGCCTGCTCTGCGACAGCCGTCTGGGTCGCGATGCGCTTTACCGCGCGGCCGGCACGGGTCTCTGGATTGGTCGCCCGGTGGAATGGCCGGGCTCGCGTCCGCTGACTCTGGAGCCCGAGATCGGCCCGGATTTTGGCGGTCTGGTCGAATGGCCTGTTGATCATGTGGTGAAGGTGCTCGCCTTCTATCATCTTGACGATACGCCGGAGATGAAGGCCGAGCAGGAGCAGACCGTGCTCCGGCTCTTCCATGCCGCGCGCCGCAATCGCCTCGAATTCCTGCTGGAGGTCATCCCCTCCAAGGTCGGCGCCTGCGATGACGAGACGACTGCCAAGATCATCGAGCGCTTCTATGAGATCGGCGTTTATCCCGACTGGTGGAAGCTGGAGCCGATGAAGACGGTGGCGTCCTGGGCGAATGCCTGCAACGCGATCGAGCGCAACGACCCCTACACGCGCGGCATCGTCGTGCTCGGGTTGGATGCGCCACAGGCGGAGCTGGAGGCGAGCTTCCAGCTTGCGGCCGGCTTTGATCTGGTCAAGGGTTTCGCCGTCGGACGCACCATCTTCGGTGACGTCGCACGCAAGTGGCTCGCCGGTAGCATCAGTGATGCTGAGGCCGTGGAGGACATGGCGGCCCGTTACCAGAGCCTCTGTGCGATCTGGGATGCGGCACGCCAAAAGGCGGTTTCCGCCAAGGGAGGAAAAGCATGAAGACGATCCGGCTGACCGCCGCCCAGGCGATGATGCGTTATCTCGCCAACCAGATGAACGAAGATGGTGTCCCCTATATCGCCGGCATGTGGGCGATCTTCGGCCATGGCAATGTCGCGGGGATCGGCGAGGCGCTCTACGGCATCCGCGAGGAGCTGCCGACCTATCGCGGCCAGAACGAGCAGTCGATGGCGCATGCGGCGATCGCCTATGCCAAGCAGCTCGGTCGCCGCCGCGCGATGGCGGTAACGTCCTCGATTGGCCCCGGTGCGCTCAACATGGTGACGGCGGCGGCGCTCGCCCATGTGAACCGCCTGCCGGTGCTCTTCATTCCCGGCGATGTCTTTGCCAATCGCGGCCCGGATCCGGTGCTGCAGCAGATCGAGGATTTCGGCGACGGCACGATGTCGGCGAATGACTGCTTCCGTCCGGTCAGCCGCTATTTCGATCGCATCATGCGGCCGGAGCAGTTGCTCACCGCACTTCCGCGCGCCATGCGCACGCTAACGGATCCCGCCGATTGCGGCCCTGTCACGCTTGCCTTCTGCCAGGATGTGCAGGCCGAGGCTTACGATTACCCGGAAAGCTTCTTTGTCAAGAAAACCTGGCGCTTCCGTCGTCCGGAGCCTGACGTCGTGGAGTTCGAAGCGGCGGTTGCGGCCCTCAAGGCTGCGAAACACCCTGTGATCGTCGCCGGTGGCGGCGTGCATTTTTCGGGCGCTACAGACACGCTGAAGGCCTTTGTCGAGAAGCACCAGATTCCTGTTGTCGAGACGCAGGCCGGCAAGTCGGCACTATCATGGGACCATGGCCTGAACTTCGGCCCTGTCGGCGTGACCGGCGCCGAGAGCGCCAATACGGTCTCGGAGAAGGCCGACCTCATCATCGGTGTCGGCACGCGTTTCCAGGATTTCACCACCGGCTCCTGGGCGCTGTTCAAGAACCCTGATCGCAAGATCCTGGCGCTGAACGTCCAGCCTTATGATAGCGCCAAGCATGATGCGATCCCGCTCGTCGCGGATGCGAAGATCGGTCTCGAAAAGCTCTCGACGGCTCTCGGCGACCATAAGTTTGCCGCACCCGATGCCGGTCTCAAGGCCTCCTGGTTTGCCAAGGCGGATGCCGTGACGGCGGCTCCCAAGGACAGCAATTCGCTGCCGACCGACATGCAGGTGATCGGCGCCGTACAGCGCGCGTCGCGCGACAACACGGTTGTCATGTGCGCGGCGGGCACCATGCCGGGTGAACTGCATCAGCTCTGGAAGTCCAAGCTGCCGCTCTCCTATCACATGGAATACGGCTTCTCCTGTATGGGTTATGAGATCGCCGGTGGCCTCGGCATCAAGATGGCGGAACCGGACCGCGACGTCATCGTCATGGTCGGCGACGGCTCCTACATGATGATGAATTCGGAACTGGCAACCGCTGTCGGCATGGGCGTGAAAATCACTGTCGTCATCACCGACAACCGGGGCTACGGCTGCATCAACCGGCTGCAGATGGGCACCGGCGGCGCACAGTTCAACAACCTCTACGCCCATTCGAATGTCAGCCCCATCGCCATCGATTTTGCCGCTCATGCGGCGTCGATGGGGGCTAAGGCGCACAAGGTGTCGTCGATTGCAGAGCTGGAAACAGCGCTCGATGCCGCCCGCGAGGCGACCGAGACCACTGTCATCGTCATCGATACCGACCCTTATCCGACCACCGGAGCCGGCGGTTCCTGGTGGGATGTCGCGGTGCCGGAAGTCTCGGCCCGCGCCGAAGTCAATCAAGCCCGCGCAGCCTATGAAGCGGCTCTGAAGGAAAGAACCTGATCATGATCCTTTTCGGAACAAACCCGATCGCCTGGTCGAACGATGACGACCGTCGCCTCGGCGCCCATATCAGCCTCGAACAGTGCCTGGACGAAACCGCAAAGATCGGTTTTGACGGCATCGAGAAGGGTCACAAACTGCCGACCGATCCGGCTGGATTGAAGTCGGTGCTCGAGCCGCGCAGCCTGAAATTCGTCTCCGGCTGGCACTCGCTGAACCTGCTCACCAACTCGATCGAGGACGAAAAGGCCGCCATGCAGCCTTTCCTCGATGTGCTCAAGGCCATGGGCTGCAAGGTCATCATCGTCTGCGAAACCTCGAACGCCATCCATGGCGCCGATGACACGGCACTCGCCGACCGGCCGGTTCTGTCCGATGCCGAATGGGCGAAGTTCGGTGCCGGCGTCGAGGCGCTGGCCGAATTCTCGGCTTCGCAGGGCATCTCGCTGGTCTACCACCATCACATGGGCACGGTCGTCGAAACCGAAGCCGAGATCGCCAAGCTGATGGAGCATACCGGCCCGCATGCCAAGCTGCTGCTGGATACCGGCCATTGCTATTTCGGCGGCGGCAATCCGGAAGCGGTGGCGAAGAAATACATGAACCGCGTCGGCCATATCCATGCAAAGAACGTCCGTCCCGTGATCGCCGATCAGGTGCGGAGCGAAAAACTCTCCTTCCTCGAAGGCGTGCGTCGTGGCGTATTCACCGTTCCCGGCGATAGCGAAGGCGGCGTGAATTTTACGCCGGTGCTGAAGATCGCCGCCGAGCATGGCTATCAGGGCTGGATCGTTATCGAGGCCGAGCAGGATCCGGATGTGCGCAATCCCTTCGAGTATCAGAGCCTCGGCCTGAAATCGCTCAAGGGCTTTGCCAAGGATGCCGGCCTGATCTGAATTGGAAACGGGGCGGGGACTTAATCTTCGCCCCGTGTTTTGACAGCAGGCGGATTTGGGCTCTATTGCAGGCGACGTTCAAAACTCTGACTGCCGGGAGCAGACCTTGAAGTTCCAGATCCTCGATCCGACCCATCCCTTCTTCAAGCCGCTTTATCGCCGCATCCTCTGCGTCGTGCTGCCGCTGGCCTGGTCCGGGGTGGAGTATTCGAACGGCGCCACCGGCTGGGCGATGGTCTTTGTCGTGGCTGGACTCTATGCGGGTTACGAG
>Ga0101941_1001712_pt1 | contig 13466 bp, 12 predicted proteins | sample DewCreD2012metaG_3_FD_75242 | JGI IMG/M metagenome (GOLD analysis project Ga0101941, IMG submission 75242) | Hot spring sediment bacterial and archeal communities from British Columbia, Canada, to study Microbial Dark Matter (Phase II) - Dewar... ...
TTTGGAAGATGCTCATGGTGGCGGAGCGCCGCTTCCGCCGCCTGAACGCGCCGCACCTGCTCGCGAAGGTCTATGCGGGCGTGCGGTACGTGGATGGAGTCGAGGCTTCCCAGGAGGTTGCCGCCTGATGCGAAAGTCCACACCTCTTGACGGAACCTCGCTGCGATCACGAGGCATCCGTGTCGTCGCGGTGCCGAGGAGAGGTTTTGTGCGGGGAATTCACTTCAACGTCGAGGTGGCACCGACAGACGACCTCCGTGTGCGGAGAGCGCTGATCGCCGCGGTGGATGCGGATGAGCTGTCGAAGAGAGTGTTCGGCGGTGTGTATCCCGCAGCCCGACAGCTCTTGGTGCGAGGGACACTGTACTACGACCGGAACGCGGAGCAGTTCTACAAGGGGGGCATGGAAGAGGCAAGGCGGTTGCTGGAGAGCGCGGGGTGGCGGGTAGGGCCGGGAGGCATTCGAAGCAAAGGAGGCGACCGGCTGCGCGTGCGGATCGTGACGTTCCCGGGGCTGTTGGGACAGGCACCCGTGGAGTTCGTACAGGCAAAGTGGCGCGAGCTGGGCGTGGATACAGAGGTGCGAATTGTCGGCGGGGCGGCCTACACACCAGAGCTGACACGACCGGGTGTCGAAGTGAACGGGGGCCTGGTGGCATCGTACGACGTGGACCCGGTTCCGTTGCTGTGGCGCTTCTATCACTCGAGCAATTACGGGGTGTCCAACTACTCACACATAAGGGACCGTGAGCTGGACAGGTTGCTCGAAAGGGCTATGCAGGCAACGGACGACAGGGAGCGGGCGATGGCAGTGCGGGATGTACAGCGGTGGATCGCGGGGCGGGGGCTTGTGCTACCCCTTTACGAGAATGCGTTCCTGCTGGGAGTCGGACCACAGGTGCGCGACGTGTGGTTTGACCCGCGTGGGAACCCGCTGTTGTGGACTACGAGGTTGGTAGGGCCCTAGGGAGGGGTGGTCTTGCGGCACGGAAGAGGCCTGGAGTCATGTGAGAGTGTGAGAGAAGGTTAAGAGCCCGTTGCGTGCGGAGAACGCATATGGTTCTGCTGGACGGACGCACCCTTCAGCCGGAAGATGTGGAACGGGTCGTGCGAGGAGAGCTCGCGGAACTCTCACAGGAGGCGCGCCAGCGCATGGAAGCGAGCCGGGTGTGGGTGGAGCGGATCGTCCAGGAGCGAAGAGCTGTCTACGCAGTATCCACGGGCGTAGGGAACCTGTGCACCGTGGCGATCCCGGCCGAGGACGTCCGCGCACTGCAGCGCAACATCGTCCGATCCCACGCGGCGGGAGTCGGTCCGCCACTGCAGGAGGAGGCGGTCCGGGCGATGCTCCTGCTGCGTGCGAACGCTCTGGCCAGCGGGTATTCGGGCGTGCGCCCTGTGGTCGTGGACACGCTCCTCCAGATGCTGAATTGCGGTGTGCACCCCGTGGTGCCCGAGCAAGGGTCCCTAGGGGCAAGCGGTGACCTCGCACCCCTGGCTCATCTCGCCCTGGTGGTGATGGGAGAGGGGGAGGCGTTTTTCCAGGCGGAGCGACTTCCCGGGGGGGAAGCATTGCGGCGGGCCGGGATCCCACCCATCGTCCTGGAGCCCAAAGAGGGGATCGCTCTCATCAACGGCACGCAGTTCATGTCCGCCCTCGGCACGTTGTTCCTGCTCGAAGCGGAGCGCCTAGTGACCATCGCGGACGCCGCAGGAGCGCTTACCATTGAGGCGCTCCGGGGAATGGACACGCCCTTTGACCCTCAGCTTCAACACGTGCGGCCCCACCCGGGGCAGGCACAGACGGCGGAGCACCTGCGGACTCTGCTGTCGGGTAGCCAGCGGGTCGTGCGCGAAGGATACGCGCGGGTTCAGGACGCCTACTCCCTGCGGTGTATCCCTCAGGTCCACGGCGCCGCCCGGGACATGCTGAGGTTCCTGCGGGGCGTCCTCCAGATCGAGATCAACAGCGCCACGGACAACCCCCTCGTGTTCCCCGCAGAAGGGGTCGTGCTCTCAGGCGGGAACTTTCACGGCCAGCCGGTCGCAGTCGCCCTGGACGCGGCCGCGATGGCCGTGGCTTCTGTGGGCGCGATGAGCGAACGACGGATCGAGCGCCTCCTGAACCCCCACCTCTCCGGTCTCCCTCCCTTCCTCGCCAAGCAGAGCGGCCTCCACTCCGGCTACATGCTCGCCCAGTACACCGCGGCGGCCCTCGTGTCCGAGAACAAGGTGCTCGCGCACCCGGCGAGCGTCGACTCGATCCCCACGTCCGCGAACCAGGAAGACTTCGTGAGCATGGGCGCCCATGCTGCCCGCAAGGCGGTGCAGATCCTCCGGAACGTCCAGCAGATCGTGGGGATCGAACTCGTGCTGGCTGCCCAGGCGGTGGACCTGGACCCCCAAGGGTCGCTCGGTCAGGGGACCCGTGCAGTCTATGACGCCGTCCGCGCATCTATCCCGCCCCTCGAGGAGGATCGCGTTCTGAGCTGCGACCTCCGGCAGGCGTTCGAGCTCGTGCGCTCCGGCGCCCTCTGCCGCGTCGCCGAAGGGGTCTCATGAGAACGGTCGAGCTCACCGGACATGATCTCCGCATCGAGGACGTGGTGGCCGTGGCGCGGGGGGAGGCCCGAGTCCGGATCGCACCCGAGGCCCGGCAGCGGGTGCGGGAGGGCTTTGCGCTCCTCATGGAGTTGGTGGAGCGCGGTGTGGCGGTCTACGGGATTACGACCGGGTTCGGCGCCCTGGACCGCCGCCGCGTACGTCCGGAGGACACATCCGTCCTGCAGCACAACCTGATCGTAAGCCACGCCGCCGGCACCGGTCCCTCGCATGCCACCGAGATCGTTCGCGCGATGATGTGCCTACGGGCCAACGTGCTCGCCCAGGGTGTGACCGGGGTCCGGGAGGAGGTGCTGGACTTGCTCGTCGAGATGCTGAACCGTGGTGTGCACCCGGTGGTCCCCGAGCAGGGGTCGGTGGGTGCCAGCGGCGACCTCGCTCCCCTCGCCCACATGGTCCTCCCGATGATCGGGCTCGGCCGGGCAGAATGGCAGGGCGAGATCCTCGACGGCACCGAAGCGCTTTTCCGGGCCGGGCTCAGGCCCTGCACGCTGGCGGGCCGGGACGGGATCGCCCTGATCAACGGGACCGAGCAGGCGAGTGCCGTGGCCTGTCTGGTGATCGCGGAGGCCGTTGAGCTCGCCCGCACCGCGGACGTGGCCGCCGCCATGAGCGCCGAAGCCCTGCTCAGCCTCGCGAGCTTCGCAGATCCTGCGGTGCATGCCCGCAAGCCCCATCCGGGCCAAGCCGCTTCCGCCTGTAACCTCCACCGGATCCTGTCGGGCAGCGGCTGGGCGGCCGAGGCAGAACGCCGCAAGCTGCGCGACCCGCTCTCGATCCGCTGCACCCCGCAGGTGCACGGGGCACTGCGGGATGCCCTCGGATGGGCCCATCGAGTCGTGGAGATCGAGATCAACTCGGCCAACGACAACCCCCTCGTGTTCCTGGACGAAGGACGCGTGAACTCCAACTCCGGGAACTTCCACGGCCAGCACGTGGGGATGGTGCTGGACCTTCTGAGCGCGGCCCTCACCTCGCTTGCGGTGATCTCCGAGCGGCGGGTCGCGCGCCTCGTGGATGAGAGGCTGAACGAAGGCCTGCCCGCCTTCCTCGTCCTGCCACCCACAGGAGAAGAAGGGATGCACAACGGTCTGATGCTCGCCCAGTACACCGCGGCCTACCTTGTGGCCGAAAGCCGCGCTTTGTGTACACCCGGTGCGGTCCAGTCCATCCCCACCTGCGCGAACTCCGAGGACCACGTGAGCATGGCGACCGTGAGCGCGCGCAAGACTTGGCAGATCCTCCACGACGCCACCGGAGTCTTGGCCATCGAGCTCCTCGCGGCCGCCCAGGCCCTGGAACTCCGGGGGATCGGGCGGTGTGCGGCGGCGACGCGGGCGGCCTGGGCGGCCGTGCGGGCCCGGATCCCCACCCTTGACCGGGACCGTGTCGTGGCCGAGGATATACAGGGGGCCACTTCCCTCGTCCGATCGCGGGCGGTGCTCCGTGCGGTCGAAGACAGGATCGGCCGCCTCGCCTGAGGGCACGCGATCAAACCACAGGACGGGAGGTGATCGGGATGCACGTGCGGCGTGCACTGCTTGGTGTCGTGCTCCTTGCGGTCGTCCTCCAGGGGAGTCTCGGAGGGTACGCGCAGGAGCGCACGGTGCGGATCGGGTTCTTCGCGCCCATCACCGGCCCTGCGGCGGCCGACGGCGCGAGCGCGCGGCAGGGGGCCGAGCTCGCGGTGAACGAGGTCAACCGCGCGGGCGGGGCCGCAGGCCGTCGGCTCGAGCTCATCGTGCAGGACGACCGCCTGAATGCGAACGAGGCGATCGCGGTGAGCACGCGCCTCATTGAGCAGGATCGCGTCCTCGTAGGCGTCAGCGGATCCTACAGCGGTCCCACGCGGGCTGCAGCACCCGTCTGGCAGCGTTCGCTCACTCCCCTCGTCGTGGCCTACGCCACCCACCCGGAGATCACGAAGACCGGGAACTACATCTTCCGGCTTGGGGTGCTGGGCTCCGTGGAGGCGGCGGCAGGGGCGGAGGCGGCTCGGAAGCTGTTGGGCGCCCAAACCGTTGTGGTGCTCTTCATGGACAACGACGTGGGCCGGAACTTCTCGGCGAGCTTCCGGGCCCACGCCGAGCGAATCGGGCTTCGGGTGCTCGCAAGCGAGGTGTTCCCCCTCGGCGAGCGGGACTACACCCCCCTCCTCCTGAAGGTGCGACCGCTCAGCCCCGATCTCCTGTACGTCGTGGCGTACTACAGCGAGGCCGCGCTCATCGCGCGGGCCGCCCGTCAGCTGGGTGTACGGAGCAAGCTCTTGGGGATGCAGGGCTGGGACTCCCCGAAGTTCCTGGAGCTCGCGGGTGAGGCGGCGGAGGGCACCTACTTCACCACCACGTTCGACCGGGGGTCCACCGACCCGCAGGTCCGGCGGTTCATGCAAGCGTACGAGCAGCCCTATCGGATGCCCGCGGACATCGTCTCGGCCTCCACGTACAACGCGATCCAGGTGGTCGCCCACGTGCTCCGAGGTGGCGCCGTGTCCAAGGCCCAGGTACGGGAGGGCCTGGCTCGACTGCGGAACTTCCGGGGGATCCTCGGGGTGATCGAGCGGTTCACGCCGCAGCGGGAGGTGGTGCAGCCGGTGTACGTGCAGCAGGTCCGGGCCGGACGGTTCGCCTCCGCCGGCGCCATCCGCGATCCCTCGGTGATCGAGCCGAAGTAGTGTCCGCCGTCCTCACCCAACAGGTTGCCGCAGGCCTCGTGCTCGGCAGTCTCTACGCGCTCCTTGCGCTGGGGCTCGCGATGGTGTACGGCGTGCTTCGGATCCTCCACGTGGCCCACGCAGGTGTGTTCGCCGCGGGCGCCTACGCGGCCCTCGTGACCGCCCCGCGCGTCGGGGCGTGGGGAGGTGTGGCCGCGGCGGTGGGCGTCTGCGCGGTCGGCGGGCTTTTTGCCGAACGGTTCGTCTACCGCCCCCTCCTCGACCAACCTCCCCTCGTTCCCCTCATCGCCTCCATCGGTCTGTTCATCCTCGTGGAGGACCTGTTGCGCCTCGTGTTCGGCCCCTACATCCAGGCGTTCCCCATTCGGCCACCCCTCCAGGGTCTGGAGGTCGCCGGCGTGCGGCTCACGGGCAACGACGCCCTGATCCTCGCGACGACCGCCCTCCTGCTGGGAGGCCTGTACCTCCTCCTGCACCGCACGACCCTGGGACTCGCCTGGCGCGCAGTGGCCTCCGACCTGGAGGTCGCCCGGATGATGGGGATCAACACGAACCGGGTGGTCGCCCTGAACCTCGCGGTGGGGTCTGCCCTCGCGGGGATCGCCGGGGTGCTCGTGGCTCTGTACTATAACCAGGTCTACCCCACCATGGGGAGTGTCGTAGGGTATAAGGCCCTGGCGATCATCGTGCTGGGCGGGCTCGGGAGTGTGCTGGGAACCGCGGCGGCCGGGTTGCTGCTCGGTGTGGTGGAGAGTCTGCTGGTGGCCCAGGTGGGGTTCGTGCTGCCGAGGGATGCCATCGCGTTCATCGCCCTCATCCTCGTGCTCCTCGCCCGGCCCCGGGGCCTTGTGGGAGGCTCTGCGTGACCGGCGAGTACGCCCTCACGGTGGGTGTGTTCACCGGGATCTGGGTCCTCCTCGCCATGGGGTTGAACTTGGTGTCGGGGTATGCGGGCCAGCCGCACCTCGGACACGCCGCCCTGTACGGGATCGGTGCCTACGCGTCGGCCCTCCTCACGACCCGCTCAGGGCTCGATCCCTGGGTCGCAATCCCCCTGTCGGTGCTCCTCGCGTCCGCCATCGGGCTTGCCCTGAGCGCGGTCACCCTGCGCGTACGGGACGACTTCCTCGCCATCACCACGATGGGGGTCAACTTCGTGGTGGTGGCGGTCTTTCTGTACGTCCCGTTCTTCGGCGGCGCGTACGGGATCGGAGGGGTTCCGCCGCCGCGCCTTTTGGGCGTCGCCTTCGACCGACGGGCGTACTTCGCCCTGGTCCTCGGAGCGGTTGTCCTCGGGGCGCTACTGGACCGGTGGATCCTCCGCTCGTGGCTCGGGGCAGGACTTGTGGCATTGCGGGACGACGAGCTCGCCGCGGAGGCGAGCGGGGTGGACACGCGGCGGTTCAAGGTCGTGGCGTTCGGGATCGGGTCTGGGCACGCGGGGCTTGCGGGCGCGCTGTACGCCCACTTTGCCGGGTTCATCACGCCTCAAGACTTCGGTTTCCCCGTGTCCATCACGGTCCTGTGCATGGTCGTGCTGGGCGGGATCGGCACGCTGCGGGGCGCCGTCACCGGGGCCGTGCTCCTCTCGGTCCTCCCCGAACTCTTCCGGTTCCTCCTGAACTACCGCATGCTCCTGTACGGACTCCTGCTCGTCCTCACGATGCGCTACCAGCCCCAGGGGCTCCTCGGTGAGGGGTCGGCCCTCGTGGGCTTCCTCCGGCGCCGGGCAGTCGGGCGACCGCCGGTCCCCAGGGCCGAGGAGGTGGGGCGTGCCGCTCCTTGAGTGCCGCGGGCTCGGGCGGAGGTTCGGTGGGCTGTGGGCCCTGCGGGACGTGGACCTCGCGGTCCATGAGGGCGAGATCCTGGGCCTCATCGGCCCCAACGGAGCCGGTAAGACGACCCTGTTCAACGTGGTCTCGGGCGTCCTCCGGCCGACCACCGGAACCGTGCACTATAGAGGCCGGCGCATCGACGGATGGCCCGTGCACCGGATCGTCCGGTCGGGCCTCGGCCGCACGTTCCAGATCCCCCGCCCCTTCCGCCACCTCCCGGCCTGGGAGAACGTACTCGTCGCCCTCGGACATGCGCATTACGCGAGCCTCCCCGCTTCCCTCGGCCGCGCCCGCACGCCGGAGGACATCCACCGTGCCCTCGAACTGCTCGAGCAGGTGGGTCTTGGGGCGTTCGCCAAGACCCCGGCGGGGAAGCTGCCGCTCGGTGCCCAGCGGCGGCTGGAGATCGCACGGGCGCTCGGGCTGGACCCGGCCCTCCTCCTCCTGGACGAGCCGATGGCGGGCTTGTCCTCCGCCGAAAGCGACGCCCTCGCCGACCTGATCCTGCGGCTACGGGCCCAGGGCCGCACGATCGTCCTCGTGGAGCACAACGTGGCCGTGGCGATGCGGCTGTGCGACCGGATCGTAGTGCTTCACCACGGCCGGGTGTTGAGCGAAGGGAGGCCCGAGGAGGTGCGCGTCGATCCGCGGGTGATCGAGGCGTACCTGGGCGAGGAGGCAGATCGTGCTGCGGGTTAAAGACCTGACCGTGGCCTACGGCGATCTCCTGGCCGTGCGGGCGGTGAGTCTTGCGGTGAAGGCCGGTGAGCTCGTCGCGGTGATCGGCGCGAACGGAGCCGGCAAGACGTCGCTGCTCCGCGGGATCCTCGGCCTCGTGCCACTCCGCTCCGGCCGGGTCATGATGGACGGGGAGGACCTGACGCACCTACCGCCCTGGGAGCGGGTCCGCCGGGGGATCGGCGTGGTACCCGAAGGCCGACGCGTGCTCTCCGGCCTCACGGTGGAGGAGAACCTGCGGGTGGGCGCCTTCGCATCGGGCGGTCTCAGGGACCCGAAGCGGCTGGAGGAGATCTACGCCATGTTCCCGATCCTTGCCGAGCGCAGGCGGCAGATGGCCCAGAGTCTATCGGGGGGCGAGCAGCAGATGCTCGCGGTCGCCCGCGCCCTCATCTCAGGCCCCCGGCTGCTGCTCGTGGACGAGGTGAGTGCCGGGCTCATGCCGGCGGCGGTCCGCCAGATCTTCACACTCCTGGATGGGCTGCGCCGGTCCGGCACCACGGTCCTCGTGTCCGAGCAGCAGGCGCGCCGGGTCCTGGAGATCGCCGACCGCGCATACGTCCTGGAGGTGGGTCGGGTCGTCCTGGAGGGGTCGGGCGCTGAGCTCCGGGATGATCCCCGCGTCCAGGCTGCCTACCTGGGCGGCCACGTGGGGGAACGATCGAGTTCAGACGGGAGGAGGGAGGAGGGATGACCGGGCCTAGGATCGTGCGCGCGCCACGGGGGCCGGAGCGCACGTGCAAGGGGTGGGCGCAAGAGGCTGCCATGCGGATGCTCATGAACAACCTCGACCCGGAGGTGGCCGAACGGCCCGAAGAGCTCATCGTGTACGGCGGCACCGGGAAGGCCGCCCGGAACTGGGCGTGCTTCGAGGCGATCGTCCGAACGCTCCAGGAGCTGGAGAACGACCAGACACTCCTCGTCCAGTCGGGGAAGCCCGTCGGCGTGTTCCGGACCCACGAGTGGGCCCCTCGGGTGCTCATCAGCAACTCGATGCTCGTGCCGAAGTGGGCCACCTGGGAGCACTTCCACGAGCTGGAGCAAAAGGGCCTCATGATGTTCGGGCAGATGACCGCGGGCTCGTGGATCTACATCGGCACCCAGGGGATCCTCCAGGGCACCTATGAGACGTTCGCCGCAGTGGCCCGCACCCACTTCGGCGGGACGTTGCGCGGCCGGCTCGTCCTCACCGCGGGACTGGGCGGCATGGGCGGGGCCCAGCCCCTTGCGATCACGATGAACGAGGGCGTGGCCCTCGTGGTGGAGGTGGATCCTGCACGGATCGAACGCCGTCTGCGCGGCGGGTGGGTGGATGAAGCGACGGGCGACCTGGACGACGCCCTCCGGCGCGTCGAGCGCTACCGGGCCGAGGGTGTCGCTCGGTCGGTGGCGTTATTGGGGAACGCGGCCGAGGTTCTGCCCGAGATCGTGCGGCGCGGCATCCCGGTGGACGTGGTGACCGATCAGACTTCGGCCCACGACCCGCTGTACGGGTACGTACCCCACGATCTTCCCCTCGAGGAAGCGGTGGCGTTGCGCGAACGCAACCCACAGGACTACGTGCGCCGTTCGCTCGCATCCATCGCACGCCACGTTCAGGCGATCCTCGACCTGCAACAGGCGGGGGCGGTGGCCTTCGACTACGGCAACAACCTCCGCGGCTGGGCCTACGAGGCCGGTGTGCGCGAGGCATTCCGGTACCCGGGGTTCGTGCAGACATACATCCGGCCGCTATTTTGCGAGGGGAAGGGGCCGTTCCGGTGGGTGGCGCTTTCGGGCGACCCGCAGGACATCTACGCCACCGACCGGAAGATTCTCGAGCTGTTTGCGCACGACGAAGCGCTCCGCAGATGGATCCTGCTGGCCGAGCAGAAGGTCCCGTTCCAGGGGCTTCCGGCGCGGATCTGCTGGCTCGGGTACGGCGAGCGTCACCTCGCAGGACTTGCCTTCAACGAGATGGTGGCACACGGGGAGGTGCAGGCGCCCATCGTGATCGGCCGCGACCACCTGGACAGCGGGTCTGTGGCCTCCCCCACCCGGGAGACCGAGGGGATGCGGGACGGGTCCGACGCGGTGGCCGACTGGCCCATCCTGAACGCCCTCCTGAACACCGCGGCGGGCGCCTCTTGGGTCGCGGTCCACCACGGCGGCGGGGTGGGGATCGGGTACTCGATCCACGCGGGCCAGGTGATCGTGGCCGACGGTACTCCCCTCTCCGCCCAGAAGCTGGAGCGGGTGCTCACGGTGGATCCCGGGAGCGGAATCCTGCGCCACGTTGATGCCGGGTACGAGCGCGCCGTGGAGGTGGCCCGCGAACGCGGGGTACGGATCCCGATGCTCCCGACGTGATGTTCACCTACCCGTACTTCGGCATCCACACCTTCTGCGGAGCCCCTCATGGGGCGATCGAGGCGTTCGAGGGTGGGATCGCGGTCCTCGGCGTGCCGTGGGACCAGGGTGTGGGGTACCGACCCGGCGCCCGGTTCGGCCCCGCATCGATCCGCGCGGTCTCGATGCGCTACCCCATCGCGGGCGGCTACTTCGATCCCGAGCGCGAGGATGCGTTCCTCACGGACGCGCGGGTGCTGGACCTGGGGGACGTGGACGTGGTGATCGGCGACGTCGAACGCACGCTGGATCGGGTGCGGCTCCTCGTGGAGCGGGTCGTCCACCGAGGAGGACGTCCCCTCGTGCTGGGCGGAGACCACTCCACGACCCTCGGCGTGGTCCGCGCCCTCGGCGGGCGGCCCCTCGGAGTGTTGCAACTGGACGCCCACCTGGACTACGGGGAGGAGTTCGGCGGGGTGCGGATCACGAGCAGCACGGTGATGCGACGGGTGCGGGAACTCGCTCACGTGCAGCGCCTCGTCCAGGTAGGGATCCGGGGGCTTCGGACCTCGCCGGCGGCCTGGGAGAAGAGCCGGGAGGACGGAAACGTGATCCTGCCCGCCAGCCGGTTCGACGTGCGGGCCGTGCTGGAGGCGGTCGATCCGTCCTTGTGGTGGTACGTGACCGTAGACCTGGACGTGTTGGACCCTCCTCAGGCACCGGGTGTGTCATCACCGGAACCGGGCGGCCTCAGCGTCGCCCAGGTGACCGAGCTCCTCCATGCCCTGGACGAGCGCGTCCGGGTGGTCGGCTGCGACGTGGTGGAGCTGAACCCCCTCGTGGACCCCACGGGGACTACGGCGGTCGCCGCCACGAACCTCGCCATCCGCTGCGCCTCCCTCCTGCACGAGCCGGGTGGGATGCCGAGGTGAGCGAGGCCCGAACCCGATCCAGCCGCTTCAGGCTGAGGGAAGCTCCGCGCGCGGCCCGGAAGCAGTCCTCCGCCCGATCCGGCCTGCCCTCCACGCGGTAGATCTCGCCGAGGCTTGAGAGGAAACGGTGGATCAGCACCGTTCGCCGCCACGCGACCTGGGCGTTCGGGTGGGGTATCTTCACGTCCGTCAGCTTCGGCTTTGGTTCCTTCCTGGTGGCCCTCGAGGTTGCCCGGGACCGGGGCCTGTCCGGGCTCTTGAACCTGGGGTGGCACCTGTTGGGTGTCGTGGCGTGGCTCGGGGGGCTATGGTGAACACGTACGCGGTGCTGCAGGATAGAGGGCCGTGGCTAGACTACCCCAAAGGACCCCGGCTATGGGATCTTGTGGGCATGCCCCGAGCAGGTCGGCCGGCCGAGGTTGCCGGTGGGCTCCCGGAGATTCCGGGTGAACCCCCACACCGGGATGCTGCGGCTCGTTACGTGGTCGCCGTCCTGCTCCCCACCGTGGCGGTGCTGAGCCTCCTCGGCCTGCCCCAGCTACGAGCATACCTGCAGGATCGCGTGGTCACCGTGGCCAGTCTGCTCGCCGGTCTTTCCGTCTCATAGCTCCTCATCCTGCATTCCCTCCGCCGAGGTACTAGACCGAAAGACCCGTGGTGGACCTGGTGGCTAGTCTTCGGCTGCACTGCCACGGCGGTGGGAGCGTTCTGGTTTTCGGACTACGTCGGCTGGGCGGCCACGGGCCCTCACCGGCACGAGGAGGGACTTGCCGCCCTCTACCTGTTCTTCTTGTACGTGATCCTCGGCCACACGCCGGCCCTGGTGATCGCGGACCTCGCGTGGCTGCTGATGGAGGCCCTGGTGCCGGCCGGTGGTGCGAGGCGGCTTGCTGCTCTGCTCGGTGCCGGTCTCCTCGGATGGCCTGTCGGGCTGGCCGCGGGTGTTGTGATATCCCTGGTCTACGTCGGCACCCGCGACGTGATCCCCCTCGGCCGCCACGTGAGGGAGGCTTTTGGGCCTCCGCGGCCGCGAGCTGAGCTCCGAGGGGGCCACCTGATCCTGTCGATGGAGCTGGCGGACCTTGTGTGGCCCGTGGAGGCAACCAGCGTCCTTGCCAGGGCGTTCCGGGGGATCGCCGTCGGAGACCCGCAGGCCGCCGCCGCGGAGGTGGAGGGTGTCCTGGAGCGGGCCATGCGCGGGGCTATGGACATCGTCCGGTGGCGGCGTGACACGAGGGAGGTCACTCTGCTGCTGGAAGCCCAGGGGATCGAGCTCGCCCGGTTCCACGCCACGGAGGCCGACGTGCGGGAGATCGAGCAGGGCCGCCGGTCCATCCGCGACCACGCCACCGTCAGCCGGGAGCGGCTGCGCCGCGAGCTCCGGGCGGCGGCGAGTCGCCTGACGGACCACAAACTGGGCGAGCTGGTCCGTTCGCCGCTGCTCCAGGGCGCCGTGGAGGCAGACGCGGTGAGGCTCGTCTTCCGGCCCACGGCACGTTGGGGGCCGGACACCGTGGAACAGTACTGGAAGGCCTGGCAGGCGTGCAACGAGGCGGTGCCGAAGATCGTCCACCTATTCCCCCAGGTCCGGAGCTTCTCGCTGGAGATGGCCGGCCGGCGCCTGCGGGTCCACCGGGACGAAGTGGGAAGCGAGTTCTCCGCCCAGACCAAACTGGTGCCACAGGACCGAGTACTCGTGCTGCAGGTGCACCGAGCGGACGAGCCCAGGCCGCCGTACCTCAGCGAGCCCGGGATGCCTCCCACGGGGGGTCCCGTGTCCGTCACCGTCGGGGGATCTCCGCACCGAGGCCCGTTCACGGTGGTCGTCCTCGAGACGGCGATCAGCGACTCCCCGGGTCTGAACCGGTGCACGCTGTACGAACCCTGCTGGAGTTTCCAGACCTTGAATGCCTTTTACGTAGGGGATGTGGATGCCGACGGGACCGCGACCGTGGTGGTTGGGCTTTCATCCGGAGGGCACCTGCACGGTCCATTCCGGATCGAGGCGGGAGGGAGGGCGGTGGTGGGCGAATTCGCCATTTACAACCTGGGCTGGTTTGACCGTACCCGGTTCCCTTGGCTGCGTTGACTTGGACTTGCCCCGGTTTGGTGGACACCTTAAGACTGGAGGCAACAGCCTCAGAAAGGAGTTCACGATGCCGAGGAGCAGACCCCCTTACCCCCGGGAGTTCCGGGAGGAGGCAGTTCGGCTGGTCCGGAGCTCGGGCCGGCCTATCGCGCAGATTGCTCGGGAGCTGGGCATCGCCCACGGGACCCTGAGCGCGTGGGTGAAGCAGGCGGAGCTGGACGAGGGGCTCCGCAGCGACGGGCTGACGA
>Ga0101941_1001715_pt1 | contig 13462 bp, 13 predicted proteins | sample DewCreD2012metaG_3_FD_75242 | JGI IMG/M metagenome (GOLD analysis project Ga0101941, IMG submission 75242) | Hot spring sediment bacterial and archeal communities from British Columbia, Canada, to study Microbial Dark Matter (Phase II) - Dewar... ...
GCCGCGCGGCGCGTGATGCGCCCGCGGTAGCCCGGGAAGCCCGTGGCCCACTCGGTGATGATGCCGACGCCGACCGCGTGGGCGTTGCGCCCCGTGAGCAGGCACGCCCGCGTCGGCGAGCACATCGACGTCACGTGGAAGTTGTTGTAGCGGAGCCCGTGAGCGGCCAGGCGGTCCATGGCCGGCGTGGCGATCTCCGACCCGTAGCAACCGAGGTCGGCGAAGCCCACGTCGTCGAGCACGATGACGACGACGTGCGGCGCGCCCCGGGGCGGCCGGACCGGCGCCGGCCACCACGGGACCGACTCGCGGTAGGTCCGGCCGATCGTGCCGCGGAAGTCCAGGTCGGGATCGGTCATCGGCGGCGACCCCCTGGGCGCGGCGACGCCGGTCGGCTCACGGCGCCCACCGTCCGCGCGGCAGAGGGACGCCGAGGGCGACGGCGAAGACGGCCCACCCCGCGGCCGCCAGCGCGAGGGCGAGCGCGGCGGCCGCCCCGGGGCGCCGGAGGCCGAAGAGCGCGAGGACGACGGCGAGCGGCGGGGTGACGGCGACGACGAACCCGAGCACCGGGAGCGCCAGGCAGGACGCCGCGAGCGCCCCGGCGACGGCGAGCACCCGCGCGCGCGCCGCGCGGGCCACGGGCGCCGCGGGGGCGGTGCCGCGGACCGCCTCCACGGCGTAGCCGAGGCCCGCGGCGGCCAGCATGGTGCGGTAGAAGGGGAGCTGCAGGTATCGCGCCAGCTCGTCGCGGAAGGCCTCGCGGGCCGCGGCCGCGTCGGGCGTGACCGCGAGGGGCACCGCGGCGACCACCGGGAAGCCGTCGAGCGCGCGGCCGGCCCGCGCGCAGCCGCGGGCGAGCGCCGGGCGCGCGACGTCGCGGACGTAGGCGGGCGGGGTGAGCCAGAGCACCGCGCCGTCGGCGATCTCGCCGGCGAGCTCGAGCATCCGGGGCGACAGCGCCGCGAGGTAGATGGGCGGGGCGGGCGGCCGCGCCGGCAGCGCCGCCCCGACCAGCAGTGGAGGTTCCGCCTGCGGCGGTCGCCCCCGGCCTGCCGGAGTTCGAGGTAGTCGACCTCAGCCGGATGCGACAGACCATCGCCCGGCGCATGGCGGAGAGCCACCAGCAGGCCCCGCACTTCTACGTGACGACGGTCGTCGAGATGGACGCCGCGCTGGCGCTTCGCAAGCAGATCAACGAGCAGGTCGACGACGAGGCAGAAAAGGTCTCGATCACCGACATGCTGGTCAAAGCCTGCGCGCTCGCCCTGCGCAAGCACCGCGGCCTCAACGCCAGCTTCGCCGGAACCCAGCTTCGGGTCTACAAGCGGATCGACATCGCCATCGCGGTCGCGGTCGAGAACGGGCTCATCACGCCGTACATCGTCGACGCCGACCACAAGCCGCTGGGCGAGATCGCCCGGCTGAGCAAGGATCTGATCAACCGGGCTCGCACCGGCGAGCTGCGGCCCGAGGAGTACCAGGGCGGAACGTTCACCATCAGCAACCTCGGCATGTATGGGCTGGTCGAGCACTTCACCGCCGTCATCAACCCGCCACAGGCCGCGATCCTGGCGGTCGGGAGCATCATCAAGGAGCCGGTCTACCGGGCTGACGGTGAGCTGGCTCCCTCGCAGCGGATGCGGATGACGCTGTCGACCGACCACCGGGTGGCCGACGGCGTCGCTGCAGCCCAGTTCCTGGCGGAGGTCAAGCACCTGCTGGAGCACCCGATGCTCCTGCTCGTGCGCTGAGCGTCTCGCCCCGAGGACAGGTACGCGATTTCGAGGGGGCGACCCAGGTCGCCCCCTATGCTCACCTCAGATAGGCGAACCGCGATCCTGCCGCGGGCGAGCGCGTTCTCCGCCACCCCCAGCCCCCATACCGGCCAGGACTCCGACCACGGCGGGAGACTGTCTGCGCGCTGCTCTCGAAGCTCCGCTCGCACCATGCAAGCTCACTGAACGGGTTCCCCCTCCTCCAGGCGGCGTTCCCCACGGCCGGAGGCGAGATGACTCCTGCCTATGAAATCCGTGAAGCGATAACCAGCGTTCCCCCACCGCCGGAGATGGGATGATCCCTCCCAGGCGAACGAACGACCCTTGACACCGGCAGGCTCGCAGCGTAGAATACGAACAGATGTTCTAATCCGGTGTTAGGGAAGGGGTTGGGATCGGGTGGACGCGCAGCGAGCCGTTCTCCACGCGGACCTCGACGCCTTCTTCGCCGCCGCGGAGGTACGTCGACGTCCGGAGCTGGCTGGTAAGCCGCTCATCGTCGGTGGGCGCCCTGGTGGGCGGGGTGTCGTCTCCTCGGCCAGCTATGAAGCCCGCCGCTACGGCATCCGCTCGGGCATGCCGATCAGACAAGCGGAGCGGCTCTGCCCGCAGGCGGTCTTCCTGCCGGTGGACTTCGCCTACTACCGCGAGCTGGCCGCGCAGTTCCGCGCCATCCTGAGCGACCTCAGCTCCCTCGTCGAGCATCTGAGCATCGATGAGGCATGCCTCGAACTCGGCCCGGCACCACGCTGGCCCGAAGAGCCCGCGGCTGCCGGCCGGCGACTGCGCCAGCGGGTGCGCGCGGAGCTGGGCTTGAACGTGACCGTCGGGATCGCCACCAACCGGACGGTCGCCAAGGTCGCTGCCGATCTCGCCAAGCCAGACGGCCTGCGTCTGATCCCGCCAGGCCAGGAAGCGACGTTCCTGGCCCCGCTGCCGGTGGATTACCTGCCCGGCATCGGGCCGAACGCCGCCCGGCGACTGCGCGAGCTCGGCGTGCGCACGCTCGGCCAGCTCGCGCAGGTACCACCGTACTGGCTGCGCGTCGTCTTCGGCCGCCGTGCCGAGGAGGTACACCAGCGGGCCCAGGGGATCGACCCGCGGCCGGTCACGCCGGAGGAGCGCGCGCCGAAGTCGATCGGGCACGAGCGCACCTTTCACCGAGACCTGAGCGAACGGAGCGAGATCCGCCAGGCGCTCCGCGAGCTGTCCGAGAAGACGGCCCGGGAGATGCGCCTCGAAGGGTTGCAGGGGCAGGTCGTCAGCGTCAAAGTGCGGTTCGACGACTTCACGACACTCGGCCGGCAGCGCCGCCTCGCCCGCCCTACGATCGATGGGCGCGAGATCGCCGAGGCAGCCGTTGGCCTCGCCTTCGAGCTGCTGGACGAGTGGCGCCGCCCGGTTCGGCTACTGGGTGTGCGCGTGAGCGGCCTGGCACCGCTGGCGGTGCAGCTCGCGCTCTTCGATCCCAGACCGCTCCGCGCGCTGCTGCTCCTGCGAGCGCTCGACCGGCTCGCTGCCCGGCGTGACGCAGCCGGGGCATCATCCCGGCGACCCGGCACCGCGCTCGGGTATCCGGTCGGCCCGGCCCGTCTTCTGGTATCGGCCCTCGAACGCCGCTCGTCTGTGACGGAGGACGAAGGATGACCCGTCGATCGATCGACGCGACCGAACAGGCCCCTCTGCGCTTCCGCTGGGTCTGCGACTGCGCCAATCCCCCGGTGCTGCTGGCCATCTACGACGAGACGGGGAGGATCGAAGTGAAGGTACGCCAGCGGCACTACGTTGCCCAGGGATGGCTGGAGGCAACCTGTCCGCGCTGCGGCGCCAGGCACGTGCTGCAACTGCATCCCCTCGACGAGGCCGCGCCCGGCAGGGATAGCTGACGCGCGGCTCCTGCATGCCGAAGGTCAGGGCAAGCCGCTCTCACGGGCCTCCTCCCTACTCTAGAGCGTCGCCGAGGGAAGCCCTCCTGCTCGAGCCCACCCAGGGCAATCCACCGGTTCAGAGCGCGATAGCGCCTTCGTCGCCGGCCTGTAGCCGCGCCGGCGGGCGAGCAGCAGCGAACCCCGGTTCGCTGCTGCCGCCAGAGGGTGCATGGAAGGAGACTGACACCGTGACGGTCGTGCTCGAGGGGCTGGTTGTTCCGCCCGACTTCGACCTCACGCCCGAACTCGACGCAGTGCTGAACCGCCTGGCTCATCGCGCCAAGGAGGATCCTGCCGCGCGCAACGCGCTCTACGAGGCGTTCGCGTTCAAGATCGGGCGCTTCGCCCGGCGCTGCGCGCAGCGCTCCGCGCTTCACGCCTGCGAGCCGGCAGACGTCGAGCAGGAAGCGTTCCTCGTCTTCTGCGAGCTAGTGCGACGCTGGCAGGGCAAGTCCAGCTTCGCCGGGTACTTCTTTCGCTGGTTCCCGGCGATGCTGCGCCAGGCCGTCGCGCGGTTGGAGCGCGGGCACCCCGCCGGGGCATCGTCGCTCCATGACCCGGAACCGGTCGCGGCGCCAGACCACGCCCTCCTGGTGATCGATGAACTCACCGGCTTGCCCGAGCGCGAGCTCCTGGTGCTCGAGCTGCGTGTCACCGCAGGTCTCCAGTTGCGCGAGATCGCGGCGCTGCTGGGCTGCCACCCGCGGACGGTCCGCAGGATCCTGCACCGTGCCCGGCAGCGGCTGGCTGATACCGGAGACAAAACCAGGGAGTCTGGGGCGCTCATCGACGACAACGAGGAGACGAGCGACCGCGCGTGCCAGCGCCTGAGCGCCTGACGCTAGCGCCGTGGTGGATGCCGTCCTCGCCGGGACCGACAGCTCGCGATCAGGTCACGCGCCGAGCAGGGAGCAGTGAGCGAAGGCCTAGGGGTGGGCCGGCGCTCACTCCTTACGTGTTCGGATAGTCGGGCTCGACTTCGCCCGGGAGGGCTCGCGGGTCGCCGGTGATCACGAAGGCGATCCGCTCGCAGATGTTGGTGACCCGGTCAGCGATGCGTTCCAGGTTGTGCGCGGTCCAGAGCAAGAGCGTCGCTCGCTCGATCGTCGACGGGTCGCTGATCATGTAGGTCAGCAGCTCGCGATAGACCTGGTCGTAGAGCGCATCAACCTCGTCGTCGCGCCGCCAGATCGCGCGGCAAGCTTCGAGATCACGGTCGATGAAGGCGTCCAGGCTGCCGCGCAGCATCTCGGCCGAAACCTCAGCCATCCGCGGGATATCGATCAGCGGCTTGAGCGGTGGCTGGCCGGCCAAGCGCTGCGCGATCTTGGCGATACCCTCTGCGTAGTCGCCGATCCGCTCGAGCTCGCTGATGATGAAGAGCGTCGCCGCGATGACCCGGAGATCGGTCGCCAGCGGCTGTTGGGTCGCGATCAGGAGCAGGGCCTTCTCTTCCAGCGCATAGGTACGCTCATCGATCTCCTTATCGCTCTGGATGACCTCCGTGGCCAGCGCTGTGTCGCGACTCTTGAGGGCCTGCACCGCACGCTGCACAGCTTTCTCGACCATGCTCCCGAGATGGAGCACTTCTTCGCGCAAAGATTGAAGCTCGCGCTCGAATTCGGCTCGCGTCCGGACAGCCATCCCCATGACGCACCTACCTGTTCTCCTACCGGTCAGACGTCGTCTCGATCGGGTCTCCGCTCTCCCCGCAGTCCCCTGCCCCTCGCTCGGCGGACGAGTGAGCGGCAACCGCAGCCTCTGGATGCGAGCTGCGCGCAGATCGACTACGACTGCACCGGAGCCAGCATGATTTGGCTCATTCTATCACACCGGACGCCGCTTTCGGCCTATCTCCCACACAGCACGGTCCGAGTGGCCGCGCGAACGAGCGCGCACTCTGCCCTCAACCGATCTTGCCGGTGATGTACTCCTCGGTTTCGCGTCGCTTGGGATTGGTAAAAATCTGCTCCGCGGTGTCGAACTCGACCAGGCGGCCGCATCGCTCCTCGCCGGCCAGGAAGAACGCGACGTAGTCGGCCACCCGGGCAGCCTGCTGCATGTTGTGGGTGACGATGACGATGGTGTACCGCCGCTTCAGCTCGGCGATCAGCTCCTCGATGCGGTAGGTCGCGATCGGATCGAGCGCGCTGGTCGGCTCGTCCATCAGCAGCACCTCCGGTTCGATGGCCAGCGCCCGCGCGATGCACAGTCGCTGCTGCTGCCCACCGGAGAGCGATGAGCCGGGAGCGCCGAGCTTGTCCTTGACCTCGTCCCACAGCGCGGCCGCCCGAAGGCTGCGCTCCACGATGTCGTCGGCCTGCGGCTTGGGGATGCGGGAGTGGTGCAAGCGGATGCCCGCGAGCACGTTGTCGTAGATCGAGAGGTGTGGGAACGGGTTCGGCTTCTGGAACACCATCCCGATCAACTGGCGTACCCGGGCTGGGTCGATCGCGGGGTCGTAGATGTCGACGCCGTCGAGCAGGACGCGGCCGCTGATCCGGGCGCCGGGGGCCAGCTCGTGCAGTCGATTGAGGCAACGGATGAAGGTGGACTTGCCGCAGCCCGAGGGCCCGATGACCGCGGTCACTGCTGCTGGGTGGATCGGGAACGTGATATCCGCCAGCGCCTGAAACGATCCGTAGAACGCGCTCAGCCGTTCCACAGCCATGCTCGCCGCCACGGCCTCGCGCTCTGCGAGCCTCTGCTCTGGCTCTCGCTGGCGCACGGTCACTGAGACCAGGGGATCGCTCATCGGCCTCGCTCCTCGCCGCGGCTGGGGATCTGGCTCCGGCAGCATGCCACGGCAGGCGCAGAGCGCCGCTCGCCTGGCAGCAGCTCGCGACGGCCTGCGCCCTTATCCGATCCGCCCGGTGATGTAGTCCTCGGTTCGCCGGTCTCGCGGGCGGATGAACATCTCTCGCGTCGGCGCGTATTCGATAAGCTCACCGATCCGATCCTCACCGGCCAGCATGAAGGCCGTATAGTCCGAGACCCGGGAGGCCTGCTGCATATTGTGCGTCACGATGACGATGGTATACGACTTCGCCAGCTCGCGCATCAGGTCTTCGATCCGCATCGTCGCCACGGGATCGAGCGCTGAGCATGGCTCGTCCATCAGCAGGATCTGCGGCTCGATAGCGAGCGCCCGCGCGATGCACAGCCGCTGCTGCTGCCCACCGGACAACGCCAGGGCGCTGGCGTCGAGCTTGTCCTTGACCTCGTCCCACAGCGCGGCCGCCCGCAATGCCTGCTCCACCCGCGCTGCCACGTCACCCCGGTAGCCGTTGACCCGCAGGCCGAACGCGACGTTTTCGAAGATCGACTTGGGGAACGGGTTCGGTCGCTGGAAGATCATCCCGATCTGCCGGCGCACCCAGACCGGGTCGGTATCCGGCGCATAGAGGTCGATCCCGTTCCTCCAGACCTTGCCCTCCACCCGGGCGCCAGGCGTTGTGTCGTGCATCCGGTTGAAGGCACGCAGCAGCGTGCTCTTGCCACAGCCCGACGGGCCGATAATCGCGGTGATACTTCGCTCCGGAATCACCATCGAAATCTCGCGGATAGCCTGGCGTGTGCCGTACCAGACTGAAAGCGTCTCGACACGAAGCGCGGGCTGGCCGGGCGGAACGACGATGTGGCGGCGCTCGGTCGTCGGTGCGCTCATGCCCTCGCCCTCTCAGTCGCGAATCTGGCGCTGCAAGCGCGCGCGCAGCAGGATCGCTACCGCGTTGAACGTCAGGAGCACGGCGAGCAAGATGATGATGCCGCCGGCGGCGAGCTGGTGGAAGGCCGGCTGGGGCCGCGAGATCCAGTTGTAGATCTGAATAGGCATTACGGTGAACGGGTCGAACAGGCTTCCCGGCGTGAAGGCCACGTAGGTGAGCGCGCCGATCGTGATCAGGGGGGCCGTCTCGCCGATCGCCCGCGAGAGCGCCAGGATGGTACCGGTCAGGATACCAGGCATCGCCACCGGCAAGACGAACATCCGCACCGTCTGCCAGCGCGACGCGCCCAGCGCATAGCCGGCCTCGCGGATCGAGGGCGGTACAGCCCGCAGCGCCTCCCGGCCGGCGATGATGATGATCGGCAGGATCAGGAGGCTCAGCGTCAGCGCCCCGGCGATCAGGCTCCGCCCCAGCGCGAAGGTGCGCACGAAGATTCCGAGCCCGAGCAGCCCGTAGACGATCGAGGGGACCGCGGCCAGGTTCGAGATGTTTAGCTCGATGAAGCTCGTCAGCCGGTTCTTCGGAGCGAACTCCTCCAGGTAGACCGCGGCCGATACCCCCAGCGGGAAGGCGATCACCGCGGTGAGCACCATCATATAGATCGTACCCACGAGCGCCGAGCGGATCCCAGCAGCACTCGCCCGGCGCGACGGGAAGTTCCGGATGAAGTCCCACGAGAGCACCGACCAGCCGTCGCGCACCACGTCGACGATGAGCGCCCCGAGGGTCAGCAGCCCGATCGCCATCGCCACGACCGTCAGCACTCCGAAGACGGCGCCGACCTTCCGGCGAAGCGAGAGCCGGGGCTGGAACTCCATCTCGGTGTCCACGGCCGGCCTAAGCTGCGTCCCCGTCACTGGTAGATCTCCCGGAAGCGCCGCAGGAAGCGGAAGCTGAGCAGGTTCAGGCCCATCGTAATCAGGAAGAGCGTCGTGCCGACGGCGAAGATCGTCTGGTACTCGAGCGTGCCGTGCGGGGTGTCACCCAGGCTCACCTGGACAATGTAGGCAGTCATCGCCTGCATCTGCTCCAGCGGGTTGAACGAGAGCCGCGGGGTGTTCCCCATCGCGATCACCACGATCATCGTCTCACCCACCGCCCGCGAGACCGCCAGGATGAACGAGGCGACGATGCCGGAGAGCGAGGCCGGCACGACCACGCGCCACACCACCTCGAGCTTGGTCGCGCCCAGCGCGTAGGCCGCCTCGCGCAGGGACTGGGGCACGGCCAGCATCGCGTCCTGAGAGAGCGACGCGACCAGCGGCAGGATCATGATCCCCATCACCAGACCGGCCGACAGCACGTTGAAGACTTGCAGGTTAGGGATGAAGCGCTGGAGCAGCGGAGTCACGAAGAGCAGCGCGAAGTAGCCGTACACCACAGTCGGCACGCCGGCCAGGATCTCGAGGATCGGCTTGATCAGGCGTGCCAGGCGAGGAGGCAAGTACTCGGCCAGGCCGATCGCTGCCAGCAACCCGAGGGGCAGCGCGACGAGCATGGCGATGGACGAGACCAGCAGCGTCGCGACCGCGAGCGGAGCGATCCCGAAGTGCTTCTCGGCGAAGAGCGGTGTCCACTGCGTATCGGTTAAGAACTCGACGAGCGAGACTCGCTGGAAGAAATGGATCGTCTCGATGCTCAGGGTATAGATGATCCCCGCAGTCGTGAGGACGGAGATCGCCGCCGCCAGGAAGAGCCAGCCGGTAATCAGGCGCTCGCGGAGCCGGCGCCGCCGGTCCTCCGCGAGATCGCCACGCAGCACGCGCTGGATCCGCTCGCGCCGTTCGGCGAGCGACACCGCAGGTAGAGCCTCGACTGGCTGTGGGATGCCCGGCGCGCGCTCCATCGACGGTACCTGCCCCCTCTCCCCGGCCGATTCTACTCGTCCCGACCAAACCGGGGTAGACCACTCGACGCGCTGGCTCGCCTACTGCTCACGACGCAGGACCTCCTCGATCGAGACGCCGACCTCGACACCCTGGAAGACCGACCCTGTCTTGCGCTGCTCGTACCGCTCCATGACGAGCTGGTACGCCTCGTCCGGCAACGGGATGTAGCCGACCTCTTCAGCCAGCGCTGCCGCGTTCTCCAGATAGAACCGCACGAAGGCGTCCACCTCCGGCCGCTCGATCGCCGTCATCGAGACATAGATGAAGATCGGCCGGGAGAGCGGTACGTACTGGCCATTCTTCACCGTCTCCAGGCTGGGCATGACCGGTTCTCCGGTCTTCGGGTTGACGATGGGCACGATCTTCACCCGGCCCGCGTTCTCGACCGCGTACGCGAGCCCGAAGTAGCCGAGCGCGTTGACATCGCCGGCCACGCCCTGGACCAGCACGTTGTCGTCCTCGGACGCGGTGTAGTCCCCGCGGCTGGCTCCGCTCTCACCGACGATCGCCTCGGTGAAGTAGTCGAAGGTCCCCGAGTCCGTACCGGCACCGTACAGGTTCAGCGGCTCGTCGGGCCACTCCGGCCGGATCTGGTTCCAGCGCGTCACCGTCCCCTGCGCGGCTGGTTCCCACATCTTCTTCAGCTCGTCCACCGTCAGGTGATCGACCCAGTCGTTCTGCGGGTTGACGACGACCGAGAGCCCGTCAAAGGCGACCGGCAACTCGATAAACTCGACGCCGTTCTGCTGGCAGGTCTGAAGCTCGGAATCCTTGATCGGCCGCGAGGCGTCGCTGATATCGGTCTCCTTGGCGCAGAACTTCTTGAAGCCGCCGCCGGTGCCGGAGATACCGACCGTGACCTGGACGTCCGGGTACTGCTTCTGGAACTCCTCGGCCACGGCCTCGCTGATCGGGAACACCGTGCTCGACCCATCGATGGTGATCAGACCCGAAAGAGCTTGCGCTGTCGGCGTGGGAGCCGGCGCTGGCGTCGGAGTCGCCATGGTCGTGCCGCCACTCGGCGATGCTGTGGGTGTGGATTCTGCCTGCTGGCAGGCCGACAGAAATGATGCCAACGCAGGCACAGTAAGTCCGGCGAGCGCCGCGCGGCGCAGCATCTCGCGCCGTGTTACCCGATCAGCCACGTAAGCCCGGAACCCTTGCTCATCAGTCCACTTCTTCCGCACCATGCTGTTCTCCTCCTGTCTCGACTATCGCCCACTCGCTCGCGTCCGGAGTGAACCGGTAGCCAACGCCGTGTACGGTCTGGATCAGGTGCGATCCATCTGGCTCTCCTTCCAGCGCTGCTCGAATCCGCCGGATATGCACATCGATGTTGCGAGGATCGACGATCACCTCCTGACCCCACACCAGGTCGAGGAGCTCGGCACGGGTGCAGGCCTGACCGGCCCGCTTCACCAGCGCCGCCAGCAGGGCGAACTCTTTCGGTGGAAGATGAATCTCTCGATCATGATAGAGCACCCGGTGCTCGTCGAGGAAGATCGCTAGCCGGCCGGCCGTCAACACCCGCGGTTCACCGCTGCTCGTCGCGACTCGCCGCACCGCTGCCTCTACCCGAGCCATCAGCTCACGGACGCGGAACGGCTTGGTCAAATAGTCGTCCGCGCCCACGGCGAACCCGGCGACGATGTCCTCCTCGCTGTCGCGGGCTGTGAGCATCAGGATCGGTACAGATGACCACTTGCGGATCAGACGGCAGACGTCCAAGCCATCGATGCCGGGCAGCATCAGATCGAGGATCACGAGATCGGGCCGCACCGAGCGGACCAGCATCAACGCCTGCTTGCCGTCGACAGCGATCCAGGTGCTGTAGCCGTGCCGCTCGAGGTTGTAGCGCAGCAGCTCGGCCAGTGTCGTATCGTCCTCCACTACCACCACGCGCCGGCGATCGACGCTCAGACCACCGCTGGGAACTGCCCGCTCGCCCTGTCCAGCCATCCGCTTCCTACCCCCTCGACGACGGCACGGCGCGCTCCTTCGCCTTCACTCTACTGGCCGCGAGTTAACGGGACACGAGCGGGGAATTAACGCGCGATTAACGGAGGGTGAACACGAGCGCCAGGCAGCGGGTGGCGCCAGCACGGGTCTAACCCCGCAGCAGTCCGGCGACGGCTCGCACCACGTCATCGATGCTGAAGGGACGCACCAGCACGCGGGCAGCCCGGGCTTCGACGTCGGGCTGCCCGGCGAGCATCGAGCTCTTGAGCACTATGACCGGTACGTCCGGCCAGCGGCGGAGGAGCTCCAGGACGCGTGACAGCTCTCCGGCAGGCTGCCGGGCCAGGTCGAGGATCAATAGCGCGGGCGAGAGCTCCCACCGTTCCAGGTACGCGAGAGCGTCACTCGGGCCAGGCACGGCGACCACCCAGAGCCCATCCTCTTCGAGCTGCGCTTTGAGATACGCCCGGGCCGGCCACTCGCGCTGGGCCAGGATGATCGGCCCGATCCACCTTGTAGTCGTTCGTTGCTGTGACACTGCTATGCCCCGCGCGATGCGTCCCCCACCATCCATGCTCCTGACAGCGAGTACCTCAAGTCAACCACGGAGACTCCAGCGGTCGATCTCCCTGCCCACCTCCAGCCCCTCGCTCGCGTGGTGCGGGAGAGGGATGCCCGAAGAGCGGGAAGGGCGGTGATGGTGGGGGGACATCACCGCCCGGTATAGGGAGATGTGGGGGCTCCAAGGCTGTGACAGCACTGGCCGGTCGTCGCCGGCTTGCTCCAGGCTGGAGGGTTCTCGCGGATCGCCCTCCACGACGAGCATACGCTCCGAGTGAACGGCTACTGTGAAGCGGATGTGAAATCCACAGGCAGGCTGAAACCGATGGTCGCTCCCGAGCGTGGCGGGCTCGCCGCCCAGACCGTGCCTCCGTGGAGCTGTACCAGGTGCTTCACGATCGCCAGCCCGAGCCCGCTGCCGCTGGCGGAGCGCGAGCGGTCGCCCTTGTAGAACCGCTCGAAGATCCGGTCCAGGTCGTCGGACGGGATCCCCGGCCCAGTATCGCTGACGGCGACACGCACCTCGGTCGCCGTTGCCTCCGCGCTCACCGTAATGCGCCCGCCGGGTGGGGTGAACTTGATGGCATTGTCGAGGAGGTTTGAGAGCACCTGGCCGATCCGCTCCGGATCGCAGGAGACGACTGGGAGCTCCGCGGGTAGGTTGGTCTCCAGCTCCAATTCCTTCGCGCGGGCACGCGGCTCGAAGCGAGCTAGCGCCTGCTGGATGAGCGCCGACAGGTCGGTGGGCACCCGATGAAGGGGGAGCTGGCCGGCCTCAGCACGGCTGAGCTCGAGGAGCTGCGTCACCAGACGGGTAAGGTGATCGACTTCCGTGGCGATCCGGTTGAGGAAGTCGCGAGCCACTGCTGGGTCATCGAGCGCGCCATCGAGCAGGGTCTCGACGAGCGCCTGTAAGCCGGCCAGCGGAGTCCTCAGGTCGTGCGAGACATTGGCGATGAAATCCCGCCGGATCGCCTCGGTGCGCCGTAGCTCGGTGATGTCGCGCAGAATCAGTGTTACCATCGGCCCGCTCGGGCCGGGCAGCGACGAGGCCAGGGCCTGTACCGTTCGCCGCGGGCGCCCGAGCTCCACGAAGCGGCTCGATGGGCTCGTAACCCCAGCCGCGGCGGCGCGAATCAGCTCGTCCAGCTCGTAGTCGCGCAGCACCTCGGGGTACGGACGGCCGATCGCCCGGCTGCGCCCGGTGCCCAGCAGTTCCTGCGCTGCCCGGTTGAGGAGCCTGACCTTGCCCTCGGCATCGATGATGACAATGCCGTCGCTCAGGTGCTCCAGGATCCGGTGAAGCCGCTCGCGCTCCGCCTCGGCCAGTCGTCGCTGCTCTCCGGACACCCGGAGCGCCTCGTCGAGCTGCGCGCGCAGCCCCTCCAGCGGGTCGGGCAGCGAGACCGGCTCTCGCAGCGGCCGCACCTCAGCATGGTGCGCAGCGAGCTGGCGCTGGAGTGCCTGCACCCGAGCCGCGAGCTCGCGACGAGCGCTCCAGCGCATCGCCAGCACTGCTACGAGCGCACCGAGCGCGGCGGCAAGCGCGAGCGCCAGGATGCCCCCAGCCGCCGGCGCGAACTCGGGAAGCAGCATCGGAGCGGAGAGCAGCAACGGAG
>Ga0101941_1001727_pt1 | contig 13287 bp, 15 predicted proteins | sample DewCreD2012metaG_3_FD_75242 | JGI IMG/M metagenome (GOLD analysis project Ga0101941, IMG submission 75242) | Hot spring sediment bacterial and archeal communities from British Columbia, Canada, to study Microbial Dark Matter (Phase II) - Dewar... ...
TGCTGTAGGTATTGAATAACCTTCTTCTCATCTGAGACTATCTTAGATAGCTCTATCATCTCCATTTTGCCACCTCCTTACTATTTTGTTATAAGGTGGCTTTATATACATAATCGCCTAATTATAAAAAACACGGGCATAAACGCCTAAAAATACATGAACCACCCAATTTTACTGTGGGACGGTACGAACCGCCTAAATTTTAATAGAGCAGATTGGAACATGCTCCTCCTATCTACGAAACTCACCAAAGACAAAAAGCACAAAGCCTAAAATGATGATCATATAAGGAACACTAGCCCGGTATTGATTGGCGGATATTTTTTTAGCGAAAAGGTCGCCCAAGAGGGTGCCTGCCAAAAGCCCCAAAAGACCTGCCATTAGAAAGCTCACATCAAGTGATACCACATCCATATAGTTGTAAAAGCTCAATCTAAAAATTATATTGGATGTAAAAAATAAATTTAACATCAGCCTTATAGAGCTTGGGTCCCGCAGGTGCTGGGTGAGAAAGACCAAAGGGGGAGGTCCGCCCATGCCCACAAGCCCTGCAAAAAAACCTCCCAAAAAGCCCACAGGCACGCCCATATGCCTGCCTATCCGTAGCTTTAACCAACCTTTATACACCGCAAGGTCATAAAGGCCCAAAAGGCTTATAAAACCAGCCACCACAAAGATAAGCTCCTTAGTGTTTATCCTATCAAGCACATAAGCACCCAGAAATATGCCGGGAACAGAACCCAATATTAGGGAAAGGAGCAAGTAATATTCTATTTTCCCTTTTCTGTTTTGGTATATAAGACCAATAGTACCCAAAAGGTTAAAAAGGGCGGAGTAAACTATCACCATCTTAGGATCATAAAAAATAGACAGAATGCCTATTATAAAAATGCCAGCACCAAAGCCTGTTATAGATTGGAAAAACCAAGCAAAAAGGACCACAAAAAAGGCTATCATTTACCAAAAAGTGATTTTATAAAGTTTAAAAGGCCTCCATGCCTCCTTTTAAATTCCATTTTAAGATTTTCTACCCACTCTCCTATCTTCCCAGATACCTTAGAAAGCACTGACTTATCCCTTATCTGATCTCCATAAAGGAACTCTTTTAAAACCTCATTGGTTTCTTCAAGGCTTCTTATAAGGCGGTGGAGGTTTTCCTTGTTTTGGAAATCCGTTTGTGTTATAACCTCTTCAAGGCTTTTCATTATACCCTCAAGAGCGCTGTCAAAGCTTGTATTCCTCATCTGTGGGTCTGTAAATTGGTTTATAAGCTCCACAAGCTTGGACTTTAACCTAAAGCGATATTCTGAAAGATGGGAAGGAAAGGGGTCCTTTTTATCAAGGTCTTCTGTGAACTCCTTTACTATAAGGACAACCCTTTCCTCTATGCTGTATACCTTATCCATTAGTCCGTCTCCGTATGGTGTTCTTCTCCTGTGGGCGCCTTTTTGCCCTCTTCAAGGTCATAAAACCTGCCCTCAAGCTTCTTGAGTATCTTGGGCAGGGTGGTATATTCCATCTCCTCGGATGGAAGCCTGTGTGGCTCAAAAATACCCTGACGCCTCAAAATATCCGCTATTATCTGGGCTTGCTCTCTTGCTTTGTCAAAGGCTGGGTCATCAAAGAGGTCCCTAGGACCTATAAGCTTTCCATTGGCTATCTGGTAGCCCGCCGCTATAACCCTTGGTGGGCCGTCAAACCTTGAAGGTGTGGCATATCTAAAGGATACTGGCATTAGAGGTCCGTTGTGAGATCCTCTCATCCAACCTTCCACAATCCAAGGCCTTGCAAAGGGTTCAAGTATTTCACCTATAGCAGGAAAGCCCGACTGAGATCTTACTATCATAACAGGGTCATCCTTGCCCACATACTTGCCCGCTATCAAAGAAAGCCTTTGGGTGGAAGCTACAGCTGCTATTTCACCGTCAGAATTTCTCCATACGCTTTTTACTGCATACCTTTCCACACTACCAATTAGTGCCAAAAGGTCATAAAGCTCCGCTGGAGTGGAAAGCTTTACTGCCTTTCCTGTAAAGGTATCAAGCACTTCAAAGGTAAAACCATCGTGCATTTTGGGATCTATTACAAGGCCCGCACAGACCATAGGGTCTGCAAACATCTCATAAAGTGGTAAGCTCCAAGCGCTTGGCGCAGTCTTGTCTGCAAAGAAGACTATAACAGGCTCGGAGGGCCTTTCTTCAAACTCCATCTCAGCAACACCGGGACCCATACCCTTCACATTGCCGGAGAAGGTGTCAGAAAGTAGGTCCTGCCCAGCTCCATAGAGTTTTAGCTTTTTAGCTATTTGAGTGCCATCTTCAAAGGCTCTCCATGCTATACCGTGCACAAGCTCACTATCCACACCATGCTGGTGTGTCATCACCAAGGCAATGTCATCACCACATACAAGCACTTGGCAGTCTATAAGGTTTCCCTTTTCTACTTCCTTTAACCCTATTTCTTTTACCTTTTCCACCACCTCAGGATGGGCAGAAGAATGCCCCACATAACCCCCTATGTCTGCCTTTATAACACTTAGTGTTAGCTTCATGACTACCTCCTATGATTTGTTTATTATTATACCATGCCTACATCCATATTTAATTAAAAAAAGCCCCACAAAGCAGTGCAAAGGTATAATCAGGTTAATACTGCTCCAGTGATTTAATTCAAGATGCAAAGTAAAAAACCATTGTAAAGCACAAAACATACTAAAAATATTACTGGAGATTCATGAAAAAATTGAATGATTAAAATACTTGCTTATTTTCTGATATGGACATAAATTTATTAACATAGACGTAGTAATTGTGGATACTCTTGCCGGCGGGGGTTGAAGCGAAAAATAAAGGAGGTGTATCATGAAGGTGAAAACCCTAGCAGCAAAGTTGGTAGGGGTAGTAGTAGCTGTGTTCCTTGCCGTGTTTTTAACTCAATGCGGTGGCGGAGGTGGTGGTACTACTGGAGACAATACCCAACCACAAACCCTTTCTGGAACTGTGGCAGTTGGTAAGCCATTGGCTAATACGCCTGTATATCTAAAAGACAAAAATGGTCAAGTAAGGTCTACACTTACTGACGCCAACGGTAGATTTTCCTTTGACACAACCGGTTTGACTCCACCCTTTTATTTAAGAACGCAAGGGTATGGCCTTTTTTCTTACGCTGACCAGCAATCTGGGACAGCTAACCTTACACCACTTACTACAGCAGTTGTGGCTATTGCAAACAATGGCAATGCAGACATATACACTGTATCACCTAACCAACTGAACATAAGCAGTGCCCAAAATTCACTAAAGGAATTTCTTAATCCTGTTTTACAAAGATATGGTGTCCAGAATGCAGATTTTATAACCACTCCTTTTGATGCAAATGCACAGGGTATGGATGCAGTTTTAGATAGCATTCTAATATGAGTGCTTTCTGATGGTCAAACCATAGAGATAAAAAACCCGTTTACGGGTGATACAATTGGAACTGGGACTATTGCTAATGGTAGTGTTAACGTATCCGATCCAATTACTACCAATGAAGCAAATGCCTTACCTCAACCAGTAATACACAGGAAGTATTTTGTCTACGCAGAAGATAATTACGACTCTCCAGAAGTAGGTCCCTTCATGATTGACGTGGTTGAAGGTGATAATGGTCAAATATCAGTAACAATAACAGCTACGGAAGGAGATACCGGAGATCTATACCTCATTTATGGAAGCGGTACAAAAAATGGTAATGAAATCAGCTTCACAGTTTCCGTAATTATGTGTACTAATACAGACCCCAATGGCACAGGCACTGCAACATTTACAGGGACAATATATTCTAACGGAAACATAACAGGAACATTCACAAATACTTTATTATCTGATGGTGATACCTGCGAAGAAAGTGGCAGCAATACCTACGAAGGAACTTGGAGAGCAAGCGACGTAACAAGTGCCACGCCCGTTGGTGTTGCCGGTTTATATGATGTATATGCCACTCCATATGGTGGATGGCCAGAACAAGGTCCAGCTACATTACAAGTCTCTCATAATGGTAGCAGTATCAATGTATCAATAACCGCTATTGACGGTGATACAGGACAACCATTTACAAGATACGGTCGAGGCATTGTTTATGGCAACTATCTTATATTTAGAGTACCTGTAATTATATGCAATGATACATGCATTAATGGAACATGTCCTCCTGCCGAATATGCAACCTTCTTTGGCGAATACAATAGCGCAAATAACACCATAACAGGCGTGTATGGTGATGGTGTGCCAGCTGGAGATTATTGTAGGGATCCTAACAATCAAAACACCAAGGCCATAGGCACATGGAGAGCTGTAAAAAAAATAGCCCTAATATTGGGCGGGGTCTTCCCGCCTGTTTTATCCTAACAAAAAGCTTGTGTTAATTTATACTTTTCTTTGTGAAGCTATTTATAGTGGAAAGTCCTACCAAGGCTAAGACCATAGCCAAATACCTTGGGAAAGATTGGATTGTAAAGGCTACCCTTGGGCATATAAAGGATCTACCACCGGATAGCTTGGGAGTGGATGAGGAAACCCTAAAGCCTACCTTTACTTGGGTTAGGGGCAAAAAGAAGATAATTGATGAGATAAAAAGGGTTGCCCAAAGGGCAGATAGCATATTCATAGGTACAGACCCAGACAGAGAAGGAGAGGCCATAGCCTACTTTGTTTATAAGGAGCTGGAAAAGTTAAAAAAGCCCGCTAAGAGGGCAGTATTTTATGAAATAACAAAGGAAAGTATAAGGCAAGCTGTGGAAAATCCTACAGAGATAAACCAAAACCTTGTAAAGGCACAGTTTGCACGCAGAATCCTTGACAGGCTTATAGGCTATAAACTTTCACCCCACCTTTGGAAAGCCTTTAAGAAAAACACCCTATCCATAGGTAGAGTCCAATCACCAGCTTTGAGGCTTATTGTGGAAAGGGAAAGGGAGATATTTAACTTTAGGAAAAAGGAATATTACTACATAAAGGTGATTTTTGAAAAGGATGGGATAGAGTTTTCCGCCCTTTGGGACTATAGGTTTGAAAAGCCAGAAAATGCCAAGCCCTATCTTGAAAAGATAAAAGATGCTCTTTTTGAGGTGGTAGAGTATAAGGAAGAAAGGGAAAAAAGGCAACCACCAGCGCCCTTTATAACTTCAAGCCTACAGGCCACAGCCAACAGTATTCTAAAGCTTAGCGTGGAACAAACTCAAAGGATAGCCCAAAAGCTCTATGAAGAAGGCTATATTACCTACCCCAGAACAGACAGCCACAGGATGAATCCTAAAAAGGCTCAAGAGTTTATGAAGTACATTGAAAAAACCTATGGCAAGGAGTATGTGGGAGCTTTGAGAAAATTCAAAGAAAAGGAGACTGCACAAGGAGCCCATGAATGTATAAGACCCACAAGCTTACAAAAAGCTCCTTTGCAAGGAAAGGAAAAGGAACTTTACGAGCTTATCTTCAAAAGAACTCTGGCAAGCCTTATGGCTCCAGCCATTTTGATAAAGAAAAAAGCCATGCTAGTACCCCTTTATGAAAAGAAGAAGGGAGAAGAAATGAATTTTGTGGCAAAGGGTAGCGAGCTATTTTTTGATGGATACCTTAAAGTCTATCCAGAAAACTTGGAGCTTTCGCCCCTACCAAGGCTTAAAAAAGGTGAAATACTAAAGCCAAAGAAGATAACCCTTGAAAAGAAGCAAACCCAGCCACCGCCGAGATATACAGAGGGAAGCTTGGTCAAAAAGCTTGAAGAGCTTGGTATAGGCAGACCATCTACCTATGCTGCAATAGTTAAAACTCTCAAAGAAAGGGGTTATGTGATAGAAGAGAAGGGTTATCTCAAGCCCACAGACTTGGCTTTTGAGGTGGTAGATTTTATAAAGGAATGGTTCCCAAAGGTGGTGGATTATCAATTTACCAGCCAGATGGAGGAGGGTTTAGACAAGGTGGAGGAAGGTAAGGAAGATTGGAAGGAGATGGTAAGGGGATTTTTTGACTCTTTATATACTAACTCCTAATACTTCTTTCCGAGTTCCCTTCTTAAATCTCTTGTCATAGCCTCTTCATAGGTGTAGGGACATTTTTCTGGGATGTGGTAGTTTTCTGGATCGTATTCATTTTTTTCAAGCCAGATTTCAAGATTTTTCACCGCATCTATCCAAGCTTTATCCATCTCATGTGGTAGTTTGTGTCTTAGGCTTGGATATTTCTTAAACATGGCTATTATTTCTCTTCTTGCATTGTTTATACTCCTTATCCAACTTATACCGCCTGCCTCTTCTCCACCAGTGGTTAGCTTCCTCAAGTGGTCCCACTTGTATAGGTGTTCTAAAATCGTTGCAAGGTGACTGGTGCAAGCCTTTAAATCTGACCTTGCTATATCCTCTATTTCCTCCAAGAGGTTCTCCCAATCCACCAAATCATAAGCCTTTTCTTTAAGAAGCTCTAAGTTAATCTCCGCCCACAGGGGAAAATCCTTATCATAAAGCTCCTTTAGCTCTTCTTTGCTTATGCTTTTTATCTTTTCCACCATGTTTTTAAATATATTCCGGGGAGGTATAATTTTAAAAAACCATGGATACAATCCTTGAAAAGTTTAAAGGAACCCTTTTGGGTGGTGCCCTTGGAGATGCTATTGGTAAAAGCCTTGAAGATGTGCCTTTTGAGGAGGTAATAAGTTTTTACGGTGGAGCTGTAAGGGGCTTTGTGGAGCCTCATCCTCACAGTCCATCGGTAGGCTTGGAGCCAGAGCAAACCACGGATGAAACCGCTATAAGCATACTGCTTGCCGAAAGCATAGTGGAGAAAAAAAGCCTTGAGCCTCATCACTTTTTTAGTAAGCTAAAGGAATGGGCAGGAAAAGAAGAGATCCAAAGATACCCCGACCCTACCCTTATAACAGCCATAGACCTTATATCCTCCGGCGTGGGCCTTGATGATGCAGGCCTCCTATCTTCTTCCGTGGAGGGTGTGCTTCGTTGCACCATCACAGGCCTTTTCCATTACTATAATCCCTACCTCTCTGCGGAGGCTGGAAGGCTTGTAAGCCTTATAACTCACAGAAGTAAAGAGATTTACGATGCAAGCGCCATAGTTTCTGCCCTTATTTCCTTTTTGGTCCTTGAGAGCTTTGACTTGAGAGATTTGAGGGATAGACTGGCACTCATTGAAAGCCTAAAAACCTTTATAAAGCATGATAAAAACAAGGTTTATCTTGATAAGGTGGCAAAGCTTTTGGATTCTGGTGCAGATGAAGAAGAAGCCATAAGGGAAATAGGAAACTCCACCTTTGTCTTTGAAGCTCTACCTTTGGCAATTTTCCTTTTCTTAAGGTATATAGAGGAGCCTCTTGAGGCCTTTTGGAGAGGTGTTAATGCCTGTGGTATGGTGGGTGGAGACATAGACGCCATAGGATACCTTTTGGGGTCCTTTGTAGGTGCCTACGGTGGCCTGTGGGTTTTCCCATTAGAACTTCTTGAAAATTTGGAAAATTCCCAGTATTATATTTCTTTAGCAGAAAAACTTTACCAGACAACTATGGAATTTTTGGAAAGGAGGAGCTAAAAGATGGCTTACAGGTTGCAAGAGGCCTTTTTGAACACAGCAAGGAAAAGAAGGGTAAAGGTAACTATTTATCTTATCAACGGTGTGAGGCTTCAGGGAAGGATAAGGTCTTTTGACCTATACACTATACTTATGGAAGATGGCCGTCAACAAACCCTTGTTTATAAGCATGCCATAACCACTATAATACCCGCAGAAAGGATGGAAATAGAGTTTGAAGAAGAAGGAGTGCCAGGGGCTGTATAGCCCCCAACCTTTTAAAACATACCCGGTGGCTTCCCTTTTGAGACCACAAGCCTTTCTACTGGCTTTCCACCCTTGAGGTGGCTTTGCACTATCTCCTCCACATCGGAGGGTTTTACATTGCCATACCAAACGGCATCTGGGTAGACCACTATGGTGGGACCCAACCCACAGGGACCAAGACAGCCCGTTGGTGTTATAGCAGTACTCATAAAAAGCTCTGGGTCCATCTGAACCTTTTCCATAAAGGCTTGGTATAGCTCTCTGCTTCCCTTTTCTGCACAGGAACCCATGGGATGGCCCGGAGGCCTTTGATTAACACATATAAAGACATGCCTAAACTCCATTGATTACCTCCTAAGAAGTTTTGAGAGTATTCTACCAGAAGCCTTTGGAATTTTGTATGAGACTTATCACCTTTTAAGGAGGGGAGGAAGAGCCCTCCCAAGGAGTTTTTTAGAACTTCCAGTTGAGGCCTATGGATATGGCGTTTTGAGCGTTGGAGGCTTCTATTTGCCAACCTAACCCAAAATTATCTGTAGCCTTTACAGTTTTCTTAAAGGCATGTTTGTATGCCAAATCTACACTAAATGTCTTTGTAAACTCATAGCCCAAACCAAGGGTTATATGCTGTTCTGTTATAGCTGGGAAGCCTATGAGGTTGAGGTAGGCTATATCAAAATCGCTAAAGGGTGCTGCAAGGTTTGGAATAGTGTTGGCATTAGCAGGATCCTTTGCTCCACCCCTTATAGGAGACTTTCCATAGTTATAACCAGCCCTTAGGGCAAGCTTGGGTATGGGTTTGTACTCACCACCTATGGCAATTACCCATTGGTCCTTCCACTGGAACTCTTTATAACCCTTTGCATTCTTCCAGTTTATCCATCTTATATCCATACCCACCTTTAGGTTATCCATGGGCTTTACACCCAAACCAAAGGCAAGCTCTTGAGGCTGGGTAAGTTTGAGGTCTTCATATGTTCCATCACCATTGGAGTCAAAAACTCTCTTATAGGTCATAGAAATTGGGCTTTGATAGGTAAGACCTGCGTATACAAAGTCGCCCATGTTATAAGCTGCACCAAGTTGGAAGCCTAGGCCATAGGTTTGGGATTGACCTCCGCCTACTCCAAAAGCTTCCATATCTAAAGAGCCGTAAGCAAGATGTAAAGCACCAGAAACAGAAATGGCATCGTTTATCTTATATGAAAGTGCTGGTATAATCCTCATAAACTGGAAGGTTGTGTTCATATTGAAGAATAAAGGGTCTTGATTCCTATAATCCACACCCATACCGGAGACTCCAAAAGCTCCTATACCAAAGGTCAATTGATTGTTTATCTGATGAACTATACCCACTTCCGGCACTACAAAAAGGTCTGCTTTACTTTTTCCGGAAGCTGGACCACCGCCAAAATCAAACTTTGCCTTTACTTCAGGCATAAAGAGTATTCCACCAAAGCTCAGGTTAAAGCCTTTGTACTGGCTCATCCATGCGGGGTTTCTAAAGATGCTGTCGGTGGGTCCTACGGGCATACCTACACCTATGCCACCCATACCCCTTGAGGCTGGAGAAACACCTATAAGGTTGTCTCCGTTGGTGGCAAAGGAAAGTCCTGCAAGTGCAAAAAGGGCTGTTCCAGCCAACACCTTTCTCATCTTTTTACCTCCCTTACAAAATTTCCTCCCTGTAATCATAAAAACAAAAATCTTTAAATGCAATTCAAAGAGTTTATAGTTAATTAAGCTTGCATTATATAAGGATTTAAGAATATCATAATTCTTCTATTAGGACTACTCTCTTTTCAAGGCATTCTACCAAGTTTTCAAAATCTTCTCTTTTGACAAAATAAACCCTTCCACCTATGGGGACTCCCTCCTCTTTCATTGGTTTTATCCTTACATAGCCTATGTTTTTCCCAGCCACATAGCCCGTTGTATAATCTGGGTCATCGCTCCAGCATAGCTCTGCCACAACCCCGCAGTGTATATTCTTTGTAGCCAAAGCTAAGGCATCCAAAAGCCTCTCAAGGTAGAACCTTTTTATTCCCCTTTCTTTCAAAAGCCTTTTTATAAGCCTTCTGTCCTTCCAATCAAAGCGCACAGTTCTTATGCCTCTCTCTTGGTCTAGTTCAAGCCTCTCACCAGATTCCATATCCATAAGCACCGCACCCCTCATATTGCCACCCTTTGGATTAGGACCCTTCTTTAAAAGCTCCAAGCCCTTTAAGGCTACTTCTTCCTTTACTCCCTCCTTCATAAGCATACTAAGGGCAAAGTTATGAGCATCTTTTACGCTTTTAAAATCGTAGCTATAAATAGGTAAGGCCTTTGGTATATACTCCACATCTTTAATGTTTTCAATGGTTATAACCATCTTATCATAAAGCTTAGGCCTCTTTAAAAGCTCTTTTATGGTTTTTTCAATCTCTTCAGCATTTATTATTCTTTCTGCCCCAGATACATGCTTTCCTTCAAGCTCTGCCCTCATCCTAAGGCTGTATAGCATTTCTACCAAAGCCTCTCTTTTTTATCCTTTAATTCTAACTCATAAAGGAATTTATACTTCAAAAACACATATATGGCACCAGACATGGCCACTAAGAAACCTCTAACGCCGTCCAAAAAGCCAAGTTTTAGAAAATAGATTTTAAAGAAGTGCCATAAGGGATTGAAGATAAGGCTGTAAAGCCTAAACTTTTTACCCTCCTCCTTCATCCTATTGGCCATTATCTTGGCATATTTAACAGTTTTCAAATACTGGTCTTCCAAGCTTTTATAAGAATAGTGGTATATATCACCCTTTAGCTTCCCCGCCTTGCCCTCAAAAACAACACTTTCATGAAGCTCACCCTCAAACCTAACCTTACCCTTTTTAAAGAGCCTTACCCTCCATTCGGGATACCAAGCATGGTTCAAAAAATCGCCAAGGTAAAAGGTTTTTCTGCATAGCTTATAAACCTCATACCTTGGATTTTTTAGCTCTTTCTTTATGCTTTCCCTTAGCTCACTTGAGACCTCTTCGTCCGCATCCAGCACAAGGATCCAATCCTTGGAACACAGGCCAATGCCATAGTTTAGCTGTTTGTCATAACCTTCCCATTCTTTAAAAAATACCTTGGCACCTAAGTTTTTTGCTATCTCTACCGTCCTATCCGTTGAACCAGAGTCAAGCACTACAATTTCATCAGCCAAAGGTAGCACGCTCCTTATAGCCCTTCCTATATTTCTTTCCTCGTTTTTTGTGCGGATTAGAACGGACAGCATATAGGCTTATAATTATAAACATTTGTGAGGCATGCCACCACTGTTTTTTGCTAAAAATAAATGAGACAAACAAGGATGAGTTTATAGCCCGGTGTATGCATTATAATTTTAAGGGGGAAATATGAAAATAGTAATGGTGGCTTCCGAAAGCTCGGCCTACATAAAGGCTGGGGGACTTGGGGACGTCATACATTCTCTTGCAAAGGCTCTTATAAAGCTTGGCCATAGCCTTTATATAATAATGCCAAAATACTCAAAAATAAAGGCAAGCCTTAAGGGAGTAGGGCAAGGTAAGGTCTTTTTTGATGGCAATTGGCAGGAGTTTAGCATCTACGAGGATATAAAGGACCATGTGAGGTATTACTTTATTGACTTTCCAAAATACTATTAGAGAGAACACATATACGCCACACCAAAGGGAGAGTATGAAGATAACCCTTTAAGGTTTGGCTTTTTATCTTTGGCAAGCCTTGAAGTTATAAAAAGCCTTGGCATTGAGCCGAGTTTGATCCATATACACGACTGGCACACTGGCCTTTTGCCTCTATACAAAAAGCTCTATTACCCAGAGTTTGAACGCACACCCACCGTTTTTACCATACATAACGCCATGCATCAAGGCATTTATGATCCTCATTTTATCCCCATGCTAAACCTACCTTGGGAAGTATTTCACCCTTACCAAGGCATAGAGTTTTATGGCAAGATAAACTTTCTCAAAGCTGGTATAGCCTTTTGCGATATTTTAACCACCGTTAGCCCCTCTTATGCCGAAGAATTAAGGCACTATGCCTATGGCCTTGAGGGCCTTATAAGAGAAAAGAAATACTTTTTTGGGATTTTAAACGGCATAGATTACGACATCTGGAATCCGGAGACGGATAAGCTTATAAAGCATAACTATACAGCAAAAAACTTCTCCAAAGGAAAATGGATAAACAAAAAACATTTAAAGGAGATCTTTGGCCTCAAAACCAGAGATGAAAAACCCCTTGTTGGCATGGTCTCAAGGCTAACATCTCAAAAAGGACTGGATATAGTTCAAGGTATTGTATGCGAAGCTGTAAGAGAAGGCTTTGACTTTGTCTTTCTTGGTTCTGGTGAAGAAAGATATCAAGAAATGCTTATAGAATTCATGAAAAAGCATCCAGAAAGTGTAAGAGTTAGGATAGAATATAACGAAGAGCTTGCCCATAAGATCTTTGCCGGTGCGGATATGTTTTTGATGCCCTCCCTTTTTGAACCCTGCGGTATATCTCAGATGATAGCCATGAGGTATGGAACGGTTCCCATTGTGAGGACAACCGGTGGCCTAAAAGATACGGTAGTGGATTTTGTAAAAGCTCCTCACGAGGGCAACGGCTTTTCCTTTGAGGAGTATTCAAGCAAAGACCTTATGCATGCTTTACTTAAGGCAAGGGTTTTTTACGATATGTATATATGCGACCATTCAAAGGATTGGGCAGAGATAATAAAGAGATGTATGAAAAGAGATTTTTCTTGGGAAAGAAGCGCAAGGGAGTATGAAAGGATATACTCCACAGCTATAATGTTAAAAAGCTATGGTTCTTAGTCTTGAGGAATTGCTAAAGGCAATTGAACCTTTGAGAGAAGATAAAAGAATAGTTTTTACTAACGGATGCTTTGATATTTTGCATGCCGGACATGCCTACTATCTCAAAAAGGCAAAGGAATTTGGAGATATTCTCGTGGTAGGCTTGAACTCTGATGAATCCATAAAAAGGATAAAAGGACCTCAAAGGCCCATAGTGCCTCAAGAAATGAGAGCTTATCTTCTTGATAGCCTAAAGCCGGTAGATTATGTAGTTATATTTGATGAAGACACGCCAGAAAGACTTATAAAAGCCATAAGGCCTCATGTGCTTGTAAAGGGTGCAGACTGGGAGTTAAAAGATATTGTAGGTGCGGATTTTGTATTGTCTTATGGTGGCAAAGTGGAAAGGGTTGAATTCAAGTTTGACATTTCCACTTCACACATAATCAAAAGGATACTTGAAAACTATACGCCGAGTGAGAAATTCCCTTTAAGCTAAACCTTCCATATCAATAAAAAGACAGCAGGGCTACTATAATAGTAGCCCTAAAAACCATCGGAGGTTTTTACCATGGAAATTATACCACCTTACCTACGCATCTACCAACAAATCCTCAAAGACCTTGAAAATGCCTTGCCATTCCT
>Ga0101941_1001730_pt1 | contig 13262 bp, 14 predicted proteins | sample DewCreD2012metaG_3_FD_75242 | JGI IMG/M metagenome (GOLD analysis project Ga0101941, IMG submission 75242) | Hot spring sediment bacterial and archeal communities from British Columbia, Canada, to study Microbial Dark Matter (Phase II) - Dewar... ...
CGACTCGAGCGACGGCTCGCCACGCGCCCGCCCCCGCCACCAGGCATAGCCGACGACAGCGACCACGCCCCAGGCCGGCCGCTCAGCCTCGCTCGGGCGGAGGATCAGCGACCGGCCAAAGCCCGCGACCCAGTCGCCGTCCAGCCAGGGAGCGGATGGGAACATCGCGAGCTTGCTCGCCAGCAGCAGCGAGAAGCACACCGCCATGCTGAGCACCACCTCGTAGGCGCCGCTACGCACGTAGAGCGCCTCCAAGAGCCGTGGCAGCGCATAGCCAGCCAGCAGCAGGCCGACCAGCAGCAGCGCTGGGAAGGGAGCATGCGGCACCGCCCTGCCTGGGAGCAGCGCGCCCACGTACACGTAGACGATTGCCGCCTCGGCAAGGATCAGCATCGCGGTCAGCGACTCGATCCGCCAGTCAAACGCCGGCCGGGGCAGAGCCAGCGAGGAGAGCCGGGCTCGTCGCCGCCTGGCCGTCACGGCAGCACCCTCCCGCCATCGACCGCGAACACGTAGCGGTGCCGGCCAGCCCACTGTGGTCCTAACAGGTTCTCAGGCAAGCGGTGCACGTACAAGCCAGGGAGCGCGGGCGTGTCATAGTCTCCGATCTGGAGCAGCATCACCTGCCGGCCCTCGTCGAGCAACCGGGTCAGCACGGCCTCCAGCGAGTCGGTCATCAGCGCCGAGATCACGACGATCGTGCTTCCCCAAGGAAACTGCCGGGCCTCCTCCCGCAGCAGGCGAGGAAAGCTGCTCGCGGCGAGCGGGGTGAGCTTCGCCAGTCCCTCGAGGACGGCTTCGGCCTGACGCGGCCCGCGGCCGGGCCGGATACGCAGCGGCTGGTCCGAACCGGACAGCACGCCGTTAGCGTAGATCCCCACGAGCCAGCGACGGGCCAGCCCGTCAGTCGCCAGCGAGGCCGCCGCCACGATCGCGCTCTCGGCCCGGACGTAGTCCATCCCCTCCCAGTAGCGCTCGAACGTGTCCAGGTTGAGGAAGATACCGACCTGCACGGCGGCCGTCGGCTCGAAGACTTTCACCTGAATGCGCTGCGCGCGGGCGGTGGCCTTCCAGTGGATCGTGCGGAAGCTGTCTTCCGGGTGGTAGTCCCGCACGCCGATCGGCCGGGTCGGGTCGGTCAGCAGGTACCGTTGTAACCGGGTCTCGCCGAACGGATAGCGTGCCGGTAGCCCCAGCTCGCCTAGCGGTACGCGCCGGGGATAGACGAGCAGCGGTTGCGAGACCGCCCGCCGCTCGCTCCGCGCGAAGAAGCCGAAGAGATCGCCAGCACGTAGCTCGGCAGGCCCGACGACGAACGCGCCCCGCTCGGGACAGTCGAGCGTGAAGGTGAGACGCACCCGCTCGTACCAGCGCAGCGCGGTCGTCAGATGCAACGCGTTCATCCCGTACCACGAGCTGGGAACGACCTCGAAATCGCGCACCCTGAGGCGGTCGGAGATCTGGAGCGTCAGGTCGAGCCAGGGCACCGGACGCCAGCTCCGGTTAACCAGCGACACCGCCAGCACGACCGACTCGTCGGGGAAAACGCGGCTCTCGGAGAGGGAGATCGCCAGCTCGACCTGGTCGAGGCTCGAGCGCGCCCACAGCCAGCCGACGACCGCCGCGGCCAGCACCGCAGTGGACAGCAGCGAGAGCGCCGGCTGGCCGGCCAGTACGCCGGCGACGAGCAGGATGCCGGCTCCGTAGAACCAGAGGGCGGAGAAAAAGCGGCTCTCGACCGGCCCTTGCCCCTCGATACGGAGCTTCGAGCGAAGGGCGCGCAGGGCCTGGATGAGGGCCGTGATACTCATAGCTGCTCGACCGGGACGTTAACCGTCTCGACGATCTCTTCGAGAAGCTGCCGGGCGTCGCGCCCACGCAGCCGCGCCTCGGGACTCAAAATGATCCGGTGCGCGAGGACTGGAGTGACCAGCTCTTTGACGTCGTCGGGGAGCACGAAGTCGCGCCCTCGGATCGCTGCCAGCGCCTGCGCGCAGTGGAAGAGGGCGAGCGTGCCCCGGGGGCTTACCCCCAGCTCGATCGCCTCGTGCCTCCGGGTCGCCCGCGCAATCTCGGCGATGTACCAGCGCAGATCGTCCTCGACGTAGATCGACCGGCAGGCCGCGGCGGCGCGGAGCAGCTCCTCCGGCGTGGTCACCGGCTCCAGCTCGTCCAGCGGGTTCCGCTCCTGGAAGCGGGCTAGCATCGCTACCTCCTCGGCCGGCTCCGGATAGCCGATGACGGTGCGGAGCAAGAAGCGGTCGAGCTGGGCCTCGGGCAACGGGAAGGTTCCTTCGATCTCGACGGGGTTCTCGGTCGCCAGCACGAGGAAGGGGCGCGGCAGCGGTATGGTCTCGCCCTCGATCGTCACGGTCCGCTCCTGCATCGCCTCGAGGAGCGCCGACTGCGTACGGGGGGTTGCGCGGTTGATCTCGTCGGCGAGCAGGACGTTCGTGAACACTGGGCCGGCCCGGAACTGGAACTCCCCTGTCCGCTGGTTGAAGAACGTCAGGCCGGTGATGTCCGACGGAAGCAGATCGGGCATGAACTGGATGCGCCGGAACTGCCCGCCGATGGAGCGGGCAACCGCCCGAGCCAGCGTCGTCTTGCCCACACCAGGCACATCCTCGATGAGGACATGGCCCTCACAGAGCAGCGCGACCAGGATCAGCTCGGTGACAGCATCCTTGCCGATGATCACCCGGCCGACGTTCTCGATCACCCGCTGGCCCAGGGCGGCGACGGTACTGATCACGGCAACGCGCTCCCCCTCGCCTAATGTGTCTCGATACGCACAATTGTACTTTCCCCGGCAGCGAAGTATCGTTCACACGGGCAGGAAAACAAGAGGCTCCTGTTCCCGGAGGGCGCCCTCCGGAGGCCACGCGAAAGGCTCCGTCTCGTGACAACCGCACGCTGGACACCGAGAGCCATTTCTATCGCCGGGATGGTTGCCAGCGCCACCGTCGCCGGCATTGCTGGGGCGACCCTGGTGGCGCCACTCGCCCTCGCGGTACCCGAGCGAGCGGTATGGCCGCTTGCGATCGGGTTCGGTACGCTGCTGGCGGCGCTCGCCGCCGCCTGGGCCGCCAACCTGCTCGATCCAGCTCGCGCGCGGAGCCGGCTCCCGGCAATCGTCGGGCTCGCCGAGGGAACCGCTGTGGCCGTCATTGTCGTTGGCTTCGTCCTACCCTGGCTAGTTGGGATCTCCGACCTGTTCACGCTCATCGCCAGCGTTACCGGAGCGCTCGGCTTCGGAGAGACCGCCTTGCTGGCGATCGTGGTCTTGATGGCCGCCATCGGGATCGTCGCGAGTCTCATGACCGCTCGCCTCCGCAGCCCCTCCAGGTCACTGCGCCGGGATCTCGCTCTCTCGCTGGGCCTGCTGGCCCTCGGGGTACTCGTGGTCGTCGGTGGTGTGACGGTTACCTGCTCATTGACATCCTGCGTTGCGTGACGGCGATACGGCGGTAGTACGGGCCGGACGCGAGCGGAGGAAGCAAGTGAGTAGAGGGCCAGCGGATTGGCTCGACCGGGTGAGGAGGACTGAAGGGAGCCAGGTACAGCGGGCCGCGCTGCTCGGCGTCTTCTTCGGATTAGTCCTGTGCCTGGTCGTCTTCCTCTCTCTGCTCTTGCTCGGGCTCCTCAGCCAGCTTCGCTGAGCACCCTCGAGCGATGTCGTGCCAGACTGCGACGAATCTGGCGTCATCCGCACGTGGCGCCCGGAGAGGATGGACACCTCCCAGGCGCCGCGTGCGGGGCGACAAGGGGAACACGGGAAGGCTCGATCAATCGTTTATCTCCGGCCGCTCTCGCCGGGGAGCTCATTCGGTCACGATGACCTTCCCTCGCATGTCTCGGGGATGGAAACTGCAATCGTACTCGTACTCGCCAGGATCGTTGAACGTGATGCTCACCGACTCTCCCGGCGCGGCTACCTTCTCCACGCCGCTTCCATCGAGCAATCGCACCGAGTGGGTAAAGTGGTCACCGTTGTGCCAGGTGACCGTCGTGCCGGCCTTGACCGTGATCACCGGAGGATCGAACCGGTAGCTCGGCGGCATCTCCACTCGCGCCATCGCCACCGGCGTGCTGCCGGCGCTCGTTGCCGTGCGACAGCCAGCCAGCCCGAGCGCGAGCGCGAGCACGATGCCCGCGATCCAGGCAACGCGCCGCACCGATGCACCTCTCTCGGTTACGAGGTCGCCTGCGCCCGCCGCGTCACCGCCACTCGCTGCACGGCGCTGGCGAAGATGAGAATGAAGGCCACCAGGTCCAGCACCTCGGCGAGGGTATGGGCGAACAGGATCACCGTCCAGTTGAGGTGATAGCTCATGTAGATCAGCTCGGCCACAGCGTAGAGGGTGAAGGCCCATCCCAGCGCCCGTACCTGCGCGCCGAACGCCCGGTAGGCGAAATAGGCCCCGATAATGAAGGCGACCAGGTGAACCAGGATGAAGAACGCTGGCGGCAACGCGTTGATAAAGCTCCCGATCGGCATCTCGCATCGCTCCTCCCGTACGGCACGCTCACCGTGACCTCACCGACACCCTGGAGAGCGGCCTCATCGCCGTTCTCTATCGTTAGACGCGCTGGCCGGTGGAACCTTACCCCGCTGCCTGCGCCGTAGCTGCTCGCCTCGATCCGGCGCCAGGCCAATCAGCACCAGTCCAGCGACCGACAGTGCCATCCCGGCGAAGCTCACCACGTGGCCGGCCTCCGCCAGGGCCGCGACCACACCAGGCGACAACCCAATCCAGCTAGCCGGTACGGTATGGGCCAGGAGGTCGATCGCCCCACCGATGACCAGAAGGAAGAACCCCATCAGCAGGACGGGCGGAAGCACGCAGCCCTTCGCCAGGGCAGACCATAAGCCGGCCCGGACCGGCCGGCGGCCCGATCGATACGTCACGTCTCACGTCCTCTCTGCGCGACCCGGCTCTCGATACGGGCACCGCAGATTCGCCGCCCCAGCCTGTGCCCTGCCTGTTAGAGGCGGTGGCACTGCGATTCTTACCGCCGGGCGCTGCTCCCCACTTCGCCGGCATCTTCCCGCTACCGAATCGGTGAGCGATGTTCCCCTTCGATCGCCGGCCGTCCTAAGAACCGCCGTGATCCGTACGAGAGCCCAGCACTGCCTCTACCGCCGAGGTGCCGGGCTGGTGGTCGAACGTCCGGGCGGCGGCCGCGCAGCGCATCTCCACCCGCTCCTCAGGAGCACCGGGAAACACGGAACCGTGGGGCTCGAATCAACATAGGGACACGGGCGATCGCGGGCGAGCTGCCGGTACGTGCGGCGCAGCCCCCGCAGGGGTATTCGCGACGCATGCAGCCTGGATCATCGCGATGGCGGCGAACCCTCGGCACACGCGGCAGCACGCTCGAGCAGCAAGGCCCGCTCACGGGCATTGCGCGTGAGCGAGGCTGCCCGCTCGAACTCCATCCGCGCCTCGTCCAGACGGCCGAGCTTGGCCAGGAGATCGCCCCGCACGCTCGGCAGGAAGTGGTAATCGCGAAGCGATGCTTCTTCGATTAACCGGTCCACTGCCTCTAGCCCAGTTGAGGGGCCATACGCCATGGCGAGGGCAACCGCCCGATTCAGCTCGACGACGGGTGATGGCGCCACCTCGACTAGCGCATCGTACAGCGCGGCAATTCGCGCCCAGTCGGTCTCTTCTGGCGCCCGCGCTCGCGCGTGACAGGCGGAGATGGCGGCCTGTAGCGTGTACGGACCCAGGGCGCCGCCCAGTGCTTCGGCCCGCCCCAGCGCCGCAAGGCCACGACGAATCAGGAGCTGGTCCCACCGCCCGCGGTCCTGGTCCAGCAGCAGAACCGGCTCCCCGGTTGGCCCGATCCGAGCGCGCAGGCGCGACGCTTGGAGTTCCATAAGTGCTACCAGTCCATGGACTTCCGGCTCTCCTGGCATGAGCTCGGCGAGGATCCGCCCCAGCCGGAGCGCGTCCTCGCACAGCGATGGCCGCATCCACTCATCCCCGGCGGTCGCCGTATAGCCCTCGTTGAAGATCAGGTAGATCACGGCGAGCACGGACGACAGCCGGGCAGCCAGCTCCGGCCTCGTTGGGACCTCGAAGGGGACACGTGCCGCCCGGAGCGTTCGCTTGGCACGGACGATACGCTGGGCAAGCGTCGGCACCGGGACGAGGAACGCTCGCGCGATCTCCTCAGTCGTAAGGCCGCCAACGAGGCGGAGCGTGAGCGCGACGCGTGCCTCGAGCGAGAGAACCGGGTGACAGCAAATGAACATGAGGCGGAGCACATCGTCCCCCACCGGATCGTCCATCGCCTCTTCCAGCTCGGGAGCGGTCGCCTCCTGCTGGGCTTCCAGTTCACGGCCTAGCTTCTCCTGTCCGCGCTGCACTCGCTGAGAGCGGCGAAGGTAGTCGACAGCACGGCGTTTCGCCACAGTCATGAGCCAGGCACCGGGATTGACCGGGGTGCCGGTCTCCGGCCACTGCTCCAGGGCCGCGACGAGCGCGTCCTGCGCGAGATCCTCGGCTAGATCCACATCACCCACCATCCGGGTGAGACTAGCGACGATCCGGGCAGACTCCATGCGCCAGACGGCGTCAACGGCGCGATCAGTGTTAGAGGCTGTCACCCGAACTCCGCATCCCGCTCGAAACTGTCTAAACGTCGCCGCTGCCTGCGCCACAACAGCCGGGTCGGGGGACCACTCCCTCGGGTAGAAGGTGCGGCGAGATAACCCGCGCATTCACGCGCAGGTGGCTGCCTCCACGTCGCAGCCGCCCACCACCCGCAAGGAAGCCAGTGCGATACCAGCCCCGCTGCCAGGTCAGGCGGGCCCGACCAGAGGCCGGTTCAACTCGGTGCGCCAGTCAGCCGGGTCCGGGCCGGTGTCCGGACCGGTCAGGTACCGCTCCCAGACATCAGGGCCCGGCGTGTATCCCTGGGCCGCAATCCAGGCATCGAACTCGGCCCAGGCAACGCCGAGCTCTTCATAGTCACCATGGTAGACGGTCTGCGCGACCCGGCCTGCGGGAAGCCAGCCCGGCTTCACCCGGCCTTCCGCGGCGACAGCCGTCGTGACCGGCAGCCCGACTTCGAAGTCGAAGACGTCCGGGTCCAACCGCAAGTGGTGCGTGAACCATGGCCCCGCAGGCGCAATGCCCTGCGCGGTTACCACGTCGATCAACTCCTGGAATGCCGGCCCCATAACGTCCTGGATCTCGTCCCGTGGGACCGTGAGGTGGATGACGGCAGCCATATGGGCTTCCGTGTCGACAATACGGGGTGTCTCGATCATCAGCAGCCTCCTGCTGGGCCGGCTTTCGGACCGTTACCACGCCTGGCAACTAGGCCGAAAGACAGCATCTGGGCCTGGCGTCAGCACATGCCAGGCGAGGAAAGCCAGGCCCCCAACCGCGTCGTGTTACTGACGGCGTTCGATTTGAGCCCGCATGCGCTCCTCGGCCTCTCGAATCTCGGGCGTGACGGCCTCACCGAAGTCTTCTGTCTCCATCACCGGCCGGATCTCCACCTCTCCTTCCCGGAAAGGCGCGCGCTTGAGCCACTCCACCGCCTCGTCCAGGGACGACACCTGCCACAACCAGAATCCCGCGATCAGCTCCTTCGTCTCGGTGAACGGCCCATCGATCACTGTACGCTGCTCACCGTCGAAGCGAACCCGCTTGCCCCTGGAGCTGGGATGCAGTCCCTCACCAGCTAGCATCACCCCGGCGCGCACCAGCTCTTCGTTGAACCTGGTCATGGCAGCAAGGTCCTCCCGCGTGGGGAGCGTCGCTGCCTCCGAATCCTCGTTGGCTTTGACCAGAACCATCACTCGCACGGTGAGTATTCCTTTCCGTCTCTGAGCCGGAACCCAGCGCCTGTCCGATCGGGCACCGGCTACACCACGTCTCTACATAGACGTCGCACAGGGAGCGGCCGGATCGACACGCTGCCGATCCGAATTCGCCCGACGGGCCGACACCAGATCCTGCGCTTCCTTCCAGGCAAGAAACGCTTCCTCGAGCTTCCGGCGTCCAGCCGGTGTCAGCCGAAGCGGCCGCTCCCGTGCGTCTTCGGCAGGTGCGATCTCGACCCATCCCCTGCGCTGGAGCAGCGCCGCGCTCCGGCTGAGCGTGGTGCGATCCAGCACCAGGAAGGAGGCGAGTTCACTTATGGGAGTCGGTCCCTTCAAAGCCAGGGCAGCGAGGATCGAAAACTGCGTCGCCCGTAGGCCGTGCGGCCGCAACTTCTGCTCGTACAGCCGGGTAAGGGCCCGCGCGTACCGCCGCGCGGCCAGGCAGTAGCACTCTTGCGTCGCTGTGAGATCGATCTCGGCGTCCATGGAAACCAGTGTATATACACGTAATGAACCTGTCAAGGCATCTCGGTGAGCCCACCCCTTCTCTCACGAGCGGGAACTGAGGGGGAGCGCGCTTTTCCCCTGCGGGCGGATTGCTCGGCGGCACACGGATTGGCGTCCCGGCGCGGGCGGCAGAGAGGTAGTGTGGTCAACCAGTGGCGCGCGCGAAACCAGTCGCCATCGGCAGCGTGAAGTGTATGCTCGTGCCCTCGCCGGGGCGACTCTCGGCCCAGACGCGGCCACCCTGGGCCTCCACAAGCTGCTTGACGATCGCCAGGCCCAAGCCGCTACCACCCTGATGGCGACCGCTGCGCTCGCCGCGGTAGTACCGATCGAAGATGTGGGGAAGCTCTTCCGGAGCGATGCCGGTACCGGTGTCGGTCACCGCGACCTCGATCTCACCGCCGGTTGCCCGAGCCTCGACGACGACCACGCCCCCGTCGGGAGTGTGGCGCAGCGCGTTGTGCAGGAGGTTGTTGAGCACCTGGCGCAACCGGGTACGGTCGGCCAGCACCATCGGCAGATCAGGCGGCACCAGGGACCTGACGCTGATTCGGCCATGCGCCAGCGCCAGCGCCCGGATGGCCTCGACAGCTTCCTGCGCAACCGAGGCGAGCGAGATGCTGGTCGGCGCGAGCGGTAAGGCTTCTTCCTCCAGTCGCGTCAGCGTGAAGAGGTCATCGACGAGGTCATCGAGCGTCTCGGCCTCGCGTCCGATGATCTGAAGCGTCTCTCGCAGATCGGCGGGGGCGTTCTGTGTCGACAGGCGTTCGAGCTGAGTTTCGACATGCCCGCGGATCACCGCCAGCGGTGTGCGCAGCTCGTGCGAGACGTTGGCCACGAATGCGCGTCGGCGACGCTCGATCTCCTGCAAGCGTTCGGCGAGCAGGTTGAACCGTTCGGCCAGGCGTCCCAGTTCGTCGCGGGAGGTGACCGCTACGCGGCGCGAGAGATCGCCCCTCGCCATCGCCTCGGTTGCCTCCTCGAGCGCCGCCAGCCGCCGCCCGAAGCTTCGGGCCAGCAGGAACCCGGCACCACTCGAGAGCAGGCCGGCCGGTATGGCCGCGGTGAGCAGCAGCGCGATCAGCGAGACCGAGATCGCGACGACGACGAACGTGAGCGGCACACCAGTCGATCCGAGCTCTGGTGGCCGGGTTCGCAATCCTAGCGCCCCGATCACCCTCCCTTCCTGATCGGTGATCGGGTAGGCAGACACGAGCATCTGGCCGCCTCCGGCATGCTGCATCAGCGGGCCGAGACGACTGATGTCATGCTCGCCGGCTAGAGCAGCCTGGAGCACGGTCCCCAGCTCGGGCGGATCGAGCGAGGCCAGCGGGGTGCCGGCCGTCGCCCCGGATATGCCGGAAGCGGCCAGCACCGTGCCATCCGGAGTCGCCAGCACGATCCCGGTTCCGGGATTGAGGCTGCCGCCGAGTGGTCCGCTCCCGGTGTATACCTCCGGCTTAAGCTGCTCGAGCAGCGCGGTCAGCTCGTCCGTATCCCCTGATGCGAGGTGTTCCCGCATCAGGGTAGCGAGGATGCGCGTCAATTCAGCCATATCGGGGTCGTAGACGAGGCTCGGACCGCTGTTGCGAGTGAGACGGGAGGACACAATCGAGAGGAGTCCCAGGAGGGCGATCAGCAACACCAGTGTCAGCAGGACAACGACCAGATGCGAAGCAGCCAGCTTCCAGCCCAGGCGGGTCGCGAACCGCTCCCGCATCGAGCCAACCCACGCCCGTGCCCTGCCCCAAGGCTTCATGGCTCGCCCTCCCGGCGCTCGAACCGGTAGCCCACGCCCCACAGCGTGGTGATGCGGTCGCCCGGCGAGCCTGGGCCGCCCAGCTTCCGGCGCAGTCTCGCAATGTGCGTGTCGACCGTTCGCTCGAACCCCTCGTAGTCGCTTCCCCAGACGCGATCCAGAAGATACTCCCGGCTGAACACGCGGCCGGGGTTTGCCGCCAGCAGCCGCAGGAGCTCGAACTCCTTCGCAGTCAGATGGACTGGTCGGCCGCCACTCACGACTTCGCGCGTAACCGGATCGATCCGGAGATCTGGGTAGACGATCGGCTCGTCACCCTCGCGCGTCCGCGAATGCTCGCGGACGAGCTCCACGCGCCTCAGTATGGCGTTGACACGTGCGACCAGTTCCCTCGGAGAGAACGGCTTGGTGACGTAGTCATCCGCTCCCAGCTCGAGGCCGACCACTTTGTCCAGCTCGGTCGACTTGGCCGTCAACATGAGGATCGGAGTCACCATGGTACGTCGTACGCGCCGGCAGACTTCCAGGCCGTCGAAGCCAGGCAGCATCAGGTCGAGCACGATCAGATCCGGCCGCTCCCGCTCCACCAGCGCGACACCGCTTGGACCATCGAATGCCAGGAGCACCGTATGTCCCGCATTCTCCAGGTGCGTCCGCAGCAGCGCTGCCAGTTCCCGTTCATCTTCGATCACAGCGATGGTCGCCACGGTGCACACTCTCCAGTGGAGAGACATTCCCTCAACTCGAATCAACCATATACCGCAGGCCAGCGGTTTCCCGCGTCTCCCCGCCACTCCGCCGGAGCGTGGAGAGACACCTCGAGGGCGCGGAGTGGTCCCCGCGCCCTCGAGATCGCGCCTACGCGGCGCTGCGAACCTCGATGTCCCGGCGACGGAAGACCAGCAGTGCCGTGGTCACGTACAGTGCCATCCAGCCGAGGATGACCAGCACCGCATGTGTCTGGCTGAGTGTGCCTTGCGGTACCTGAACCGTGCCGAAGCCGTTGTACTGCATCAGCGCCTGGGCATTGACCAGCAGGAGATAGTCCGCGATCGCAGCGAGCGCCCCACCCAGCATGTCGAGCACGAGTGCTGCCAATGGCTCGACGAACGTTGCCGCCAGGGCAACACCGACTCCAGCCGCCTGGGAGCGCGTGACGACGGTGATCGCGAACGCCATCGCGACCTGCGCCAGCAGCGGCAGCACCGTACGTGCCATCATGAGGAGCACGTCTCCCACCCAGGGACCATCGATCCCGCTCGCCATGATCGGCCGATCGAGCAGCCATGCCATCGGTACCGCTGCTCCAACCACGATCACGAGAGGCACCACGGTATACGCCACCGCCGCTGTACTGAGCGCGATGAGCTTAGCCGCCAGGAAACGGCTGCGCGGCACGCCTGAGCCGATAATGGCGCGCAACGTTCCCCAGCTATACTCGCTGCCCATCGATGCCGCCGTGAGGATAGCCAGCAGGAACGCGCCGAGCCCGGCAATGAAGTTGAGCGCATCGGGAATGGTGTTCGGCAGCGTTGCCGAGGCAAGGATGCGCTCGCGGATCTCCGGCTCGACACCGGCCTGACTCGACCAGAAGACGGAGAACGCTGTCCCTGCCAGCCGCAGCCCGACGAGCATTCCCAGCATGATCCAGGTCATCCGCCGCTTGCGCAGCTTCAGTAGCTCCATTCGGATGAGCGTTCGCATTGGACATCCTTTCTGTCTCACTCCCGCGGCCATGCGCGTCTCCCGCGAGCGCGCCGGCTAGGCCACCCCTCGACCACCGGGCGTGGTGGAAGTCCCGGTCACATCCAGGAAGAACTCCTCCAGCGTGCGTGACTGCACCCGTAGCTCCCCAACCGCGATCCCGTGCGCGTGCAGCAGCGCGCTCAGCTCGAACTGCCGCTCCGACGGCATCGCCAGCAGCAACAGATCGCCTTCCTGTTCGATCCGCTCGATCCACTCGACCTCGCTCAGCAGCTCAATCGCGCGAGGCGGGTCATCCACCCGCAATGCCGTCCGCGTTCGCTGAGCCAACAACTCCTCGACATCCCCCTCGGCCACGACCTGGCCTTGCGAGAGAATCACGACGCGATCACAGACCTGCTGCACCTCGTACAGCAAGTGGCTGCAGAGCAGGATCGTCTGGCCCTCGGCCGCGAGCCGCAGGATGAGTTGGCGGATCTCGGCCATGCCCTGCGGGTCCAGCCCGTTGGTCGGCTCGTCGAGGATCAAGAGCTCGGGCTGGTGGAGGAGCGCGCCGGCAATCGCCAACCGCTGTCGCATCCCGAGTGAGTACGAGCTCACTCGTTCCCGCTCACGTCCGGTCAGCCCGACAAGCTCCAGCACCTCAGCGAACCGCCGCTCCGGCACGCCACCGCGCGCCAGCGCGAGCACCCGCAGGTTGTCGATTCCTGAGAGGTACGGGTAGAACGACGGCGACTCGATGATCGCGCCGACTCGCCGCAGGGCACGCTCTCTCTCGCGTGTGGCATCGACGCCGAGGATCTCGATGGGCCCGGCGTCGGGTCGCACCAGGCCGAGGATCATTGCGATGGCCGTGGTCTTGCCGGCACCGTTGGGCCCCAACAGGCCCAGCACCTCACTGCGCCTGAGCTCCAGCGCCAGCCCCTGCACGGCCGCGCGCCGCCCGTAACGCTTGGTCAGGCCCTCCACGCGCAGAACGGCCTCCAAGCCACGGTCATGCCGCGCATCACCGCCCCTCAGGGCTGCTCTCCCGCCGGTCATGACCATCTATTCGCCCTCCTTATCGACCGAACCGATCGCGCGGCTTCGGTCCCTCTGCGCAGGGAGGGCGATCCCCGTTCCCTGCGCAGCCTGCCGGCCGCTTCACGATCCTCAGGCTACGGGAGAGGTTTGTCAGGCGATTGTCCGATTTGTCACAGGAATGTGAACCAGAGAGGGAACCGATACGGAAGTTACCTCGTTGTCCACGAGATCCAGGTAGGACAGCGCGGAGCGGCGGAGCGAAGGATCAGCTTCGGGACGCTGCCGCCGGAGCTGGCGCAGCAGCTCGTCGCGGTCGGGCAGCCTGCCGGCTGCTTCCAGGAGCGCGAGGTCGCGCAGCGCCTCGTACTCCTCCAGGCACTCGCGGCAGACCGCCAGGTGCTGGAGCAGGGCCGGTAGCTCGCG
>Ga0101941_1001731_pt1 | contig 13248 bp, 9 predicted proteins | sample DewCreD2012metaG_3_FD_75242 | JGI IMG/M metagenome (GOLD analysis project Ga0101941, IMG submission 75242) | Hot spring sediment bacterial and archeal communities from British Columbia, Canada, to study Microbial Dark Matter (Phase II) - Dewar... ...
GGACAGCGACCTGGTGGTGGCGACCCACGGCCGAAGCTTCTGGATCCTGGACGATCTCACGCCGCTGCGGCAGTTCGAACCCGCCCAGCTCGAGCAGCCCGCCCACCTCTTCCCGCCCCGTACCACCGTTCGCTTCCGCACCTATCGCGGCTTCGGCCATCCCCCAGCGCCCGGCGTGAACTACCGCATGACCGGAGCCACCCAAGTTGCCTTCGAGACGCGCCAGACCGAGACCGGCGAGAAGGTCGAAGTTTACCTCGATGCCGGGCAGAACCCGCCAGACGGCGCGATCATCACCTACTACCTCCGCGAGCAGCCGGAGGGCGAGGTGACGCTCACGATCCTCGACGCCGAGGGGAACGCGATCCGCTCCTACTCCAGTGAGAAGAAGGAGCCACAGCCCGGCGAGGAGGAATCGAAGGAGCCACTGGTTCCCAAGACGCCCGGCTTCCACCGTTTCGTCTGGAACCTGCGCTACCCCGACGCCGTCAAGGTGCCGGACGACAAGTCGATGGAGTTCGCCGGCGGCGTACTCGGCCCGCTCGTCCCACCGGGGCGGTACCAGGTGCGGTTGACGATCGGCGAGCAGTCCTGGACACAGTCGTTCGAGGTGGTGCGCGACCCGCGGATCGAGGCGAGCGATGCCGACCTGCGCGAGCAGTTCGAGCTGGCACTTCAGGTCTGGCGCAAGCTCTCCGAGACGCACGAGTCGATCAACCGGATCCGGAAGCTACGCCGCCAGCTCGAGGTGTGGGAGACGCGAGAAGATCTCGCCGAGATCCGCGAGAAGGCTAGGGAACTGCGCGAGAGGCTACTCGAGATCGAAGGCGAGCTGATCCAGTACCGCGCGCAAGGACGGCAAGATGTGCTCAACTACCCGCTCAAGCTGAACGCCAAGATGGCCGGCCTGGCCACGGCCATCGGCTCGGCCGACAGCCGGCCCACCCGGCAGGCGTACGAGGCGTTCGCCGATCTCAGCGGGCGCGTCGATGCCCAGCTCGCCCGGCTCGAGGAGCTGATCGAGCGCGACGTGGCCGCGTTCAATCGCATGGTCGCCGAGTCGGCGGCGGTTGTCGCCGTCTAGGCCGCGAATGGCCGAGCGCCAGCGTGGCTCCCGCGATGCCCGCGGCTCGGAACGCGGCGGGGCATCCGTGGCGCTGTTTCGCCTGCCGCCGCCAGCCGCTGGCGGCTCACCCTCGCGCGCTGACCAGCTCATTCTGGCGGCCGCGACCGGAGCGCGCCGGCTGTCTGACGAGGAGCTGCGGGAGGTGCTCGAGCACGTCGCTCACGCCGGGTTCGACCCGAATGCACGGGAGCGAGCTCGGGGTGAGCTCGCCGGTATCGTCTGGAAGGGCCAGGTGCTCGGGGGATCGATGATGCTTCCTCCCGCTGAGCGACACTATATCAAGCACGTGCTGCTACGCCGGGAATGGCCCGAGGGGACGACGCTCGAGGACTACAAGGAGAGCATCCGCGCTGTCGTGCTCGATCCGGCGAGCGGCTTAGCGACGCGCCGCTACGAAGGACGAGCCTGGCAGCTCACTGTCGTGCGGCGCAATGGAGCACTTCGAGGCCCCGCCGATCACGAGTGGATTTTGGTAGACTATCGTGTAGAAACCGGACATTGGATGACGTCTTACCAGTTCTCTGAAGACCCGCAGGTAGAGCGACGACGGCAGGCCACGGAGGTTCGATGGCTGCGACGACCACGGAAGTAAGGGAGAAGCTTGACCTGGCACTCAATGCTCTGGAGGGCGAACTAACGGACTTGTCCTCCATTCTTGAGGACCAGCAGCGTGGCGACCTCCCTTCCCTTGAACGGGACGTGCGAGCGATGGAATGGGGCCAGGTCATGGGCACACTCCGCACCATCCTCGATCCCGCCTGTCGTGCCGGCCAGATGACGCCCGAGCAGGTAGCCCGCTACCGCGCGCTACTCGTGCGCCTCAAGGAGGCGCTACCGATCATCGAGCGCCTGGGGTTCGCCAAGCCGACGATCTCGCTCGAGCCATAGCCAGCCCTTTGGGCGAGCTACGCCCGCCAGTGAATCGGTCATCATGGAGGACTCCCGGCGCGCCGCTTCCAGGCCTCGGTCCATCGTCGCACCGCGTCGAGATGATGTGTCCGGAGCCAGACGCCAGGCCGGCCAACCTTCGGCGCGAGATCGCGGAGCATGACGACGCCAGCCCAGGTATAGAAGAGCGCCATCTCCGCCTGATCACCGAACGGCTGCCCATAGCCGTGGCGCCAGCCCAGTTCCAGCAGCCGGGTGATGAGACCGTGCAGGCGCTCGGGAAACCCCGGCGGTGACGGCGCCAGGCGGAGGATGCTCAACGTCCGGGCCAGGTCAGCTCGAGCGTCACCGATCGAGACGTTCGCCCAGTCGAGCACGCCGGTGACCTTAGTTCCCTCCACCATCACGTTCAGCGGGTGGTAATCGAGGTGGATGAGCGCATCGGCACGCGGCGGCAGGGCGCGTAGCCGCGCTTGCAGGGCTTCCTCCCCAGGACCAGCCAAGGCGATCCAATCAGTCTCGAGCTGGCGCAGGGCTTCGGTAACTGGCACCGCGTGGATCCGTACCTGCGCTCGCCCGAAGGCGTGTCCAAGCCTCCAGGCCAGCCAGGGACGGGCCCGCAGCGCATGGGCTAGCGGCCGGCCCGGCACCCAGGAAAGCAGCAGGGCTGGCCGCCCGTGCCACGTCCCTTCGGCCTGGACCTCGGGCACGGGGACGTGCCCCACGAGCGCGCGCAGCGCCAGCGCCTCGCGCCGAGCGATGCTCGCCTGCTCCGGGCGGAACAGCCGCAGCGCACTCGATGCTCCACTACGCTCGACGCGCCAGAGGGCCGTATCCCAGCCACCCGCTACTGGCTCCACCGCCCTTGCGTCCTCCAGGCCGAGCGCTCGCAAGACCGCGAGCGGATCGAGCTCATCGCCAGGGGCCACGCGGTGGGCAGCCATCTTGGAGGCGTCTACTAGCGATACTGAAGGATCGGGCGCTGGTGTTCTGGCAGCACCGCCCAGACCGGCCGCTCGCTCTCCGGGATGAGGGGCAACGGCTCACCGCCGAGTAGCGTCAGCGTGTTCACCAGCCGCTTCGTGCCTCGACGAGACGTCATCTCCACGTCGTAAAAGGTATACTCGCCCTCCTCGATGCGGAAGAGCGCGACGTCGGCCAAACTGCCAGGCTTCAGCGTCCCCAGATCCTGCCGTCCGATCACGCGGGCCGGCGCGACGGTAGCGCGCTCGATCACCTCCGGCAAGCTCATCCCTAGGGCCAGGAACTTGGATAGCGTGGTCGGCAGGTCGAACATTGGCCCCTGGATGGCGAGCTGGTGGATGTCGCTGCTGATCACGTCGGGCAGCAGGCCTTGCTCGAGCAGGGCCTCGGCCACTGGGAAGCTGAACGAACCCGCCCCGTGCCCGATATCGAGCACCAGCCCGCGATCGTGCAACTCGCGGATGACCGGGTGCACCTTGCCGTCCTCGGTCAGGATGCGCATGGTACCCCCGGTGAAGCAGTGCGTGAGGATGTCGCCGGGCCGCAGGAGCGCCGCCACCTCGTCGATCGTCGGCGGGCCCTGGCCGATGTGCACCATCAGTGGCAAGCCGAGCCCGTCTGCCAGCTCACGGGCCAGCTCCAGTGGCCGGACACCCACGCCGCGGGTCGTGTTGCGGTCGATCCGGGCCTTGATGCCCAGGATCAGGTCGCGGTTCCGCTCGACAATCTGCGCTGCGAGCTCCAGGTCGCAGTAGTCCAGGTTCGCGAACTCCCAGGTGGGTGCGACCAGTCCGATCGCTGAGAGGTTGAGCAGCGCGTAGATCCGCACCCGGCTCGGCTCGACGATATAGCGCCGGAAACCGGGAAAGGTATACGAGCCGGCGCTGCCGACATCCAGCCAGGTGGTCACGCCGCTGCGTGCCGCGACCGGATCGGCTTCGATACCCCAGTAGGTGACACCCCAGTAGACATGTGTGTGCAGGTCGATCAGGCCGGGTGTCACGATCTGGCCACGGGCATCGATGACTCGCTCGGCCCGCGCGCTCGCGAGCGAGGGCTCGACCGCGGCGATCCGCCCCTCGCGGATGCCGACGTCGAACTGTCCGACGACGCCCGCACCCGGATCGATGACGTGACCACCGAGAATTACCGTGTCGAACTGCGGTGCTGCCCCTTCCGCGCTGGTGGCTGTTGCTCCTGCCATAAAGCACTCCTCGCCTCCAGGTCGACCACGCTATCTCTCTGCCACTTTATCGTGCTAACCGCGGCGTGCAAGCCCCATCTCCCGCTGTGGCCACCCGCTCTGGGGACAAGCGCGGCTCTCAGGCCAGCTCTCCTCCGATCATCCACAGCCCTCGCGAGAGCTAGTACGATCCTCCAAAAGCAAATAGGGACTACCGGGCCACAGCCAGCACCGCCGCCATTGAAGAGAATGAACGGTAGGGACCGTGGTGCGATTGGATCGCTTTGGGCTGTGTCTTTCGTCAATCGGCACATCGCTCGTCGCCCGGAATAGAGAGCGCTTGCGTGAAAGTCCCGCCAGCGTTTACACGAGTGCTTTCCCCCTTCCCGGCCGACCTTCTGACACGGGTGCGGCTTCTTCTGCTGTCGCTCGTCCTCCTGTTCGGTCTGCTTGCTATCCCTGACCTGGCGCTTTCCAGCGTGCAGCCGCCGCCGGTACGCCTGCTGGCCATCGGCGCGCTAATCTGGCTTGCGCTCCGCTGGATCGCCTGGTATCGGACGGAGCGGCAACTGCCGCTCGACGTCGCGGTCGAGGCGCTGGCTGTCACCCTTCTGACCGGCAGCGTGTCGTTGCCCGCCGATGCGCTTGCGGTGGTCTATACGGGTCTGTTCTACCGATCACTCTTCGCACTAGCGCGGCAGGCGTACCTGGGGCTGCTCTGCTACAGCCTCGCCGTGGTGGCAGGGACAATGATCGCGCGTCCAGACCCGTGGCTCCTCGTGCGGGAGGTGGTGACGCAACTCCCTGGCTTCGCGCTGGTCACCATCGCAGCGTACCACGTCGCGGAGATGCTGCGACACCAGCGCCGGCTGGCAGCAGAGCTAGAGGCAGCCGAGCGGCGCTACCGGATCCTGGTCGAGCATGCACCGGTCGTGACCTATCTAGCCGACACCGCAGGTACGATCAGCTATATCAACCCGCGAATCACCTCGCTCCTCGGCTATGCGCACGCCGAGTGCCTCGGCGACTGGACAGCCTTCCTGGCGAGGATCGTCCATCCCGATGACCGCGAGCGGGTAATCAGCGAAGCGACTCGCGCCCTGAGGAGTGGCCGATCGTTCACGGCAGAATGCCGGATGATACGACGCACCGGTGACATTCTCTGGGTGCGCATCGAGGCCAGGCTGATCCGAGAGACTGGTCACGAGCACGCCTTCTGGCTCGGCACCATCATCGACGAGACCGGGCAGGAGCGCCTGGCACAGGAGCTCGTCCACCAGGCGTTCCATGATCCGCTCACTGGACTGCCGAACCGCGCCCTGCTCCTAGATCGCCTCGAGCAAGCGCTCGCTCGACTCCGCCGGCGGCCTGGGAAAGTCGCCGTGCTCTTCCTCGACCTCGACAACTTCAAGTTCATCAACGATACCCTCGGCCATCGCGCCGGCGACCAGCTCCTCCAGGTCATCGCGCAGCGACTGGCTACCGTCCTTCGCCCCAGCGACACGATCGCGAGGCTGGGTGGCGACGAGTTCGTGCTCTTACTCGAAGACCTGCACGAGGAAGATGCAGCTCGTCGCGTCGCGATACGCATCCTCGAGCAGATGGGAATGCCGGTCGAGCTCGCCGGGCAGCCGGTCTACGTCACCGCGAGCATCGGCATCGCCCTGACCGACGACCCCTGGCTGCACCCCGATGAGTTGATCCGCCGGGCCGACCTGGCAATGTACGAAGCGAAACGACTCGGCCGTGATCGCTACGCGCTGTTCGATGGGTATATGGAAGCACTGGCCTGGCGACGCCTGGAGATCGAGTGCGGCCTGCGCAAGGCGATCGAGCAACGCGAGCTCCGAGTCCATTTTCAACCGGTCGTCGAGCTCCGATCGGGCGCGCTCCGTGAAGTCGAGGCGCTGGTGCGCTGGCCACATTCCGAGCGGGGAATGCTCCAGCCCGACGAGTTTCTCCCGGTCGCTGAGGAGAGCGGCCTGATCCTCTTGATCGATCGCCTTGTGCTCGAAGAGGCTTGCCGGCAACTCAAGGACTGGCAACTCGAGTACCCGGCAAAGACGAACCTCGTGGTCAGCGTCAACCTCTCCACTAAGCAACTGCGCGAGCCGAGCATGCTCGAGACCGTGACCTCGATCCTCGGCCAGACCGGGCTGCGTCCGGAGCATCTGCGCATCGAGATCTCGGAACGCGCGGTGACATGGGACCTCGCGACGGCGCTCGATCAGCTTCACACGCTCCGCAACCTGGGAATCCGCCTGGCGCTCGACGACTTCGGGAGCGGGCATGCGGCGATCGCGGCGCTCCGGCGTCTCCCGATCGACACGCTCAAGATCGACCGCACGCTGGTCGGCGCGCTGGGCAAGAGCGAGCGCGACACCACGCTGGTTCAGGCAGTGATCAGTCTGGCGAAGATCCTGGGGCTCACCGTGACTGCCGAAGGAATCGAATCGCCAGAGCAAGCCCGGCAGCTCCGCACGTTCGGGTGCGACTTCGGGCAGGGCACGTACTTCGGCGGCCCCATGCCCGCCGAGGAGTTCGCACAGTATCTCTCGACCGACTTTTCCGACCTCCTCCAGATCCGGTAGGATCCTCGCCTCGAGGATTCGCACTCTCCTCTCACAAGCATCGGGCAAGCGCCCCGCCACGACCGTGTGACGCTATCTCCCCCGCCTGCAGATGCTCGATGAACTGCTGCATCCGCCGATAGTGCGAGCCCTTCCAGTAGAGCTGATCACACTCCTGGCAACGATAGAACTCGTCGTAGTAGCGCCGTGTTCGAGGAGGCAGCCGGTGCACGACTTCCTGCTTGGGTACGGGCGCCAAGTGCCCATTGCACCGCATGCAACGCTGGAACGGGGCAATCGAACCCAGCAGGTCGAACCGGCGGATGACCTCGACGAGCTGCTGCCGCGGTTCCGTCGCCCGGACGTAATAGCCGTGGGAAATCACGCTGCGCCGGAGCAGGCCCCGGTCGCGAGTCAGCAGGATCCGGCGCTGGCTGGTCGCCATGCGGGTGAGGGTTTCGTCGTCGTAGTCATTCGCGTAGAGTGTATCGAACCCCAGCATCCGAAGGTACATCGCAAGTTTCCCCAGGTGAACGTCGAGCACGAAGCGTGGCTCCCGGAGAGGTCGCGGTCGCAGCCGGGCGAGCGGCGCTATGTCGATCGACTCGAACATCGGATAGACGCTGATGCGGTCGCCATCCCGCACGATGTGGGCGAAATCGACCGGCTCGCCGTTGACCAGGATGAGGTCGACTTCAGTATGCGGCACGCCGAGCGACTCGATCAGATCTTTCACCGAGGTGCGGCTGCTCAGCGGATGAGCAAACGCCACCTGCCGCCGCGGTGGCGGGAGAAAGTCGTTCAGCTCAGCATAGAAGCGGAGCGTTACCTGCCCAATCGGCTCACGCATCTCGCCCGCCTCGACCGGTTCGCTCTCCATCAGCACAATTATCCCTGATGATTCCGGGCAGAGATCGATCAGTAGGTGGCCGGAACCTTGCCGTAACAGGCGATAACTCAAGACAACCTGGCCGGAAACGGTGTATCTTGACGCTCGACGGGAGGCTCACCTACAATACGCATAACTTCAGCGCGACGCCGCGCGAACATGACAGTGCTGAAGGGTGAACCTACCGCGAGGCGCGTGGTGAGGGATGAGCCACTTGCGGAGCGGCACCGCCGTGCGCTAGCCTGCTGGTGTACTTCGCGCGCAGCACGGCGCGTTCTCTGAAGGTCGAAGGCAGCGAGTGGAGAGCTGAGGAGGAGCTGAGATGACGTACGATCCCCGAGTGGAAGCGCTCATCCGAGAGGCAACCCGGCGGCGCTACGACCGGCGCACGATCCTGCGGCGCGCGGCGATGCTCGGCCTCTCGGCGCCGGCTGTCGCCATGGTGCTCGCCGCCTGCCGCCAGGAGGAGGCAGCTCCAGGACAGACACCCGCCCCCGCCCAAACTGCCGCTCCTGGCCAGACCCCAGCTCCGGCAGCGTCCCCGACCGCAGCCGAGCAGGCGACCGGAGGCATGGTCAACGTGATCAACACACTCGGCGACAAGCAAGTCGGCAATCCCATCCTCAACAGCGCCGACTACTGGGTCGAGTGGCTCTGCTTCAGCAAGCTGGTCAAGTACGACGATAAAGGCAACATCATCCCCGACCTGGCGGAGCGTTGGGAATACAGCAGCGACGGCCTGACCCTGACGTTTCATCTCTTCGAGGCGAAGTGGCACGACGATACGCCCTTCACCTCCGCCGATGTCCTGTTCACCTTCGAGACGATTAAGGACGAGAAGACCGACACCCCCTACGGCTCGCGCCTCCAGGTCGGCGGTGAATGGGTGAGCTGGGAAGCGCCCGACGACCGCACCGTCGTCCTCACGATGAAGGAGCCGTTCGCCCCGTTCCTCTACGGTCTCTCCCAGATCCCTATCATCCCGAAACACCTGCTCGAGGGCTCCAGCGATATCAACACCGACCCGTTCAACACGCAGCCGGTCGGTACCGGCCCCTTCAAGTTCGTTGAGTGGAACCCCTCCCAGTGGATCCGGTTCGAGCGCTACGACGAGTACCACAAGGGCCGGCCAGCGGCCGACGGCTACACCGCCTTCTTCATGGAGGACACCAACGCCGGCGCCGCGGCCCTCGAGCGCGGCGAGGTCGACATGATGTTCGTTCCACCCGAGATGCAGCCGCGCTACGAGAGCGATCCCAACTTTATGCTTCTCAATTACGTCTACTTCACGCCGATTACCCTTGCCTTCAACCACAAGCACCCGATCCTGCAGGATTTCAATGTCCGCAAGGCGATCGCCCACGCCATCGACAAGAAGTCGCTCGCCGACACGGTCACCAAAGGGCGCGGCCTGCTGGCGGAGAACCAGTACGCCACCACCGGGCCACTCGACAAGTACAACGACTACGACAACGTGAACTACTCGGAGGAGTACCCGTACGACCCCGAACTGGCCAAGAAGATCCTCGACGATGCCGGCTGGACTCCCGGCCCCGACGGCATCCGGCAGAAGGACGGCCAGCGCATGTCGTTCCCTCTGCTGACGTACTCTGGCTTTGACGAGTACAAGAACGGTCAGGTCATCCTCCAGCAGATGCTCAGCCAGGTCGGGATCGAAGTCGTGCCCCAAGTCCTCGAGTACACGACGCTCGAGCAGATGTGGCACGATCCCAACGACGACCCGATGGGCCGAGCAATGGAACTGCAGGAGTGGCCGCACCCCTTCGAGCAGGATCCCGATGTCTACAACGAGCTCCACTCGGCCAACTGGCCACCGGGTGACAACTACATGTGGTTCAAGGACGCGGGGGTCGACCGGCTCATCGAGCTCGGCCGCACCACAGTCGATCCGGAGGAACGCGTCAAGGTGTACCACGAGCTCGATCTCGCTCGGCTCAAGACGCTTCCCGCCCTGCCGCTCTACTGCGCCGTGGACGGCTGGGTCGTGAGCCGGGCGCTGGGTGGGATCCCGGAGGATACCCCCAGCATCCGGTGGTACCACCGTGCCTTCCCGGAGAAGATCTACAAGAAGCAGTCGTAAAGCCGTACCCGGTCAGGTCGTCCCGCGCGGCCTGACCGGGTCGCCCGAGCGAAGGACGCGACATGACCGCCTACATCGTGCGGCGACTGCTCTGGATGATCCCGCTGCTGGTGGGAGTGTCGATCATCACCTTCGCCATGCTGAAACGCATCCCCGGTGACCCGGTGACGGTCATGCTGCTCGAGTCGCGGAGTTCCGGGCGGGTAATCACCGAAGCGGATCGCGAACGGCTGCGCAAGCAGTACGGGTTGGACAAGCCAGCATATCTGCAGTATTTCGACTGGCTGGGAGAGGTCTTGCGCGGCAACCTCGGCACCTCGATCCGGATGAAGCAGCCGGTGACCGAGGTGATCAAGCAGCGGCTTCCCAATACCATGAAGCTCGCTGGCGTCTCGCTGGTGATTACCTTGGCGATCGCGCTGCCGCTGGGGATCCTCTCGGCCGTGCGCCAGTACTCCTGGCTGGACTACGTGCTGACGGCGTTCAACTTCGTCGGCATCTCGATCCCGCAGTTCTGGCTGGCGCTGATGCTTCTCTATCTCTTCGCCGTCGAGATCCAGCTCCTGCCGGTACGCGGCATGCGCAGTCCCTATGTGGAACCCGGCTTCTGGAACCATCTCGTCGACACTGTCACCCACTACATCTTGCCGGTGACCTCGGTCACCCTGGCCAGCCTGGCCGGCTACATGCGCTACCAGCGCGCCGCCATGCTCGAGGTCATCCGGCAGGACTACATTCGCACAGCACGTGCCAAGGGGCTCCCGGAGCACGTGGTCATCCTCAAGCACGCTTGGCGCAACGCCCTCATCCCGATCATCACCCTGCTCGGCTACGTCCTGGTGATCTTGGTCGAGGGCTCGATCGTGGTGGAAGCGATCTTCTCCTGGCCAGGCATGGGGCTGCTCGCTGTGGACTCGCTCCAGCAACGCGACTACCCTGTCGTGATGGCCATCGTGATGCTCTCGGCCGTGCTGATCATGATCGGCACGCTACTGTCGGACATCCTGTACGCCATCGTCGATCCGAGGGTGCGCTATGATTGACCGCGACGCGACTTTCGAGCGAGCCGAACTGTCCACTGGCTTGCCCCGGGCAACCGCGCTCGAAGAGCTGGTCAGCGAGCGGCCGGAGAGCCCCTGGCGGCTGACCGGACGGCGCTTCCTGCGACACCGGCTGGCGGTCGTCAGCGCCGTCTTCCTCCTCGCGCTGTTCCTTGTGGCTCTGCTCGCCCCCTGGATCGCCCCTTACGATCCCAATGCTATCGACTTGCAGCTCGCCCAGTTCGGCCGGCCGGCCGAGCCGAGCCTCGCTCACCCGATGGGGAGTGATCAGGTCGGGCGCGACCTGCTCTCTCGGCTAATCTACGGCTCGCGCGTCTCGCTGGCCGTCGGCTTCCTCGCCACTGGCATCTCGATCATGGTCGGCGCGGCACTGGGTGCGATCGCCGGGTACCTCGGGCGCTGGGTGGACATGGCCATTATGCGCCTCGCCGACCTGCTCCTGGCCTTCCCGCCGCTGCTCTTCCTGATGGGCGTGCTCGCTGGCTTTCGGAGCCCGACCATTCTGATTATCTCCGCCGCCATCGGCGTTATCGGCTGGATGAACGTCGCCCGGCTGGTGCGCGGCGAGTTCCTGACGCTGCGCACCCGCGAGTACGCTGAGGCAGCGCGTGCCATCGGTGTGCCCACCTGGGCCATCATCTTCCGCGAGCTGCTACCCAACGCGATGGGACCGATCATCGTTGCAGCCACGCTCAGTATCCCGGCCGCTATCCTGACTGAGTCGACGCTCTCCTTCCTGGGCTTCGGCATCCAGCCCCCGACTGCTTCCTGGGGCAATATGCTCCAGAACGCGTTTACTTACCTGCGCGATTACCGGGCCTGGTGGATGGGCTTCTACCCCGGCCTGATGATCGCGCTCACGGTGCTGGCGTTTAATTTCGTCGGCGACGGCCTGCGCGACGCGCTCGACCCGCGATCGCGGATCGACTAGCGAGGATGAGTGAACGTGGAGAGGACGGCCCCGCGCCGTGACCAGCTGTTGAGCGCTCCGACAGGGGACGAGCTCCTGCGGGTCGAGGACCTGCGCACGTACTTCTTCCATCGTGGGACGACCGTTCGGGCAGTCGACGGGATCAGCTACCAGCTCAACCGGGGCGAAGTGCTCGGCGTCGTCGGCGAGTCGGGGAGCGGCAAGACTGTCAGCGGTCTCTCGCTCCTCCGGCTGATCGATAGCCCACCCGGGCGGATCGTCAGCGGGCGCATCTGGTTCGACGGCCAGGATCTGCTCAGCCTCTCCGAGGCCGAGATGCGCGAGATCCGCGGCAACGAGATCGCCATGATCTTCCAGGAGCCGCTGACCTCGCTCAACCCGGTGTTTACGGTCGGCGATCAGATCGTCGAGGCCCTCGTCCTCCACCGGGGCATGACCAAGGCACAAGCGCGCGAAGAGACGATCAACTTGCTGGCGCGCGTCGGCATCCCCAACCCGGACGAGCGCTTCAAGGCCTACCCACACCAGCTCTCCGGCGGCATGCGCCAGCGGGCGATGATCGCGATGGCCCTCTCCTGCCGTCCCAAGCTCTTGATCGCCGACGAGCCGACGACGGCGCTCGACGTCTCGATCCAGGCCCAGATCCTGGAGCTGATGAAGGAACTCCAGCGCGACTTCGGGATGGCGATGATCTTCATCACCCACGATCTGGGCGTTATCTCCGAAGTCTGCGACAGGGTCAACGTGATGTACGCCGGGCGCATCGTCGAGCAGGGCACCACACCGCAGCTCTTCACCAGCCCCCGGCACCCCTACACCTGGGGACTGCTGGACTGCCTGCCCAAGATCGACGAGCCTCGCCGGCAACGGTTGACCCCAATCATCGGCCAGCCACCGAACCTGGCCCGGCTGCCGTCCGGCTGCACCTTTCACCCCCGCTGCCCCTACGCCTGGGACAAGTGCCGTGTCGAGGAGCCGCCGCTATTCCGCCTGCCGGAGGGCCAGACCGTCCGCTGCTGGCTCTACGAGCCGTCGCGGGCTGAGGCCCCGGTCCGCCTCATCGCCCGCGAGGAGATCGAGGTCCGGCGCGCGGCCGATCCCCGCCCGCTGCTCGAGGTCCAGGGCCTGGTCAAGCACTTCCCGATCACCCGCGGCATCCTCCAGCGCAAGGTAGCCGACGTCGTGGCCGTCGACGGGATCGACTTCACCGTCAACCGCGGTGAGACGCTCGGGCTGGTCGGCGAGTCCGGCTGTGGCAAGACGACTACCGGGCGGCTCGTGCTCCGGCTGCTGGAACCGACCGCTGGGACCATCCGCTTTGACGGCGTGGATCTTCGCTCGCTTAAAGGTGACCAGCTTCGCTCCTTCCGCCGGCGGATGCAGATCGTCTTCCAGGACCCCTTCTCCTCGCTCAACCCCCGCCGAACCGTCGGCAGCATCATTGCCCAGCCGATCGAGGTGCACCGGCTGGCCCAGGGACGCGAGGTGGAGGAGCGGGTGCGCCAGATTCTGGAG
>Ga0101941_1001732_pt1 | contig 13237 bp, 9 predicted proteins | sample DewCreD2012metaG_3_FD_75242 | JGI IMG/M metagenome (GOLD analysis project Ga0101941, IMG submission 75242) | Hot spring sediment bacterial and archeal communities from British Columbia, Canada, to study Microbial Dark Matter (Phase II) - Dewar... ...
GCGGTAGCGCCGTGCCCGCGCGAGCCATTCCGGATCGTCGAGCGGCGAGCTTGCCGGCTCGGCGTTGCCCTCAGGGGGTCGGGCTTGTCCGGTCATGCGCTCTCGCCTCCCTCCCGCCGGCGACATGGTCCTCGCTCGCTGCCTGGATTATTCATCGTCGGCCGCCTGCTATGCTGAGCGGGTACCGGACAGTGGCTGAGGAATCGGGGGTGACACATGAGTGGGGACAGCGGTCGGCGTCCGCGGGCGCGCGAGGCGGGGCTGGTGCTCGGCGAGCTGCCGCCGGGGCCACTGAACGCGATCACCGATGTCCCGGACGTGCGGGTCGGGCACTTCACGCTGGTGGAGGGCGAGGGGCCGCTCGTGCCCGGCCGCGGGCCGGTCCGGACCGGCGTCACGGTGATCCTGCCGCACGGCGGCAACCTGTTCCGCGAGAAGGTACCCGGCGCGCTCTTCGTGCTCAATGGCTTCGGCAAGCCGGCCGGAGTCGCCCAGCTCGACGAACTCGGCGTCGTCGAGACGCCGATCGCGCTTACCAGCACGCTCTGCGTGCCACGGGTGGCCGATGGGCTGCTGGAGCACGCCATCCGGACGAACCCGGACATCGGCATCACGACCAGCACCGTCAACCCGCTGGTGTTCGAGTGCTCGGACGCCTGGCTGAACGACTTGCAGGGCCGGCATGCACGGGCCGAGCACGCCTTGGAGGCGATCCGGCAAGCGAGCTCCGGCCCGGTCGAGGAGGGGAACGTCGGCGCCGGCACCGGGATGCTGCTCTTCGGCTTCAAGGGCGGGATCGGGACAGCCTCTCGCCGGCTGCCGGCTGAGCTGGGCGGGTATACGGTGGGCGCCCTAGTGCTCGGCAACTTCGGGCGGCGCGAGCAGCTCACCATCGCCGGGGTGCCGGTCGGCCGGCTGCTGCACGGCTGGCGGCCACCCAGCCCGGGAGCGGAGCGCGGCTCGGTGATCGTCGTGCTGGCGACCGATGCCCCGCTGATCGACCGGGCGCTGCGCCGGCTAGCCCGACGTGGCGCACTCGGGCTGGCGCGCACCGGCTCCATCGCCGGGCACGGCAGCGGCGACTTCGTGCTGGCGTTCTCGAACGCGATCCGGATCCCGCACGAGCCGCCCGAGCCGGTGCTCCAGCTCCCGCACCTGGTCGAGAGCGGCCGGCTGATCGACCCGCTCTTCCAGGCTGCGGTCGAGGCGACCGAGGAGGCGGTGGTGAACGCGCTGTTCCGGGCCGGGACGATGGTGGGGCGCGACGGCCACACCGCGCACGCGTTGCCGCTGGAGGAGACGCTGGAGCTGCTGCACCGGGCCGGCCGGCTGTAGCAGCTCAGCGCGCGTGGCGCTCGGCCCGCAGTTGGGCCAGATCGCTGAGCTGATCAGCGATCCAGCGACGCAGGTCGTGCTCGATGACCAGCTCGCGGAGTTGCCGGGCGCGTAGCGCCCGCTCGCTCTCGGGCATCGTCAGTCCCTCGTAGAGCGCCTGGGCCGTGCCCTCGATATCAGTCGGGGAGACGGTCAGTGCCCACCGGCCCAGTTCCTGATAGGCGCCAGCGCCCTCCGAGAGGACGATCACGCCGTTGCGCTGGTTGAGCAGCGCCCCCTCTTTGGCCACGAGGTTCATGCCATCGAAGATGGCGTTCACCAGCAGCACGTCGTAGTGCTTCATGGCGGCCAGCGCCCGCGGGTAATCGTCGCCGATGAAGAGGTGCACGGGTTGCCAGTTGATCCCCTGGTGCTCGGCGACGTTGGCGTACTTGGCATTGATCCGGCCCACAACGGCGTTGATGTCGTCCAGATAGTCGATGTACTCGGCGACCTCGAGCCGGGAGGGAACCAGGAACGCAAGGAAGTTGACCCGGCCGAGCAGCTCGGGGTGCGCCTCCAGCAGGCGGTCATAGGCCAGGAAGCCGCGCACCACGTTCTTGCTCGGCTCGGCCCGGTCCACCCGGATGATGGTGTACTCGTTGAGGAAGCTGCGCAGGTGCTCCTCGTGCCGCTTCGCATCCTCGCTCTCGGCGACTTCGAGCACGTGCGCCGGGTCGATCGAGATCGGGTAGACCCGAACGCGCGTGGTGTGTCCCCGAGAGACGATCTCGCGCTGGCGACGGTCGATCTCCACGTCGTCCAGGTTCGCCTCGACGGTGTTGAGAAAGCTCCGGGCGTGCTGCGGGGTCTGGAACCCGACGATGTCGTTGGCCAGGAGGCTGCGACAGATCGCCTGGCGCATGGCGCGCGGTACCAGTCGCCAGTAGTCCTGGTCGGGCCAGGGGATGTGGATGAACTGCTGCAGCACGATCTCCGGCCTTCGCTCTCGGAGGAAGCCGGGGGCCAGGTACAGGTGGTAGTCCTGCAGCATGACGAGCGGCTCGCGGTGCGCCGCGGATACGGCGGCGAGGATCTCCTCGGCAAACATGCGGTTAACGGTCACGTAGCCGTGATGCCAGGCGTCCCACGTCAGGTGGTCGACATCCGGTGCTCGCGGCGTGTCCCAGAGGTAGTGCTGGAGAAACCAGAGTAGCGGGTTCGCGATGCGGTTGTAGTAGCCGAAGTAGGCGTCCTGGTCGGGGAGCACGAAGCGGAGACGGAAGTCGCCGTCGGGTGGCGTGATGACGGCCTCTCCGGCTTCCAGCGCCATCTCGGCACGTAGGCGATCACCCTCCGTCATCGCGCAGGCGACCCAGATCGCTTCGGTGTACCGGCTGGCTGCGCTCATCGCGGTGACGACTCCGCCGGTGCCTCGCTTGGTGATGAACGTTCCGTCAGATGCCAGGTGGAACTCGACGGGACCGCGGTTCGACGCGATGATCAGCGTCGCGCGGTCGAGCAGCTCTCGGGCATGTTCAGGCAAGTCGTGATCGTAGGACTGGGCGGGCTTTCCCGACAATGGACTCTGATTCTGCACCTCGTCCTCCAATCGTCGGTCAATTTGCCCGCGCCGTCTCGCAAGGCAGCGGCTTCCGGGCACTCATCGTGCTCGTACTCGGCGCTTGCAGCGTGATGCGCGAGGATATCAGCCCCTGAGCTGGTCCAATGCTCGCTCGATCCGAGCTCGCGTCAGGACTGCGGCTGTCGAACCCTGTCCTGTTCTGGCAGAAGGGGCGCCGCCGACCCTGGGCTCAGGGACATCGTACCACAGGTCTCAGCTCGGGTCCGCCTCCTCTATCAACGCCCGCCTATCGCAAGCCAGGGGATGTGTCTGCCTTTCCTGCAGCGATGTATTGACCCGATCAATACAAAGCCCTATGCTTCGCTAAGAGCAGATGCCAGCGCCAGCAGTGGCAGGATCCAGGAGTGCAGGGGGTGGCGGCGAGCGAGCAGCGCCAGTGCCCGATCTGTGGCAGTATCGAGACGACGCTCGTCCGGCGCGGGTTCATCGGTCCGACTGACGAGCGGGACCAGTATCTTCGCTGCCAGCAGTGCGGGTGCGTCACCTATGAGATTCTCAGTCGCTCGCCCCGCGAAGTTCGTGCCCAGGGGCTGGCACCCGGCCAGACCGTAACGATAGCCGGCCGCCGCTACGTGATCCGGCAGCTCCTGCGCGCGGGGCCGAACGAGTACCTGGTCTACGTCCGGCTACAGATGCCGTAATCCAGCGTGGCGCGATAACCCCCTCTCTATCCCCCGGCGCCGCCCGGCGCTCGCGCACCGGGTTCGATTCCCGCCTGGACGAGGGTGACCCAGCGAGCTGGAGCGGGCGAGGAGACAAGCGCGGTCGATCCTCAGCTAGGGCATCCGTTGACGCGTCCTCCGTCGGGGCGTAGGCTAGGATGTACCCCCTGGCCCGCTGAGCAGGGGAGTGAGGAGACGTCGCCATGGCCACCATGGAGCAACCCGAGCAGCACCCCTCGAGTGCCGCATGGGTACAATGGGCCATCCTCGCCGTCGCGACGACGATCCTGGCGATCGCTGCCGGTGGCCGCTTCCTGGTTGGCCTCGTCTTCGACGAGATGCAGCAACACTTCCACATGACCCACGGCGGGCTCGGCTCGGTCGTCTCGATCAGCGTCCTGATGGTCGGGTTGGGGCAGCCACTGGTCGGCTGGCTGGTGGATCGCTTCTCGGCGCGCGTCGTCGCGGCTGGGGGGCTACTCCTGCTCGGCACCGGGCTGATCGTCGTCAGCCAGGCAGGGAGCGGGCTGGGGTTAGTGCTCGGCTACGGCGTGCTGACCGGGCTGGGGCTGGCCACCCTGACGCCGACGGTGATGACGCCGGTCGTGGCTGCCTGGTTCGAGCGCCGGCGGACGACCGCGCTCTCGATCATCAGCGCCGCGAATCCGATGGGCCAATCGCTAGTGGTGCCGGCGCTGGCACTGCTCGTGGCGGCGACTGGCTGGCAGGACGGCTACTTCCTCCTCGGGCTGCTGGTTGCGGCGGTCGGCGCGCCGCTGATCTTCGTCTTGCTCCGCGAGCAGCGGCGCATCGCCACCACGGCGGAGGGGTTCACCGGCTGCGGCGTGCGCCAGGCGGTGGCGAGCCGGGCCTGGTGGCAACTCGCGTTCGGCTTCTTCGTCTGCGGGTTCACCATGGCCTGGGTCATGACCTTCTTCGTCGACTACGCGCTGCAGCACGGCCTGGGGCGTGGCCTGGCGGCGACCGGCCTCTCGCTGATGGGCTGGATGAGCCTGGCCGGCGCGCTCGCCACGGGCTGGTGGCAGGATCGGGCCGGCACGACGCTGCCCCTCTCGGTCGTCTACGCGCTGCGCGGGATCGGCTTCGGGCTCTTGCTCCTGGCCGGATCGTGGATGCCGGCGATCCTGCTGGCCGTTGCGGTGATCGGACTCTCCTGGAGCGCGACGACGCCCCTGACGTCCTCGCTGTGCGTCGCCCTCTACGGGCGCCGGAATCTGGGCACGATCTTCGGCCTGCTCTTCGCGATCATGCCGGTCGGATCGGCGGCCGGCGCGTCGCTCAGCGGCCTGCTCTACGACTTCATGGGGGCCTACCAGCCTTCGCTGCTCCTCAGCTCGAGCTGGGAAGGAGCATGCGATGACCGCCGGATCGCCGGTGCTCTTCGGGCTCAATGTCCACCCCGGTGTCGCCGATCTCGACGCGGCGCTCAAGCTCGCTCAGCTCGCCGAGACGCACGAGATCGACCTGCTGACGATCCAGGATCACCCCTACATTGCCGACTTCTTCGACACCTGGGCGCTCCTCGCCTTCCTAGCCGCGCGCACGACGCGGGTGCGGCTCGGCACCAACGTCTCCCCCGTGCCGCTACGACCCCCGGCCATGCTGGCAAAGCTGGCCGCTTCGCTCGACCTGATGAGCGGCGGGCGGATCGAGCTCGGCATCGGAGCCGGCGCGTTCCTGCAGGGCATCCTGGCGATGGGGGGATGGACACCGGAGGAGCCCGCTGAGCGGGTGCGCATGTTCGAAGAGGCGATCACGCTGATCCGCGCGCTGTGGGAGAGCGACCGGCCTGTGACCTGGGCAGGCCGCTACGTCCAGGTGCGCGGGCTGCGCTTCGGGCCGCGGCCGGAGCGCCGGCCACGGATCTGGGTGGGGGCGACCCGGCCGCGCATGCTGCGGCTGGTCGGTCGCCTGGCGGATGGCCTGCTCGTCTCGAACACCTACGTGCCCGAGCACCAGCTCGAGCAGGTACACGCGGCGGTCGATGCGGGAGCGGCCGAGGCCGGGCGGCCGCCGGGGGCGATCCGGCGTGGCTATAACCTGATGGGCGTGCTGAAGCTGGCCGGGCCGGACCCGGTGACCGCCGAGATCCGCCCCGGTGCGCCGGTGCTGAGCGCCGAGCAGTGGGCAGCCGAGCTCGTCCGGCTCTACCGCGAGCGACGCATCGACACGATGATCTTCTGGCCACTCGGCCGAAGACCACTCGACCAGGCAGCAGTCTTTGCCGCCGAGGTGGTTCCGGCAGCGCGGGCGGCGCTGGCGAGCGGCTGAGGCAGGCGGTGGCCCAGTCTGCTACGCTGTACCCAGCGCTCAGGCCGAAGACGAAGAGGGAGCGCACCATGGCTCGCCCGGCTATCCCCGTTCGATCCCCGCTGGCCCGGCCCGCCGCGCGGGCCGGTTCGGGTCGCCTCTGGGAGGTCGATGCGCTGCGTGGAGTGGCCTTCTGCATGATGGCGCTCTACCACCTCCTGTTCGACCTGCGCTCCTTCGCCGGCTGGCCGATCGCCGTCGACCGTGGGTTCTGGCGCTCCTTCGCCGACGCGACCGCGAGCCTTTTCGTGTTGCTGGTCGGCGTGTCGCTCACGCTGAGCCGCGCGCGCTGGCAGGCGCACCGATCCGGCCCGTATTGGCCACACCTGGTACGACGCGGGTTCCAGATCCTGGGCTACGGGTTCCTGGTCACCGTTGCCACCTGGCTGGTCGATCCCCGACAAGTCGTCCTGTTCGGCATCCTGCACCTGATCGGTGTCTCGATCCTCCTGTCCGGGCCGTTTCTGAGCGGCCTGGTCTCGAACCTGCTGCTCGGAGCCGTCCTGGTCGCCCTCGGCGTCGTGATCGACGGCGTGGTGCTGCCAGCCGGCTTCCCCTGGCTGCTCTGGCTCGGCCTGCCGCCGGCTGAGTTCCGCTCCTTCGACTACCGCCCGTTGCTCCCCTGGTTCGGCGTGGCTCTCTGGGGCATTGCTCTCGGCAACCTGCTCTACCCTGGCGGCCGACCAGCGGTGCCGCTGCCCGACTGGTCAGCGCTCCTGCCGGTGCGGCTGCTCGTCTGGATCGGTCGCCATGCGCTGGTGCTCTATCTGCTCCACCAGCCGGTCATGATCGCGCTCCTGGTTCTGCTGGGAATCGTCCCGCTCGAGGCGCTCGGGCTGGCATAGCGGCGCGGGCGGCGGCATGAGACCAGTAACAGTCACTGTTAGCCTGCCAAAATGCAGGATCGCATAATCTTGCGACCCTGCATAATAAACAGGACTTTCCGTGGGGCATTCGTCGTTCGGGCGCGCCGGCACGCGGGGCTCTCGAAGCTGCTAGTCTGACGAGAGGGTAACCTGGGCCAGCAGGCGGACCAGCGGCCCGATCTGGCGAGCGATGGCTGCCAGAATGCGCGCGTCCCGGTCGCTGAAGGGTTCCGGGCTGGTCTTCGAGACCGTGATCGAGCCGATGGCCTTTTCGTCGACCATCAGCGGGGCGACGAGCATCGGCTTGATCGGGCGCGGCCCGATCCGCGCGACAGCAGGGTGCTCGTTGACGTCGGGGATGTTCAGCGGCCTTCCGCTGGCTATCGCTTCCCAGCTTGCCCCCTGGCCCGGCGACAGGCGAAACGTGCCGACCGCCTCCGGATACCAGCGAGAGTAGCGCAGGACGAGCTCACCGGTCGTCTCGTCGAGCAGCAGGACGGAGAGGTCGCTCGCGCCGAGCGAGCCGGTGAGCGCCAGGTCGATCGTCTCGGCCAGCGTCTCGAAGCTCGTGATTTGCCCGAGGCGCTCGCCCAGCTCGTGCAGGACGGCGAACTCGGTCAGCTCCGTCGGCGGGAAGCGTTGCAGCGTCGAGGCGGCCACCAGTTCGGCCAGCTCCGGGGAACTCTCGAGCAGCCGTTGGAAGGCCGCGACGACGTCTGGGTGGAACTGGGTGCCACTGCAGCGGCTCAGCTCCTCGACGGCCGCCGCGACCGGCATCGCCCGCCGGTACGGGCGGTCGGAGGTCATCGTGTCGAAGGCGTCGGCCAGGCCGATGATCGCGGCCCCGAGCGGGATCTCGGGCCCGTGAAGCCCGTCGGGATAGCCCTGGCCATCCCAGCGCTCGTGGTGGTGGCGGACGAGCGGGACGATCGGCTGGAGCGCCGGATGGCTCGCCAGGATATCGGCTCCCAGCCCAGCATGGGTCTTCATGCGCTCCCACTCCTCCGGCGTGAGCGGCCCGGGCTTGCGCAGGATGTGGTCGGGGACGCCGATCTTCCCGATGTCGTGGAGGAGCCCCGCAAGCTCGATCTGCTCGATCTCCTCCGGCGAGCAGCCCATCGCCTCGGCGAGCAGCCGGGCGTAGCGCGCCACGGTGCGCGAGTGGTGGTGCGTATACGGATCCTTCGCGTCCACCGTCGCGGCCAGCACCTCGACCGAGGCGCGGTAGAGCGACCGCTCGCGCTCGCGCTGCTGGGCCTGCCAGAGCGCGACGGCCGCCTGGCCGGCGAAGAGCTGGAAGGTCTGGAACTCGTGCGCGGTGAACCGGTCGGCCCCAACACGACCGACCAGCAGCACGCCGAGCAGCCGGTTCTGCGCGATCAGCGGCGCCGCCATGAGCGTATGCGTCTGCCCGAGCTCTTCGTGATCGCTGTAGAGCACGCGAGGATCCGACCGCGCATCGAGCACCAGCTCTGCCTGGCGCGAGACCGCGACGGTCCCGCTCAGCCCCTGGCCGTACGCGAGCGTCCAGCTCTCGCCCAGAACATTCCGGTAAGCCTCGGACTGGAGCAGCGGTCGCAGCAGTCGTGCTGTCTCGTCGGCTTCGAACAAGATGAACCGGTCGTGCGGCAGTACAATCACGAGCTCCCTGGCGATGACCTGGGCGAGAACTGGGAGGTCGAGCTGCTGGGCGAACTCGCGGGTGACGCGCAGCAGCGCCTCGCGGGCCTGCGTGGCCTGCCAGCGCTCGACCGCGGCCGCGAGCCGTTCGCCGATGGCCCGCATGAGCGCGATCGTTGCCGTCACGCGCGCTGGGTCGTCTCTCCCCAAACCGCCGATGAGTAGACCAGCGCCCCGTTCCTCTACTCGCCAGGCGTGGGCCACGATGGCCTGGATAGCAGCGGCGTCCATCAGCGCCCGGAGCTGCGCTGCCGGCTGCGTGGCAATTCCCTCCAGCTCCGGACGGCGCACTACGTGCGGCCCTTCTCCCTGGGCAAGCCAGGTCACCAGCGCAGAGCTACGGCCGTGCTGTAGCAGCGAGCGGAGCCGCTCGGTGCGTGCCGGGTCGATGTGATAGGCGCTGTACGCTTCGACCTGGTCTGGGGCAAATCGGTGCAACGTGGCCATGGCGGCCTCTCCGAGCACGCCGGCGCCACGACGTGCCACGATATCGATCATCTCGGCCGGATCACGCGCGCTCAGGAGCGCATCGCCGAGGTCGGCCAGCAGCGCCTGCTCGCGCTCCCGCCGTTCGAGCGCCTCCCGTGCCTGAATCAACGCAATGGCGGTGCTGGCCTCCTGGGCCAGCACGGCGAAGAGGCGCTCTTCCTCGGTGGTGAAGCCCGGCCCGGCCAGTCGCCCGAGCCCGAAGACGCCGATCACTCGCCCTTCGTGGGCGAGCGGCTCGATCAGCACGGAGCGCACGTTGAACTGACTGCCCTCAGGGTGATGCGTGCGGGCGTCGAGCCCGGTGTCGGCGACGTTGACCGTCTGCCCGGTCTTGAAGGCGAGCCCGGCCAGGCTCCCATCGATCGGTACCCTCAGGCCAACGCGGCGCTCGGCCTCGTCGCCCCAGGCCCAGCGGATGGTGAGATGCTCTGGCCGGCACCCGTCGGGCTCGGCGACGATGGCTGTATCGAACGCGATGAGCCGGCTGAGCGCGCTCGCGATCTGGTCGAGCGCCTCGTCCAGTGTCCGGCTGGAACCGATCGTGCGCGCGACTTCCCAGAGCGCCTGGAGCTCCTCCAGGTGACGCTCGGTCTGCTCCTGCAGCCGCGCCCGCGTGATCGCCCCGGCCGCCGCGTTGAGCAGGGCGGCGGCGGTGTCGATGGCCTGGGGGTCGAACCGGTGGTTCGGGTCATGACTCCAGGTGTAACAGACGCCGACCATTCGCCCTCGGTCGACGAGCGGGAGGACGAGGGCCTCCGGGACGTCTCGATCTGTCGGCAAGTAGCCGCCGTGGCCGAGCGGGACGAACTCCGTCGGGAAGTCCGCCGCGGGCACCAGCACTGGCTTCAGCGTCTCGCGCACCCGTCGTTCGACGGGGATATCGGAGCTCGAGTACGCCGCGGCAGTCTGTGCCACGTTCAGCTCGTGGGCGCTCAGCCCGTGATGGAAGAACGCCGCCGTGCCTTCGCCTGACTCGGTGTAGACATAGATCGTCGTCGCATCGGTCTGCAGCGTGCGGCTGACGGTATGGACGACGACTGCCAGGATCTGGTCCAGGTCCGGCAGGCTCGCGACGGCCTGGCTCACGTCGAGCAGGGTCTCGAGAAGCTGGCGCTGCTGCTGCTCCGCGAGGTAGCACCGGTGCGCGTGGATGGCGATGGTCGCCAGGGCACAGAGCTCTTCGGCCAGGCGGATCTCGAAGGTCTCGAACGGTACCGGGTGTCGGCTACGCCAGAGATAGGCCACGCCGATGGCCTGGCGTTCCCAGAGCAACGGGACTACCAGGCCAACGAGGCGCCCGGCCTGGCCCTGCTCGCGCAGTGCCTGGTTCGCCGGAGGCCAACGACGGAAGTCCTCGACCGAGGTCAGGTGCAGCGGCTTCCCGGTGCGGATGACTTCGGCCTCGGCGGGGATCTCCTCGGGCGCCAGCCGCAGGAGCTGGCCCTGCGCGGCCAGCATATCCTCCGCCTGGCGAGTGTGGGCAGCGAACTCGACAGCGCGCTGCTGCTCGTCGTAGACGAAGAAGGTGCCCAGATCCGCTCGAACCGAGCGGGTAAGCTGATCGATCAACGTCTGCAGGAGCGCCTTCGCGCCACGCGGCCCGACTGCGGCCCCCGGCTCTCGATCGGACTCCAGGCCTGGTGAGGAGCTCCGCTGCGACTGATCCGCCGGCCCTTCAGCGTCCACGTTGCCTGCCACCGGGAGAGAACCTGTCGGGAGCGCGTCGACGTCGCCCGGTCTCGGCACGGTTCCGTGCAACTCGACCTGCGCAGGCTCAGGCGGTGGCGTGGGGGCACTCGCGCGACCGGCGTGCGGAGGCCGGCGTCGCTTGGAGCGGTCCGGCATGGGGTCACCTTCTTCTCGTACAGGTACGTGTCACCGGCAACGTCTCGGTCGCTTGCCGGCAGATCTCCGGTGAGCAGGGCAAGCAGCTCTCCATGCCGTCAGCCGAATGATTTGCGGAACGATAGCACATCGCTTGGCCAGCGCAGAGACTCTTACCCTAATATTCGCATGTGCACACCGGCTCCTTTAGGGGGAGAAAAGTACCAGTCCTATGGGCTGATCGTCATCGTGGGCGCAGGGCATCTCTCCTAGCGCCGTACGCCACCGGAGTCTCATTTGACCAACGTGTGGGCGCAGTAGATGAATCGCGCCGCCCAAGCTCGCTCTTGAACGTCGCTACTGGAAAGTGGTGTAATTTCCATTACACAACATCCTGCCTTGCCGGTCGCGAGCCGAGGTCGCCTGGCCTGCACCGGGTATGACAGCGAGAGCCGACACGAGGAGACGAGCGCATGAATGGGCAACCGGTGCGTCCAGAGGCAGAGGCTCGGCTCCTGCCCCGCATCGCCGAACTCTTCCGGCCCTACCGGGTTCAGGTTCTGCTCGTCGCGCTCGCGATCCTGGTCACCTCCGGGCTGGGGGTCGTCAACCCGCTGCTGATCCGGACGGTCTTCGACGAGGCGCTGTTCTGTGGCGCGGGCTGTCCCGACCTGGATCTGCTCGCGCGGCTCGTCGCGCTGATGGCAGCCGTGCCGATCGTGGGCGGCGCCATCGGTGTAGGGCAGACCTATCTGGCCAACCGGGTCGGTCAGCGGGTGATGCAGGACCTGCGCGACCGGCTGTATGCCCACCTCCAGCGGATGTCGCTGCGCTTCTTCACTGCCACCCGCACCGGTGAGATCCAGTCACGCCTGGCCAACGACGTCGGTGGCGTGCAGTCGGTCGTCACCGACACCGCCGCGACCGTGCTGGCCAACGTGGTCATCGTGATCAGCACGCTGGCCGCGATGCTGGTGATCTCCTGGCCGCTTACGGTGCTCTCGCTGCTGCTCACCCCGCTGTTCGCCTGGCTCACCTATCGCGTAGGCAAGACGCGACGCCAGGTGGTCGAGGTCACCCAGCAGTCGAAGGCGGAGATGAGCGCGATCACCCAGGAGACGCTCTCCGTCTCCGGCGTCCTGCTGGCCAAGGTCTTCGGCCGGCAGCAGGACGAGATCGAGCGCTTCCGGCGCGAGAACCGCCGGCTGGCCGAGCTGCAGGTGCGGCAGCAGATGATCGGGCAGGGCTTCTTCGCCGTCGTCCAGGCTTTCTTCTCGATCATGCCGGCCCTGGTCTACCTGGTGGCCGGCTACCTGCTGGCGAGCGGCCGTGGTCCGGAGGTCAGCGCCGGCACGCTCGTCGCGTTCACGACCTTGCAGACGCGGCTGTTCTTCCCGGTCGGGCAGTTGCTCCGCATCTCGGTGGAGGTGCAGTCGTCGCTGGCGCTGTTCCGGCGGATCTTCGACTACCTCGACCTGACGCCCGAGATCGTGGACGCGCCGGACGCCGTCGCGCTGCCGGCAGAGTCGGTGCGTGGCCGGATCCGCTTCCGCCACGTCTACTTTACCTACGGCGAGACGCGCCTGCCGCCGTCACTGGACGCCGCCGGGGGCGATGGCCGCCGGCCTCCCGAGCCGGACGGCCGCCACGACGAGAGACCGGGGCGGCCCTGGATCCTGGAGGACGTCGACTTCGAGATCGAGCCGGGCCAGCTCGTCGCGCTGGTCGGGCCGAGCGGTGCCGGCAAGACGACGATCTCCTACCTGATCCCCCGGCTCTACGACGTCACCGCGGGCGCGGTCGAGATCGACGGCGTGGATGTGCGCAAGATCCAGATCGCCTCGCTCACCCGGCTCATCGGCATGGTGACGCAGGAGCCCTACCTGTTCCACGCCACGGTGCGGGAGAACCTGCTCTACGCCAAGCCGGGCGCGACCCAGGAAGAGATCGAGCGGGCCGCGAAGCTGGCGCTGATCCACGACCGGATCATGGAGTTGGACCAGGGCTACGACACGATCGTCGGCGAGCGCGGCTATCGGATGTCGGGCGGGGAGAAGCAGCGGCTGGCGATCGCGCGGGTCATCCTGAAAGATCCGCGCATCCTGATTCTGGATGAGGCCACCTCATCGCTGGACACGACGAGCGAGCGACTGGTGCAGCGCGCCCTGCAGCCGGTGATGGCGGGCCGGACGACCATCGCCATTGCCCACCGGCTCTCGACTATCCTGAACGCCGACGTCATCTTCGTGATCGATCGCGGGCGTTTGGTCGAGCGGGGCACCCACCGCGAGCTGCTGGAGCGCGGCGGGCTGTACGCGCAGCTCTACCGGCAGCAGTTCGGCGAGGGGCTGATCGAAGCGCGCTGCCAGGACGGCCTGGTGCTGGCCAGCGGCCAGGTCATCGCCAGCGAGACATAGCGCAGGCGG
>Ga0101941_1001736_pt1 | contig 13202 bp, 10 predicted proteins | sample DewCreD2012metaG_3_FD_75242 | JGI IMG/M metagenome (GOLD analysis project Ga0101941, IMG submission 75242) | Hot spring sediment bacterial and archeal communities from British Columbia, Canada, to study Microbial Dark Matter (Phase II) - Dewar... ...
GAGCCCCATGATGGTCTTTAGAAGAGTTGATTTGCCAGAGCCGTTTGGGCCCACTATAACAGTTATACCTTTATCCACCGATGAGAAGCTCACATCGTAGAGTATGTGGAGCTTGGCATAGCCGGCATTTATCTTCTCAGCCCTAAGCATTCTAGCCACCCAGGTAGCTCTCTATAACGAGGGGGTTGTTAACAACGCTATCAGGATCCCCGGATGCTATAACTTTCCCTCTGTGCATGGCATAGACCAGGTCCACGTATTTCAGAGCAATGTCTAGCCTATGCTCAACAGCCACTATTGTTACGCCAAGCTCGCCCACAGCCTTCCTCATATAGCCAAAGATCGTGTGGGCGAGTGTGGGCAGGATCCCGGCTATAGGCTCGTCCATTATTATAAGCCTTGCCCCATTCATGAGGGCCCTCCCAAGCTCTAGAAGCTTTAGCTGGCCCCCGCTCAGCTGGTGCGGGTAGCGGCCCAGGGTCTCCGACGGGCGGAGGCCCACCGCTTCCAGGACCTCCTCCATGAGCGCCCGGGCCTCCGTGCGGCTGCGGGCCAGCCGGAAGCGGGCGATGGGCACCTCCAGCACGTGGTCGACCCGGTAGAAGGGGTTGAAGACCTCGAAGGGATCCTGGAACACCGCCTGCACGTCCCGGCGGAAGGCCCGCCACCCCTCCCGCGACAGGGAACGCAGGTCGACGCCCCGGTACCGCACCGTGCCCGCCGTGGGCCAGGCCAGGCCCAGGAGGAGGCGGGCCAGGGTCGTCTTGCCGCTCCCGCTCTCGCCGACCACGGCCAGGATGGTGGGCCGCTCCGCGTCGACGACCAGCGAGAAGTCCTCCAGGGCCACCAGGGAGCGCCTCCCCCACCAGCCCCGGCGGAACACCTTCGTGAGGCCGGAGGCTTCCAGCAGGTGGCCACAGCCCAGGCTGCCGCCAGAGACGTTGACCGGCAGGTCGCCGTCTCGCGCGGTGGCGCCCTCCAGCGTCAGCCGCCCGGCCTCGCCCTCGCGGCACAGCCCCAGCGCCTCCAGGTGCTGTAGCTCTTTGTAAGCGAAGGTGTCGTCAATCTCGGCGAAGTCAATCTCGCGGGCAACGTTGCGGATGCCAGCAATGCGATAGGCCATCGCGGCGGCATCGCGGGCGTAATCCGCGCTGGCCCAGTCGCGGTACTCCAGCGCATAGGAGCCGTTGGCCCAGCCGACGCCGCGAATCCAGATGGGATTCTGGCTGAGCGAGGTGGCCACCTCGCGCCGCGCCAGCACCATGACAAGCGCGCCGTCGGCGCTGAAGCTGGTCTGGGAGCGGGTGAGTGGCGCAGCGATGGGCGCCTCGTCCAGCACCGCCTCCATATCCAGGTCGGCGCCGTAGGCGGCCAGCGGATTGAGCAGGGCATTGGCCTTGTTTTTGACCACGACCTGGGCGCAGGCCTCTAGCGGCGTGCCGGTCTCGTGGAGATAGCGGTTCATCTCCAGCCCGGCGATGAAGTAGGGGTGCAGGCCCAGCGGGCGGTTATAGATGGGTTCAACGGCGTAGTTGAGAATATCAAAGGGGGTCAGGATGTTGGATGCCTTGCTATGCCCCTCTACGGCCACGATGTCCATCAGGCCGGTGCGGATATTCATGTAGGCAGCGGCCAGACCGTGAATGCCATCGCCGCCGATGGTGTGCACCGGCTTGCGCACCCCGCCGATCTGGTCGGGCACGTATTCGTCAAAGATGCTCGTGCCCTCGTTGAAGTCCTCGGCGACGGTGATAAAACCATCCACATCGCGGCGCGGGTCCACGCCGGCGTCGGCGTAGGCGCGCACCGCCGCCTCCCACATCAACTCTTTATATGATTGAGAGGGCGAGAGCGGGCTGAAGCCCACAACCCCCACCCCAATAATGGCGACATCCCCAGACGGCATATGGACTCCTTTGTGATGTTCCGGATACCTCGGTTATTGTACCCCAATCGCCCTGTAAGGGAAAATGCGCCAGGATTCCCCCGCCCTTTGTATGCGGCCCTGCAGTTAAAACCGCGCCTGGGGGAGCGCCTCTATGGGGGTGAGGCCCTGTGGCCCTGAGCGTCTCAGGGCGCGGAGCGGGTGGGGTGGGGGATCATATTTTCCTCAAGGTCCAGCGCGGGCAGCGGCCCAGGCTCGCTGGCCAGCTTGACCAGGGTTGCGCCGCCCTCCAGGGCAGCCAGCGCCCGCACGCGCCGGGGACGGTACAGGCCCCACCCCAGCACACCCAGCACCGTGAGCAGCCCGCCACCGATCACGACGAGGCGACCCGGCAGATAGAGAAGAGCTACGGTGACATAGGGGGTGACGTTGACCTGATAGCGGACCTCTTCTATCGTCACCGTCTTCTGCCCGCTGATCTCCGCCTCGGCGATGAGTTCCCCTGCCGTGCCGCGCAGAGCGCGCAGCCGGACAGTAGAAGCATCCCGCCCCTCGGCTTGCAAGGCCAGGGCCTGGGCCGGCACGAAGGCCGAGACCTCCGGCCGGTCAGGGGTCACCAGCAAAGTCAGGCTGGGCACTGGCGTTGCCCCCGGCGCCGCCAGGAACATCACCGCCGCGCCCCGGGCGTCGCTGGCGGAAAACCGGACCGCCGGCGCCTGGCGGCCCAGGCGCACGCCCAACCCGCCCATCCACCAGGTCGTCCCCGTCGCCAAGCTGCCTTGCGCCACCGGCTCGCCGCCGACCAGCCTCGTAATTTGCGCCTGTCCCTGGGGGGACACCCCCTCCAGCCGCAACTCAATAGAGGGACCGCGGCCGGCGCTGACCACCTGCCCCGGCGGCAGAGGCAGTTCGGCCTGCTCCCAACCGGCGACCGCGTTCCAGGCCGCGCCGAGCAGGACAAGTGTCAGGCCCAAATGGGCCAGGAGCGGGCCAAGGGGGGCAAGTGGCCGGTCAGCGACCAGGTAATGCGCCGCGCCCCCGGCCTCCGTGCGCACGCGGTAGCCGCGCCGCTTCAGCCGCGCCGCGAGGGCCTGGATCACCTGCGCTGGCGGTAACGTTGTCCGCTCGCCGCGATGAGGAGAGGGGTCGCCGAAGAAGGAATCGGGAACCTGCGCGCCGGGCGGCTCACGCCCCTGTTGCAATGCTTCCACGTAACCGTACAGGCGGAGCAGCAGGCTGAAGGCGCCCCCGGCCAGGATCAGGCGGAACCAGGGGGTCTGGCGAATAGCCAATAAGCCCAGATTCAGTAAGGTCTCTGTCGCCGGCCCAAGCTGAGCGCGCACCGCGACCAGCCAGCGAGCCTGCTCGGCCGGATCGTCTAGCGCCGCTCCCGGCATCTGCGGCAGGAGCGCCATCAGGGCCAGGCTCAGCCCGACCAGCGTAACCCAGAGGATCGCCAGGCGGTCGCTGGCGGCAACGCGCCACAGCCGTGTCCACAGGTCGCTCGTCGGTGTGCGGGGGGCCGGGCTTAGGGCATTAGAGGGCGGCATGCCTGCGCAGAGCAGGGGCAGGGTTGCAACCCTGCCCCCTACTTTCTCGGTGTGTGCGTTGGCCGGGGCGTGTGCGTCGGCTTGGGCGTCCGGCCCGGCCTGGGGGTCTCGGTAGGCTCAGGGGTGATCGTGATCGCCGGAGGCGTCAGCGCACCCCCGCCGCCTGCCCCGTGCGCCTGGAGGTTGCCGCCGCTCAACGTGCCTGAAACCGAGAGGACAACGCGCCCACCGGCATCACGGATGGTGATCCGGACAACGTCATCCCGCCCCGGCTCGCCGCCGTCCGCAAAGGTCCACTCCGCCGTTGCGCCAGCCACGCCGTTATAGCGCCCCGTGCCCATGCCGCGATAGGTGTCAAAGGCGGCGTCGGGTGGGTTCGGCGCGATAGCCGGATCGTCTATGCAAGAGGCCCAGGTGAGTTGCTCCAGATGGAACTTCTCGCCCTGGCCCCAATTGACCTGAAGATTGTTACCGCTCTGGCCGGGATCGCAGCGCAACACCAAGCTCACGTGGGCGCGCATCCCACCGCTCGCTACGTCGCCGCTGCCGGTCATCCAGCCCCCCACCAGCGCGGTCGGCGTGGGCGAAGGTGTCCAGCCGGTGGGCGTGGGCGTCGGAGTCGGTGTCGGTGTCGGGGTGGGGGTGGGTGTTGGGGTTGGGGTAGGCGTGGGCGACGATGTCGCCGTAGCGGTCGGTGTGGCCGTCCTCGTGGCTCTCTCCAGCACATGCGCGCTCAGCGCCTGCGAGCTTAAGGCCGGCCCGCAGGAGACCACCCAGGGTAAAACTATCAACCATACCCATATCATGCGTTTCATAGCCTCAACCTCCTGGAGTCCTGGAGAGAATCCATTGGGTACCTTATCTCCCGGACTCACACGCTGCACCCCATTATAAAGAACCAGGCGGTGCGATGTCACTAGGAATGAAATCTCGGTGAACCGCAGAGGAACGTCCCTTTAACATGATCACGACACTTTTGCGACCCCATAGACCACAGCGTCAAAATCCACGTCGCGCGCTGTGCGTCTCCATCCAGGCGCGCAGCACCTCGGCCACGCTCCAGGCCTGGGCGAAGCAGCCACGCGGCGTGAAGGGGGGGTCGCCGTCAAAAATCTCGCTGATCGTCCCCAGACCGGCATCGCTCAGGTGGTGGGCCATCGGGGTCAGGTAGCTGCGCGCCCGGTCCGGATCGCCATATACCTTCAGGTGGGCCGTGACGAAGGGGCCGAGCAGCCAGGCCCAGGCCGTGCCCTGGTGGTAGGCGCCATCGCGCCTGAGCCTGTCGCCCAGATAGCGCCCCTGATAAGCGGGATGGCCGGGCGCCAGCGAGCGCAGACCGTAGGAGGTGAGCAGGTGACGGGCGCAGACATCCACAACCGCCTGCGCCCGGACGCCATCCAGCGGGCTATAAGGCAGGCACACCGCCAGGAGTTGATTGGGCCGCAGCGCGGCGTCGGCGCCCCCCGGCCCATCAATCACGTCGTACAAATAGCCGCCCTCTGCATACCAGAAGCGCTCCCGAAAGCTTTGCTCCACCTGGCTGGCCAGTTCCTGGTAGGCGCCGGCACGGCGGCGACCCAGCCGGTCGCCGAACGTGGCCAGCGTGACCAGCGCATTGTGCCACAGGGCGTTGATCTCCACCGGCTTGCCGATGCGCGGCGTGACCACCCAATCACCCACCTTGGCGTCCATCCAGGTCAATTGTACCCCTGGCTCGCCCGCCCACAGCAGGCCATCGCTGGCATCCATATGGATATTATAGCGTGTCCCGCGCTTGTGCCATTCCACAATGTCCACCAGTGTCGGGTACAACTCCTCAATCAGGTCCATGTCGCCAGTGGCCTGGAGATAGGCATTGAGCGCCCAGAAATACCATAACGTGGCATCCACCGTGTTATATTCCGCTGGTTGTGGTGGCATACCGGGCACGGGCGGCTCTGGGAAGCGGTTAGGAAGCATGCCGCGATCCACGAACTGGGCGAAGGTGCGCAAAATGCAGGCCGCCTCTCGCGAACGCCCCAGCGCCAACGTCAGCCCAGGCAGGCTGATCATGGTATCGCGCCCCCAGTCTGTAAACCAGGGATAGCCGGCGATCACCGTCAGGCCGGTCGCCGCCTCCGCCTCGCTTTCCTCCTCCGCCTGGGCCTCGCCCGGCGGACGGCGGACGACGGACGATGGACGATGGACGATAAACTGGTCAGCAGCCAGCGCCAGTTGCTGGACCCAGGGCGGCTCCCGTTCAAGCTGGGCCAGGCGCAAGAGTTCGGCCTGGCGGGCGCGCTCGGCCTGATATGCCGCCCGCCAGTCGTTCTCCTGAGGCAACTCCGTGCTCAACATCAAAGCCAGCGTCTCCCCTTCATACAGGGTCGCGGTTAATGTGGCTGCGGCAAACAGGTCCTCCACGTCGTCCAGGCCGCGCTCGGTCTCCAGGCGGTGTTTGAAATTCCAATGCCAGCCCCCCCGCAAATCCACCTCCCCCTGGTTAGCGCCGATCCAGTAGGGCGGTGCGCCCGGCCTGGCATCCACGCGCAACAGAGGCCCTGTCGTGCTCTTCCGGCCCTCCTCATCCACCACCGGCATCCAGCCGTTCCCCCGGACGTGTTCGTGGTGGCTGCGGAAGGTGACCAGGGGGGTGATGACCAGGGTCAGCGGGCGGGCGGTGCGCTGCAAGGTGTAGGTGACGTAGGTGGTATTGGCGCCGTGCACCATCCAGAGGCGCTTCTCCAATAGCGCCTCGGCCAGCGCATAGGTGAACACCGGGATCGTCCCCTCCAGCCGGAACGATTCCAGGTGATAGTAGCCGTGCGGATGCACCGTGCCATCGGCATACTCGTTCGTGGTCAACGGGTAGGCTTCGCCGTCTAAATAGGCCACCTCATTACACTTGGCGACCAGGACGACCCGGCCAACGGGTGGGTTCAGGGCGGCAACCAGCCAGCCATGATAGCGCCGGGTATTGGCGCCCGCCACGGTTCCGGCAGCGTAGCCGCCCAGCCCGTTGGTGACCAGCCACTCCCGGCGCAAAGCATGTTCAAGGTCGCCGGTGATCTCACGCCCAAAGCCGATCATAGGTCACGCCACCACGCATCCTCCCCCCAGGGCCGGATCACCTCATAAGAGGGAGGCCCCGGCGGGCGCCTGCGATGGCCCAGGGTAAATAGCTTCACCGTGAGCAGGCCGAAGACGAACCCCCCGATATGGGCAAACACCGCCACTCCGCCGGTCTCTCCCGCCGTGCCGAACGAGGCGAAGCCGGTGAAAAATTGTAGAATGAACCACAGCCCCAGCAGAATGTACGCTGGCACCTCCACCAGACGGATGAAATAGAACATGATGACCATGCTCAGGATACGGGCATTGGGGTACAGCAGGAGATAGCCGCCCAACACCCCCGCGATGGCGCCGCTGGCGCCGATCATAGGGATGCGCGTGTTGGGCGTGACCAGGATCTGCGAGAGCGCTGCCGCAACGCCGGAGAGCAGATAAAAGAGGATATAGCGCACATGCCCCATCGCATCCTCAACGTTATCCCCGAAGATCCACAGATAGAGCATGTTGCCGCCGATGTGCAGCAGGTTGGCGTGCATAAACATGGAGCTGAAGAAGGTCAGCGCCACGCCCAGGTTAAAGCGATGCGTGACCTGGAACGGGACCAGCGCCAGCGCGTACAGTTCCTCTTCCGACAGCGTTTGCTGGTAGAGGAAGACCAGGATGTTGATCGCGATGAAGGCGATAGTGATCACCGGCACGCGCCGACTTGGGTTGACATCGCGCAAAGGCAGCATAGTTCAGCATTATAGGCCAAATGCCGCCGGGGGGCAATCGGAATGCCCAAACGCAAACAGCCGCCGTCCGGGCGACAGCGGCTGCTCGCGAAAAGGAGGACCATAAGCCCAATGTGTGAGAGGTATCCCAGCCCCGTTGACCAGCCTCACTATAGCACACTCCCAGGCGCAGCGCAATAAGGGAACAGATAGAACATGGTTAGAAAATTGTTAAAAACCCCCAGTTAATCGCAGAACTCCAGTTGGGCGGGGTCGCGGATGATGATCTCAGGCCGCCCGCGATAGGTCTCAATTACCCCCCACAGGCGCACACAGCGCCCGACCAGGTTCTCCCAGCGAAAATCAAACGAGACGCCGTAGAAGGAGGTCCGGTCTTCGCTATAATTGATAAAGAACGCGCTCCCTGAGTCGTAAGTCTCTACGACCGTACCACTGACGCACTCCTGTTGGCCGACATAACGCCCGGCGAACTGGTACTTCAGGCAACCATCGGGGTTCCGTTCGGCGCTGTTCAGCATGGCGCTAGGGGTAGGGCTGGGGCGCGGCGACGGCGTGGCCGTGAGGGAAGGCACATACTGCGTCGCTGAGGGGCGTGGCGTGGTCGGTCTGAGCATGGCCGTCGCCGGGAGCAGCGTGGCAGCGGGCGGAGGCGTTGTGGCGGTTGCCGTCGCCGGGGGCGGTGTGGCCGTGACGACAACGATGACCGTGACGACGATACGCTCCGGCAGGGCGGGCGCAGGCGATGCCGGAGCGCAGGCCGCGAGGACGCCAGCGATCAAGGTAGAAAGTAGCTGCTGCTTCATCCCTCCGCCTTCAGTTGACCACCTCATCGTTCCAGGTCACGGTAGACATCGCGACGATGCCCCACTTTGATCACTGTCGCTAAAAAAGCGCAACGTCGTCTATGTCATAGATCACACGATAGTCACCCACCCGTAAGCTCCACGCACCTACCCGCTTCAACCTTTTGCATCCGGCCGGGTGCAGGTTGTTGGCCAGGTTTCGGATGGCTGCGGCAACGCGGGCGCGGTCTACTGGGTGGAGAGCCTGCAACTCCTTCTCAGCCAAGCGCTTAAGCTGGAGTCGGTACTTGCTCAAGCTTCGCCTCAAACTCTTCCTAGTCAGTTGTCGGCTCATCGCGCCTGGCTAGCACATCCAGGCTATCTTCTAATTCCTCAATCTTCTCAGCAGCGCTTCATAGATAATCCTGATAGCCACTCCAACCCCCTTTTAGCTATTTATTTGTACAAGATTATAGCATACCTGCTGGGGACGTCAAGGGGCCCGGCGTTATCATTTGGCCATGATTCTCTAAGGACTGCCCAGCAGGGTGCCAGCCGTGAAGGCGGCCAAGTCGCGGAAGATGGCCTCGGCGTGGGCTTCCCTTTCCTCGGCAGGGAGAGCCAGATGGTCCTCCACACGAGTGGCGACCTCTTCTAATGCCTGGGGGTCTGCGGTCGCCGCCAGGTGTTGGAAGAGCAGCCGGTGCGCCCCTTTGCGCTCCATGACCTCCAGGCCGTCCAGGATCTGGCGATGGGGCGTCCCCTCCCAGATGGACAGGATCATCGCCTCGCGCAGCCAGCGCTCCACGCGGTGTTCTGCCAGCGTGCCCACCCCGCCATGGACCTCCATCGCCCACTTCGCTGTCTGGATGGCCAACTCCGCCGTCCAGTATTTCGCCAGATGCGCGATCAGCCGGAAGAGATGGTAGCGGTCGGAGTAGGGCGGCGTTTGGCGCCAGACTTCGTTAAGGCGTTGCACCGCCTCCCAGGCCAGGGCAAAGGCCATCTTCAACTGGGAAAACCGGTCTTCAAATTGCTTGCGGAGAAGGGGGTGCCTGACGATAGGTTTGCCGAAGGCCGTCCGCTCCTCGGCAAAGCTCAGGGCCTCGGCCAACGCCCGCTGGACCAGGGCGACGCTGGCGATGCTGTTGGCCACCCGTGACAGATTCAGCACCTCCAGAATCAGGTAGATGCCCCACTCCGGCCTGCCCAAAAGATAGGCTTCGCTGTCTTTGAGTTCCACCTCCCCTGTGGGTACAGATCGGGTGCCGATCTTGTCTTTAATGCGGCGGATGAAATAGTTGAGGCTTCCATCCTCCCGATATCTGGGTACCAGGAAGAGCGCTAGACCGCGCACGTTCCGAGGCGCGCCTTCGGGCCGGGCGGCCACGACGGCGAGTTCGGCCCCTGCGTTGCTGGCGAAGTACTTATCGCCGGTCAAGCACCAGCGCTCACCTGTGGGCTTCGCCACCGTCTCCACAGCCGCCCCCAAATCGGAGCCGCCTTTCGCCTCCGTCATCCAGGTCGCACCCTGCCACACGGCTTCATCCCGACGCAGGAGTTGCGGCAGGAAGCGCGCCCTCAACGCATCGCTGCCGTATTTCTCCAGCGGGACGGCAGTGGAGAGCGAGACGGTGTAGGGGCAATACAGCCCAGGATCGTAGAACGAGGTGACGTAACCCCGAAGATAGGAGGGCACAAGAGAGTTTTCCTCAAACGCCTGCCATACCGCGCCCGTCTGGTATCCTTTCCTCAACATCCGTCGGTAATCGGGTGAATACAAGACCTCATCTACCCGCTTGCCGAAGCGGTCAAACATGCGTAGCCAGGGCGTGCCTGCGCGGTCGGTGGCCTCGGAAATGGCCTGGCCCTCGCGCTCCCACCAGGCCTCATAATCGCGCAGGGCTGGCTCGTCGGGCAGCCCGGCCAGCATAGCTTTCAGGAAGGTGACAGGGGAACGGCTGCTCTCAAACGTCATCGCGCACACATCCTATGGAGAGAATTCGGGCAAACATTATACCGCGATTTAACCCGGATGTACCATCCAGACTTTGAGGCCGGCGGCTGAAGTCGCGCCTTTGGGGCTGGCGCCGGGCGTCTCGGCGCAGGCCGACGCTTGACGTCCACTGGTGTGGACGCCCGTCTATAGGGGCGCACGGCCATGCGCCCCTTTAGACGCGGTTCCAACTGCAGAACTGGCTGACGACTGACGGCTGAACAATGGGCTTGCCCGATAGACCCAAATGGGATATAAATCCCTCCCGAGGAGGCAGGCAGATGCACAAGATGTACACCGGCGCCGGCGATGAAGGCTATACAGGGCTGTTAGGGCCGGAGCGCGTTCCCAAATATCATCCACAGGTGGCGACCTCTGGCGATGTAGATGAAGCCAATGCCGCCTTGGGGCTGGCCCGCGCCCTGGCGACCTCGCCCGATGTGCGCGTGGCCCTGCTTGAGGCCCAGCGCGACCTCTACCATCTCATGTCGGAGGTCTCGGCCACGCCGGAAGCGGCTGAGCGCTTCCGCCGCATTGACGCTGCGCGCGTGGCCTGGCTGGAGGAGCAAGTCAATCGCTTCAGCGCCACCCTGCCGCCGCTGACGGCGTTCGTCGTCCCCGGCGATAGCCTGGCCGGCGCAGCCCTGCATCTGGCCCGCACCGTCGTGCGCCGCGCCGAGCGCCAGGTCGTCTCCCTGCGCGATCAGGGCCTCCTCCGCAACCCCGACCTGATCCGCTACCTCAACCGGCTCTCCTCGCTGTGCTTTGTCCTGGCGCTGGTGGAGGACGCCGCCGCCGGGGTGGGGCAGGCGACGTTGGTGAAAGATGTCTAGAGATAGATGCGCTCGGGGTCCACTTCCTCGCGCAGAATGCGCAACTCCTCAGCGGTCGGCGGGGCATTGACGCCCACGCCCTCCGGTGGGATCAACAGGTCAAAGCCGGTGTTGTCCAGGACCTCCTCAATGGTCACGCCCGGATGCGTGGCCAGCAGCATCATCCTGCCGCTGGCCCGGTCAAAGCCCATCATCGCCAGCGTGCTGATCACGCGGATCGGGCCGGTGCGTTCGGGCAGGCCCGCCGCCTTCCGCGCGTTTGGCCCACTCAAATAGCCCGGCGTGGTGAGGAAGTCCAGCCGGGGCACGAAGCGACGGCGCTCATGAGGGAGGATGATGATGGTCACCCAGCACAGCGAGCCGACATCGTTCGCGCCGCCGCTGCCGGGCAGGCGCACGCTGGGATGATCATGGTCGCCGATGACGGTTGTGTTCACATTGCCGTAGGGGTCAATCTGCGCCGCGCCCAGGAAGCCATAGTCAATGAACCCCCGCGCCGCCGTCTCCATGATGTCGCAGATGCCGGTGGCAGCCACCGCTCTATGGAACGTGCGCGCCTCGCCTACGGCGCGGGGCAGGCGCTTGAGCAGCGCCCCCGTCCCGCCGAACTCAAAGATGGGCACCAGGTTGGGCGCGACGGTGCGCATCGCCAGGGCCGCCGCCAACATGGGCACGCCCACGCCGATGAACGCGGTGGTGCCATCGCACATCTGCCGTGCCGCCAGGCAGATCATCATCTCCTTGGGGCTATAAGTTGGCGTCATTCGCGTCCCTCCGCTCCCGCCCGCAGTTCCGCCAGGCGCTTCTCGCCGATCAGCGCCAGGTACTCCTCATGGCTGCGCACCCCATAGACATAGCGCTCCAGGTACGCCTGCGCCCCCTCGGCTGTGGCCGAGGCCTCCACCCACTCCTGGATCGCCGGCTCATCCATGCAATACTCGTAAGCCATCTCCCCCGGATGGGCGCCGAAGGGGGCGTGGACCACCGCATCCACCAGATAATAGGGGATGATCGTCCGCTCCGGGTACCGGCGGATCTCGTCGGTGGGCACGATCTTCTCCGTGCTGATGATCAGGCGTTTGGCGGCGCGGGCCAGCTCCGCGGCGAAGCCGGTGATCCCATCAATCTGGGCGTTGCCATAGCAATCTGCGCGGTGGACATGGATCAAAGCGACATCCACGATCAGCGCCGGCAGCAGGCAGACCGCCTGGCCGGTAAAGGGGCATTCCACAGCAATGGCTGCGCTATACTTAAAGGTGTCGCTGCCCAGCATGGAGCGCACCGGGATGAAGGGCACGCCCATGGCTGCGGCTTTGAAGCGCCAGGCGATAGCGGCGTTGCTCCACTCCACTAGCGTCTTGATCTGGCCGCTCTCCACCGCCCGGCGCAACGCCTTGGAGATGCCGTACATCTCCAGGCCAATGTAAGTGTGGTCAATCTTTTCCACCAGGCCAGCGGCCAACCACAGGTCCAGTTCCAGCACGCCCTGGCCGGCGATGCGCAGGCGGCGTTTGCCCTGGCGCACGATCTCGCGGGCCAATGACATCGGCCCGCGCACCATGCCATATAGCTCGGTGGCGATGTAATCGCCGTCATGCACAAAGCGGGCAATGGCTTCGTGCTCGGACATGCGCTTGTCAATCAGCGCCCTGGGCTTGTGGATACGGTTCCACTCGCGGAAGGCCTCCAGGTCGGGTGGCTGGATGAGTTCACCCTGGCCGCGCGCCAGGATACGCATCGCCTCACGTTGGGCCATGCCCGGCGCCCGATCACCATCCGGCGTGACCACTGTGGCTGAGGAAGCGGGCGGTTCTTGTGCTGCCATTCGGCACCTCCACAGGATCTCCCTTGGGATTATGCGCCAGTGGCTGGCCGGGGGTCAAGAGACAAAAGGCACATCGTGAGCGTGATATTCGTCCTGCTTCGCGGCCTGAACGGCTCCTGGTTTTTAAGATGTTCCGGCATGCCCCCCTTGACAGATGCCCGTACCCCGGCTATACTAAGCCCCAGGCTGGGGGCAAGATGCAGGCAGGTGTTCGGGTACATGCTCACGGGTCCAGACCAACCGAAGGGGGACCTGGGCCGTCCCCCCAGCAGGCATTGGCGTTTGGCGATGACCTTTGGGAGTGATCCCAAAGGTCTTTTTATTAAAGAGAGGAGAACACGAGGTGAGTGCTTTCGCAGGACGTGACATCATCGCCATCGGCGACCTGAGCCGCGAGGACATCCGCGCCATCCTGGACCAGGCTGCCGCCTTTGACCGCCACAAGCGCGAATACGCCCATTTGCTCAGCCCCTTCATCCTGGCGACGCTGTTCTACGAACCCAGCACGCGCACGCGCCTGTCGTTTGAGAGCGCCATGCTGCGCCT
>Ga0101941_1001742_pt1 | contig 13168 bp, 5 predicted proteins | sample DewCreD2012metaG_3_FD_75242 | JGI IMG/M metagenome (GOLD analysis project Ga0101941, IMG submission 75242) | Hot spring sediment bacterial and archeal communities from British Columbia, Canada, to study Microbial Dark Matter (Phase II) - Dewar... ...
GTAGTCCTTATCGCCGCAGTGCTCGCCTAGATCAGGCTTCGCCGGACCTCAAGGCCAGCGACGTGAAGACGGATATGGAGACGATTTCGCGGCAAGCGGGGCAAGCAGAACCTGGTACGGCGGGGGGCGCGACCTCTTCGGTAGTAGCTGGCAACGCAGTAGCGGCACCAGCAAGGAGAGCGCGTTTCCTCTTTTGGACTGTGGTGATTGTCAACCTCGTCATTACCGGCCTATTCGTTGCATGGATGTGGGACCCGCTGCATTCCTTTAACTACGAGCCAGGAATGCTCGAGAGCATTACAAAAACCATTCGCTTGGGCCAGCTACCCGTTGCCTTGTGGGCAGGTGGGATGGCTCTCATTTGGGCGTTCTACTTCCTGGCATGGCGGTGGAGCGGATTGCCTCCTTATTATCCAGGCCGCGAGCGGGATTCCCAACTCGACTTTACGGGGCGATGGTTGCAGACATTGCCTGGAGCCACTAGCCTTATTTGTTTGCTCGGGGTGATCGTTTCCGGCCTGGATTGGGCATACGTTCGCATCGACCGTGACACGACGTTCCGCTACTCGGGCCCTGGAGCTGGGCCTAGTACGGTAGCCTCGCCTGTTCGCATCGACCGTGACACGACGTTCCGCTACTCGGCCTTTGATTCCGATGTAGGTTTTGCCGTCGCCGCGGTTTTCATGTTGGTCGGATTGATTGCATTGCTGTCCGTCTGCACGGTTCGAGTTCCCCGGTGCTCGCCAGGGCTGATAACGGTCGCCGGGCTTATGACGGTTGCGCTGACCGGTGTTTACGTTTTGCACAACTGGGGCGATGCGCTTCCAGGGGGCAAAGGCAACCCAGCCCGTTGCTGGTCTTCAGCACATTGCTGGCCAACGCCGGGCACTACTGTGGCTGTCTCTCCGGGTGTTGCCCCTTTTTGCGCTCTCCTGCTTGGGCTCAGCCTGTTTTTGGCGCCAACTGTGGCCAGTACGTTGCCGAGAACCTCGCGGAGGGACGGGCCACCGAACGAAGCGCCTCCGCATGGGTCGTTGCCACCGGCAGACCGTTCCCCCGGCATTTTTGCTTACCTTGTTCAGGCCTGGCGCCAGTGGTGGGCCGAACGCTCGCGCTGGTTCACATGGACGATACAGGAATTGTTAATGCTCCTGCACATTGTTTCCATGTTCGCTTTTATCTCGCTGCACAGCGCTTCCACATGGGACGAGCAAGGGCGCAGGCGCGTAAGCTCCACCATCGGTTTTTCAGATTTGGGCTTTTTTCCCTGGTTTGTAGCGAAAACTTGGCCGGATGCTCACACCGCCTTTCGCTGCCATGTCGAACTCGGCTCGTCCTGGCTTTTTCTCCTCATCGGAGTCATCGCGTATGCGATTCTTTGGTGGATCGAGAAAGCGATCAATCCCGATGCTGGGAAGCCGGGCTGGTGGCGCACTCGCCGCGCATGGTGCGTAGGGTCGCCGACAGCAGTTTGCATTCTCTGGTTTGTGCTGACGATGGCTGCCGTAGCATTCGCAATGTGGTCGATAGCTGCGCCGTATGAGACGAATCTGAATGCCGCACCTTCCAAAGCCGCCGGCGCGCCCAGCGTGCGCGAAGTGCCGTCCAGCGAGGTGGAAAAGCGCACGCCGGGATTGGAGGTTTATCGCTACGACGTGAAGGTGCCGCCGGGTCATGAGGTGGAGTTCTTCAGCCAGCTATTCGTCAAAAAGCCAGAACCGCGAAAGCAGCATTGGGGTACAGCCGGTGTCCTGCGAAGCGACGGGATCTTTGAGTTACGCCTTCAGAAGGGTGAAACGCTCAATCCCGACCTCAAGGGCAAACTGCGGTGGGACGTCCGAACAGAGTTTGGTGGTGTATCAGCCACCTCCGGCGGCTGGATTGATGATCCGATCGCAGCCCTAGGCCCCCTCCGGGAGCAACCTGAGCAGGCTCGGGAACAAACCATTGCGGCTGACGGCAGAGCGGGAGGAATACACGGTGCTGGTTCTGCTGGGCTGGAAAGGGCCACTGGTGCCGGGAGTCCCCTCGCAACATGTGTACAATCCCACGGCCCTGGCCGATGCCATTGAGCGCGGCGACTTCCCCCATGCCGACGTGGAGTTCTACCTGAAAGTCCGCCTGCGGAAAAAGCAATAGCAGCAGTAGTTGGCTCGCCGCCAGCCACTTGGGCCAGCCGCGCTCGGCGAACGTAGCTGCCTCGGCACTTTTCGCTCGTCCTGCGGTAGTTTCCCCTGGGCCGGCTGCTGCTCGACGAGCCGAACGACGCCTACCGGCGGCACCAGCAGTAACGCTCGCCCCGTCAAATATGCCCGGGTCGAAGCTTACCTCCACAGCAGCGGAGGTCGGCCACCACCATCGCTGCCGCACTTTGGTCAAGCGAGCTCGCCTCGAGGCTTATCCAGACCGGTGGATGCCCAGGCTGCATGCCGTCGAGTCAATCCGCCTCGGAGCGTTTCCCACAGAGGGTTGCAGTCTTCTAGCCCAACCTTGCTGCGAGTCGCCGCGTGCGCAAGGGAGGTCGCGCTGCGTCGCATCAAATTGTCCTACACACACGTTACCACGTAACTTGGCTTACGTGGCTCTGCCATAGCCACGCGCTCTGTCGCATGGAATTGCCCTACAGACATAGCACTGGGCGCTGCAGGGTTCGAACCTGCGACCCCTGCCTTGTAAGGGCAGTGCTCTCCCGCTGAGCTAAGCGCCCCATTTGATAGAGCCAGGCTTTGTACCGGCTGCAGAAGCGAGAGTGTCGCAATCAGCCTGGCAGGCCGTCCATGCACAAGGTGTCGGACGTCCCGCTGAGCTAAGCGCGGGCATGAAATCGAGCGGCGTGAATAGGTCCCGCGAGGCGTCGGATCTCCCGCTGAGCTAAGCGACCGATCTGGCGGAGTTCGGCGCTGTGCCAATTGCGTGCAAGAGGCCTGGCGCCACGGATCCACGCATCTGGTCCACCCGTTTATCGCCGAGTCGGTTGCGTCCAGGACTGGCTTCGTGCCAGTGATCATTCCTTGTCATTACTGGGCTCAGGGGTGTTTCTTTCGAGAACTGGGCTGGCGTCATGCCCGTAATCCATCCGGTCGGCGATGTCGTGGAAGCGGGCTCGGTCGCTTGCCCCAGGCATCCGCATATATGCTAACGCGGCGAAAAATTTGGACAAGTCGGGAGTGGGTGGCTTGCGGCCATTGGCAGAGGTGAGCGGAAGTTTCCGTGCTCCAGGTCGTGGTTCGCGAAACTCTTTGCCTCAGCCGCCAGGTTCATGTTCGGGGATGCTGTTTCACCAGGTACCAGCTTTAAGCGGATAGACGCTCGCCATGGGTCATGCACCCGGTCGGTTTAATTGGCGGCCCGAGCAGATCAGAACGAGGCGTTGCCGCCGGGTTGGCTGATTCATGAGGTGTGCAAGTGTTATGGTTCGGTGTCAGGAGGTACGGCACCGAGTCCCGGACCGGTCAAGCAACCGGTGTACATAAGTCCGTCGGTGATTCGGAAGATGGCAGGAACACGGTCTTCCCAACCGCGATTGGCCTGGGGCATATACTGGCGAGCGTTGGCCTCGATGGCGGCCACGGGGGGAATATGCGCCGCCAAACCAGCCGATTGAATCAGCGATGCTCCCGGACAGGTCAAATCCTGCACGCAGAGGAACATGCCAAGTTTTTGAGCGGCAGCGGCGATCAGCAGCGATTGCGTTTGCCCTTTGCAGGCTTTCAAAGCCACTCCCGTGTAACCGAGATCGCGGGCCAGATACAGGCTTTCCAGATCCGTGAGGGCTTCATCGGCCACGATCGGTTTGAGGCGGGACGCTGCATGCAGGTCCAGGTGTCCGGCGGTTTTGAGGTCGCGATGCGTGGGCTGTTCGATGTATTGCACGCGCTGCCAGGCTTGCGGTGAACGAGATTGCAGTTGGTACAGGAACTCCAGCAAATAATCTACGCTGCCGCAGCGTTCGTTGAAATCCAGGGAGTAGCACCACTGAGAAACGCCACGGCGAGCCTGCACCTCGGTCGCCAGGCGATCGACGCGCACCACGCGTTCGACATCCCAGGAAAGATCGTCGCCATTGAGCTTGATTTTGAGGTGGGTTAAGCCGTTGTACTGGATCCAATCCACGAGAGTTTCCGGTAACCCGTCCCCGACCGGTTGCGTCACGTCGGCAGGTTCAAGGGGATCGAGAGCGCCCACGAGGTGATAGAGCGGTAGAGTCGGTTTCGGTTCGGGCGAGACGTAGCGTGGGAGCGTTTCTCCGCGAAAGTCCTGACCGAGCCAGCGCGACAAATCCCCCGGCAGATGTTCCGGGCCATAGCAGGTGTAGATGCTGCGGTTCAGGAGCTTGCCATAGGCATCGTGGACGGCGGCGTCGAAGGCACTGCCGACCACCAGCACCGCCAGTTTGGGAATCGGTTCGGCGAGGCGCAGATTTCGCTGCAGTTGCTGAGCGACATGGAAAAAGCGTTCTTCGAGCAACACGCCAAGTTCGACGGGATGGCCAAACTCCCCCAGCCGCGGTATTTCATCGCGGAAGCGCTCGGCTAAACGCTGCATGATGGCCAGCGTCTGATCATAATCGAGTTGCCGCGAAGGAAACGCCCAGACATTGCCCAGCGGCATGGAACCGAAACCGACCATCGTCCGACCGGCATGGTCGCGGACACGCAACCAGACGTTGAGGATTGTCGCCCGATCGAACGCAACACCGCCGAATTTGATCGGTGTGCGGTAGCGATACTGCTCGTAGGCGAGCCTGGCTTCTTCCAGACGAATTACCGTCGGCATGGCGGCCCTCCGAGGCGGCCCGTCTGCCCACAGACGCGTCGCTGGAAAATGTCCTCCGCAATATCGTAGCGACTGTGGAGGCAACGTGGTTCGCGCAGGTGCACGGGTAGTAGGGAGTCGGCCGGACTTACAGACCTGAACGCGAAGGGCGGGCGAGAGCCCACTTCCTCGGAATCCGGTTCCCTGCAGACTACAATGATGGCGAGAGCCTAGCAAGCAGCAAAAGCGCTCTACCCAGCAATCTCGGCCTGACAATGGTTGTTCCGGCTGGGGCAGCGATGCAGCAGACCCACAGGCGAACCCTATGCCACGCGAACTGATCCTGGGAACGGCTGGACATATTGACCACGGCAAGACTTCGCTGATCAAAGCGTTGACCGGCATTGATTGCGATCGGTTGCCAGAAGAAAAAGCGCGGGGCATCACCATTGACATAGGATTCGCCCATTTGGACCTGGGGGATTATCGCCTGGGCATTGTGGATGTTCCCGGACACGAACGCTTCATCAAGAACATGCTGGCCGGGGCGACCGGCATTGACCTAGCATTGCTGGTGGTGGCGGCGGATGACTCCGTTATGCCCCAGACCCGGGAACATCTCGAGATTCTGCAGCTGCTGGGGTTGTGCTACGGTGTGATAGCCATCACTAAAGCCGATCTCGTGGACGACACCACACGCGAGGTGGTCGCCTTAGAAGTGCGGGAACTGGTGCAGGGGACTTTCCTCGAGAACGCGCCCCTGGTGTTCACATCGGCCCGTACGGGTGAAGGCCTCGACGAGCTGAAGCGGGTGCTGCGACAAGTGTCTGCCCAGGTCGAAGATCGGCGAGGGGAGGAGATATTCCGCATGGCCATTGACCGTTCCTTCGCCGTGGCCGGGCATGGCACCGTGGTTACAGGTTCGGTGACTTCTGGTCGGCTTCGCGTCGGCGAGGAGGTGGAATGGTTGCCCGTCGGTGAGCGGTTGCGTGTTCGCGGTTTGCATAACCACGACCGACCGGTGGAGGAAGTGCATCGCGGCATGCGTGCGGCCATCAATCTGGCCGGGGTCAAGCACGAGCAAATCCAGCGCGGCCACGAACTGGCGACCCCCGGTTATCTACGCCCCAGCCGCATCCTCACCGTGCGACTGCATGCCCTGCAAGACGTGAAAAAGCCGATAAAACACCGTGCGGAAATTCGCCTGCATCTGGGGACGGCGGAAATCCTTGGCCAGGTCGCTTTGCTCGACAGCGACCGTCTCGAAGCCGGGAAATGGGCGCTGGCCCAGTTGTTTTTGCGGGAGCCGGCAGTAGCGCGCTGGGGCCAGCCGTTCGTCATTCGCGACTCGTCGGCGACGCAAACGCTGGGCGGCGGTCAGGTGCTGCAACCGGTGGCGCAGAAACTCCGCCGTGGCCGACTTGACACGCTCGAACGGCTGGAAATGCTCTGGCGAGGCGACGCCGAAACCCGTGCCGACGTGGTAGCCTGGTTCCAGGGCTGGCAGGGTTTGCAGCCGGCAGACCTGGTCCAGTCGGCCGGATTGTCTCTCGATCAGGTCGAGCCGACGTTTACGCGGTTGCTTGAACGCGGTCGCCTGGTGAACCTGCCAGTAGCTCCCGGCAAAACCGTAGCCCTGCAGGTCGAGGTCTTTGAAGCACTGGCACAGCGACTACTCGAGACACTCGACCGCCTGCACGCGGAATACCCGCTGATGTCCTGGCACGACCGCAGTAAAGTGGAAGCGCAACTGGCCTACGTGGGTGATGAAAACCTGGTGCATGCGGTGACCGAGACGCTGCTGACACGCGGCCAACTGGTGGGCGACCAGCGGCGAATCGCCCGGGCCGATTTCAAGCCGAAACTCTCCGCTGCACAACGCAAGCTCAAGGAACGCCTTGTGCAAGCCTATCGTGCAGCTCGTTTTCAACCGCCGGAACTCAGCGCTTTCGCTGCCGAAGCCGGTGGACAGGCCTCCGCACTGCGCGATCTGGTCGAACTGTGCGTCGCCGAGGGCGAACTGGTGCATCTTGAAGGCGAACTCTACCTCCACGCCGAGCACGAGCAGGCTCTGAAGCAACTGCTGCGGGAGAAACTGCAATCCGGACGTGGCTTGACGGTCTCGGAAATCCGCGACCTGTTGCAGACCACCCGCAAGTTTGCCGTACCCATCTGCGAATATCTCGACCGTCTCGGGTTCACTCGCCGCGACGGTGACCTACGCTTCCTGGCCGAAACTGTCCCCCATCCCTCGTCGGCTCTGCACTGATGCTATTCCGCAAACCTCTGCACAGGCTGTCCCCGTGAGAAAGGGCATGGCTGAGAACAACCCATATCGGCAATTGCCTGCCGTCCACGAAGTATTGACCTGGCCGGAACTGCAACCGCTGCTGGCCGACCACGCCCTCCCGCTGGTCACCGAAGCGGTGCGCGAGGAAATCGCCCAGCTCCGCGAAAGAATCCGCCACGGCCAGCCACCCGACTGGCAAATCGAACGCCAGAACCTGCCGCTACGTGTCCAGCAACGGCTGAAGGGAAAAGAGCGCCCTAGCTTGCGACCGGTGATCAACGCCACCGGTATTCTCCTGCATACCAACCTGGGTCGTGCCCCGCTGGCGGCCAGTGCGGTCGAAGCCGTTAGCCAGGCCGCTCGTGGCTACGTCAACCTGGAAATGGATTTGCCCAGTGGCGAGCGCTCCAGCCGACAGGAGATTGTTCGCCGTTGGCTGACGCGCTTGCTTCCGGCCGAATCCGCCACCGCCGTCAACAACAACGCCGCCGCCACTGTCCTCGTCCTGCATGCTCTGGCTCAGGGGCGGGAAGTGCTCGTTTCCCGCGGTGAACTGGTGGAGATCGGCGGCAGCTTTCGCCTGCCGGAGATTATGCAGGCCAGCGGCGCCATTCTCCGCGAAGTCGGCACCACTAATATCACTCGCCTCAGTGATTATGCCCGTGCCATCTCGCCGCAGACCGCTCTGATTCTTCGCGTGCATCGCAGCAATTTCGTGATTCGCGGCCACACCGACAAACCGCCACTGGCCGAACTGGTGCAACTTGCCCACGAGCACGGCCTGTGGCTGATTGACGACATCGGCAGCGGGGCACTGGCCGACTTCTCACGCTGGGGCTTTCGTGATGAACCCTCTCCCGGCGAAAGCCTCCGCACGGGTGCCGACCTGGTTCTGTTCAGTGGGGACAAATTGCTCGGTGGACCGCAAGCCGGCCTCATCGCCGGTCGCCGCGAACTCATCCAGCGCATCGAAAAAGATCCACTCATGCGTGCCTTTCGTCTGGACAAAATGACCCTGGCCGCCCTCGAAGCCACCTTGCGGTTGTACCTCGACCCGACTCACGCTTTGCAGGAAGTGCCGATTCTGCGACTCCTGGATCAAACCTTGACTCAACTCCGCCGCCGGGCTCAGCGCATCGCCGCCCAACTCCGCAAGCTCCCTATCCTGGCTCAGGTCGAAATTGACCAAGACCAGGTCGCAGTCGGTGGCGGTTCCCTGCCGGAACAAACACTGCCCACCATCGTCATCGCCTTGCAGGCTCGGCACTGGTCAGATGCCGAACTGGCTGCTCGACTCCGTTGTTCCGAACCGCCCGTCGTCCCACGACTGAAGGAAAATCGCGTCCTGCTCGACCTCCGCAGTGTCTTCCCCGACCAGGACTCCCTTCTGATTCAAGCGGTTACCCGGGCCTGCACCAACGCGACCGCGCAGTCCGAGACGCCACGCTGGCCTTGAGCCATCTGGTTCTGCACACCGTCTGCTATTGAGCATTCGACGCCGGTGCCGCCTGCTACTTCCCCGGCAGCAAATCGCCGATGTACCACACCCGCACCGTTTTGTCCCGGCTTCCCGAAACGACGTGTCGGCCATCCGGCGTCACCGCGACACTCCAGACCAAGTCGTCGTGCCCCCTGAACCGCCGCACTTCTTGCCCCGTCGCCAGGTCCCACAAACGCACGGTGTTGTCCCGGCTTCCCGAAACGACGTGTCGGCCATCCGGCGTCACCGCGACGCTCCAGACCAAGTCGTCGTGCCCCCTGAACCGCCGCACTTCTTGCCCCGTCGCCAGGTCCCACAAGCGCACGGTGTTGTCCCAGCTTCCCGAAACGACGTGTCGGCCATCGGGCGTCACCGCGACGCTATTGACCCAAGTCCGGTGCCCCGTGAACCGGCGCACTTCTTGCCCCGTCGCCAGGTCCCACAGGCGCACGGTGTTGTCCCAGCTTCCCGAAACGACATGTCGGCCATCCGGCGTCACCGCGACGCTATTGACCGAACTCTGGTGCCCGGTGAACCGCCGCACTTCTTGCCCCGTCGCCAGGTCCCACAAGCGCACGGTGTTGTCCGAGCTTCCCGAAACAACGTGTCGGCCATCCGGCGTCACCGCGACACTCCGGACCACACCATCGTGCCCCGTGAACCGCCGCACTTCTTGCCCCGTCGCCAGGTCCCACAAGCGCACCGTTTTGTCATCGCTTCCCGAAACGACGTGTCGGCCATCGGGCGTCACCGCGACGCTCTTGACCCAATTCCGGTGCCCCGTGAACCGCCGCACTTCTTGCCCCGTCGCCAGGTCCCACAAGCGCACGGTGTTGTCCCAGCTTCCCGAAACGACGTGTCGGCCATCCGGCGTCACCGCGACGCTATTGACCGAACTCTGGTGCCCCGTGAACCGCTGCACTTCCTTCCCCGTCGCCAGGGCCCACAAGCGCACGGTGTTGTCCCGGCTTCCCGAAACGACGTGTCGGCCATCGGGCGTCACCGCGACGCTAGTGACTGGCCCTTCGTGCCCCGTGAACTCTGTGAATGGCGGGGAATGCCATAACTCTTCAGCGATAGTCAGGAGTTGGGTCTCCTCCCAGCCGAGGTAGCGCTGGGTCAGTTCCGGGCCGTAACGCACCCAGATGTCCAGCGGCAACACCTCAGGTACCGATGGCATGCCGCGTTGCACTTGCAGCCAGAACTGCCACAATTCTTCGCGTTGCCGGCGCTCCAGCTGTTGCCAGACCCGCTGCCGCTGGCTTTGCAACTGGGCCAGCAGCTGCCGCTTCTTCTCCGACCACTGCTTTCGCAAACCGGCCAGGTTGCGTTCAGTGTCCGCCACGCTCTTGACCTGCAACAGCCACTGGAAAAACGCCCACCGGCCAGTTTCCGGACAGTACCGCAGAAACGCACTCGGCGGCAACGACTCGCCCTTCAGCAATTGCTGATAGAGTTGCTGGGCCACCTCGGAACTCACGCCGGGCGGCAAGGGCAGGTTCTCCAGTTCCGCTTTCGCTTGCCGGAATGCTTGTTCGGCTTGCTCCAGGGCAGCACGCACGGGTCGCAGGTCGGGATGCACCTCCGCTTTGACCTGTTCGATGGCCTCCGTGAGCGCGAGAAATCCCCCCTGCAACTTCGCCAGGTCTTCCGGCACCGGCGGCAGCAATATCGGATGATGCGCCCGAGCCTGCACTGGTCCAACCTGGATGGCGCCGAGTGATGGTAGCTCTGGCAGCTGTGCAGCGACGGTCGCCCTGGCCGTCATCTCGCCGAGCATGAGTCGGCTTTCCAGTTGCTGGACGAACGCTTTGGCCGACGCGGAGCGGTCGTTGGGACGGGGCGATAACGCTTGCCGCAACCATTCCGCCTCTGCCGCTGTCATGCCATCAGCGCACGGCTCACCGCGTTGCTGACGAGCGGTGATCTCCTGCGGGGTCGTGCCGAACGGCGGCTGGCCCGTCCGCAGATGCACATACGTCGCCGCCAAACCGTACACGTCTATTGTCCGATGCAACTGACCCCCATACGCCTCCGGCGGCAGATACCCGAACGTCCCCACGCCCGTGTGCGACGCCGTGCTCAGCCCCGCCAGCTTCAAAAATCCGAGATCGCCGACTTTCACCTGCCCGCCGACCAGAAACAGGTTCTGCGGCTTGATGTCGCGATGGAAAATCCCCCGACTGTTGAGAAATTCGATGCCTTCAGCCGCTTGCTCCATCCACGGCATCAATTGGTCTAACGGCAATCCGCATTGTCCGTTTTGTCGCTGATGTTCCCGGAGCCGGTCGAGCAACGTTCCCTCGCCGGCCAGTTCCCAGACGGTGACCAGGTGGCCCAGGACAATTCCACAGCTAATCAGCGTCAGCACGTGCGGGTGGTTGCCGACCTGGCGGAGCAGCTTGATGGCTTCGAGTTCGCGTTGCACCGCTGCCTGCGTGTCGCTGGCGTTGCCCGGATTGGCCGCCATTTCTTTCAGCGGAAACCGGCTGATTTTGACGGCCCGTTCGACGCCATCCACGACCTCGCGGTAAACGACGCCGAACCCGCCCTGGCCGATCTCGCGGTCGAGCCGCCAGCCGTACTTCCGCCGCAAATAATCCACGACCGCCTGAAACCCGCGACCTTCTGCTGATTCACGAACCTCTTCTGGAGTCGGACGATTCGCTGGCTGCTGCGCCATAGGCGACCCTCGCTGCGTTGCTTACCGCCCAGCCGGCACCTGCCGACACGCTCGGCCTATTCGTCCCGTTGACGGCCATTATATCCCATAGCGTGCCGTCCGCAATCAATCGCATGGTGTCGCCGGCTGTGGTGAAATTCGGCGAGGAAGCTGCTTCGGCCGCAGCCCTCAATCAATCGCATGGTCTCGCCGCGGGAGACTGCCAGCGTTGCGCTGACGAGCGCCAATGCATGTAGGCGATCAACAACCACGGGGGGCTTACGCCCCCCGCTCTTGTTCGCGCGACGTTTGCCCACCCGGCGGAATTGCAACTTTTGCGATGCACGAACGCACGTTCGTCAAGAGCGGCTGGCGTGAGCCCGCCGTGCTTCGGGATCCGCACTTGCAAGGGATTGTCGCATTGCCTCGCAGCAGAGTATCGCGCCCGCAAACATGAGCGGCGGCGTCAGCCCGCCGTGGGTTGCGATAACGCGTGTGCAACGGTGGTCGCCGGCGCAGCGTCGGCAGTCTTCGGAGCGATCGCGGCAGTGCCCTCGCGAATTCGTTACCGCGAACCACGGGGGGCTTACGCCGACCGCCCTTGTGGCGGTCGCCGGTGAACGGGAATCGAATTGTCTTTCCAAGCCCCGTTTCACCCAGCACGGGGGGCTTACGCCCCCGGCTCTTGTTCGCGCGCCTTTGCCCGCCGGCGGAATTGCTACTTTTCCGATGCACAAACGCACGTTCGTCAGGAGCGGCGGGCGTCAGCCCGCCGTGCTTCGTGAATCGCACCGGCAACCACGATTCCGCACATGGGCACATGCGGTCTTCGCTGCACAGGCGGTCGTCGCGCGGAGGATCAGGAGCGGCGGGCGTGAGCCCGCCGTGGTTCGGGAATCGCACTGGCAACGGCGATTGCGTAGTACACGTGCGGTCGCCGGCGCAGCGTCGGCAGTCTTCGGAGCGATCGCGGCAGTGCCCTCGCGAATTCGTTACCGCGAACCACGGGGGGCTTACGCCGCCCGCTCTCGTTCGCGCGCCTTCGCCCGCCGGCGGAATTGCGACTTTTGCGATGCACGAACGCACGTTCTCAGGAGCGGCGGGCGTCAGCCCGCCGTGGTTCGGGAATCGCACTGGCAACGGCGATTGCGTAGTACACGTGCGGTCGCCGGCGCAGCGTCGGCAGTCTTCCGAGCGACCGCGGCAGCGCCCTTGCGAATGGGCTTCCGCAAACCACGAGGGCTCACCCCCCGCTCCTGCTTCCGTGCCGGAATGTGTGTGGTAACGTCGTCGGCTTTCCGTTTGTCGAACCACGGGGGGCTTACGCCCCCCGCTCTTGTTCGCGCGTGTTCGCCCGCCGGCGGAATTGCGACTTTTACGATGCACGAACGCACGTTCGTCAAGAGCGGCGGGCGTGAGCCCGCCGTGGGTTGGATAACGCGCGTGCAACGGTGTTCCGCAGCAAAACATCGGCAGTCTCCCGCATGCTGGCGGCATTGCTCCTACAAACGCGTTCTCCGCACCACGGGGGTTTACGCCCCCCGCTCCTGTGTTGCACGAATCCGCGCCCGCTTACGATTTCCGATTTCCCCTGCATGGGCGTTGTCGCAGCACGGGGGGCTTACGCGCCCGCTCCTGTACGTTGCGACGAGCACGTTTGCCGGCGGAATTGCGACTTTTGCGATGCACAAACGCACGTTCGTCAAGAGCGGCGGGCGTCAGCCCGCCGTGGTTCGGGAATCGCACCGGCAACCGCGATTGCGTAGTACACGTGCGGTCGCCGGCGCAGCGTCGGCAGTCTTCCGAGCGACCGCGGCAGCGCCCTTGCAAATGCGTTACCGCGAACCACGGGGGGCTTACGCCGACCGCCCTTGTGGCGGTCGCCGGTGAACGGGAATCGGAATCGTCTTTCCAGGCGCCGTTTCACCCAGCACGGGGGCTGACGCCCGGGCCTGCTCCCGCGCGGAAATGTGTCTGGTAA
>Ga0101941_1001748_pt1 | contig 13121 bp, 14 predicted proteins | sample DewCreD2012metaG_3_FD_75242 | JGI IMG/M metagenome (GOLD analysis project Ga0101941, IMG submission 75242) | Hot spring sediment bacterial and archeal communities from British Columbia, Canada, to study Microbial Dark Matter (Phase II) - Dewar... ...
CACCCCCAGGCCGCTGGCCAAGGTCACCTTGGCCATCCAGTCCAGGTGCCTTTCCGTGATGACCCCCTCGAGGCGGTACCACCTCCTCAGGGGGATGATGAGGGTGAGGGCCATGGCGAAGCCCGAGTAAATGGCCCCGGCGGCGAAGAAGGGGGGGAAGACGGTGATGTGCCAGCCCGGCACCACCCCGTAGGCGAAGTCCATGCTCACCACGGAGTGGACGGAGATGACCACCGGGGTGGCGAGGCCCGCGAGGAGCACGTAGACCGCCCGGTAGCGCTGCCAGTGCACCGCGTTCCCCGTCCAGCCCAGGGAGAGCCACCCGTAGAGCTTTCTCCGCCACCCCTGGCTCCTCTCCCTGAGGAGGGCCAGGTCGGGGATGAGGCCCAGGTACAGGAAGAGGGTGGAGATGGTGAGGTAGGTCATGATGGCCAGCACGTCCCAGGAGAGGGGGCTCTTGTACTGGGGCCACATGGCGAGGGCGCTGGGGTAGGGGAGGACCCAGTAGAAGTTCTGGGGTCGGCCCATGTGGATTAGGGGGTAGGTGGCGGCGCAGAGGACGGCAAAAAGGGTCATGGCCTCCGTGACCCGGTTCAGGGAGTCCCGCCAGTTCTGCCGCATGAGGACCAGGATGGCGCTGATGAGGGTCCCGGCGTGACCGATGCCGATCCACCAGACGAAGTGGACGATGTCAAAGCCCCAGGCCACGGGTTGGTTGATGCCCCAGGTGCCGAGGCCCCGCACGAAGGTGACCAGGATGGCGTAGAGCCAGGCCAAGGTCAGGGCGAAGCCCACGGCCAGGACCACCCGCCAGGGCCTGGGCGGGGGCTTTTCCACCGGTTCCAGGAGCTTCTCCACCAAGGTCCTCTCCGTCCACTCCCCCTGGATGAGGTCGCGGTCGGGATGGGGCTCCTTATGCGCCATGGTCCGCCTCCTTCAGCCTCGGGTTCGGGTTCTTCAGGTGGGCCAGGTACGTGGTGCGAGGCCAGGTGTTGACCTCCTCCAAGAGGGCGTAGTGCCGCCCCTCCTGGCGGTGGGCCCGGATGGGGTCGTTGGGGTCCAGGAGGTCGCCGAAGTGGATGGCCTTCCCCGGGCAGGCCTCCTGGCAGGCGGTCCGGATCTCCCCGGTGCGGATCCCCCGGCCTTCCTTGGCGGCCTCCGCCCGGGCCAGCTCAATGCGCTGGACGCAGTAGGTGCACTTCTCCATCACCCCGCGGCTCCGGACCGTCACCTCGGGGTTCATGAGGAGGGCGAGGGGGCTCTCCTTGGCCCGCCGCGGGTCCCCTTTGCCGAGGAAGGCCTCGGCGTAGGGGAAGAAGTTGAAGCGCCGCGCCTTGTAGGGGCAGTTGGCGGAGCAGTACTTGGTGCCCACGCAGCGGTTGTAGACCATGAGGTTGAGGCCCTCGCTGGAGTGAACGGTGGCGGCCGCGGGGCAGACCGCCTCGCAGGGGGCCTTCTCGCAGTGCTGGCACATGACGGGCTGGTGGAGCACCCCCTCCTCCGCAAAGTAGCGGTCCACGCGGATCCAGTGCATCTCCCGGCCCTTTTGCACCTCCTCCTTGCCCACCGCGGGGATGTTGTTCTCCACCTGGCAGGCGAGGACGCAAAGCCCGCACCCCAGGCACCGGGTGAGGTCCACGGTCATGGCCCAGGCGTGTTCCCCCTGGGGCCACGGCGGGTAGAAGGAGACCTCCTTTTCCTCCTTGGGCTCGGCCTTCCTTGCCTCCTCCTCGGTGAGGACCTTCACCGCCTCCACCTCCCCCAGATAGCCGTGGTACTGGGTGGAGACCAGGGGGTAGTCCCGGCCCGTGGGGGCGACCTCCGCCGCGAAGACCACCCCCTCCGGGTGGAAGAAGTGGGAAAGGGGTGCGGTGAGGCTCCCCTGGGGGAGGAGGGGCAAGGGCCAGAGGGGGAGGAGGGCCTCCCTTCCCCCTGCCCGCACCCGGAGAAGGGGCCTCCGGGGATCGCCCCGCCTCTCCCGGGCGCGGATTCCCTCCAAAAGCCCGAGCTTCTCGGCCTCCTTCTCCCCGGCGAGGAGGGCCCCGTCCCAGACCAGGCGGGAAAGGGGCCGGGGGAGCTCCTGGAGGTAGGGGTTTTCCCGGTAGCGCCCATCGTAGAGGCTGGCGTCGGGACGGAGGGTGAGCTCCAGCGGCGCCTCCTGCCGCAAGGGGGGAAGGCGCCCCTCCAGGCCGGGCCGGGCCTCCAGGGCCAAAGGCCTGGCCTCCTCCAGGGGCCGCCCTTCCGCCAGGGCCCGCTTCGCCTCCGGGGAAAGCGCCGGGGGCTCCTCCCCGAGGAGCCCGGCCAGCACCTCCTCGAGGCCCTTCCCCCCGTAAAGGGGCTTCACCAGGGCCTGGGCCGGCCAGAGGCGGCCCAGGGCATCCCGGTGCTGGCCCCCGGCCTCCAGGGGGTGGGCCAGGGGAAGGCTGAAGGGGGCCTCCCTGGGGTAAAGGGAGAGGAGGGCGGCAAAGCGCTTGCCCTCGAGGGTCGGCAGGGGGCCCTCCACCGCCCAAACCAGGCGGCTGGCCCCCTCCGCTTCCCGGAAGGCCCCGGGGGTAGCGGGCTCCCGCTCCAGGGGCGGCACGTAGGCCACGGGGGCCTTCAGCCGGGCGTTGATGGCCATGGCCAGGGCCTGGGCCCCGGGGGAGAGGTGGACGCCGGGGAGGAGAAGCCCACCCCGCCCCAGGTCCTCCACCAGGGCGGGGAGGAACCCCCCGTAGTCGCGGGAGGGGCTGCCGGGCAAGACCCCGAGGGCCTTCGCCAGGTCCAGGAGGAAGGCCTCCAGGGCGCTCGGCTTCAGGGCCAGGCGGTGGTCGGCCATGCTCCCCAAGAGGCTTCCCCCGCTTTCCACGGCGTAGATGCGGTTCATGGGGGGGAGGCGCCTTCCGCTCAGGGCCGCCCACCAAAGGTACCCGGCGGGGTGCTCGTGCAGGTCCACGTCCAGGAGGAGGACCACCTCCGCCCTCTCCGGGGCGTAGACGGGCCAGGCCCTCTGCCCGAAGAGGAGCTCCGCCCCCAGGTAGACGTTCTCCAGGCTCCAGGCCTCAAAGCGGGCCACCCTGAGGTTGGGAAAGCGGGCCTGGGCCCTTTGCAGAAGGGCCTCGAGCCCGGGCGAGGTGGTGCGGGGGAGCACGAGGAGGGTCTCCCCCTCCCCTAGGGCCTTCCGCCAGGCGGCAAAGAAGCCCTCCCAGTCGGGAGCCTTCCCCTTACGGGCCGGGTCATAGAGGGCGTAGAGGCCCGCCAGGGGGTAGGGGCTCATGGCCCCCTCGAGGGGGGCCAGGAAGAGGGGGCGCTCCTGGTAGTGGCGCACCAGGACGGGCTCGGCCACCCCGGCGTGGGGAATGGCGGTGGCGAAGGCCGTCCTCCCCCCCTCCACCACCCCCTCCGGCTGGCGCACGTAAGGCACCCCCTTGCGCCGCACCACCGGGGTGCAGGCGGCGAGGGTAAGAAGCCCCAGGGCCAGAAACCCCCGCCGGCTCACGGGTCCGAAGGGGAACTCTTCGCGAAAAAGCTCCTTCTCTAGGGATTCCTCGTAACCGCGTCCTGGCATCTCTCCTCCTAGCGGTGGCAGGTGTTGCAGCTCGTCAGGGCCTCGGGGGGGCGCACGTGGTAGAGGGCCTTAAGCCGGGCCCCCAGGGCGGGATCGGGCCGGTAAGCCATGTTGAAGACCTCCTCCCGGGGCCTTAGGCGGGCCTCGGGGTGGCGGTGGCAGTCCAGGCAGAACTTCATGGTGAAGGCCTGGGGCTGGTAGACCACGGGCATCTGGTCCACCCGGCCGTGGCACTCGGCGCACCCCACCCCCTTGGCCACGTGGGCCGCGTGGTGGAAGTAGACGAAATCCGGAAGGTTGACCACCCGGTTCCAGCGGATGGGCTCCCCCGTCTCCCAGCTCCTCCGCACCGGGGCCAGGTTGGGGCTTTGCGTCTTGACGTAGGTGTGGCAGGTCATGCAGGTCTCCGTGGGGGGCAGGCCCGCGTAGGCCGCGTGCTCCACCGCGGCGTGGCAGTAGCGGCAGGAAAGGCCAAGCCCCCCGGCGTGGAGGGCGTGGCTGAAGGGAACGGGCTGAGGCACGGGCAGGGTGCGCTGCTCAAAGGCCCCCACCGCCACCCCGGAGAAAACCACCAGGAGAAGGGCGGCCACCCCGAGCACCGAACCCCAGAAGAGGGTCTTGACCCAGCGGTTTCTTCGCCTCATACCACCTCCGGTTTCAAGGGCCAAGGCTACGGGCACGGATCCTGCGGATCAATCCGGGCTCTGGGAGCGTTCCATAAGGAAAAGGAAAGCGGCGGTGCCCGCGCTGACCCCTTAGCAAGGGCGTTTCAGGGGTAAACTACCCTATGGGCGCAGGGACAAATGTCCCAGGAAGCCACGCCTTGACAGGGCAAGGGGTTTTGTTAAACTGAGGCTTGCGCGTGAGGCGCGCCCTGCCGGGATGGTGGAACTGGTAGACACGCCATCTTGAGGGGGTGGTGCCCGCAAGGGCGTGCGGGTTCAAGTCCCGCTCCCGGCACCAGAAGGCCCTGTGGGGCCTTTTTCCTTTATGCGGCTCCTGCTCTCGCGAACCCTAAGGACCCTGGAGGACACCGGGGCCTTGGCCCGCGAGGTCCTGCCCCTCCTCCCCCAAGGAGCGCTGGTGGCCCTCCAGGGCCCCCTGGGGGCGGGCAAGACCACCTTGGTCCGCTTCCTGGCGGAGGCCTTGGGCTTTGAGGGGCGGGTCACCAGCCCCACCTACACCCTGATCCACACCTACCCCACCCCGGAGGGCCCCCTGGTCCACGCGGACCTCTACCGTCTTAAGGACCCCAAGTTCCTCCTCCCCCAGCTCTGGAGCGCCGGGGAAGGGGCCCGCCTCATCGTGGTGGAATGGGGGGAACCCGAGGCCCTCGAGGCCGGCTTTCTGCTGCGCCTCGTGCCCAAAGGGGAGGCCCGGCGCGCGGAGCTATGGCAGCTTGACCCCGGCAAGGAGGAGGGCGTCTAGCAAGGCCTCCCGCCCGGCCCGGCCGGCGAAGAGGGCCACCACCCTGGCCTCCTGGTCCACCACGAAGGTCCAGGGCTGGCCCAGCACCTTAAAGCGGGCCGCCACCTCGTGGGGCCTGTCCCGGTCCGAGGCCAATAGGGGAACGAAGCGGGGGTAGGCCTTCATATAGGCCAGGACGACCCCCTTCGTGTCCCGAGGCTCGCGGCTCACCACGTAAAAGGGCACCCCCGTCTCCTCGGCCACCCGGTGGAGGCCGGGAAACTCGGCCTTGCACACCGGGCACCAGCTGGCCCAAAAGACGATGACCGCGGGCTTCCTCATGGTCTCGGGCGTGACGAGGTTCCCCTTTGGGTCCAGGAGGGCAAACTCGGGAATGCGCTCTCCAACCCCCAGGGCCCAGGCCAGCCCCGCGTAGAGCAAAAACCCCAGAATCCCAAGCCTGGCCACGCCCTCATTGTATACCCTTCGGGGGCGGTAGGCAAACCCCCTCACCTTGGCCGCCTGAGGCGCCTCAGGTCATGGTCGGGCCAGATGCCGTCCGCCGCCAGGTGGAGCCACTGGGACAGGTAGTAGCCGAGGAGGGCCAAGCCCCAGGCCTCCCTGCCCCACCCGGCCTGACCGAGGCCCAGGGGGAGGGGGTTGGGGGCAAGCCCTACCCCCAAAAAGCCGGCGAGCTCGCGGAGCGCAAGGCCCAAAGCAGCCAGGAGGCCCGCCAGGTATCCGAGCCGGGTGAGGGGGCCGAGGATCCAGGTGTGGGAAAGCCCGCGGTGGCGGAAGAGCCAGCCGTAAGGCCGCCAGAGAAGGCCTAAAAGCCCCCAGCGCCCCTGGGCCCGCACCCCCTTTTCCGCCAGGTCCAGGTCCGGGGAGAGGAGGAAGGTGCCCGCCAGGTAGCCCAAGGCGAAGGCCAGGGCCCTGGGGTCCTCGGGGGAGCCGCCGTAGGCCAGAAAGGCGATCCCCCCCATACCTAGCGCCGTGAGGTTGATGGCCTCGTGCACGCGCCCGGAAGGCATGGGCCCAGGGTACTAAAAGGCGGGCAGGGCAAAGCGCTCCCCCGCCGAGAGCACGTCCACCCTGAGCCCCCGAACGCCCCGGCCGGTGAACTCCGCCCCGCCGGCGTCCACCAGGGTGACCCCGCCGGCCCAGACCTCACCGAGGCCCTTGAGGAGGCGCAAGGCGGTGTTCTCCAAAAGCCCCAGGCCCACCAGGTCCGGGTTGTCGGCCACCAGCTGGGAAAGGGCGAGGAAACGCCCCCTCTCCTCCACCCGAGGCAGGAGGGCCAGGCCGCGGAGGAGGGAAAGCCCCAGGGCCGCCCGCACCTCTCCCTCCAGGGAGTAGAAGGCCGCCTCCCCCAAAAGGCCCCCGGCCTCCCCCAGGGCCACCACCCCGCCCCCCTGGCGGTAGACCTCCAGGAGGGCCTGGAGCACCAGGCTACCCCGGATTAGGTCCAGAAACTCCGGCAGGCCCTCTGCGGCGAGGAGCACCAAGGGGCTTTGGGCCACCTCCTGGGCCACCTCCCTGTCAAAGGCCTCCTCCCGCCGCTTGAGGTAGAGGACCCGGCCCCGGCGCAGCCCCAGGTGGCGGTAGGCCAGCCTCCAGGCCTCGGCCAGGTCCCGGAGCGGGTGAGGCACCAGGAAGAGGGCCTCCCCCCGGGCCTCCTCCAGGAGCCTGGCCTCCACGGTCCGCAAGGCCCCCCGCAAAGGATCGGCGGTGATCAGGGCGAAGAAGCCGAGCCGCATAGGACCTCCTATACCCCTAGGGTAACCGCTTCCTCATGAAAGGAAAAGGGCGGTGTGGTAGACTTGGGGTCGTGGCCGCGATGGTTTCCCTTCCGGGGGCCTTGCAAAAGGGCAAACGAGAGGCCATCCTCGAGGCCACCTTGGAAGTTCTACGGGAAAAGGGCCTCTCCGGGCTGAAGATGGAGGACGTGGCCCGCAAGGCCGAGGTAGGAAAGGGAACCATCTACCTCTACTTCCGCGACAAAAAGGACCTCCTCAAGCACCTGGTGGAGGAGCGAACCTGGCGCTTCTACCGGGAGGTGGAGGAGGTGGTGCGCCTGGAGGCGCCTTTTTTTGTGCGGCTGGGGCGCCTTCTGCAAAGGCGCCTGGACTGGATCGCGGAGTGGAGGGGCCTTTGGGCGGCGGTGGCCCGGGAGGCCATGGCGGACCCTACCCCCTGGCTCAAGGGGCTCCACCAGCACTACCTGGACCTCCTGGAGGAGCTGGTGCAAAGCGGGCAGGAGGAGGGGGCGGTCCGCAAGGAGCTCTCCCCTAAGGCCACCGCTGCGGTGATCGCCGCCTTGGGGTGCAGCCCCCAGTTGGAGGTGGAAGCGTATTTGGAGCACCTGCTCCTGGTGCTCCAGAAAGGAGTCGCACCGTGAAGGAGTTCCGTCCCGGCGACAAGGTGGTCTTGCCCCCTTACGGGGTCGGCGTGGTGGCGGGCATAGCCCAGCGAAGCGTGAGCGGCGTCAGCCGGGCCTATTACCAGGTGGACTTCCCCGGCTCCCGCTCCAAGGCCTACGTGCCCGTGGAGGCACCCCAAAGCGTGGGCATGCGCAAAGCCCTGGCCCCAGAGGAGGTCCCCGTTATCCTGGACCTCTTGAAGAACGGGCGCCTACCCCTGCCCAAGCAGTGGGCCGCCCGGCACCGCAAGACCAGCGAGATCCTGGCGGACGGGAACCCTTACCGCATCGCCCAGATGGCGGGACAGCTTCGGGCCTGGGAGCTGGAGCGGGGCCTGCCCGACCTGGACCGGCAGGCCCTGAGGCGGGCCATCCACCTCCTGGCGGAGGAGGTATCCCAGACCCTGGAGATCACGGTGCAGGAGGCTAAGCGCCTCTTTGAGGAAACCTGGGGGGAAGAGCTGAACTGAACCCGGGTTGGGGGATCACAGGAGAAGGCCCCAGGCCTTCTTCTCCATTTCCAGGATGCGGTCCAGGTAGCGGGCTAGGACCTCCGGGTGGAGTTCCGCCGCCACCCCCTGGGCCATGACCTCCAGGTCGTAGAGCACCGCCTGGAACTCCGGGGCCGACCAGTGCTCGGAAAGCTCCTGCCAGGGGCCCTCCCCCTCCACGTGGGCGTTCCAGGCCTCCAGAAAGAGGCGGTTCAGGAAGTAGAGGAAGACCAGGCGGTAGGGGTAGGCCAGGCCCTCCAGCTCCTCCAGCAACCGGATGTACTCCCGCCGCACCGGGTGGACCTCGGCGCCGGGGTCCGCCCCCTGGGCGAGGAGCCAGTCCAGCTCCTCCACCGTGGCCAGGAGGGCCTGGACGAGAGGGGCGCGGTGGGCCTGGGGGGCCTCCCGCAGAAGCCCGACCTGGTAGCGGTAGAGGGCTTCCACGAAAGGGAAATCCTGCCTGAGCCAGAAGGCGAAGCGGTCCCGGTCCCAGCGGATGGGCATGGCCTTGATCTCCTCCAAAGCCTCGGGGAAGGAAAGCTTCAGCGCGTCAAGGAGTCCCATGCCGTCCTCCTCCACCTCCCAAGGTCCCGTAGCGGGCGTACCCCGTGCGCCTCAAGGCCTCCACCGCGCGCCGGGCGTGCTCCAGGTCCCGGGCGAAACCGAAGAAGGCGCTGCCCGAGCCCGACATGAGGACCCCGTAAAGCCCCAGGGCCTTCAGCCGGGCTTTCACCTCCCTAAGCTCGGGGTAAAGGCGGAAGGCAGGCCCCTCGAGGCTGTTCCAGTAAGGGGGTTCCTCCCCCCGGGCCAGGGCCGCCAGCACCTCCCCAATGGGCAGCTCGGGGGCGAAGTCGTGGGGCTTCACCTCCCGGTAGACGAGGGGCGTGGGGAGGCGAAGCCCCGGGGCGAAGACCACCACGGGCAGGGGGGGAAGGGCGCAGGGGGAAAGGCGCTCCCCCACCCCCCGGGCCTCGGCCACCCCTCCTTGCAGAAAGAAGGGCACGTCCGCCCCCAGGGAGAGGGCCAGGGCCGCGAGGTCCACCTCCGCCGGGTAGATCTCCTGGAGGGCCAAGAGCACCTGGGCGGCGTCCGAGCTCCCCCCGCCCAGGCCCGCCCCCTCGGGGAGCTCCTTCTCCAGGAGGATCCGCGCCCCCCCGGGCCAGCCCGCCCTTTCCAGATAGGCCTCCGCCGCCCGGTAGGCCAGGTTCCTCCGCCCGTAGCGCCCGCGGAAGACGAGGCCCTCGGGGATGGGCTCCACCACCACCCGGTCGCCAAAGGAAAGGGCGGCGAAGAGGGTGTGGAGCTCATGGTAGCCGTCGGGCCGCCTCCCCAGCAGGGAGAGGCCCAGGTTCACCTTCCCTGGGGCCAGGCGCTCCATACCCGTGCCACCGCCTCCGCCAGGAGGAGGTCCTCCCGGTAGGTCACCTTGAAGGCCGTCCTTTCCCCCTCCACCAGGGCCACGGGATAGCCCAGGGCCCGCACCAGCTGGGCGTCATCGGTGGCGGAAAGCCCCCGCTTCCTGGCGTAGGCGTGGGCCTCCCGCAGGAGGGCGGTGAAGAAGCCCTGGGGGGTCTGCACCAGGCGGAACCCCTCCCGGGGCGCCACCTCCCCGTAGTGGGCCTCCTCGGGGCGGACCAGGGTGTCGGGAACGGGCAGGACGGGGACCGCCGCCCCCGCGGTGCGGGCGGCCTCCACAACCCTCTCCACCAGACCCCGGCTCACGAAGGGCCGGGCCACGTCGTGGACCAGGACCAGGGGGAGGCTCGCCGCCTCGAGGAGGCGGGCCACGGACTCCTGCCGGGTCCTCCCTCCCTCCAGAAAGGTGGCCCGCAGGCCCTCCGGGGGCTCGGCCCCCGGAGGGAGGGCCACCAGGACCTCCGCGGCCTCCCGGAAGGGCAGGAGGGCCCACTCCAAAAGGGTCCTGCCGCCCACGCGAAGGAAGGCCTTGGGGCCGAGGCCCAGGCGCTCCCCTTTGCCCGCGGCGGGGATCAGGACGGAGGCTTCCACCCTCCCCATGGTAGCATGGCCCCGTGAGCGCTTGGGAAGCCCTTCTCTTGGGGACGTTGGAGGGCCTTACGGAGTTCCTGCCCGTCTCCTCCACCGGCCACCTGACCCTCGCCTTCCACCTCCTAGGCCTGCCCGTGCAGGAGGACGCCTTCCTCAAGACCTTCCTCATCGCCATCCAGCTGGGGGCGATCCTGGCCGTCCTCCTCCTCTACGGGAGGCGGTTTTTGGGGGACCGGGAGCTCTGGGCCCGCATCGGGGTGGCCTTCGCGCCCACGGTGGTCCTGGGCTTTCTCTTCTACCCCCTCATCAAGGGGGTGATCCTGGGCAACGACGCCGTAGTGGTCTTCTTCCTCTTCTCCGTGGGCCTTCTGCTCCTCCTCGCCGACCGCCTGGCGGAAGGCGCCCGCTACCGGGACGTGAAGGAGCTCCCCCTTCTTTGCACCGCCTGGATCGGCGTTTTCCAGGGGCTCGCCGCCCTTTTCCCGGGCACGAGCCGCAGCGGGGCCACCATCCTGGGGGGGCTTCTCCTGGGCCTCGGGCGCAAGGCGGCGGCGGAGTTCAGCTTCCTCCTGGCCCTCCCCACCCTGCTGGCGGCGGTGGGCTACGACCTGCTGAAGAGCGCCCGGGCGGTGCCCGAAGGGGGATGGGGGCTTCTCCTCCTCGGCTTCCTCGCCGCCCTCGTCACCGCCCTCTTCACCGTGCGCTGGATGCTCGCCTTCGTGGAGCGGCAGGGCTTCAAGCCCTTCGCCTACTACCGGATGGCCCTGGCCCTCGTCTACGCCTATCTCTTCCTACGCTAGGGCCAAGACCCGGTCCAGGACCCTCAGGAAAACCCGGTAGGCCTCCCTCCTCGCCCCCTCTCCCATGAGGCCGAGCCGGAGCACCTGCCCCCGGGTCGGGCCGATCCCCCCGGCCACCGCGACGCCCTCGGCGTAGAGGGCCCTCACCAGGCGGTCCGCCTCCACCCCCTCGGGGGGGCGCACCACCAAGACGGTGGGGAGGGGGCTCCCCTTCGGGTAAGGGCGGAAGCCGCGGGCGGAGAGCTCCTCCAGGAGCCAGCCGTGGACCTCCCTGGCCCGCCTCTCCCGGGCCTCCATCCCCTCCTCGAGGGCCAGGTCCAGGGCCTCGAGGAGGGCGTAGTGCAGGAGAACGGGGGTGGTGTGGTGGTACCCGCCCTGCTCCCAGTGCTCCACCACCCGGGCGAGGTCCAGGTACCAGCCCCGCCTCCCCGTGAAGGCCGGCCTCGCCTCCGGGCTCAGGGCGATGGGGGCCAGGCCGGGAGGGGCGGAGAGGCACTTCTGGCTGCCGGTGAAGGCGTAGTCCACCCCCATTCCCCGCATGGAAAAGGGCAGCATCCCCAGGGTGGTCACCGCGTCCAGGAAGAAAAGGGCCCCGGCCTCCTTGGCCAGGGCCCCGATGGCCTCCGCAGGGTTTAAGACCCCGGTGGAGGTCTCCCCGTGCACCAGGGCCACCATGCGGTAGCGCCTGCGCTTCAGCTCCTCGGCCACGGCCTCGGGGTCCACGGGCTCCCCCGGGGGGAACTCCAAAATCCGGGGCTCCAGGCCGTGGAGAAGGGCCATCTCCGCGATCCTCTGGGAAAAGGCCCCGTTCACCAGGACCAGGACCGGGCCCCGGTCCAGGTTGGCGAGGCCCGCCTCCATGCCGAGACTCCCCGAACCGGCCAAGGCCGCCACCAGGCCTCCCTCGCCGGGGTCAAAGAGGACCCGCAGCCTTTCCTGGATGGCCCGGTTCAGGGCCAGCACCTCGGGGTCCAGATGCCCCCGCATGGGGCGGAGCAGGGCCCTCTGCACGCGCTCGGGGATGGGGGTGGGTCCAGGGGTGAGCAGCAGCATCCTACGCCTCCTAAAAGCCCGAGGCCCCCGCGGGCAAACCCCGGGGGCCCTTCCCGCAGGAAGGGACCCCCTAGGGCGTAGCTCGCAGGGGCCTCATTGCCCGGCACTTTAGCAGAAATCCCCTTCCCTTGTAAAGTGCTAGGTGGATGAAGGACTACTACGCCATCCTGGGGGTAAGCCGGGAGGCCAGCCAGGAGGAGATCAAGAAGGCCTACCGGAGGCTCGCCCTGGAGTACCACCCCGACCGCCATCCCGGGGACAAGGCCGCGGAGGAGCGGTTCAAGGAGATCAACGAGGCCTACGCCGTCCTCTCCGATCCCGAAAAGCGGGCCCGGTACGACCGGGGGCTTCTGGGAGCGCCGGAGGTCTCCCCCGAGGACCTCTTTGACCTCTTCGCCCAGGTCTTCGGCTTTCGCCGGGAGTCCGTGGCTCCCCGGGGGGAGGACCTCGAGGCCCAGGTGGAGGTGGAGCTTAAGGACCTCCTGCAGGGCAAGGAGGTGGAGGTGGCCTACACCCGGCTGGTCCCCTGCGAGGCCTGCGGAGGCCAGGGGGGGAAGCGCACGGCCTGCCCCACCTGCGGGGGCCGAGGGGTGGTGGAAAGCTACCACCGGAGCTTCTTCGGCACCTTCGTGAGCCGCAACGCCTGCCCCCACTGCAAGGGGCGGGGCTTCCTCCTGGCCGAGACCTGCGCCGCCTGCCGGGGCCGGGGCCGGGTGCCCCGGGAGGAGCGGGTCCGGGTGAGCCTTCCCCCGGGCATGGACGAGGGGCAGCTCCTCCGGGTTCCCGGGTACGGCAACCTGGGGCCCGGCGGCCCCGGGGACCTCTACGTGCGCCTCCGGGTGAAGCCCCACCCCTACCTGGAGCGCCAGGGGGCGGACCTGGTGTACCGGCTCCAAATAGGCCTGGCCCAGGCCGCCTTGGGCACCCGGGTGGAGGTGCCCGGGCTTTCCGGCCCCATCCCCCTGGACATCCCCCCGGGGACGGGGCACGGGGAGGTGTTTGAGCTCCCCGGCGAGGGCCTCCCCCATCCCGGGGGGCGGGGGGCCTTGCGGGTGGAGGTAGAGCTCTCCGTGCCCAAGAGGCTCTCCAAGCGGGCCAGGGAGCTCCTTAGGGCCTACGCGGCCGAGGTGGGGGAAAGCGTGGCCCCCGAGGGGTTCTGGGACCGGCTTAGGGGGTTCTTCCGCAAATAGCCCCCTTGTGGTAAAGTGAGGCATTCCGGGTGGCTTTAGGGTGGCCCCACGGGTCTAAAGCAACCCCTAAAGCCCCGGATACGAGCGGGTGCTCGGAAGAAGAAGGAGCGGTATGCAGAAGGGTCGGGTCAAGTGGTTCAATGCGGAGAAGGGCTACGGCTTCATCGAGCGCGAGGGCGACACGGACGTGTTCGTCCACTTCAGCGC
>Ga0101941_1001749_pt1 | contig 13119 bp, 19 predicted proteins | sample DewCreD2012metaG_3_FD_75242 | JGI IMG/M metagenome (GOLD analysis project Ga0101941, IMG submission 75242) | Hot spring sediment bacterial and archeal communities from British Columbia, Canada, to study Microbial Dark Matter (Phase II) - Dewar... ...
GCCAAATTCCTTGCGGAATTCTGGAGGCCAATTTTTTGTCTATTTCCGCAAAGGCATTTGGCTACTTTGTTTAGCAAATTTTCTACCTTTAAAGACCGCTCCAACTTATATGCTTAACGTTGCCAGTAATTTGAAAATATGAACTTTAACGAGGAGACATATAAGATTAACCTGAATCGGAGAAAAGTAAGGAAATCTAGACATAAAACTCTTGATACTCTAATTGAAGACCTGAGACTTTATTTCACTTATGATGTACCCAATACCAATTTCTATTTATTTAACTATACGGAAATAATTCTGAAGCTTTTAAGATATAGGAATTTTAAATGCCCAACATATAAAAACATTTACATCGCTATTGGAGAAACGGAACAGGAAGCAATTTTTAGAGCAAGAGAAGTGGAAGATTTCTTTGGGTTTGGGATTTCGGTTTTACTAAAAGACGATTGGTTAGAAAAAGAATCAAAGGAAAAAGAACGAATAATTTTAAATACAATAAAGAGTGGACTATTGGATATTGCTGAATTAGATAAATTAGATAAGGATTGTATAGTTGAATGTGTTAATGAAGCCCAGAAAATGGGTGTTTTTGCAGAACAAACATTGAGAGAGAAGGAAAATAAAAAATTTAGATTTGAAATTTCTTCGCATCCAATTGAAGGAAAATTTGAGCATTCCATCTATATGACCCTGACAGAAAAAGCGACTAATGAGCAATTTAGATGGAAGTTTGGGGAAGAACACCCTATAATGATGTTGACTTGGATGACCTATCTAACTGTTACAAACAAGGAGATAAAAACTAGACCTAGCAACAGATCAGGCATTCTTGAAGAAAGAACTACTAATATCATCTTTCAAATTGAGGACATCTTAAAAGGAAACAAAGAAAAACTACTGGCAACAATGTATAAAAAAGAGCAGCGGGTTTAGTGGTAGCGGTGGCTTCTGCTCTTATCTCTGGTGGTGGTCTCGATGGATACTTAACTGCTTTTAAAACCGCTGCCCGTTTTTTATACTCACGTTAGCGGTCATTGTAACGACGACCAATAAATCACGACAGATAAATGTGTGAATAAAAAATATGGCAAAGTCAAAGACAACATACACAGGACAGGACGTTACCGACTTTATAAACTCTTATGTAGACAACGACCAAAAAAAGGCTGACAGCTTTCAACTTATTAAGCTAATGCAAGAGTGGTCTGACTCTGAACCTAGAATGTGGGGACCGAGCATTATCGGTTTTGGTAATTATCATTATAAATACGCAAGCGGACACGAAGGAGATGCACCAGTTCTAGGCTTTTCACCAAGAAAGCCAGCACTTACACTTTATGTATATTCTGATACAGAGAAAAGCCAATTAGCATTAGCCGACCTTGGTAAATTCAAAATAACAAAAGGATGTATCTATGTAAAAAAACTTTCAGACATCAAAATATCGGCATTGAAAGAACTTTGCATTGAATCAATTAAATACATTAGTGAACGTCACGAATGTTCTTGCAGAATAAAATAATCAACCAAAAATAAGTAATATGAAACAATACGTGATTTTAAAATTAATTGGACTGGCATTATTAACTATGATAACCTTAGTTATTATTTCATTCATTGAAGTTGCAGTGTATTCTTATCTCATAAATCCTGGACAAGAACAAAGTGTTTATGAAGCACACGCTGAAGTTTCAGCACCTTATATCTCGGGCATTTTTGGGTTTATTGTTTTCTTCCTCGTTGCAAGACATTGGAAGAAAAAGGAATACTCAAATGTATTCAAATTAGCAATTCTATTCCCGTTCATTTATGTTCTGCTTGACATTGCTATAATAACAGCAGCGGGCGTTAAATGGTCTGACTTTATTCTAATATTTGCAATTGCCAATACAGCAAAATTTCTTGGAAGTTACTTAGGTTATAAATTAACTAAATGACAACGGACACAGACTACATAAAAGAACAACGAACCGCTAACAGCACCTACAAGAAATTGGCGGTTCAGTGGTTAAATGAAGCTTTGTGCTTCGTATCAAGTTCAATGCTGGCAGACAGTTTTGTGCTTCGAAATCGCCAACTTCTTGTAGCTGCCAACCGTTAGCGGTCATTGTAACGGACGACCCCAGTAAGACAGACAGACGAATAAAAACAGAATATGCGAAAAGTAATTGCAGCATTTAATATGACACTTGACGGTGTTTGCGACCACACAACTGGAATTCCAAGTGAAGATTTACATCAACATTATTCTGACTTATTAGACAATACTGGAATTATTTTATACGGACGAACGACCTATGAACTTATGCAGTTTTGGAAAACCGTATTGAAAAATCCTTCTGGTAATAAATCAATGGACGACTTTGCAATTTCAATAGACAAGATTCCAAAACTTGTTTTCTCCAACACACTAAAAGACACAAACTGGGACAGTGCAAAAATTTCAGACAAACCGCTTAACGAAAAAGTATTAGAACTTAAACAACAATCAGGAAAGGACATTTCGGTTGGAAGTCGGAGCTTGATTATTCAACTGCTGAACAGTAATCTTATTGACGAGTTTCAAATTTGTGTTCACCCAATCATAGAAGGAAAAGGACTAAAGTTATTTGATCAAATCAAGGACAGGATTATGTTGAAACACATAAAGACAAAAACATTAAAAACAGGTTCAACTGTATTTTATTATGAACCGACACGAGAATAAACAACGAACCGCTAACATCGGTTTGGCAATATGGCGGCTGAAGTGCTTCTATGAAACATTTGTGCAAGGTTCAACAGCAGTAATTCTATTGAACTTTTGTGCTAAAAATCCGCCACATCGCCAAGCCGAAAAACGTTGGCTGCAACCGCCTAGAAAAAATTCGTAGTAACAACATATATGGACAGTATGAGAACGATAAATAGACAACTTACTTGCTTTATCATCTTATTCATTGCTTTTTCAATTTTACATCAGACTCAAATCCATGCCTGTACAATAGCTAGCGCTGTGTCCTCAAGCGGACAAGTTTGGACTTGCAATAATGAGGATGGCCCAATTGGTGTAGCAAATTTTATTAATGTCTTCCCAAAACCCGTTGGAATGAAATACGGCTATTATACGCTTTCATATTTATCACCAAAATTTGGTGAAGGTGGTAATATGCAAGGCGGGATGAATGAGGTAGGACTAACTTTTGATTTCAATGCTATGAATCAGGTAAAGGGATTCAACCCTAAAAGCAAAAAAACGTATCCTCAAGGTGATGAATTGATTCTCCCTCATATTCTTGGCACCATGAAGTCTGTTCAGGAAGTTATTGAGTTCTTCAAAACCTACTGGTTTCAAAATGGTTTTAATAGTGCTCAAATGCATGTAGCCGATAGACAGGGCAGGTTTGCTATTATTAGTGCATCCGGTATTCAGTTAGTTGAGAAAGGTGAATTTCTTGTTTCAACTAATTTTGACATTTGCGGAAAAGAGGATGGCGCATCATGCTGGAGATATCCAAAAGCAATAGCTCTGTTAAAAGAAAATGATCCGAGCTTAAGCACTATGATGTCTATCTGTCGGGAAACAAAACAAGGTGAAAGTACAATGTACTCAAATGTTCAAAATCTCACCACTGGAGACATTTGGTTTCTCTCAAAACATGACCCACAATCAACTGTCAAGACTAACATCATTGACCTTCTCTCTAAAGGACGGAAATCTTATGCTTTTAAAGACCTAAAATCGCTCATTGAGGACCGGCCATTGAGCCAACCAGTTAAGCCGATGCGAATAGAGTTGACCGTTAACGTGAAGAACAAATACTTGGGCACATATAACAATGAATATATAGGAAAACTAATAATTGAAGCTCATCAAGATGGAATTAAAGTTACTTCTGCAGATGGCAACGCGAATGTAGTACAGGCTCAGACGGAGAACACTTTCTTTTTACCAAATGTGGACGTGAGAGTAGAGTTCAACTTGGATAAGGATACAAATCAAATGACGATGAGTTTTTACGAAAACGGTTTTTGGATTTTTGACGCTTGGAAACCTAACTCCAAATGAGATCGGAGTAAAGGCGGCAGCAGCCAACAATAGCTATAATACATATGCTGTATCGTAGGTTCTTGACATGTGTGCTGTTAAACTTCAGCAGCAACATAGGACAAAGATGTAGGTATTTACACGCACACGTCTTATAGCCAAACGTTATCGGCAACCCTAAAAAACAGACTTCAACGAATAAAATATTACAATGGACAAAATTGCAATCATCACAGGAGTAAGCCGAGAAATGGGACTTGGCTACGAGACAGCAAGACAGTTAAAAGAACTTGGTTTCGCAGTAATCATTACTGCAAGAGACCTTGACAAAGTAACTGAACTTGCAAAAAAGATTGGCGTTTCTGCAAGACAATTAGACATCACAAGCGACCAATCTGTTAATCAACTTGCGAAAGACATTGAAAAAGAGTTTGGGAAACTTGACGTTTTAATAAACAATGCAGGTGCTTATTTTGACCAAGGCGGACAGGCATTAAATGCTGAAATGCAATTCATCAAAGAAGCATTGGACACAAATCTTTTGGGTGCTTGGAGAATGATAAAAGCATTTCAAACACTTTTACAAAAAACCGAAAACGGAAGAATTGTGAATGTTTCAAGTGGTGCAGGTTCATTTACAGACCCCATTTTTGGCTTAGAAAATCATCAAGGAAACGTTCCAGTCTATGCCATTACCAAACTTGCATTAAATGGCTTGACAGTAAAATTGGCAAGAGAACTTAAAGACACGAAAATTAAAGTAAATTCAGTTTGCCCCGGTTTTGTTGCCACCTATGCAGGGACAGAACAATGGGGAGCAAGACCAGTTGAAGAAGGAGCAAAAGGAATAGTTTGGGCTGCAACTTTACCTGACAATGCACCATCTGGCAAATTTTTCAGAGACGGAGAACTATTGAATTGGTAATGGAAATTTACAACGGCATACAGACTTTTTACGCCAAGACAAGAAAGGAGTGGCGAAAATGGTTGGAAAAAAATCACCAATCAGAAAAATCTGTTTGGCTTATCATTTACAAGAAAGAAAGCGATACCCCAAGTGTATACTACCCCGAAGCAGTAGACGAAGCACTATGCTTTGGTTGGATAGACAGCAAGCCCAACAAGCGAGACGAAGATAGCTACTATCAATTCTTTGCCAAAAGAAACCCTAAAAGCAACTGGAGCAAAGTCAATAAAGAAAAAGTTGCCAAACTCTTAGAGAAAGGATTGATGCACAGTTCAGGTCTTGAAATGATAGAAATTGCCAAACAGAATGGGACTTGGACAGCATTGGATGAAGTAGAGAATATCAATATTCCAGACGACTTGCAAAAACTCTTTTCAAAAAACAAGACCGCATTTGAGAATTGGGAGAACTTTCCTCGTTCATCAAAAAGGGGAATTTTAGAGTGGATTTTGAATGCAAAAAAGCCAGAAACACGACAAAAAAGAATAGAAGAAACCATATCGCTTGCGGAGAAAAATATTAAAGCAAATCACTACCGACAATGACGATAGACAGAAGGGCAGCCGATAACACGGGTTTTGCGTCAGGCGGGGTGACGTGCAAACTTGGAGCTTTGTGCTTCTATTCAAGTTCAGTGCTGGTTGACAGTTTTGTGCCCCGAAACCCGCCCGAACGCAAAGCCCGAAACCGTTATCGGCAACCTTAGGACGACCGTGCTAACTCTAAACTTTGGCGACAATTATCGGACAGTTATCTTCTGGGGCTGACGGATTACAAGAAGTTCCTTGACAGTTTTTCAGACCATTCAACAACAGCGTTCTTATATTTATTAGCTCCTTAATTTTTTCATCAAGCAACTGGACTTTTTCGCCAATCTTGTCCGACACATTATTGCAAGTGGCTTGGTTGACATCTATCAAATCGAGCAGGTCAGACGCTTCATTCAGCGTAAAGCCAAAACTCTTTATCAGCTTGACAGATTGCAACCGTTGTAACGTGTCTTCCGAATACTCTTTGTAGTTGTTAAACCGTCTTTCTTTACGACCAACCGCAATAAGACCATGCTTTTCATAGAAGCGGATAGTGTCCCTTGACAAACCCGAACGCTTTGATAATTCGCCTATTAACATACTTTTTGAAATTTATTTTGACTTTTCTCTTGACAGTGGACTATACTCCACGGTTTATATTTGCAAATATAAATCATAAATCAAACAAGACAATGACAAAATCAATTTTAAAAGCATCGGCAATCGGGCTAATAATTGCCTCTGCAACCCTCACATCATGCGAGGCGGTAAAAAAATGTTGTGGCAACGACAACAAAACAAAGAGTTGCAGTCCTTCATGTTCAACAAACCCAACATCAAAAAACAACAAAACAATGGAAAATTCAAATGAAACCTGCCCAAAATGTGGTAAAACCTCTTGCGACAAATCTTGTTCAGCAAGCGACACATCTTCTATAAATGGAATTACAGCAGACCTATGCACAACAAAAACTATGGAGCAAATAAAAGCTGAAGCAGACGCTTTTAAGAAAATGGATGCCTTTAAAAAAATATCATCGGTGAAGGAGCTTGAAACTGGATATGAGTTTGTTTATGAAAAACCCGATGCAAAATTGAAAATGGAGTTGATTGATTTTTTGAAATTAGAAATCAAGTGTTGTCCAACTTACGACTATGCTTTAGTGGTGGATGCAAAAACTAACACCATTCATTACCAACGCTACGGTTCTCCAAAAATAAAAGCTGAACTGAAAGAGTATTTTGAACTTGTTGGACTTTTAAAACTGTAAAACAATGGAAACTACAAAAAAGAAATCTCCGCTATTCAAAAAATTAGGAATTACAAGCATTGCACTTTGCGGACTATGTTGTGCTTTGCCAATTATTGGAGCAGTTGCGGGCATCGGTTCATTGACAGCTATTGCGTTTTACTTAGAAAAAATAGGGATTATTGCACTTGGACTAACAGGTGTGTTCCTTGCCTATTACATCTACCAAAAACGACAAGAGAAAAAATCATGCTCCACATCTTGCGATGTGGACTGCGGTTGCAAAACAGAAACTAAAAATTAACTCTCAACAAAATGAAACAAAAAATGCTAATTGCTATTTCAGCCATTGTAATAATTGGTGCTTCTGCCTTTTATTTTTTACGCAATGACAACTGTAAAGACGAATGTTGTAAACCAAAAATAACAGCCGACAGCAAACAAACAAGTGCCTGCGGCAGTTGCGGTAAAAATTCGTGCGACAAAAATTGTTCTTTAAATCCTAACGACTCAACCGACCTAAAATCGTTAGTTCCTTCGTGCAACCTTTCCAGTAAAGAAATGACTGAACGCAAGGATTTTCTTCAAGCGACAATGGCAAAAAAGATTGCCAAAGTAGAGGAACTTGAAACAGTTTATGACTTAATTTTTCACGAACCAGTTGAATATTCTAAAGAACTTTTGGAGTTTATCAACTTTGAAAGGGGATGTTGCTCCAACTTTAGTTTTGCTTTAATCTTTGAACCAAATAATAAAGCAACTCACTTACAAATGTATGGCTCAAAAGACATCAAAGAGGAATTGAAGAACGGTTTTATTGAACTTGGCTTTTTGAAACACTAAATACAAAAGACAGAAGACTAAAAGGAAAATATGTGGGCTTCGCCCCACATATTTTCCTTTTTTCCTTTTACCTTAGTGGCGTAAATGACAATGATAAAATCAATACCGATTTTCATTCTTGCTGGACTTTGCGAAATAGGCGGAGGTTACTTAATGTGGCTATGGCTCAAAGAAGGTAAACCGCTTTGGTATGGACTTTTAGGTGCTTTTATTCTTGCACTTTACGGAGTTGTTGCGACATGGCAGACAGCAAATTTTGCAAGAGTTTACGCAACATACGGAGGAATTTTTATAGTCATGTCATTGCTTTGGGCTTACAAGTTTGACAATTATTCGCCAGACAAATACGACATCGCAGGAGCATTGATTGCATTGCTTGGAGTTTGTATCATCTATTATGCACCACGACCATGAAACTAACAACTAACATGGACAAGTTCGGCACGGCAGGACTTTTTTTGACAGCAATATTTTCACCTTGCTGTTTTCCGCTTTTTGCATTTGCGGCTTCTGCACTTGGTCTTGGTAGTTTTGAACTTTTTGGTGGTTGGACAATGTGGATTTTTCAAGCAATGGTTTTAATTTCTGTAGGCGGACTTTACATTTCGTATCGCAGACACCGTTGTATGTATCCGTTAATGGTTGCTATTCCAAGCGGACTTTTAATTTTTTATGCTTATCACTTTAACGACAGCGACTACTTGACATATTTTCTTTACGCTGGTATGTTCGGACTTCTCATAGCGACAATTTGGAACTATAAACGAAATAAAATGAATGGAACTTGCAACACTTGCACAACATATAACGGCAAGACAGTTGAAACACAATCAACATTGACTTGCCCAAACTGCGGACACAAGAAAACTGAAATTATGCCGACAGATGCTTGTGTATATTTTTACGAATGTGAGAAATGCAAAACCCGACTTAAACCATTGCAAGGCGACTGTTGTGTATATTGTAGCTACGGGACAGTTAAATGTCCACCAATTCAAGCAGGAGAAAATTGTTGCTAATGGACACGGACGAAAGAAAGGCAGCCGATAACAAGGGGTTTGCGATAGCGGGGGTTCCATGCTTCGCAGACACATTTGTGCAAGGTGGAAGTTCAGTTCTCCGAATGAAGTTTAGTGCTAATAATCCCCGCCATCGCAAACCCCCAAAACGTTAGTGCCAATTTTATGACGACACAAGAACATATAGACAATTACAGCTCGACATTAACAGAAATACTAAATCAAGAAATTGAACTAGGAAATAAAATTGTAGAAACTTCAAAAGGTTGGCCAGAAGAAAAAACTATAATTATTTTTCTCAAAAAACCTTTTATTGCTAAGTATAGATTTGAAAATGTTGAATACAGGAATGTTGACGACCCTCATTATTGGAAGGCAGAATATGTTGACCATTCAACAAAGCACGTTTTAGCCTGTAAGTTTTGAGAAAATATTAGACAATGAATATAGCCTTTGACCTTTTCAAAATAACAATGCCAGACAGCAGGTTTGTGGATTTGATAATCGAATAATTCGGCCACAAACAATTGATTTTCAGTTAACTAATATTATAACCGCACAATCTGAATTATTTCATCAACTTTTAATAAAACCTAATCAACGATAACTGAATAATCGGATAACTGAATCGCTGATAAATCGAAATGCCTTCAGAATGAATAATAACTAAATCGACGCAAACCTTACGGATGAATAAATCGCTGTTTAATAATAAAATGGCACTAACACGGCATACAAATTATAGCGGTTGGCATTGTCAGGATTGGGTTTTGCTTTAGCAGAGTCCGCCAAATTCCTTGCGGAATTCTGTCGGCTAAAGGATTGGTTTAATTTTCCGCTAGTATTTTGGCTACTTTGTTTAGCAAACTTCATATCTTTAAATTCCGCTACAACTTGTATGCGGGACGTTATGTGCAACCTTAAAAGACACCGACAACATTAAAATAGACTATGACTACAACTCACGAACAGACAGCAATAAAGGCAACATATTTCAGCATCATAGGAAACGCTAGTCTGGCAGTTATAAAAGGACTTGCAGGATTTTTCGGTAACTCTTATGCACTAATTGCAGACGCAATAGAATCAACGACAGACATTTTTTCTTCCTTTTTAGTTTTATTCGGACTAAAATATGCAAGCAGACCAGCCGACAAAAACCATCCTTATGGACACGGACGTGCAGAACCTTTAATTACATTTTTAGTAGTTGGTTTTTTAATTACATCTGCGACAATAATTGCTTATGAAAGTATTAAAAACATTGGAACACCTCACGAACTGCCAAAAATTTGGACATTGTTTGTTCTTATCCCATTAATAATTTGGAAAGAAATTTCATTCCGTTTAGTAATGAAAAAAGCAAATGAGACAAATAGTTCTTCATTAAAAGCTGACGCTTGGCATCACAGAAGCGATGCAATTACATCTGTTGCTGCATTAATTGGAATTTCCATTGCCTTATATTTTGGTAAGGGTTACGAAACCGCAGACGATTGGGCAGCACTATTTGCATCAGGCTTTATATTTTACAACAGTTATAAAATATTCAGACCTGCACTTGGCGAAATAATGGACGAGCATTTATATGACGACCTTGTTGACGACATCAGAAAAGTATCCTTGACAGTTGACGGAGTTTTAGCGACTGAAAAATGTTTTATCAGAAAAGCAGGAATGATTTACCACGTTGACTTGCACGCAACTGTTCAATCCGAAATTACTGTTAAACACGGACACGAAATAGCTCATAATCTAAAAGACACTTTGCGACACGAAATACCACAATTAGGACACGTTTTAATTCACATCGAACCGAATGAATATAAAGGCAGCACATAACAGCACCTACCCAAAAGTGGCGGTTCAGTGGTTAAATCAAGCTTTGTGCATCTATCAAAGTTTGTGCTTGGTTGACAGTGAAGTGCTCCGAAATCGCCACCTTCGGGTAGCTGCAAAACGTTGTAGGCCATTCGCTTGTCTCCGTGGAAAGAGACGTATTAAAAAATAAATTTGGTTTTCGCAGACATATTAAAATGGAACAGGCCGCTGACAAAATGATAAGCTAAAATGAAATACCGACCGACTCCATTTAATCTTGTATCATTATACTTTTTATATAAAACAGTGCATTTAACTGTCCTTACAATAAAACTTGGTGACAGGGCTGACTTGGGTTCGTTATTCCTTTTTCTCTATTTCGGAATTTTTCTTACAATAATTTTTATTGACTATCTGATTCAACTCGCTTTTTTCACAGGAAAAGGGAGTTGGAAATCGTTATATCTAACCCAGATATTAATACTTGTCATAGCAGCTATCATCCTATTGCCTTCACAGACAAGTTGGATATAAAAAATAAGAAAACATGTTGCGCAGACAGGTTTAGTAACCAATGAGAAATTTTCAGTCCGCAGACAACGACTGAAAAGAAAAGATAACAAATTGGTTTACGCGGAGAGTTTGGTAACGTTGGACAAGATTTCGTTCCGCAGATAATTTAACAATTGGGGACAACAGAAATTAAAACTTGGGACTTGGACTCAGCTTCGAACAACGTTATTCCAAGCGGAGTCGTATCGCTTCCAAATCTAATTCGGGTCGACACGGTCGACAATAAAATAACGGTGGAAGCGAACGGCCTACAACAAAATGCATAATCAATGGCGGGGTTCAGTGTAAATTTGTAATTTAGTTTTTCAAATTACATTTGGTTTCATGGGACAGTGACGCGCTTCGAACACCCGCCACTGCTTATGCACAAACGTTATAGCCCATTTTAAGACGACACCGGAATAGAAATGCTAGTAATTAAAAAGACAATATTTTGGACTGCTATAGTTTTTATCGGACTGACAATTTTCGCATTGACAGTAGGACAAATTTTGCCTTACGAATTTGCTGACTACAAAATAATGCACAAATTCTATGACACAATAATGCAAGGACTACCGATTGCTATCCTGCTGACATTATTCGGGACAATTAAACTACAAGACACGAAAGCCAAAAATTGGACGTTTTTAGGGCTGACAGTTTTGACTTCAATATTTTCCTTTTTTATAATGGTAAGTTTAATTTTTAAAATAGGTTTTGGCGCTTGGACAACTGTAACGACAATATACAGGCATAAAACTGAAGACAGAGTTATTAAAGACCAACTTTTTGACGTTGGAGCTTTGGGTTACGGTGGACAGAGAATTGTTGAAATAAAACCCTTTCTAAAATATTGGATTTTGCCGACAACAATTGACACCTTGACAATTAATAAAGATGAATGGCAATTTGTAAACGAACAAGGAGATATAAAATTCCCGTAAACTTGGGGCAATTGACAGACATAAATAGAGAAAGAAAAACGGGCTATAACAGGCGTTTGGCAAAAAAGCGGGTTCAGTGCTTAAATGAAGTTTTGTGCTTCGTATCAAGTCCAGTGCTGGCAGACAGTTTAGTGCTTCAAAATCCGCTTCTTCGCCAAGCGCCAAAACGTTAGTGGCAACTTTATGAAACGACGCATTTTAATCATATTGACAATTTTTGTTTCAGGTTGTTGTTCTTACGACAAACAGGACTTGGAATTTAATGACAAAGAATTAGCTCATTTCACCGACTATAAAATTGGAGACACAATCTATTTTCAAAGTAATTTAGGCGACATAGACACAATTACAATTGTAGGCTTTGGGACTGAGCGTAATGAAAATTGCGGTGGGTTCATGGCACCACGACCAGTGAATGGTAAATGGGTTCAAATAAAAAACTTGCCAGTCGACAGGTGGTTCGGCACATCTCAAGACATGACGACTGGTGGGAAAATAGACACAGTATATCAAGAACTCTTTTGGATTTCCAAACATCCGACAGAAAAGGAAGTTGATTATGCAATTAGTTTCAAGGACTTTCATTCAAACTTTGACACTATTATTGGGGAATTTCATACGGACACAATTACAATAAATGACTTGAATGTATCAAACTATTACATAGTAAAACATGGCTATCCAGAAAGAATAACTGAACCCAAAAATATTGAAACTATTTATTGGACAGACAAATTCGGACTGACAGCATATAGAACTAAAGACGGAGAAACATGGACAAAGAAAAGCAGCCACTAACAGCACCTACAAGAAATTGGCGGCTCAGCGCTTCGTATGAAAGTTTTGTGGTTATGCAAACATTCGTTCTTCGCATGAACATTTGTGGTTATAATCGCCAACTTCTTGTAGCTGCAAACCGTTGGTGGCAATTTTAGGTAGACACTTACGAGACTAACACTCAACAAATATTGCTAATCATTTGATTAAATCATTTGTTTAGTTTATCCTTGTGCCAAAATTTGGTACAATGACAAACGACATTGAATTTTCTACCCAAGACAAAATACTCAAAGCCGCAAAAGCGGTGTTTTTCCAAAAAGGCTTTGACGGAACAAGAACAAGAGATATTGCGACAGAAGCCAATGTAAATCTGGCTATGC
>Ga0101941_1001755_pt1 | contig 13035 bp, 12 predicted proteins | sample DewCreD2012metaG_3_FD_75242 | JGI IMG/M metagenome (GOLD analysis project Ga0101941, IMG submission 75242) | Hot spring sediment bacterial and archeal communities from British Columbia, Canada, to study Microbial Dark Matter (Phase II) - Dewar... ...
GAGACGGCCCTGGAGTCTGGGCGGGTGCCTGGGGTACGGCTTGCTCCGCCTCCCGGCGGCAAGCTGCCAGCAGGGCCGATGTGAGGGCGCCGGCCGTCAGCCCCAGGAAGGTGCGACGGCTCAGGTTTGCTCTCATCCCTGCGAATGGCGGGCGGCTTTCCTGGCGGGGCTCGGCCATGGTGCTCTCCTCCTTCCGGCGCGCGAGCGCCAAAGAACGTGGTCTACGGGCTCATCATTCCTCCGCTCTAGTCCCTCCCTTAAGGCCCCGTGGTCTCAGGCGCCTGCCAGGCCGGCTAGGATCTCCTCGCTGTAGGCGAAGGTGATCGGGATACCGCCGGTGTGGACGAACACGACCGTCTCGTCCGGACCGATCGTTCCCCGCCGTACCTGGTCGATCAGCGCCGAGAACGCCTTGGCGGTGTAGACCGGATCGAGGATCAACCCCTCGGTCCGGCCAACCAGCCGGATCGCCTCCAGGCAGGCCGGCGTCGGCACGCCGTAGCGCTCGCCGACGTACTCGTCGTAGACGGAGATGTCCGCCGGCTCTAGCCGCGCATCCAGCCCTAGCCGCTCCGCGGCACCGTTGGCAGCGTCACAGACCAGCGCCGTGACCTGCTCGCGGCTCCCACCCACGCTCACCGCGTGCACCCGGTACGGCTCGCCGAGCACCTTGCCGGCCAGCGCCAGCCCGCCCGAGGACGTACCGGCCGCCAGGAAGAGGTGATCTGCCCGCAAGCCTCGCTCCTCGAGCTGCCCCAGCAGCTCCACTGCGGCGGCCAGGTAGGCGATGCTGCCGTCCGACTTGCAGGAGGGGTGTTTGGGCACGTTGTAGACCCTTCGCCCCTCGGCCTCCAGCCGCGCCGCCAGCTCGTCGAGTTCCCGGTCGACCACTGCCGGGTCGGCGCTGGAGGCCTCGACGATCCGCGCGCCTACGATGTGGTCGAGCAGCAGGTTGCCGTTGACCGGAGTGTCCTTGTGGCTGGGTATCTTCAGGATATAGGTCGTCAGCCCGAAGCGGGCAGCCAGTGCCGCGTGCAGCCGCGCATGGTTCGACTGGGCCACGTTGGCCACGATGATGGTGTCGGCCCCTTGGGCCCGGATGTCGGCCAGCCGGTACTCCAGGTGGCGTACCTTGTTGCCGCCGAGCGCGAAGCCGGTCAGGTCGTCGCGCTTGACTAGGAGACGTGGCGCTCGTGGGCCGAGGGCCTCGCGGAGTCGAGGCATCTCCTCGAGCGGGGTGGGTAGGTGGGCAAAGGGGACGCGCGGCAGCCGGTTGACCCGGTCGAGAAGCTCTTCCCGGCTGATGGCCGGTACCGTTCGCTGTGCCATAGAACCCCTCCTCCGATGCGTAGAAGGTCGCTCCTCTCAGAACGCCAGCGCGTAGCCGTCTCGGCGCGGATCGGCCCCGGCGAAGAACGCTCCGGTATCCGGGTCGATCAGGATCCCCTGCCCGCCGCCGACGAACGGTGTCCAGGGCTCGAGGAGCTGGACGTCGTGCCCGCGGCGGCGCAGCTCCTCGACGACCGCCGGATCGATCCGGTTCTCGATCGCGAGCTCCGTGCCGGTCAGCGTCCGGAAGCGCGGCGCCTCGATCGCGGCCTGGATGCTGAAGCCGTGGTCGAGCACGTTGATGATCATCTGGGGCGTGGTCTCCATGATGCCGAACGAGCCCGGTGTGCCCACCATCAGGAAGAGTCGCCCGTCGCGCCAGACCTGCGACGGCGAGAGACACATCTCGACCTTCTTGTTCGGCGCGATCACGTTGGGGCTCGCGGGGTCGAGGTCGAACCAGTGCGCGAAGTTGTTGAGCGCCAGCCCGGTGTTGCCGTGGACGATCCCGCAGCCGAACGGGCCGCCGAGCGTCTGGGTGCAGGCGACCGCGTTGCCGGCCGCGTCGATGGCGACGAAGTGGGTCGTGCTCTCGCGCAGGATCGACTCCGGGCTACCGGGCAGGATCTCCCGGGGATGCTTGGTCGAGGTGAAGCGCTCGCCGCCGCTGTAACCGGCCCGCTCGGGGTCGATCAGCCGGCGCCGGAGAGCAGCGTACTCCTTGGAGAGCAGGCTGGCGACCGGCGGGTTCGGCGCTGCGGCGTAGGTAGCGCGATCGGCGACGGCGAGCTTCATCGCCTCGGCCAGGTAGTGGATGTGGTCGGCCGAGCCCTGTCCCATGGCCGCCAGGTCGAAGCCCTCCAGAATGTTGAGCGTGATCAGGTACTGGATCCCGCTGCACGGCGGTGGCGGGCAGAAGACCCGGTAGCCCCGGTAGTCGGTGGAGATCGGCTCCAGCCAGGCCGGCTCGTAGGTCGCCAGGTCTGCTTCGGTGAGGAGGCCGCCGTGGGCTTGCGAGAAGCGGGCGATCTCGGCGCCGATCGGCCCCCGGTAGAAGACTTCGACCCCGCCCTCGACGATGAGCCGGAACGTGCGGGCCAGATCCGGCTGGCGCAGGATCGCGCCTGGCTGGGGCGCCTCGCCGTCGTGCAGGTAGGCCCGGCTGGAGGTTTCCCAGCGCCGCAGCCGCTCGACCCACTGGGAGAAGAACCAGTGGCCCTTGATGGTCATGGGGAAGCCGTGCTCGGCGTAGTAGATCGCCGGGGCGAATACGGTCGCTCGATCCAGCGAGCCGTAGCGCTCGAGTGCCGCCAGCCAGCCGGCAACTGCACCGGGAACGAGCGGTGAGCGGATGCCGTCGTCCTTGCTTCCCTCTTCGGCGAAGGCGTCGGGGGTTGCGGCGGCCGGTGCCCGGCCGGTGTAGTCGAGCACCACCGGCGCTGTCGCTCCAGGCGTGGTGATGACCATGTACCCTACCCCGCCCGCCCCGGACATAAACGGCTCGACGACGTTGAGCGTCGCCGCGATCGCCACTGCGGCGTCGATCGCGTTGCCGCCCTGCTGGAGCATAGTGAGACCGGCCAGCGAGGCCAGTGGGTGAGCCGAGGCAACGGCCCCGCGGGCTCCGGTCACTGCGGGGCGGTGTGCGAGACCCAGGTTGGGCCAGGCCATGAGCGCTCCTTCCCTTCGACCGAGAGCGGAGGTCGTGCCGCCGGCCATGCGCAGACGGTGCTGGTTCCAGAGCAGCGCGCCCCGCTCGATGAGCTGAACAGATGTGCACGCTCAGACTCGCACGCCAGTACTAGGCGGCTACGGTTGCTCACCCACCTCCTTTCGACGTGGTTGGGGCGGGGCTGTCGTCTCGCGGATCAGGAGCTTCGGCTGCAGGACGCGGGTCTGCGCCGGCGCCTCGGGCTCGCCGATCCGCTCCAACAAGAGCTCGACGGCGATCGCGCCCGCCTCCGCGATCGGAAGATCCACGGTCGTGAGCGCCGGGGTAGAGTAGCGGATGTAGTCCGGGTTGCCGAACGCGACCAGCGAGAGGTCGCGCGGTACTTCACGCCCGGTGTCGCGCAGGGCGCGCAGGGCGCCGGCAGCCATCGCGTCGCTGCCGACGAAGACCGCGCTCGGCTGTCGCTCGAGCAGGGAACGCGTTGCCTCGTAGCCGCTCTCGAAGCTGTAGTCGCCGGAGACTACGAGTGAGGGGTCGTGCTCGAGGCCGGCCTCGGCGAGCGCGGCGGTGTAGCCGGCCCGCCGGCTGATCGCGGTAAACCGGTTCAGCGGGTGGGTGATGTGCGCGATCCGGCGGTGTCCGAGCTCGATCAGGTGCTTGGTGGCGAGATAGGCGCCGCGGAAGTTGTCGAACTGGATCTGTGAGATCGGCGCCTCGGCCGGCAGATCGCGGTTGATGACGACCACCGGGGTGCCCTCGGCCTGGGCGCGGAACAGGTGCTCGTTGGCGATCCCGATCAGCGAGATCGAGAAGAGGATGAGGCCATCGACCTGCTTGCGGCGCATCAAGTCGACGGCCCGGCGCTCGGACTCCACATCGGGAGCGTCGGCGAGAAGCAGGCTGTACTCGGCCCGGCGACAGGCGGCCTCGGCGCCCAGGATCACCAGCGGGTAGAGCGAGTTGGTCAGGCTGCTGATGATCAGCCCGATAGTGGCGGTACGGCGGCGGGCCAGGCTGCGCGCCAGCTCGTTCGGGCGATAGCCCAGCCGCTCGATGGTCGCTTGGACGCGCTCGCGGGTGGCCGCGCTCATCTCCGAGTAGCGGCCGTTGAGGTAGTGGGAGACGGTGGCGACCGATACCCCCGCTTCCCGGGCGACCTGCCGGACGGTGACGTGCTTACTCCTCATGATTCGCCGACGCCCGCCCCGCTCAACTGAACCGGTGTAGCCATCGTAGAGGAGGGCTAAGGACATGTCAAGACCTGGCCCGGCCTGCCGCAATCCCCGGCAGAGTCACCCGCGTACTTCAGGTGCAGTCGTTACGAGGAGGCTCCGGGCTGCTTAGCCCGGGCCGTCGACAGGAGGGGGGAGCATCATGCGGCGATACATGCTTGCCGCGCTACCGGTCGCGCTCATCGCCGGCCTGCTAGCCGTGACCTTGCTGGCCGGGCCGGCGCTCGCTCAGGACAGTGGCGTGCGGCTCGAGGCGACGCTGACCGGTGCCGCCGAGGTGCCACCCGGCGACCCGGACGGCAGCGGCTCTGCGACGCTCGTCCTGAATCACGGGCAGGGCACGCTCTGCTTCGAGCTGTTCGTCGAGAACATCACTCTGCCGGCCACCGCCGCGCACGTCCATGTCGGCCCGGTGGGCACGGCTGGACCGATCGTCGTGCCGCTCGCTCCACCTGACGCCAGCGGGCGGTCGAGCGGCTGCGTGCCGGTGGTGAACCCGACGGGCGTCGACCTGATCCAGGCGATGATCCAGCATCCGGGCCTGTTCTACGTGAACGTCCACACGTCGGACTTTCCAGCCGGCGCGGTCCGCGGCCAGTTGCACCGCTAGGCCTGCATCCACGCGCCCGACCCGGAGCCCTGGCCTGCCGCTCGCGATGGCAGGCCGGGGCTCTGCTGGGGCTCTACCTCCTGATCCACCCGACCAACCGGCTCGCACAGCCGTCACCCTCGCGTGTCATACTTGAGTGACGATCGAGGCGAGCGTGCCTTCGAGCCCTCGGGGCCGGGGGTTGCCGGGAGAGGTCGATGACGGATCAGGTACGCGTGCGCTTCGCGCCCAGCCCCACCGGAGACCTGCATGTCGGCGGGGCGCGGACGGCGCTGTTCAACTGGCTCTTCGCCCGCCAGCACGGCGGGGCCTTCATCCTGCGCATCGAGGACACCGACCAGGCGCGGCTGGTCGGCCAGAGCATCGCCGGGATCATCGAGTCGCTGCGCTGGCTGGGCCTGCACTGGGACGAGGGGCCGGATGTCGGCGGGCCGTACGGGCCCTACGTCCAGAGCCAGCGGCTCCACCTCTACCGCGAGCACGCCCAGCGGCTGGTGCTGGCGGGGCATGCCTACTACTGCTTCTGCACGCCCGAGCGGCTGGAGCGGGTGCGCCAGGAGCAGCGCGCCCGCGGCGAGCCGCCCGGCTACGACCGCCACTGCCGCTACCTGCCGGAGGCCGAGGTCGAGGAGCGGCTGGCCCGCGGCGAGCCGGCGGTGATCCGCTTCAAGATGCCGCTCGAAGGGGAGACGACCATCGTCGACCTGCTGCGCGGCGAGATCACCTACGAGAACCGGCTGCTGCAGGATCTGGTGCTGCTCAAGTCCGACGGCTTCCCCACCTACCACCTGGCCAACGTGGTGGACGACCACTACATGCGCATCAGCCACATCCTGCGCGCAGAGGAGTGGATCCCCAGCGCGCCGCTGCACTACCAGCTCTATCGGGCCTTCGGGTGGGAGATGCCGGTCCTCTGCCACCTGCCGCTGATCCTCAGCCCGGACGGCAAGGGCAAGCTGAGCAAGCGCCACGGCGCCACCGGCGTGCTGGAGTTCAAGCGCCAGGGCTACCTGCCGGAGGCGATGATCAACTACCTGGCGCTCCTCGGCTGGGCCTACGACGCCGAGCAGGAGATCTTCTCGCTCGAGGAGCTGCTCGAGAAGTTCCGGCTGGAGGAGGTCAACCCGCACCCGGCCCGCTTCAACTTCGAGAAGCTCCTCTGGATGAACCAGTACTACATCAACCACATCCTCTCGCTCGACGACCTAGCCCAGCGCTGCGTGCCGCTGCTCCAGGAGGCGGGGCTGGTGCCGCCCGAGGCGAGTGACCCCTCCACCCCGGCCTATGCCTACGTCCGCGAGGTGGTGGCGCTCGTCAAAGACCGCCTCAAGCTCCTGACCGAGGTCGTCGACCTGACCCGCTTCTTCTTCGCCGAGGTCGAGGACTATGACCCCGAGCTGCTGCTGGCCCGCAAGGTGGAGCCGGCGGTGGTGCTCCACGCGCTGGAGCGGGTGATCGAGACCCTGCGCGAGGCCGACTTCAGCGACGAGGGGGATCTCGAGCGGCGACTGCGGGGGCTGGCCGAGGAGCTAGGGCTGAAGACTGGCCAGCTCTTCATGCCCATCCGGGTGGCGGTGACCGGCCGCACGGTCTCGCCGGGGCTGTTCGAGACACTACGGGTGCTCGGCCGGGAGCGCTCGCTGGAGCGGCTGGCGGCGGCGCGGGAGAAGCTGGCAGCGTATCTCCAGGCCACGGCAGGGAGCACCCCGTCTCGCGAGTGAGCGGCGAGGCTCAGCGAGCGCGAAGTGACCGGGGCCGCCGATCACCGGCTGCCGGCCTTAGGGTGTCGGGGTAGCCGGGGCGATCGTCGGGACAGGCGGGGGTGTGCTGCTCTCGCTCCCATCCCCCACAAGATCCCAGCTGACGAAGAAGACGCTCGTGAAGACGATGAAGGCCAGCAGAACGGCGACGAGTCCGAGAATCAGCCGGCGTGAGGTAGACCGGGCTCGCCCGCGCATTCGCTCGATCCTTTCCTCACGTCATCCGTGCCATTATGTGCCCGCTCCCCGAGCGCGGGCGGCAGGCGTTCGCGACGGTACTGGCCAGGCGTCACGCCGAACATGCGCTTGAAATGGCGCGTCAGATGGGCCTGATCCGAGAATCCGGCCTCTACCGCGACCTGCGCGATGGGGATGTCTCGTGCAAGGAGCGCCTTCGCCAGGCGCACACGCACGAGTATCTGATAGGCATGCGGCGACAATCCGGTCTCGTTACGGAACACGCGACAGAGGTGGAATGGCCCGATGCCTGCCACACGCGCCAACGTGTCGAGTGACACGTTCTCGGTTGCAAACGCGTCTAAATACTCCTTCGCCAGGATCACCGCTCGATGCTCGTGGCCGACCCGCTGCACCGGCGCTGTGCCCACGGCATGACGCGCAACCAGCCCCGCAAGCGCCTCCATGAGAGACGCTTCGTGCGCCAGGGTCGTACCTGGCTGCTCGAGTACCGCGTGTGCCCGCCGGAGCATGACTGCGGTGGCCGGGTCGTGGATCACCTCCTCAGGAAACCGTGGGGCACCTCGGTCCACTCCGGTGACCTCCTGGAGAACCTGTTGCATAAGGGCGGCGGGTAGATAGAAGGAGCGGTAGCGCCAGATCGACCCGCTCGCAGGGCCACCGGCGTGAACTTCACCAGGGTCGAGGACGAACACGTCACCCGGGCCGACATGCTGCGCGGCGCCCCACAACCTGGGCAGCGCAGCGCCCTCTTCGGTCACCACGATCATGAACTCGTCGTGGGCATGTGGCGAGAAGGTAAATGCGACGAAGTGCGCACGCAGCAGCTCTAGCCCACCGAAAGCGTCGGTCTGCCAGAGTCGAGCGCGGTCCTGCTGGGCTGACGCTGAGCATCTCGCGCTGGCATCCATAGCCTGTAGTGTAGCGACCCGCCGCAAGAACATACAAGACGCCTCGACTCCTCCTCCCGACAATGACATCGCGACATCGCGAGCAGCAGGGAGCACGAGCCATGGCAGTCGCCGTTCGCACGAGCTCGTCGCGGGGCAAGCGGGTCAAGATCGTCGTGGCGTTTCTCACCATTTACCTCGTCTGGGGAACGACGTTTCTCGCCATCCGGATCGCCGTCGAGACGCTTCCGGCGTTCATGATGGCTGGTCTGCGCTTCTTCCTGGCCGGGAGCGTGATGCTGGTCATCTGGCTGGCGCGCGGAGGATACTTCCCCAGCCTGCGCCACTGGCGCTCCGCGGCTATTGTCGGCGGGCTGATGCTGACCGGCGGGATCGGTCTGGTGAGCTTCGCTGAGCAGCGCGTCTCGTCCGGGCTGGCCGCACTCATGGTGGCGACCATCCCCGTCTGGATCACTCTCCTCGAATGGCTCGGCTTCGGAGGGAAACGACCCGGCACTAAGACCTTTGTTGGCTTAGGCCTCGGCTTTGCCGGGGTGGCGCTGCTCTTCGTGTCCACCGGCGATATGGGCGTGAGCGTGGACGATCTGACGGGAATGGCGATCGTGCTGCTCGGGGCGCTCCTGTTCGCGATCGGAAGCCTCTACTCGCGCCGTGCTGCGCTTCCGGACGATACGCGCCTCAGCACGGCGAGCGAGATGCTGGCGGCTGGGCTGCTCCTGCTGTTGGTCAGCCTGCTGGCTGGCGAGTTCGGGCGCCTCGATGCCGCGACGATCTCGATGCGCTCGATCCTGGCGCTGGCCTATCTCACTGTCTTCGGCTCCATTATCGGCTACACGGCCTATCTCTGGCTGTTGAAGACAGTCGAGCCGGCGATGGTAAGTACCAACTTCTACGTGAACCCGGTCATCGCAGTCCTCGTGGGCTGGCTGCTCGCGGGCGAGACCGTGACCTTGACGATGGTCGTTGCCGCCGCGGTGATCTTGCTCGGCGTGGTGACGATCAACGGCACGTTGCCGCGTTTGACCCGGCGTCGAGAGCCTGGCTCTGCTCAGCCAGAGGCGCGGTGAGTGGCGATGGGCGCTGCTGCGGCACTCATTTGCCAGCCCCTCTGTCGCATGCGCCTTACCACGGCTGGGCAGCCGCCGCTCAAGCTGTGCCCAGGTGCTGGCGGAAAAACGCCAGCGTGCGGCGCCAGGCGTCGATGGCCGCCTCCGGCCGGTAGCTGGCACGGGTATCGTTGAAGAATGCGTGCGGGGCGTTCGGGTAGATGTGGAGCTCGAACTGCTTGCCGGCCTCGCTCAGCGCCTGGCGCAGCCGCTCCACCTCCGAGGGTGGGATGCCCTGGTCCGCCTCCCCGTAGAGGCCGAGCAGCGGGCAGGAGAGGTTCCGCACCTGCTCGATCGGGTTCGGGTTGCGGCCGTAGAAGACCACCGCCGCGCCCACCTGGCTGCTCCGGCAGGCGGTCAGCAGCGAGAGGCCGCCGCCCATGCAGAAGCCGACCACCCCCACCTTCGGACCGCGAACCTCCGGTCGGCTCAGCAAGTAGCGCGCGGCCGCGTCGATCTCGGCCACCGCCCGGTCATGCTCCAGCTCCATCGCCAGCTTGCGGGCCTCGTCCGGCTCGCTCGCGACCTTGCCATGGTAGAGATCGGGTGCCAGGGCCACGAACCCCTCGGCGGCGAAGCGGTCGACCACGTCTTTGATATGCGGCTCCAGCCCCCACCACTCCTGGATCACGACGATGCCCGGCGCCGGGACCGTGCCCGGGAGCGAGAGGTAGCCGGGTACCTGCCCGCCGTTGCCAGAGAATTCGACCATCGTACCTGCCATCGACGCACCTCCCTCGACTCGCGTCGACCCGCGAGAGATGCCGCACCTCCCTCGCCGGCTTCCCCACGCTAGCTGAGCCGGCCGGCGGCGTCAACCGGTCGCTGCTGGGGACTCGGTGAACTCTCTCCCGCGTGAGCTGCCCGCTCGTTCTCGCCCGGGCTGGTGACCGCGGTCCCCCGGGCTTCGGGCGCCTCCGGGGCTCAGCTCACGAAGGCGACCGACTCCACCCTGGCGGAGATCCCGTCCGGCACAGCCGATCGCCAGTGCCATTCCCCGGGCTCGGCCCGCAGCAGGCGGCCGCCGGAGCAGATGGCCCAGATCGACCCATCCGGCGCGGCCACGAACAGCTCGACCATGTCCTCCATCGGCGTCTCGATCCCGGCGTCGGCCGGCTCCCAGCTCTCACCGCTGTCGGCCGAGACCACGATCCGGCCCATCCGGCCGACGTGCGGCGCCGGGCCAGCCAGCACCAGGTGCGGGTGTGCCGGTGGGACGATGGTCGCCCGGGTGTAGTCCGTGAGCAGCTTCGTCCAGCTCGACCCGCCGTCGCGCGAGCGCGCGACCCCTCCCAGCCTGGGCCCACCCTCGCCCCGCGACTGCGAGCGCAGCGCCGCGTAGCCGAGCGAGACATAGAGCAGGTTCGGGTCGGACGGGTGACCGGTGATGTGGTGCACGTCGTGGTCGGGGCCGACATCGATGTACGACCAGGACTGGCCGCCGTCGCGGCTCTCGATCAGCCCGCCGACCTCGACCGAGGCGAGCAGCCGCCGCCGCTGGCCGAGTGGCGAGTAGACGTTGCGCACCGCGCCAGCGCGCGGCGAGTAGGGGAGGTACCACTCGTCGCAGCCGGGCAGCCGGCGGACACCCTCGAGCTCCTGCCAGCTCCGCCCATGGTCGAGGCTTCGGAAGATGCGCCCCGGCTCGGTACCGCAGAGCAGCGCGCCGGGGAAGGCCGGGTCGGGCGCGATCGTCCGCAGCACTGGCGTGGTCAGGCCATCGTTGGCGGGCGACCAGGTGTGCCCGCCGTCCTCGCTGCGGAAGATACCGTCGCCGTAGGTGCCGGCGAGGAGGAGGGTATCGCCGCTGGCCGCGCGCTCGGCGTGGAGAGCGCTGACGCGCCGTCCCTCGAGGCCAAGCGGCTCCAGCCGGTCGCCGGCGAGGCGAAAGACTCCGGTGTCCGTGCCCAGGTAAGTCTCGAACATAGCCTGCTCCTTTTGGTTGGTACTCCCAGCGTACTCCAAACGCGAGTTGAGGGCCAGGCCATGGTCGCGTAGTCGGAAACCTTCGCCCCTCGGGTGCCCCGTTGCTCTCCCGCGCGGCGCGATGAGGGGCCGCCGCCGGCCGCGAGCCGCTGTTCTTCTGGCGCGGCTGTCGCGCTGGCATTCGTCTCCTCCCCCGAGGGTGCGGGGGATGGGACAGGAGATGACGGATAGTAGAAGGCGATCGATGTCTGGGCTCCGTGACCATTGACGCGGGTGCTGTCGGGGCTACAATGCGCTCTGCAACTCCCTCGCGTGGTCGAACTTTCGCGCACGGTCGGATCGGCGGGCCGTTTCGGAGGCAGGCCATGTCGCGCAGGTACTACTTCGCCTACGGGTCGAACATGGATGAGGAGCAGATGGACTTCCGGGGTCCGAACGCTGAGCTGGTGGGGAGAGCTAGGCTGCCGGGGTGGAAGTTCAGGATCAACACCCGTGGAGCGGCCACCGTCGTGCCCGACGAGGAGAGCACAGTCCACGGCGTGCTCTGGATCATCGACGAGAGCGACGAGGAGACACTGGATTACTACGAGGGCGTGAGCTCGGGCTTCTACGTGAAGCGCACGGAGACGGTCTACCGCGAGGACGGAGATGCAGTGGAAGCCCTGCTCTACGTCGCTTCGGATGACGGGCCTGGCTCCCCGAGACCGGGATACCTGGAGCGGATCGTGGCTGCCGCCCGGCGCCACGGGCTGCCGCGCCACTACATCGAGGAGCTGCAGGGATGGTCGAAGGCCGGCACCTGAACTCCGGGCAGAAGAGTAGCGGCGTGAAAGGTTCATCGTAATGCAATCGAGACCTGAGATGACCGCGCCTGCACTGCTCGAGCTGCTGCGGCTGCTCGAGGAGGTTGGAATCGCTGCCTGTCGCCCACGGTGCAGATCCTGTGCCATGCTGAGGGACACGTGCCTGCCGAGAGAGACTATCGCGATATAGAGCCGCTGGCTGAGCGCTTCGGCCTGGAGTTGCCTCCGCAGTTCCGGCGGCCGATGCCCGGTGACACAGGCACCCGACGGCGCCTCCAGCCGGCGATCTCTCTTTGCCGATCCGGCATCACCTTGTGTATCGGGGTCGACCGGGCGTATGCTAACGTCAGCGAGGGAACAAGCGAGACCCTGCCGTGCCCCGGCCCTGGGACGAAGCGCGCCAATCCCTGGGGCACACGGATGAGGCGGCCTGCTCTCAGCATCGCCTCGCGGACGAACCGGGTGATATTGGTGACATTGTCCGTCGCCTGATGCCAGCACATGGCCGCCATATCTGATGCGGGCATAGCAGGTCTTGCGCCGCTCCCACCTCAACGAGCGATCGTGGATCACAAGGTAGCGCCAGGGCAGGTGAGGAGACGCCCTGCTCGGTTGCTGGGCCTGGTGTCTCCCTTGTCCAGGTTGCGGGCCAGCTCGCCTGGCAGGCGCCGTGGTGGGCTCCGCGACGCGCCTGGAGCGCCTGGCCTACCTTGTTCTGTGCGCTCGCAGGCGGGAGCGAATTCCCTGCGCATCCAGGCCAGTCGAGACTCGCGGCGAAAGGAGGTGAGCGGGGACGGGATCATCGCGCACCAGGAAGCGGTTTCCAGCCATTCCGCGCATCGGAGGGAGATAACTACGATGGAAGGAAGCGTCGTGGTTCCGCCAGGGAAGGTGAACATCGTGGAGAAGTTCGCCCTGTTCGATGAATACTGGAGCCCCAAGATCATCGGGGAGATCAACGACTCTTACGTCAAAGCGGTCAAGGTCAAGGGCGAGTTCGTCTGGCACCGTCACGAGCTCGAAGACGAGATGTTTCTCGTCGTTCGGGGCAGCCTGCGGATGCAGTTTCGCGACCGCGAGATACAGCTCGGTGAGGGTGAGTTCATTATCGTCCCACGCGGGATCGAACACCGGCCGGTGGCCGACGAGGAGGCGTATATTCTGCTGTTTGAGCCGAAGACGACGCTGAATACTGGCAACGTGCGGAACGAGCGCACGCGCGAGCAGCTCGAGCGACTCTAACGGCACCTGACCGCCCGAGCGCGGGGAAGCCGCGAGTCTCCGCCGGCGTAGCGTCAAGCAGAGCGCAGGTGGAGATCGGGGTGATCGCTGGCGGGGCGATAGGGTACGGCACGCACTGTGCTCCTGTCTCCCTGGTATGTCCCTGGCATCCATGGCCGGCGCCGGCAAACCGTGGCTGTCGAGTCGATCCCCGGGTCCAGCCCGTGCGGTTCCGCTCCATCGAGGCAGGCGGGGCGACTTTGATAG
>Ga0101941_1001758_pt1 | contig 13023 bp, 9 predicted proteins | sample DewCreD2012metaG_3_FD_75242 | JGI IMG/M metagenome (GOLD analysis project Ga0101941, IMG submission 75242) | Hot spring sediment bacterial and archeal communities from British Columbia, Canada, to study Microbial Dark Matter (Phase II) - Dewar... ...
CTGGTTGAGCGGGTAACCGCCGATAATGCCCTCGTCGAGCAACCGGCGGTTGACCTCCTCGGGCGCAATCGGCGTCCGCACTGCGAACTCGTTGAAGAACGGGCCTGCGCCGACGACCTCCCACCCATCGAGCGCCGCGATCCGCTCGGCGAGATAGTGGGCCTTGTGATAGCACAGCTCCGCGACGCGGCGAAGTCCCTGCTTCCCGAGCGACGAGAGATAAACCGTCGCCGCAAGCGACATCAACCCTTGATTGGTGCAGATGTTGCTCGTTGCCTTCTCGCGCCGGATGTGTTGCTCGCGGGTCTGCAGCACCATCACGAAGCCGCGCTTGCCCTCGCTGTCCTGCGTCATCCCGATCAGGCGACCCGGCAATTGGCGCACGAGTTCGCGCTTGGTCGCTAACAATCCCAGCACCGGGCCACCGAACGACTGGGGTATGCCGAGACTCTGGCCCTCTCCCGTAACGATGTCGGCCCCGAGTTCCCCCGGAGCTTTGAGCAGCCCGAGCGCGATCGGGTAGACGGACACCAGCAAGCGTGAGCCGGCCTGGTGAGCCATCTCGGCGAATGCCGCGATGTCCTCGATGCGCCCGAAGAAGTTCGGATACTGCACCACCAGGCAGGCGGTACGCTCGTCCAGATGCGGGGCGACCATGTCCGGCGTGGTCAGGAGCGTCTCGTGCGGCAGCGGCAGCTCTTCGACCGTGACGAGCAGCCCACGGGTGTAGGTCTGCAGCACGGATCGGTAATACGGGTGGACCGTGCCGGCGACCACGATCTTCGTGCGCTGGCGAGGGAGCGAAACCGAAAGGAGCGCCCCCTCCGCGAGCGCGGTGGCACCGTCGTACAGGGACGCGTTCGAGACCTCCATGCCCGTCAGGAGGCAGATCAACGACTGGAACTCGTAGATCGCCTGCAAGGTACCCTGCGCCACCTCGGGCTGGTAAGGCGTATAAGCCGTGTAGAACTCGCCACGCCAGAGAATCTGCTGCACTGTCGCCGGCACGTAGTGATTGTACGACCCTGCACCGAGGAAGGTGGCCGCCGTGCTGGCGTTCACGTTGCGCTCGGCGAGACGGACCAGCTCGCGGTATGCATCGGCCTCGGAGAGGCGCGGCGGAAGTTCGAGCGACGGGAAACGGTGCTCCTCGGGCACCACCTCGAAGAGTTCAGCGACGCTGCTGACTCCGATCGCCTCGAGCATCGCCTTGCGGTCTTCAGGCGTATGTGGGCTGAACGTCATCGCTCGCTCTCCCGCTCGTGCAAGTTCTCATGAGCACGTCTAGAGTATTCAACCGTGTCCTGCCTCTGGACGCGCTCAGGCACTCCGTCCTCCAGGCCAGCGGCAGTACCTGCGGCCGGCCGGGTTTATTGCCAGGATCGCCCTTCCGCACCTGATAAACCCGCCACTGCCTAGCCGGCCGTCATCGCGCGGCTGCCTCTTCAGCCAGGAACTGCTCGTAGGCAGCGGCATCCATCAGGTTCTCTACCTCGGATGGGTCACTGAGCCGGATCTTGACCAGCCAGGCCTCCCCGTACGGTGACTGGTTCACCTTCTCCGGCGCATCGACCACTCCCTGGTTCGCCTCGATCACTTCACCGCTGACCGGTGAATAGATATCAGACGCGGCCTTGACCGACTCGATGACGCCCATCGGCTCACCCTGCTTGACCTGCGTGCCCGGTTGCGGCAACTCGAGGTAGGTGATATCGCCCAGCTCGGACTGGGCGTAGTCAGTAACGCCGACGGTGGCAACATCGCCCTCGATCCTGGCCCACTCGTGCGTGCGCGAATACCGCAGCCCCTGCTCGACCTGTACCATGCTGCTCATGACCTCCTTTACGTCGACTATCGTGCCCGCTTGTAAAACGGCGTCTTTACCTGCTCGGCCCGCACTGGACGGCCACGTATCACGATGTTCAACGGCCGGCCGACTCCAGCATACTCTCGAGCGACCAAGGCGAGCCCGATGTTCTCACGCAGCGTCGGAGACGTCGTGCCACTGGTCACGAACCCGACTGTCTTCCCCTCGACCTGCACCTCGCAGTGCGAGCGTGGCACCCCACCCCGCTCCACCATCTTGAACCCCACGAGCTTGCGGGGAATTCCTTCGCTCCTCTGCCGGAGCAACGCCTCCCGCCCGATGAAGTCGCCCTTGTCGAATTTCACCACCCAGCTCAGGCCGGCCTCCAGTGGCGTAATCTCTGCCGACAGCTCATTGCCGTACAGGGGCAGGCAGGCCTCGAGTCGCAGCGTATCGCGCGCGCCGAGCCCGATCGGCAGCATGCCGTCCGGCGTGCCGGCCTCGAGCAGTCGATCCCACAGGACGACCGCGTGCTCGATCGGAAAGTACAGCTCGAAGCCGTCCTCCCCGGTATATCCCGTCCGGGCCACCATTGCCGGCACCCCGGCCACGTCGGTCTCGATGGCGTGAAAGTACTCTACCTCCGAGAGATCGGCGCGCGTGAGGCGTTGCAGGATCGCCTCCGCCTGCGGGCCTTGGATCGCGAGCATCCCGGTCCGGTCGGAGACATCGATCACGTCAACCTTGAGGTCTGAGCGTTGCGTCCGCTGCTCGTTGAGCCAGGCGACGTCCTTCTCGGTGTTGGCGGCGTTGACGACGACGAAGTAGCCATCGCCCGTCGGGCGATTGTAGATCAAGATATCGTCGACCACGCCTCCGTTCGGGTAGAGGAGCATCGAGTACTGCGCCTCTCCCGGCCGTAAACGGGCCACATCGTTCGGGGAGACGTACTGCAGGAACTCCTGCGCGTCGGGCCCGCCCACCTCCACCTGACCCATGTGACCGAGATCGAACAGCCCGGCGATCGTGCGGACGGTCTGGTGCTCGACGATGATGCCCTTGTACTGGACGGGCATGTACCAGCCGGCGAATTCGATCATGCGGGCGCCGAGCTGCTGGTGCCGCTCCGCAAGCGGGGTCCGCTTCAGTTCAGTCAATCGAGCCCCCTTCCGCCACCATTGCTCGATCAGCCGATTCTAGCCATGCCGATCGGAAGCAGTCAACATTCCTGAACGGGCAATCCCTTGGAGCGGTCAGCCTTCGCAAAGGCAGGTTCAAAGCAGGTACGACGTATAGGAGGCCATGGCTGCGATCAGCGCTGCCCAGAACGAGCGGCGGTGATCGGGTCCGGCAGCGAGCGCGAGCCCGAGCGGCAAGAGGAAGTACCAGGTATGGATCCGCGGCCAGACCACCAGAAACGCGAGGAGAATCTGGCTCCACGCCGCAAGCTGATCATGGACCGTCCAGTCCGGTAGGACGCTCAATCGGCGTCGGAAACCGACGAGCAGCCACAGCAGGAAAAGCACCACCGCTAGCCCCACGGCTCCGGCCGGCGCCAGCGCGTCGACCCGCCCTCCCGTCGCCTCGGTGACGAGCCAGCCCAATCCGCGAATCAGGAGATTGTTTATCCCTCGCCCGGGCTCGTTGAGCGTGCTGGTGAGCACCTCGATGCCTACCCAGAACGGCGCAAAGGCGACCACGATCGACCCGAGGATCGCGCCACCTAGGCGCACTGCCATGCCAGTACGCCGGGACGGAGGAGCCTTTGCGAGCGCAGCCAAACCGGCCAGCCCGAGGATTGGCAGCGTCGAGTACTTGATGAGCGCGGAGGCGGTCAATCCGAGAGCGCCGAGCGCCGGCTGCCCGCTCAGCAGCAGCCAGGCGCCGGTGAGCAGCAGTGCAAGCACTACCGTGTCGTTATGCCCGGCGATCAGCCCCTCCACGATCACGAGCGGATTCCACGTGAACGCGAGATAGGCCCAGGCGGCGTGCTCGGGCCAGCGCTCCTGCACGAACCGGTAGATCAGCCACCCGCTGATCACGAACGCGCCCAGGGACAGCAGCTTGAAACGAAGCGCCAGCTCGAGCGGTGACGCGTCCGGCCCGGCCGCGACGATGATCGAGATGATCGTCCACACGGGACCGTACGGAGAAGGAATGTCGCGCCAGTAGAGGTACGGCAGCAGCGGATCATTCCCGGAAAGGTCGCGGCCGGTGGCCATGTACGGGTTGAGACCGTAAACCGCACCGAGGCGACCGAACAGCGAGTACGAGAATACATCCGTCGAGAAGATCGGCGGGATGGCCAGCGCGACGAGCGCGAGGGCCATCGTCCACCGAGCGACCAGTCGAAAGTCGAGCCGATGCCCTACCAAGCGGAGGCTGAGCGGGACGTAGACCATCCAGAGCAGCGCGACACAGCCCCACGCCAGTACGGCATAGGCGATCGAAGGGAGCACGACGGCGGTCGGGATCACCTCGTGGAAGAGGCGAGAATTGCGGACCATCTCTCGCAGGGACTTGAATGTGTACATTGCGGCATCAGCGCGTGCCGTCGTGAGTAGGAGCACGAGCAGGATGCCCAGCGTGCAGGCAGCGCCCACGAGTGCCACCTGCGACTCGGGATACGCGCCGAACCACGCCCGCCGCCTGACCGACGGCGACGTGCTGAAGCGATATCGCCCGCTTGGATCGAATCCAGGAGACCTGATCGACATCGCTACTCTGTCAGCGAGATCCCAGACGTGCGGCTAATGCCCGGCAGAGCAGCCGGACGTTCTGCTGGCATCGGACGCGACCTCGGCTCCTTCGCGCACGGGGCACTGCCTACCGGTTCGCCACGACCGCCGCGACTGTCGGCACGGGTACTGGGTACTGCCCGGTCAGGCATGCGGTACAAAACCGATCGTGTGGCAATCCGATGGCGCGGAGCAACCCTTCGAGGCTCAGATAGCCAATGGAGTCGGCGCCGATAGCCCTGCCGATCTCCTCGACCGAGAGGCGCGCCGCGATCAACTCTTCGCGCGTCGCCATGTCGACGCCCAGGTAGCACGGCCACATGATCGGCGGCGCGTGCACCCGCATGTGCACTTCTCTGGCGCCGTTCTGGCGTAGTAACTCGACGATCGGCCGGCTCGTCGTGCCCCGGACGATCGTGTCGTCGACCAGCACCACGCGCTTGCCTTCCAATACTTCCGGGAGCGCGTTGAACTTGAGCTTGACTCCTTGCTCTCGCAGCCGCTGGTCGGGCTGGATGAAGGTGCGACCGATATAGCGATTCTTGATGAGCGCCTCGGCGTAGGGGATACCTGAGGCCCTCGAGTAGCCGATCGCGGCCGGCACAGCCGAATCGGGCAACGGGACGACGACGTCGGCGTCGACCGGGTGCTCTCGCCAGAGCTCCATGCCCATGCGCTGGCGAACGATGTGCAGCCGGCGCCCCATCATCTGGCTGTCCGGCCGGGCGAAGTAGATGAACTCGAAGATGCAGGTCGCCTGTCGCTCGGCCAGTTCAGGAGCAGGATAGCTGCGGAGACCCTCCGCATCGATCACCACGATCTCTCCGGGTTCGACTTCGCGCTCGAAGGTGGCCCCGATGGTCGCCAGCGCGCAGGTCTCCGACGCGACCACCCAGCCCGCTCCCAGTCGCCCCAGGCACAGCGGCCTGATGCCCAGCGGGTCACGCACCGCGGCTAGTGCCCTCGGCGTCAAGATCGCGAGGCTGTACGCGCCGAGAAAGCGACCCATCGCTCGACGAATCCGAGTGGCGAGGTCGGAGCCAGGGGTGAGCGCCAGCACCCAGGTGAGCGCTTCGGTATCCGTGGTGCCGGCCAGCCGAATCCCCTGAGCGAGCAACTCCTGGCGGAGTTGCTCAGAGTTGACGAGGTTGCCGTTGTGGGCCACCGCAACCGGCTCGATCCCCTCCTGTACCAGGAACGGCCCTGCATTCACTACCACGCTGCTCCCGGTGGTCGAATAGCGGGTATGGCCGATTGCGATGTGACCGGGGAGACGCCGTAGGTCCTCCTCGGTGAAGGCTGTGTTGACCAGACCCATCCGCGTATGCAGATAGAGCCGATGCCCGTCGCTGGTCGCGATGCCAGCGCTCTCCTGTCCCCGGTGCTGCAACGCGTAGAGGCCGAAGAAGGTCAGCCTGGCGACGTCCTCGCCGAGAGCATAGATCCCGAAGACGCCGCACTCCTCACGCGGACTCTCCCACTGCACGGCCCGCTCCTGCCCGGTGCCCATACTCAGCCCGAGTGTAACACACAGGGCCGAACGTACACGCGCTTCAAAAAACGGAGAGCATCTAGCCCAGCCCGCTGGACCAGGCTGCTCGCAGCTCGCCGAGCGAAATCGCGAGCGCATCCCCGAGGACGAGCGAGTCCCCGCCGGTCTCCCCCAATCGCAGGTACGGGAGCCGATAGCCATTGAGCAGGGCAATAAGGTCGGCCTCGTCACCGGGAGCGACCTGAACCAGAACGCGGGAGCCCCCTTCTCCAAACAGTGCCCGGTCGAGTCGTCCGGCGTTGGCCTCGATGAGTGGCTCGATCTCGAAGCGGCCACCGATCTGACCAGCGATGCAGCTCTCGGCCAGCGCCACAGCGAGGCCGCCCTCGCTGCAGTCGTGCGCTGCACGCACCACGCCCCGGGCGATACCCTCTCGTACGGCCCGCTGCACCTGCAGCTCTAATTCCAGATCCAACGAGGGCGGCGAGCCAGCAGTCAGCCCGTGAAGCAGCGCCAGGTACTCGCTGGCTCCGAGCGTGGCCTGTGCTGGGCCGATGAGATAGACCACCCCTTGGCTGGCGAAGGCCAGTCCGGCATGGCGAGTAACGTCGTCCAAGACCCCGACGATACCGATCGTCGGGGTCGGCGGGATAGCCCGGCCGCCCGATTCGTTGTACAGGCTGGCGTTGCCGCTCACGATCGGGATGCCGAGCGCCTCGCAGGCCACTGCCATCCCTTCGATGGCTTGCGAGAGCTGGTAATAGACCCCGGGACGCTCCGGGTTGCCGAAGTTGAGACAATCGGTGATCGCGGCCGGCTCGGCACCGACGCAGGAGACGTTACGCGCCGCCTCCGCCACCGCGTGCTGGGCACCCAGATACGGATCGAGCAGGCAATAGCGCGGGTTGCAGTCGGTCTTCACTGCCAGTCCGAGCCGGGTGCCTTTGATGCGCAACACCGCGGCATCCCCTTCGCCCGGCGGCAGGACGGTGTTGGTCAGGATCGTGTGGTCGTACGTCCTGTACACCGGACGCCGGCTGGCGATGTTCGGCGAGCGGAGCAGCGCGAGCAGGGCCTGCCCCGCGGTCAATCCTTCCTCCGGCGAGCGGGCCAGGTCGGGCACTGCCGAGAGGTCGCGATTCCGCAGCGCGGCGATAGCGGGGTCTTCACGACCCTGGCGCACGTAGGTCGGCGCCTCGGTCAGCAGGCGCACTGGCACCTCGGCCACCGGCCGGCCGTCCTCGAGCACCCGGAGCATCCCATCGCCGGTCACCCGGCCGATGACCGCCGCGTGCAGCTCCCAGCGCCGGAAGATCGCCTCGACCACCTCCAGCTTCGATGGCTCGACGATCACCAGCATGCGCTCCTGGCTCTCCGAGAGCATCACCTCGTAGGGCGTCATGCCTGCCTCGCGGCGTGGCACCTTAGCGACGTCTATTTCGATGCCGACCCCGCCGCGGGCCGCGGTCTCCGCCGTCGAGCTGGTCAGCCCGGCTGCGCCGAGATCCTGCATCGCCACGACGCAACCGCTCTCGAGCGCTTCGAGACAGGCTTCCAGCAGCAGCTTCTCCAAGAACGGGTTCCCCACCTGCACCACGCCGCGATGAGACTTCTCCGGATCCTCGACGGAGGCGAACGTCGCGCCGTGGATCCCGTCCCGTCCCGTGTCGGCGCCCACCAGGAGCACGAGATTCCCCGGCCCGGTCGCCCTCGCGCGCACCAGCGCGTCCCGGCGGGCCACGCCGACGCACATCGCGTTCACTAGAGGGTTCGCGCTGTAGCCAGGGTCGAAGAAGACGTCCCCCGCCACCGTGGGGATACCTAGGCAGTTACCGTACCAGCTGATCCCACCGACGACACCGTGGAACAAGTAGCGGGTGCGCGGCTCCTCCAGGGGCCCGAAGCGGAGCGAATCGAGGATGGCCACCGGCCGCGCGCCCATGGTGAAGATGTCGCGCACGATGCCTCCAACGCCGGTAGCGGCGCCCTGGAAGGGCTCGACCGCGCTGGGATGGTTGTGGGACTCGATCTTGAGCACCGCGACCAGCCCTTCACCGATATCCACCGCGCCGGCGTTCTCGCCGGGCCCCTGCACCACGCGCGGGCCGCTGGTTGGCAACCGCTTGAGGAGCGGCCGTGAGTTCTTGTAGCCGCAGTGCTCGCTCCACATCGCCCCGAACATGCCCAGCTCGACCGCGTTAGGCTCCCGGCCCAACCGCTCCACGATGAGCCGGTACTCGTCCTCGGTCAGGGCGACTTCTGCCAGGATCTCCGGCGTGACCTGCATGCGCCCCTGCCTCTTCGGCGTCTCAGCCGCTCGTCCTCGCTCCGCTACCGTCGAGCGACTGCGATCTCAACGGCCTATGACCGGCTCGCCACTGCGACGCCCGCCCGCAGCACGGCGGACAGCACCTGCAGGCCGTCATCTCCACCGATAAGGCGGTCGTAGGCTCGCTCGGGATGCGGCATCAGGCCCACCACGTTGCCGCGCTCGTTGCACACCCCAGCGATATTGTTCAGCGAGCCATTCGGGTTCGCCTCCGGGGTGACCCGGCCGTCGGCGTCGACGTAGCGGAACACGACCCGGCCTTCGCGCTCGAGCCGCTCGAGCGTCGCGTCGTCCGCATAGTAGCGCCCCTCGCCGTGGGCGATCGGCAGCCGCAGGATCGTCCCCGGGGCGAGCGCGCGTGTCCACGGCGTCCGGTCGTTCTCCACCCGTACGTGTACCCAGGCGCACTCGAACGACAGTGAGGCGTTGCGCAGCAGCGCGCCCGGCAGCAGGCCGGCTTCGGTAAGGATCTGGAACCCGTTGCAGATGCCGAGTACCGGGCCACCTGCCTCAGCGAACGCCCGAACGGACTCCATGACCGGCGCGAAGCGCGCGATGGCGCCCGCGCGCAGATAGTCGCCGTAGGAGAACCCGCCTGGGATGATCAGGCAGTCGAAGCGGGAGAGATCGGTCTCCGTATGCCAGACGAGCTCCACGGGCTGGCCCAGTCCCATCTGGATCGCCGTCAGCGCGTCGTGGTCACCGTTGCTGCCGGGAAACGTGATCACTGCGAAACGCATGCCTGGTCCCGTCCACTCCCGCCCAGCGCTGGGCGTCATGCTCGAACCACATTAAACCGGTATTCCTCGATCACTGGGTTCGCCAGCAACCGCTCGCACATCTCGCGAACGCGCGCCGCTGCCGCTTCCTCGTCCGGTGCCTCCAACCAGACCTGGATATAGCGCCCCACCCGCACCTGTGACACCTGATCGTAACCCAACCGGTGCAGGCCATCCCGCACAGCCAAGCCCTGGGGGTCGTTCACGCCCGCCTTGAGCGCCACGTACACGTCGGCTCGCCACGCTTTTTCGCTGGTCATCTCGCCCGCCTACTCATCGTCGGGCAACCGGAGCACCTGTCCGGTCAGCCGCTCGTACGCCTCGAAGTAGCGACGCCGGGTAGCCTCTACGACGTCGTCGGGGAGGGCTGGCCCCGGTGGTTCTCGGTTCCAGCCTGAGGAGAGCAGCCAGTCTCGCACGAACTGCTTGTCGAACGAGGGCTGTGCTCTGCCCGGGCTGTAGCGCTCCGCGTCCCAGAACCGTGAGCTGTCTGGCGTCAACAGCTCGTCGATCACCGCCAGCTCCCCGTCGATCCAGCCGAACTCCAGCTTCGTATCCGCGATGATGACGCCCCGGTCGAGCGCGTAGCGCTCGGCCGCCCGGTAGATTGCCAGCGTCTCTTCTCGCAATCTGGTGGCTAGTTCCTCGCCCACCAGATCGACCAGCTCAGCGAAGCTGATGTTGCGGTCGTGGCCGCTCTCGGCCTTGACCGCTGGCGTGAAGAGCGGCTCGGGAAGCCGGTCGCTCTCGACCAGCCCCGCCGGCAGCCGCTGGCCGGCAACCGTACCGCGCTCGCGGTACTCGGCCCAGGCCGAGCCGCTCAGGTAGCCGCGCGCCACGCACTCGACGTCGATTCGCTCAGCGCGGCGAACGATCATCGATCGTCCCTCCAGCACCGCGCGGTGACGCTGCACTGCTGGCGGCAGGTTGCTCAGATCGGTGGTCACGTAATGCGAGCGGATGCGGGTACCGAACCACCCGAACCAGAAGCGCGAGAGCTGGGTCAACACCACCCCTTTGCCAGGGATACCGGTCGGAAGTACCACGTCGAACGCCGAGAGGCGATCGGTCGCCACCATCAGCAAGCGATCGCCCAGGTCGAACGTTTCCCGCACCTTGCCTCGCCGGAAGCGCGGCAGCTCCGGGATCTCCACCTCGAGCACGGCTCTCGCGGTCATGCGCTCAGAGCCTCCGGCGCGCCAACCGGCAGTCCCACCCGGCGGAACGTCTCGTCGACGTAGCGCAGGTGCGGCTCGAGGTCGAAGATCGCGTCGATCTGTTCAGGGGAAAGATGCGCGCGGACCCGCTGGTCCGCGAGCAGGAGCTCGCGCAGGTGAGTACCGGTCTCCCAGGCCTGGCGAGCTAGGCGCTGGACGATGCGGTAGGCGTCCTGCCGGTCCAGGCCTGCTTCGACGAGCCGCAACATGGCCTGCTGCGAGAAAATCGCTCCGGCCGTCGCATCCAGGTTCTGCCGCATCCGCTCGGGGTACACGACCCAGCCTTCGACGATCTCGGTCATGAGCGCCAGCAAGTAGTCTGCCAGGATGCAGGCATCCGGCAGCACCACCCGCTCGACCGAGCTGTGGCTGATGTCCCGCTCGTGCCAGAGGGCGATGTCTTCGAGCGCCGGCCCCACGTAGCTCCTGAGCAGCCGGGCGAGCCCGCTGATCCGTTCGCTCTCGTGCGGGTTACGCTTGTGCGGCATGGCGGACGAGCCCATGTTGCTCGGGTCGAACGGCTCCTCGAGCTCGCGCACCTCGGTTCGCTGGAGGTGACGGATCTCTGTCGCGAACCGGTCGAGCGTCGAGCCGAGGATCGACAATGTGGCGACGAAGAAGGCGTGGCGGTCCCGCGAGACAACCTGGGTCGAAGCCGGGTCGGCGCGCAGGCCCAGCCGCTGGCAGACCTCTTCCTCGAGGTCTGGAGGCACATTGGCATGGGTACCCACGGCCCCGGATATCTTGCCGACGCGGACTTCCTCGCGTGCTGCTATCAGACGCTCGCGCGCCCGCTTCAATTCGGCGTACCATCCAGCGAGCTTGAAGCCGAAGGTGATCGGCTCGGCGTGCACACCGTGCGTCCGGCCGATCATCACCGTGCGTCGATGCTCGATCGCCCGCCGGCCTACCGCCTCGATCAGCCGGTCCACATCAGCCACCAGAAGGTCGGCTGCCTCGACGAGCTGGAGCGCCAGCGCGGTGTCGATGACGTCGGAGCTGGTCAGCCCCAGGTGGATGAAGCGGGCCGCCTCCCCGACCGACTCACCCGTCGCCCGGAGGAAAGCGATGACATCGTGGTCGACTTCTTTTTCGATCTGGCGCATCCGCTCGAGGTCACACTTCGCTCCGCGGATGCGCTCCATGGCATCGGGCGGGATGACGCCGCGCGTCGCCCAGGCTTCGGCGACCGCGATTTCGACACGAAGCCAGAGCGAGATCTTGTGCTCTTCACTCCAGATGCGTCCCATCTCGGGCCTGGTATAGCGAGGGATCACCGCTCCCCTCCTCCTGAGGCGGGGCAGGCCCCAGAAGCTTCGATAGGAAGCCGGCAGAGGAACGAGTCACACGCAGGGAGATTGAACCGCTGGGGTATTGGCATAACGAGGGGCAAGGCACGGCCCTGCTCCCGCAGCCCGCGTGCAAGGTCGATGCGTTTTGCTGTCTGCTCGCCCGCACCCACCCGGTGTCTCCCTGGTGATTATATACGCATTCGCGATCGCGCGGAGAGGCGCAGCACGCCTATCGATGCCAGGCGGGTCGATTCCCCAGCGATCCTTGAAATTACCGGTTTTAACGACACGCTGGCCTGCACCGAGTTGTCAGTAAGTGAGCCAGCAGGGTATAGTGTGCCTGGCCGGTGCTTGTAGCTGAGAAGGGGGCGAAAAGAGGAGCGAGCTGAGTAGCGCCTGGGCTTGTCGAGGGAGGCGGCAAGCCGACGAGGTGGAGGCTGGTCGAAAGATTCGGCGGATGGCCTCCCGGCTGGCACGGTCGTGACGGCCAGAGCAAAGGCGTCGAGCGATCGGCGAGACAAAGGCTGGCCGGCGTGCGAGGACAGCTTTCCTGGGTGGAGCACGTCAGACACTCCCCGGCTTCCAGCCCAGCGCAGGCCAGAGTCAGACGTGAGTGAACTGTGGGAGCGGCCGACGTGGCCACGAGGACGACCTGGCGGCCGCTAAGGGGGACGCTGTGCAATGTGCGGCATCTTCGGATACGTGACGACGCGCGAGGAGTGCGCCGGGACCGTTATCGACGCGCTGCGCAAGCTGGAGTATCGCGGGTATGACTCCTGGGGAGTCGGCATCGGGCTTAACGGCCGCATCAACGTGGTTAAGCAGGCCGGTCGTATCCCACCGACCACGCCCGGCCTCCCTGCCAGCTCGATCGCCTTCGGTCACACCCGCTGGGCCACGCACGGGGGCGTCACCGACGTCAATGCACACCCGCACCTCGACTGTACCGGCCAGCTTGCCGTCATCCATAACGGCATCATCGAGAACTTTCGCAAGCTCCGCGCTGAGCTGGAAGCGAGCGGCCACCGCTTCTGCAGCGATACCGACAGCGAGGTCTTCGCCCACCTCGTCGAGCAGATTCTCGGCGCGGCCCACGCGCAGAACCCGGAGGTCATCGTGTGTGCGGTGCGGGCAGCCTTCGCGCGCATCGAAGGGCTCAACGCCTTCATCCTGCTCCACCACCCGACGCACCAGCTGATCGCGCTCAAGTCGATCTCACCGCTGGTGATCGGGGCTGGACCTGGCGGCACCTACGTGGCCTCGGACGCTGTGGCCCTCGTCGGCCTTGCCGAGCGCGTGCACTACCTCGGCGACGACGAGGTGGCCGCTATCCGCCCCGACGGTTTGCACCTGTACGATCGCTCGGACG
>Ga0101941_1001761_pt1 | contig 13005 bp, 10 predicted proteins | sample DewCreD2012metaG_3_FD_75242 | JGI IMG/M metagenome (GOLD analysis project Ga0101941, IMG submission 75242) | Hot spring sediment bacterial and archeal communities from British Columbia, Canada, to study Microbial Dark Matter (Phase II) - Dewar... ...
CGGAGAAGACCCCGGGGAGGTGGTGGAAGGCGAAGGTCTCCCCGAGGACCCGGGCCTGGAAGCCCCGCCACAGGGGGGGGAGGGGCGGGGGGGCCTGCTCCTTCTCCAGGAGGGCCACCCGGAAGGGCCCTTCCCGCCGGAGCACCTCCCCGTAGCCCAGAAGCTCCCGGGCCTTCTTGAAGTAGCGCTCAAACCCCTTGTTCTTGTCCCCCCCCAGGTAGAGCCGCCCGCCGGGGCGGAGGGCCCGGGCCGCGGCCACGAGGCTCGCCTCCACGTAGGCCGTCCCCCTTCCGGCGGGAAGGGCCAAGACCGCGAGGTCGTACCCTTCCTCCTCCGCCTCCCACGGGAGGGCGGGCCGCGCCTTGAGGCCGCTCGCCCGCAGGCAGAGGTAGGCCGCCCGGGAGGTCTCCAGCCGCTCCACCGCCATCTCGCCCTCCAGGGGGAGGCTCGCCCAGCCCACCCCGGGGTTCAGGTCCAGGGCCCGCTCGCCGAAGGGCTTCACGGTCCTCTGCAGGAGGTCGTAGACCGGGTCCCGGTACCCCCGGGCCCCGGGCTTCACGTAGAGGAGGCCCCCCGGCCGGGGCAGGGGGGTGAGGCGGTGGTAGGCTTCCAGGGTCAGCCCCACATCCTCCTAGGATACGGGGCTTGGGCCGGAAGGGCAAATGTGCTAGTATGCCTCTTCAAACCGCCTGGGGGCGGGCAAGGAGGGGAGCATGGCCCTGGTGGTTCAGAAGTACGGCGGCACCTCCGTAGGGGACCTGGAGCGCATCCACAAGGTGGCCCAGCGCATCGCCCACTACCGGGAGAAGGGGCACAAGCTTGCGGTGGTGGTCTCGGCCATGGGGCACACCACCGACGAGCTCATCGCCCTGGCCAAGCGGGTCCACCCGAGACCCCCCTTCCGCGAGCTGGACCTCCTCACCACCACGGGGGAGCAGGTCTCCGTGGCCCTCCTCTCCCTACAGCTTTGGGCCATGGGCATCCCCGCCAAGGGCTTCGTCCAGCACCAGATCGGGATCCTGACCGACGGGCGCTACGGGGACGCCCGCATCCTGGAGGTGAACCCGAGGCGGATCCAGGAGGCTCTGGACCAGGGCTTCGTGGCGGTGATCGCGGGCTTCATGGGGACCACGAGGGAGGGGGAGATCACCACCCTGGGCCGGGGGGGCTCGGACACCACCGCCGTGGCCGTGGCGGCTGCCCTTGGGGCCAGGGAGTGCGAGATCTACACGGACACGGAGGGGGTCTACACCACCGACCCCCACCTCATCCCCGAGGCCAGAAAGCTCCCCGTGATCGGCTACGACCAGATGCTGGAGATGGCCGCCCTGGGGGCGAGGGTCCTCCACCCCCGGGCGGTGTACTACGCCAAGCGCTACGGGGTAGTCCTCCACGTACGCTCTAGCTTCTCCTACAACCCCGGTACCCTGGTGAAGGAGGTCGGTATGGAGATGGGCAAAGCGGTGACGGGCGTGGCCCTGGACCTGGACCACGCCCAGATCGGCCTCATCGGCATCCCGGACCAGCCCGGCATCGCCGCCAAGGTCTTCCAGGCCCTGGCCGAAAGGGGCATCGCCGTGGACATGATCATCCAGGGGGTGCCCGGCCACGACCCCTCGCGGCAGCAGATGGCCTTCACGGTGAAGAAGGACTTCGCCCAGGAGGCCCTCGAGGCCCTGGAGCCGGTCCTCGCCGAGATCGGGGGGGAGGCGGTTCTCAGGCCCGAGATCGCCAAGGTCTCCATCGTGGGCGTGGGCCTGGCCTCGGCCCCCGAGATCCCCGCCAGGATGTTCCAGGCGGTGGCCTCCACCGGGGCCAACATAGAGATGATCGCCACCAGCGAGGTGCGGATCTCCGTCATCATCCCGGCGGCCTACGCCGAGGCGGCCCTGAGGGCGGTGCACCGGGCCTTTGAGCTGGACCAGGCCTGATGGAGCGCCTCCACCTCTCCTGGGAGGACCTCCTCCGGCTGGTCCGCCGCCTGGTGGACGCGGTCTCCGGGGAGGCGTTTGACCTCCTTTTGGGCGTGGCCCGGGGGGGCCTCATCCCCACGGCCCTCCTCGCCCAGGCCCTCGGCGTCCGGGACCTCCTCACCGCGGCCGTCATGTTCTACGAGGGCGAGGAGCCTTTACCCGAGCCCGTCTTCCTCCAGTTCCCCCTGATCCCCTGCTCTTCGGCCGGCGGGTTTTGGTGGTGGACGACGTGTGGGACTCGGGGGGCACCGCCTACGCCGTGAAGGCGAGGGTCCTGAGGGCGGGGGGGACGCCGCTGGTGGCCGCCCTCCACTTCAAGCCCGGCCGGAACCGGGTGCCGGACCGGCCCGACTTCTACGCCGAGGAAACCGAGGCCTGGGTGGTCTACCCCTGGGCCCCGGAGGCCTGGCCCAAGGGCTGAGCTGGGTCGGCATGAAAGCCCCCGCCGCGTCTTGCGCGGCGGGGGCTTGGAAAAGGCCGCTTGGACACTTGCTGTCTCCTTCGCCCCAGGAAGCTTTTCCGGGGTCCCCATGCTGGCGCAAGCCAGCATGGGGTGGGATCAGATGAGGCCCAGGGCCTTCACCTGCTCCATCTCCTCCAAAAGCTCCTTTGCGGTGATCTCCATGCGCTGGCGGGCGAAGGGGTGGATCTCCAGCCCTTCCACGATGCGGTAGATGCCCTCTTTGGCGGTCACGGGGAAGGAGTAGACGATCCCCTCGGGGATCCCGTACTCCCCCCGGGAGGGGACGGCCATGGAGACCCAGTCCCCCTCGGGGGTGCCCAGGGCCCAGTCGCGGATGTGCTCAATGGCGGCGTTGGCGGCGCTAGCGGCGCTACTGGCCCCCCGGGCCTGGATGATGGCGGCCCCCCTCCCGGCCACGGTGGGGATGAAGTCCTTCTCGTACCACTCCATGTCCACGAGCTCCAGGGCGGGCTTCCCGTCCACTTCGGCGTGGAAGAGGTCGGGGAACATGGTGGAGGAGTGGTTGCCCCACACCGCGATCTTGCGGATGCGGTCCACGCCCACCCCGGTCTTTTTGGCGAGCTGGGCCTTGGCCCGGTTGTGGTCCAGCCGGGTCATGGCGGTGAAGTTCCGGGGGTCAAGGCCCGGGGCGTTCTTGTAGGCGATGAGGGCGTTGGTGTTGGCGGGGTTGCCCACCACCAGCACCTTGACGTCCCGCTTGGCCACCTCGGCGAGGGCCCGGCCCTGCTCGGCGAAGATCCGGCCGTTCATCTCCAGAAGGTCCCGCCGCTCCATGCCCGCCTTCCTGGGGGCGGCCCCCACCAGAAGGGCGTAGTCGGCGTCCTTGAAGGCCACCCTGGGGTCGTCCGTGGCCTCGAGGCCGGCGAGGAGGGGGAAGGCGCAGTCCTCCAGCTCCATGATGACCCCCTCCAGGGCTCTCATGGCCTGGGGGATCTCCAGGAGCTTCAGGATCACGGGCTGGTCCTTCCCCAGCATCTCCCCCGCGGCGATGCGGAAGAGGAGGCTGTAGCCAATCTGGCCTGCGGCGCCGGTGACCGCCACGCGAACGGGGCTTTTCATCCTCTACCTCCTTCGGGCCTTCGCCCAGGGGCATTCTACCCCTATAGGCCTCGGTAGATGCGCCGCTCCGCCTCTATGGCCTGGTCCAGCTCCTGGATCTCCCGCAAAAGCTCCAGGCTGGGGCCCTGCTTGAGGAGCTCCTTGAGCTGGGCCCGCTTCTCCAGGTAGTAGGCCTCCCGCAGGCGGGCCAGGATCTTTTCCATCCTCTCGGGAAGCCGGTTGGGGTCCACCTCGGGGGCCAGGAGGAGGCGCTCTAGGAGGATGCCGCCGGCCTCCTTGCGGCTCAGGACGGACCTCAGGTACTCCTTTCTTTGCTCCTTGCGGGCCAGCTCCAGAAACTCCCCCAGGAAGGAGCCCTCGGGGGGCCAGACGTGGTCGGCCACGTAGAGAACCCACTCCCGGAAGCGCTCCTCGGGTAGGGAGAGGAGGAGGGCGATGACGTCCAGCTCCAGGAGGAGGATGCGGTTCTTGGGCTCGGCCCGGGGGGGCGGGGGGGGCGGGGCGGTCCGGGTCCGCTTGCGGCTCAGGAGGTACTCGCTCAGCTCCCTAGGGGAGAGGCCCAGGCGCTCCGCCACCAGGGCTTTGAGCCTCTCGGCCACCGGGTCAAAGGGCTCGGGGGAGAGCATCCTCGGGGTGAGGGCCTCGAGGACCTTCCGCTTGTGCTCGGGCCGGGCGAGGTCCAGGCCCTTCACCGCCTCCTGGAAGCGGAACTCCACCTCGGGCAGGGCCTCCTCCAGGGCCTTTTGGAAGAGGGCGGGGCCCTCGGGGTGGAGGAGGAGCTCTCCCGGGTCCTTGGCGGGGAGGCGCACGGCGTAGAAGAGAAACTTCCGGGCCGTCTCCAGGTCCAGGCTCTGGAGGGTGGCCTTCTGCCCGGCCTCGTCCGCGTCAAAGGCCAGGTACACCTCCCGCACCTCCTGGGTCCGCAGAAGCCTCGCCTGCTCTTCGGAAAGCCCCGAGCCCAGCACGGCCACGGTCTCGGGGAAGCCCATCTGGTGGAGGGCGATGGCGTCAAAAAGCCCCTCCACCACGATGGCCCGCCCCTCCCGGAGCTTGGCCTTGGCCTCGGGGAAGGCGAAGAGGACCTCCCGCTTGCGGAAGAGGGGGGTCTCCGGGGAGTTCAGGTACTTGGGCCCCTCCTCCCCCAGGGCCCTTCCCGTGAAGGCCACGATCCGGCCCAGGTGGTCCTTGATGGGGAAGGTGATGCGGCCCCGAAAGCGGTCGTAGTACCGGCCGTCCTTTTCCGCCAGCACCCCCGCCTTGAGCCCTTCCTCCGGGCTCACCCCCTGGCGGGCGAGGTGGGCGAGAAGGCCCTCCCCCCTGGGGGGGGCGTAGCCCAGGCCGAAGCGGGCCACGCTCTCCGGGGTGAGGCCCCGCCCCTCCAGGTACGCCCGGGCCTCCGGGTGGGCGGCAAGCCCCTCCTGGAAGTAGGCCTGGGCCAGCCTCAGGACCTCGTAGAGCTCCCGGCGGTTCGGGACACCCCCCCGCCTCGGGAGCTCCACCCCCGCCTCCTCCGCCAGGCGCTCCAGGGCGGCCTGGAAGTCCAGGCCCTCCATGCGCTCCACGAAGGCGATGAGGTCCCCTCCGGCCTTGCAGCCGAAGCAGTGGAAGAGGCTCTTCTCCTCGTCCACGTAGAAGCTCGGGGTCTTCTCCTGGTGGAAGGGGCAGAGGCCTTTCCAGCGCCCCCGGCCCGCGGGCTTCAGGGCCACGTAGCGGGAAACCACCTCCTTGAGCGAGAGGCGGCGCTTGATGGCCTCTATGGCCTGGAGCGAGTCCATACTCTTCCCCGGCTACCCCAGAGCTGGCGAACCCACCTTCCCAGGATACCGTATCCCCTCAGGTCCTCCTCGCCCCCTTCCCCCACCAAGGCCGCCCTCCAGCCGCGGGTGAGGGGCACCGAGGGGGTGAATCCCAGGAGGTGGTCCACCCGCTCCCCCGCCTCCAGGAGGAGCTGCGCCCTCAGGAGCCTGGCCAGCTCCAGATGGACGGCGAACCCGGTGCGGTGGGTCTGGTAGAGGAGGTACTGGGAGAGGGCCTGGGCCTTGCCGGGGGCCTGGGCCCAGCGGTAGAGGGCGAGGGAGAGGAGGGCCAGGTGGTAGACGTAGGGGTTGGCGAGCTTGCGGGCCTCCCTGAGGGCCTCCTTGAGGAGGCCCACGGGGCTCTCCCCCCGGGAGAAGCGGTGGTGGGCTAGGGCCAGAAGGGCGAGGCCCTTCCCGTCCGGGTGCTTCACGGCTTCCCGGAGGAGGTCCTCGCGGAGCCTGCCCCTCAGGGTCCAGGCCGTGAGGAGGGCGGCGGCGAGCCAGGGGTGGGGGGCTTCCCGGTAGGCCGCCTCCCCCTCGGCCAGGGCCTCCTTGAGGCGGCCCATCTCCAGGAGGAGGCGGAGGCGGGTGCTGTGGAACCGGGCCAGGGCCTCGAGGTCGCCTTCCCCCGCCTCCCCCAGGCAGGCCTCCGCCTCCTCGTGCCGCCCCAGGTCCATGAGGAGGCCCGCCCTTAGGCTCCGCTCCAGGAGCTTGAGGTCCGGAGGGGCCTGCGGGGGGAAGGGGTCCAGGGCCTCCAGGGCCCGCCGGGGCTGAAAGGCCCGCCAAAGAGCCCCGGCCAGCTGGATCCGGGCCTGGGCTTCCTCCCGCGGGTAGGGCTTCAGGCCGGGAAGGAGGGGGAGGAGGTCAAAGGGGTGCTCCGCCTTCCCCAGGGCCTGGAGGATGGGGTCCTCCCTCCTGGGGCCCCGCTCGGCCTCCGGGGCCAGGCCCAGGGAGGCCAGGGCGTCCTGCAGCTCGGGCCGCAGGGCCTCCTCCAGGGAAGGGTCGGCCCGCATGGCCCTCTGGTAGAGGGGAACGGCCTCCTCCGGGTGTCCCTCCCGCCAGGCCTTTTGCGCCAGGAGGCGGAAGGTGAGGGCCGCCTTCCGCGCCTCCCCCGCCTCCTCCAGGTGCCGGGCGAGGGGGAGGAGGTCCCGCCGCGCCCGGAAAAAGCGCGCCGCCTCGCGGTGCCAGGCCCTTTGGCGTTCCTCGGGCACCAGGGCCCGGGCCACCTGGGCCACCTCGGGAAGGGGGGCGTGGCCCAAGAGGAGGCCCTCCCGCCAGAGCCGCTGGCGGGAAAAGGGGCCGAGGATCCCCTGGAGGAGTTCCTCCGGCACCTCCCCCAGCACCCCCCAGGCCAGGAGGGCCTGGCGCTCCCGGGGCGGGAGGGCGTCCAGGGCGGGCTGCAGGGTGAGGAGAAGGGGGGGTTTGGGGCCCCTCAGGGCCAGGTAGGGGGCGAAGAGGGGCCTACGGCTCTCCACCAGCAGGAGGAGGTGGGGGAAGTCCTCCCGGAGCAACCTCTCCAGGGTGGGGTCGGGGTTGTGCAGGTCCTTGAGCACGAGGAGCAAGGGCCGGGGGAGGCGGAGGAGAACGCGCCGCCAGGCCTCGAGGATGGCCCCCTCCAGGGCCTCCCGGCTCCAGCCAGGCCGGGGCAGGAGGCCCAGGCTGTACCGCCAGGCCACCTCCAGCTTTTCCGGGAGGGCGGCGGGGGCGAGGAGGGCCTCCGGGGCGCCGAAGGCCTTCTCCACCGCCTCCAGGAGGGTGGCCCTCAGGGGGGTTTCAGGCCCCATGCGCTCCAGGACCACCGCGGGGAAGGGAGGGTGTTCCACGAACCGGTCCAGAAGGAGGCTCTTCCCGCTCCCCGGAGGGCCCACCAGGTTCAGACGGGCGGGGGGCTTCTGGAAGACCCGGCGGAGGCGGTCCAGGAGGGCCTCCTCCTCGGGGTCCAGCGACAGGCGCACCCCCAGGACCCGGTGGACCTCCACGGGGCCCAGCCCCCTGGCCTCCCTCGGCCCCAAGAGCTCGGCCTCGGTTCCAGAGGCCAGGGCGAGGGTAGGGCCCTCCGTGAGGACCTCCCCGGGCTCCGCCAGCTTGGAGAGGCGTTCGGCCAGGACCACAGGGGGTCCGAGAACGGTGGGCTCCCCGGCCTGGCCGCTGCCCAGGGGGGCCCAGAGGGCCTCGCCGCTGGCCACCCCGGCCCGGGCGGGGAGGGGGGAGGCGCGCACCATGCGCAAGGCGGTCTCCAGGGCCCGCCAGGGTTCCCGGCCCCGGGCCCGCGGGGCCCCGAAGAGGACCAAAACGCCGTCCCCCAGGAAGCGGTGGACGAACCCCCCGTGGGCCCGGGCGGTGCGGGCGGCCTCCTCCAGGGCCTCCTGAAGGTCGTGGTAGGCGGTCCTTAGGCCCTTTCGGAAACGCTCGCTGGAGCGCACCAGGTCAAAGAAGACCACGCACACGAACCGCCGCTCCTCGGGCAGGAGGACCCCCAGGGGCTGGCCGCAGGCCATGCAGAACCAGGCCTCCGGAGGGTTTTTCTGCCCGCAGGCGCAGCGCATCCTCACTCCCTGAAGAGCATCAGCGGCGGCCAGAGGAGGACCTCGGCCCCCTCGGGCAAGGGGGTTTCCGCGTGGAGCAGGAGGCGGATGGGGCCTTCCAGGAGGTAGAACCCCTCCCCAAGGGGGCGGGTCCTCCCCCCCAGGCGGTAGGCGGCGCCTTCCCGCTCCAGGAAGGGGTCCCTGCGCAGGGGTCCCGCCTCCCGGACCACTCCGTGGAGGAGGGCCCGCACCCGGCCCGCGGGGGCCGGGGGGGCTCCTCGGTCAAAGGCGTAGACCACCTGCCCCGCCACCAGGACCTCCAGCAAGGGGCTTCCCCAGGGTTCGGGGAAGAGGTGGACCTCCAGGGCGTGCTCCTGGAAGCGGGCGAAGAAGGTTTCTGGGCTTTCCTCGAGGGCCCTCCCCTTGGGGTTCATGTAGGGGAGTTTAATGCACCGCCCGGGGGGGCAGGGAGGGGGCCAGGCCGGCGGCGAGAAGCAGGGCAGCCTTCTTGTCCAGGTACTGGTTGCCGTTGCCGCACTTGGGGGAGAGGACGCACCGGGGGCAGCCTTCCTCGCAGGGGCATCGCTGGAGTAGGTCCAGTGTAGCCCTGAGCCACTCGGGGAAGCGCCGGGCTGCCGCCCGCGCGTACCCCACGCCCCCGGGGTAGCCGTCGTAGATGAAGATGGTGGGGCCCGTTCCCGAGGGCAGGGGCCGGGGGTAGAAGGGGTAGGAGAGGCCCCCGAGGTCCTGCCGCTCCGCCAGGACGAAGAGGGGCAGGAGGCCGATCATGGCGTGCTCCAGGGCGTGGATCCCCCCGGGGACCTGGTGGGGGGGCACCACCCCGGGAGGGTGGAACCAGAGGGCCTCGGTGGGGAAGGAGATCTCGGGCATGAGGAGGGGCACCTCTTCTAGGACGCTTCCCGTGAAGAAGCGTTTCTTCACGTAGCCCACCACCCGCTCCCTCAGGACCACCCGCCCCACGAAGACCCCGTGGCCCACGGACTCCCCGGAGAGGACCTCCAGGTCGGTCTCGGCCCGGGGCTCGGTGTAGTAGTCCTCGAGGGCCGGCAAGAGCCAGATCTCCCGCCTCTCCAGGTCAATGTTCCGGACCAGGTAGCTTTCCCCCTGGTGCAGGTAGACCGCCCCGGGGTGGGCCTCCCAGTAGGCCTGCCGCTCGTCCAGGTAGCCCAGCACCTCCCCTTCGGGGCCCCTCAGGGTGAAGGCCGCCCCCAGGCCCCTCAGGGCGATCTCCCGGTGGGGGCGGCGCTTTAGGGTGTAGAGGCGCCCCTCCCTTTCCTTGAGGTCCTTTAGGGCCTCGGGGCAGCGCACCTCCTCCCGTTTTAGGGGGAGTTCCCAGGCGGCCGCGTGGAGGTGCAGGGGGCAGAGGACGGGGTTTTCCGGGTCCGCCACCGCCTCCTCCGGGGGGCTTTGGAGGAGGAGGTCGGGGCGGTGGAGGAAGTACTCGTCCAGGGGGTCCTCCCGGGGGATGAAGACCACCAGGGCCCGCCTGTTTCCCCTTCCCGCCCTCCCCGCCCGCTGCCAGAAGGCGGCCACGGAGCCGGGGTAGCCCACCAGGACCACCGCGTCCAGCTCCCCGATGTCCACCCCCAGCTCCAGGGCGCTGGTGGAGACCAGGACCCGCACCTCGCCCCGCCTCAGGGCCTCCTCGAGGCGCCGCCGGTCCCGGGCGGTGTAGCCCGCCCGGTAGGGGCGCACCCCGGGGTGGGCCGCGTACCGGGCGACGAGCTCGGCGCTTTTGCGGGCGTTGGTGAAGACGAGCCCCCTAAGGCCTCCTTCCGCCAGGGTCCGGGCCAGGTAGGCGGCCTCGAGGAGGGGGCTCCGCCGCCTCTCCCCCTTCCGGTCCAGGGGCTTGGGCAGGAGGACGAGGAGCTCCCTTTCCGAGCGGCTCACCTCCTCCTCAAGCGCGACGAAGGGGAGCCCGGTGAGGGTCTCGGCGTGCTCCTTGGGGTTCTTGATGGTGGCGCTCGCGGCGATCACCTGAGGGTTCGCCCCGTAGTGCCGGGCCAGGCGGAGGAGGCGGAAGAGCACCAGGGCCACGTGGGTGCCGAAGACCCCCCGGTAGGCGTGGAGCTCGTCCAGAACCAGGTAGCGCAGGCGGGAGAGGAAGGGGGCCCACTCCCCGTGCCGAGGGAGGAGGCCGAAGTGGAGCATGTCAGGGTTGGAGAGGAGGACGAGGCCCTCTTCCCTCGCCCTCCGCCTCAGGGCGCCTTGCGTGTCCCCGTCGTAGGGGAAGACCCCCCCCATCCCCAGGGCCTCGGCCATGGCCTTAAGCCGCCCCAGCTGGTCGTGGGCCAGGGCCTTGGTGGGGAAGAGGAGGAGGCTCGTGCCCCCCTCCAGGGCCGCCTTGAGCACCGGGACCTGGAAGACCAGGCTCTTCCCCGCCGCCGCGGAGTAGGCCATGACCACGTTCTTCCCGGCCTCCACCTCCTTCAGGGCCGCCGCCTGGTGGGCGAAGGGGGAGAGGCCCAAGGCGGCCAGCACCCCGGCGAAGGCCCCGCGGTAGGGGACGGCCTTGGGCGGCCTCTTCGGGAGGGTGCGGGCGAAGGCGATCCGCCCCCGGAACTCCTCCTCCGCTTCCAGCCACTCCCGGTAGCTGGAAAAGCCCCGAAGCGCCTCGGGCAGCACCCCCTTATTATGGGGGCAGGATCCTCACCACAACTCCCCAGGTGGAAGGGCGCCGCATACAGGCGTATCTCGGCCTCGTTTTCGGAGAGGCCATCGTGGGGGCCAACCTCCTCCGGGACCTCTTCGCCCAGGTGCGGGACATCGTGCGGGGGCGGAGCTTCGGCGGGCCCGGGAGACGGCCCTGGCGGAGGCCGCTCGCCGCTTGGGCGCGGGCGCCGTGGTGAGCGTGGACTTGGACTACGGGGTTCTGGGCTCGGGCAATTCCGTGCTCATGGTCACGGCCAGCGGCACCGCCGTGAAGCTCGCTCCTTAAGGGCCCCCTCCCCCACGCCTCCCAGCTCCTTTACCCACACCTCGTGGATCGCCGGGCGGCCTCGGTAGGGCGCCCAGAAGGGGCTCGCCCGCTTGGCGTAGAGGCGGAACCCCAGGCTGCGGTAAAGCTCCCGGGCGGCCCGGTTGGCGCGGGTGGTGGAGAGCTGCACCCCGGGAACGCCCCGCGCCCTCAGGCACTCCAGGAAGGCGGAGAGCAGGGCCTTGCCCAGGCCTTGGCCCTGCGCCTTGGGGTCCACGGCGATGTGGAGGTGGGCGGGGTAAAGCCTCCGGGGCGCCTTGGGTCCCGGGTAGAGGAGGAGGCGGAGGAGGTAGCGGAGGTGGGGGAGGGGGGGCCCGTAGCCTCCCAGGAGGAGGCGAAGGAGAAGGAGGGGGAGGCGGAGGGCCAGGTCCAGGGCCAGGGGCAGGGTGGCGCAGGCGCCCAGGATGTAGCCCACCACTTCTCCCCCCGCCTCCGCCACCCAGGAGCAGCATCCCCAGCGCAGGTAGGGGGCTACGAAGAGCTCCCCCCAGAGCTCCTGGCTGGGGAAGACCCCATGCCCTTCCCTCCCTAGGAGGAGGGTCCGGTGGGAAAGGCGGGCGATGGCGGGAAGGTCCTCCGGGCGGGCCGGGCGCAGGGTGGACACGCTTCCAGTTTAGAATGGCCTCCGTGCGCCGCCTGGCTCCCTGGCAGTGGCTTGCCTTGCTCCTCCTCCTGTACGTGGGGGCGGCGGAGGCCCTGAGGCTCTGGCTCGGCCTGGTCTGGGCCGAGCGCCTCGCCCTTCTCCTGGCGGCCCTGGGCGTTTGGGCCTTTATCAACGGCCGCTTCCTCTTCGCCTCCTACCACGCCCTCCTGGCCTCGGCCCGCGTGCGCCGCCTGCCCCTCCTTCCCGAGCCCGCCCCCGGGGAGCACCTCCTCGTGCTCGCCCCCCACCCCGACGACGAGGTTTTGGTGGCCGCGGGGCTCATGCGCCGGGTCCACCGGCGGGGGGGTCGGGTGAGCGTGGTCTACCTCACCTCGGGGGACGCCTTTGACCTGGCGGCGGGAAGCCCCTTGCCGTCCAGGGAGGCCCTCCGCCGCCTGGCCTTGAGGCGGATGGTGGAGGCCTGGCGGGGCCTGGAGGCCCTGGGCCTTCCCCGCGCCTCCGCCTTCTTCCTGGGCTTTCCCGACCAGGGGCTCTTCCCCCTCTTCACCACCCACTATTACCTGGCCTACGAAAGCCCCTCCACGGGTCTCAGGGCCGTGGCCTACCCCGGGTGCTACCGGCCGGGCCTCCCCTACACGGGGAAGGCCCTCGAGGCCACCCTGGTGGAGCTCTTCCAGGCCCTAAAGCCCACCCGCATCCTCCTCCCGAGCCCCCTGGACGCCCACCGGGACCACCAGGCCACCGCCTACTTCGGCATGCGGGCGGCGGCCTTTCTGGGCCTGGAGGGCCGCCTGGAGTACTACGTCGTCCACGGGGGCTACCAGTACCCCCTCCCCAAGGGCCTCCACCCCCGGCTTCCCCTCTACCCTCCCCCCCGGGGCCGGGGGCTTCCCTGGCGGCGGTTCGCCCTCACCGAGGAGGAGGTGCGCCTGAAGGAACGGGCCATCCGCGCCCACAGGAGCCAGATGCGCCTCCTCTCCCGCTTCCTCCTCGCCTTCGTGCGCCAGAACGAGCTCTATAGCCCCCTCCCCGTCCCCGCCAAGGAGGCCCTAGCCGCGGAGGAGGAGGGGTGGGCCGTCCCCGAGGGGCGGGAGGTCCTCTAGGCTCTCCAGGCCGAAGACCTCCAGGAAGCGCTCCGTGGTGCCGTAGAGCTTGGGGCGTCCCGGGGCCTCCTTCTCCCCCACCACCCGAACTAAGCCCCGCTCCAGGAGGCCTTCCAGGACGCCCTCCACGCTCTTCCCCCGCATGGCCTCGAGCTCGGCCCGGGCCACGGGCTGGTGGTAGGCGATGAGGGCCAGGACCTCGAGGGCCGCCTTGGAGAGGCGGGGCGGGGTGGGCCTGAGCACCCGCTCCACCGCCTCCAGGGCCTGGGGGTGGACCAGAAGCCGCCACCCCCCCGCCACCCGCTCCAGGGCCACGCCCAGGTGGCCGGGCTCCAGGTCCTTTTCCAGGGCCTTGAGGGCCCGCAGCACCGCCTCCTCCGGGTGGCCCAGGGCCCTAAGCTCCTTGAGACCCACGGGCCTTCCGGCGGCGAAGAGCACGGCGAGGAGCAAGGCCTTGAGGCTC
>Ga0101941_1001762_pt1 | contig 13003 bp, 10 predicted proteins | sample DewCreD2012metaG_3_FD_75242 | JGI IMG/M metagenome (GOLD analysis project Ga0101941, IMG submission 75242) | Hot spring sediment bacterial and archeal communities from British Columbia, Canada, to study Microbial Dark Matter (Phase II) - Dewar... ...
TTTAGCAGGTCTAGGGCCTTTTGAAGTAGCCCAGCAGGATGTAGGCCACCACCACCACCCAAAGGAGCACCAAAAGGGCATCCCGCCAGTTCAGGCGAACCCGGGGACGCTTGGGCTCCAGCACCTGGGTGGGCAGTTCCTCAGGCTCCTCCCCAAGCTTCAGGCGCACCGGGGCTCCTTTTGCCGCCTCGAGGGGCAGGGCATAGGGGCGACCCCCCTGGGGAAGCTCCTCGGGCACCCGCACCACGATGGCGCTCACGTTATCGGGGCCTCCCCACTCGTTGGCCAGGGCCACCAGGCGCCTGGCCGCCTCCTCGGGGGGAAAGCTCTTCAGGACTTCGCCCAGGGTGCGGTCCTCCAACACCCCGGAAAGGCCATCGCTACAAAGCAAAAACACATCCCCGGGCTCCACCTTAAGCCCCATGAGGTCCACCCGGGCCTGGGGGAAGGAGCCCAGGGCGTTGGTGATCACGTTGCGCCAGCGGTGGGTCTTGGCCTCCTCGGGACTTAAGAGGCCCTGGCGCACCCTTTCCGCCACCCAGGAGTGATCCTCGGTGAGGAGGGTAAGCTCCCCTTTCCTGAGAAGGTAGGCCCTCGAGTCCCCCACATGGGCGATCAAGGCATAGGGAAGATCCAAAAGGAGGCAGGTGGCGGTGGTGCCCATACCCCGGTTCTCGGGGCGTTGCGCCTCATGGTAAATGCGCTCGTTGGCCTTTTCAAAGGCTTGAAGGAGGGCCCTCGGGCTTGGGTCTACATTGCGCAGGTTCTCCAGGATCATCTCCACGGCCAGCCTGGCCGCCACTTCCCCTGTGCGGTGCCCGCCCATCCCATCCGCCACCACGAAGACCCCTCCCCACGGGGTGAGGGCATGCCCCACGGCGTCCTCGTTTTTGGGCCGCTTGAGGCCGGGGTGGGTTTCCAGGGCGAAGGCCAGGCTGGACACGGGGGGATTTTACCGCCTTTCGCCCGTGGACAACAGGAGGTAGCCGCGCTATGCTGAAGAAAAAGGAGGTAGGTATGACACGGGGCTGGCTCCTCTTTGTGGGTGCGCTCCTGGGTCTATTGGGAGCTTGCGCCCCTAGGCTGGTCCTCGAACCCCAAGTACCCCTGCCCCAGGTAGAGGTGGGGAAGGGTCAGATAACTCCCCAATGGGTTCTCCCTGGAAACCCCTTGCCCCATGTGGATGACTTCGAGTCCTATCCGCTGGGCGCTGTCCTAACCACGATAGCCTCCAAGCGGTATGGTCTGCTTGGGAAAGAAGCCCGCTTCACCATCACGGAAGCCCTGAACCCTCAGAACGCGATAACCCGTGCCGTCCGCCTGGCCCGTTTTGATGGAGCCTTTCTCACAACAGGGGCGGGGGATTGGACCAACTACCGGGTCCGCATGGACGTCAAGTCCCTGGGAAATCCCTATTGGGGCTCTGCTGGCCTTCTTCTCCGGGTGTTTCTGGATCCTGCGGGAACCCGCGCCTTGGAGTTCTATTTCGGCCTGGAGGGCATAGAGCTCACCAAGGTCCTCGGGGAACAGCGGCAGGTGGTGGCAAAAAGGCCGGAACTGAAGGAAACAGGGCGAGGATTCATCATGGACAAGATGTGGCATCGCCTTGAGGTCACCGCCCGGAACACGGGGGAGGTTCGGTTCAGCATGGACGGAGGGGAACTCCTCTTCTGGCAAGACCCCGACTTCCGCCAAGGGGGGTTGGGACTTGGCGTTCACGATCCCGATCTGGTCTTTTACCTGGATAACCTGGAGGTTACCCCTCTCTCCGAACCCTCCAAGGCCCCTTAAGCCTGCATAGCCTTGACGCATACCGCATACCGCGGTAGCTTAAGGATAAGCCCGGGCCCGAAAGCCCGGCCTTTTGCTTTGGGTTGCTTGGCCCGGAGGGCCAACACATGGAGGGCGCCATGCGCTTTGAGAAAATCGCCCCCTACACCTACCGCATCCCCCGCCAGGGGAAGATGCGGGTGGATGCGATTTTCTTCGCCTCGGAGGAGATTTTGAAGGACCTCGAGGGGGAAAACTACGCTTCCCTGCAGCAGCTCATGAACGTGGCCACCCTGCCGGGGATCGTGGAACCCGCCCTGGCCATGCCCGACATCCACTGGGGCTACGGCTTCCCCATCGGGGGGGTGGCGGCCTTCGACCCCGAGGAAGGGGGGGTGGTGAGCCCGGGAGGCGTGGGATTTGACGTCAACTGTGGGGTACGCCTTTTGGCCTCCCATCTCACCCTGGAGAATCTCCTCCCCCGCCAACGGGAGCTGGCCGATACCCTCTACCGCCTCATCCCCTCGGGGGTGGGAAGCGAGCGCAAGGACGTGCGCTTCAGCAAGAAGGAGCTTAAGGAGATCCTCAGGGAGGGGGCTGGCTGGCTCATCCGCAGGGGCTTCGGCTACCCGGAGGACCTCCACTTCATCGAGTCGGAGGGCCGCCTCCCCTGGGCCAACCCCGACAAGGTTTCGGAGAGGGCCTTCGAACGGGGAGCTCCCCAGATCGGCACCCTGGGAAGTGGGAACCATTTCCTCGAGGTCCAGTACGTGGACCAGATCTACGACGAGGAAGCCGCCGAAGCCTTCGGCCTCTTTCCCAACCAGATCACCGTCCTCATCCACACGGGAAGCCGGGGCCTCGGCCACCAGGTCTGCCAGGACTATGTGGAAAGATTCCTCAAGGTGGCCCCCCGCTACGGCATAGAGCTGGTGGACAAGCAGCTGGCGGCAGCCCCCATCCAGAGCCCGGAGGGCCAGGACTACCTTCAGGCCATGGCCGCCGCCGCCAACTTCGCCTTCGCCAACCGGCAGCTGATCGCCCACTTCGTGCGGGAGGCCTTCGAGGCGGTGGGCTTCCCACCCAGGGAGCATGGTCTAAGGGTCCTCTACGACCTGGCCCACAACAACGCCAAGTTTGAGGAGCACGGGGGAAAGAGGGTCCTGGTACACCGCAAAGGGGCCACCCGGGCCTTCGGCCCCGGAAACCCCGAGATCCCCCTGGAGTACCGGCATGTGGGCCAGCCCGTGCTGGTGCCCGGGGACATGGGCCGCTACTCTTATGTGCTTTCGGGAACGGAAAAGGCCATGGCGGTATCCTTCGGCTCCAGCTGCCATGGAGCCGGACGCAAGATGAGCCGCCACCAGGCCAAGCGGGTGGCCCGGGAGCGGAACCTGATCAAGGAGCTGGCGGAAAGGGGCATCCTGGTGCGGGCGGCCACCAAGGCCACCGTGGACGAGGAGATGCCCGAGGCCTACAAGGATGTTTCCGTGGTGGTGGAGGCGGTCCAGGGAGCTGGAATCGGAAAGAAGGTGGCCCGCCTAAGGCCCCTCATCGTGGTCAAGGGATAAACTCTAAGCGCTTTCTCACCGCCATCTGCTCCCATGGAGGGATGAGGCTCCTAGCCCTCCTCCTTTTCCTCTCCTGCTCCCTGGCCCAGACCCTGCTTCCCGCCAGCACCTTTGGCCTTTCCTTTCGGGAGGAGGCTTCGGCCTGGATTTACGAGGGGGAGGGGGTGCGCTTCGTCTACGTGCCGGGGGTGGGCTGGGCGGAGCCCTTGGACCCCGCTCTTCCCCCACCCGATGGCGAAAGAATTCCCCTCGAGGCCCTGAAAGCCCTGGGCTACTTCCGCACCCCAGAGGCCGGGGTACGCCACGGCACCCAGGGACGGGCTCTCCGCTTGGTGCTGGACCTCCCCGGGCCCGAACCTGCAGCCAAGCCTTCCTCGGAGGGCCAGGCTCCAGGAAGCCTTTCCCTCCTTCTCCCCTACCTGGCCCCGGGGATGACCCAGGTTCCCTGGCCCAAGGGCATGGGGGCCAGGGTGCGCCTTTTGCCAGGGGGCACAGAGCTCACCCTGAGCTTTCCGGGAAAGCTCGTTCGCTACCGCCTCTTTTCCCTGAAGGACCCCGCGCGCCTGGTCCTGGATCTCTATGCCCTCGAGGCCGAGGTGGAGGAACCCGTGGCGGCGGGAGTCCGCTACCGGGAGATCTGGGCCTTTACCCCAGAGCCCCTAAGGCTTTACCTGGTGGAGGCGGAGAAAGGCAGGCTGGTTCCTGTGGGCAAGCCCGGGGTCCGGGCCCTACCCAAGGACCTTGCCCCAAACGCCCTGGCGGTGCTGAACGGGGGGTACTTTGACCCCAAAACCGCCACCCCCATCGGCCTCTGGGTCCAGGACGGGGTTACGGTTTCCTACCCCAGCGGCCGCATGGCTCTCTTATGGGATGGTTTCAGCTTCTTCCTGGGGGTTCCCCGGTTTGAGGCAACGATCCAGGGTCCTTCCGGAGAGCGGGTGCGGGTGGGCATCAACACCTCCCGGGCCCGCTACACCGCCCACACGGTCCCGGGACCCGTGGGCAAGGAGGGGGAGGAGGTGGCCTTGGTGATGGGAAACCGGGTACAGGCCATCCTCCCCGCTCCCCAGGAACTTCCTCCTGGAGCCTGGGCCCTGACCTTTCCCAAAGGAGCCCCTCCCTTTCCCCTAAAGCCCGGGGACACCCTAAGCCTCTACGGGCGCCTGGACCCCCCTTTCCGCTACGCCCTGGAAGCAGGCCCCCTTTTGGTCCAGGAAGGCCAGTACGCCTTTGACCCCAGCCGGGAGAACTTCCGCGACCCAAGGCCCCTCCAGGCCATAGCCCCCCAGGCGGCCGTGGCCTGGACCCGGGAGGGGAAGCTTTGGCTTTTGGTTTCCGAACCCACTACCCCGGGGGTCCTGGCCCGGGCCCTCCTCTCCCTGGGGGCCTGGAACGCCCTAAGGATGGACGGGGGTGGGTCCGCCCAGCTCTGGGTCAAGGGGAGGCTACGGAACCCTTACCAGGGCTCTCCCAGACCTGTGGTTAGCGCCTTGGCCCTCTACGCTCCTTGAAGGTGCCTCTTCCCACGGGAAGCGGGAAGTTAACCCCAGATCCTGACTTCTTTGGGGAGAGTACGCCTGCAAAAAGGCTCTTCCTGGATTCCCACCCTGGCGAGGCCAGGGTGGGATGATGCTAGCTCACCCGCTCCACCCGGATGAGGTTGGTGGTCCCTCGCACCCCAAAGGGCACTCCGGCGGCGATCACCACCCTCTCCCCCACCTGGGCCAGCCCGCAGGCCTTGGCCTTCTCCAGGGCGATGCGCACCATGTCATCGGTGTCCTGGGGGTCGGGAGCCAGATGGGGCAGGACTCCCCAGACCAAGGCCAGCTGCCGCTCCACCTCAGGGTTCGGGGTGAGGGCCAGGATGGGCACCTTGGGCCGCGTGCGGGCGATGCGCCTAGCCGAGCTTCCCGTGGCGGTAAAGACCACGATGGCCTTGGCCTCCACCGCCTCCACGATGTCGTCCGCCGCCTGGGCGATGGCATCCTGGGTGGTAGGGGTAGGGGCCGGGCGGAGGACGTTGAGCTTTTGCAAGAACTCGGGGGAGGACTCCACCACCCGGGCGATCCTGGCCATGGTAGCCACCGCCTCCACCGGGTAGGCCCCGGCGGCGGTTTCCGCGGAGAGCATCACCGCATCCGTGCCGTCGAAGATGGCGTTGGCCACATCCGAGGCCTCCGCCCGGGTGGGGCTTGGGTTCTGCACCATGGACTCCAGCATCTGGGTGGCGGTGATCACCGGCTTGCCGGCGGCGATGGCCCTGAGGATAAGGCGCTTTTGCATGATGGGCACCTCCTCTAGAGGCATCTCCACCCCCAGGTCCCCCCGGGCCACCATGATGCCGTCGGCTTCTTCCAGGATCTCCTCAAAGCGGTAGACGGCGGAAGGCTTCTCTATCTTGGCCATGAGCCGGGCCCGGGAACCATGCCGGGCCAGGTAGTGCCGGGCCAGGAGCAAGTCATCCCGGGTGCGCACGAAGGAAACCGCCACCCAGTCCACCCCGAGCTCCGCCCCCAGGGCCAGGTCCTGGATGTCCTTTTCCGAAAGAGCGGGGATGGAAAGATCCGAGCCGGGGACGTTGATCCCCTTACTGTCGGAAAGAATCCCACCCAGCTCCACCACGGTGTGGATCTCGTCCCCCTGGATCCCCTCCACCCGAAGGCGCAGGCGGCCGTCGTCCAAGAGGAGCACCTGCCCGGGAGCCACGTCCTCGGGAAGCCCCTTGTAGGTGATGGAAACCCGGGTCTCGTCCCCCTCCACGGGAGCCCGGGTGAGGATGAAGGGCTGGCCCACCTTAAGCTCCACCCGGCCCTCCTTGAACCGGCCGATGCGGATCTTGGGGCCCTGGAGGTCCTGGAGGATGGCCAGGGTTTTGCCCAGTTCCTTCTCCACCTCCCGCACCCAGGCCACCCGTTTCCGGTGCTCCTCGTGGGTGCCGTGGCTAAAGTTCAGGCGAAAGACATCCGCCCCTGCCTCTGCCAGGGCCTGGATGGCTTCCTTGGAGTCCGAAGCGGGCCCCAGGGTGGCCACGATCTTGGTGCGCTTAAAAGGCCTCATACCCTAAAAAGCGCGCCGCACGCCCCAGCTCTTCCTCAATGCGCAGGAGCTGGTTGTACTTGGAAAGGCGATCCGAACGGGAGAGGGAACCGGTCTTGATCTGCCCGGCATTCACCGCCACCGCAAGGTCGGCGATGAAGCTGTCCTCGGTTTCCCCGGAGCGGTGGCTGATCACCGCCCGGTAACCGGAGCGCTGGGCCAGGCGGATGGCCTCGAGGGTCTCGGAAAGGGTGCCGATCTGGTTCACCTTCACCAGGATGGCGTTGGCCACACCTTGCTGGATCCCTTGGCGAAGCCTGTCCGGGTTGGTTACGAAAAGGTCATCCCCCACCAGCTGGACCCTGCCACCCAGGCGCTCGGTGAGAAGCCGCCAGCCTTCCCAGTCGTCCTCCGCCAGGCCGTCCTCAATGGAGCGGATGGGGTACTTCTCCACCCATCTGGCCCAGAACTCCACCATCTCCTCCGAGGAAAGCACCCGCCCTTCCCCTTCCAGGTGGTACTTCCCCTCCCGGTAAAGCTCGCTGGCCGCGGGATCCAGGGCCAGGGAAACCTCCTGCCCCGGGGTGTATCCCGCCCGCTCGATGGCCAAAAGAAGAAGCTCTATGGCCTCCTCGTTGCTCCTTAGGTCCGGAGCGAAGCCTCCCTCGTCCCCCACGTTGGTGCTGTATCCCTTTTCCTTCAGCACCCCCTTCAGGGTGTGGAAGACCTCAGCCCCCACCCGCAAGGCCTCGGAAAAGCTTTCCACCCCCGCGGGCACCAGCATGAACTCCTGGAAATCCACCCGGTTGTCCGCATGCTTTCCCCCGTTGATCACGTTCATAAGGGGAACCGGCAAAGTAACCGCCTGAACTCCCCCCAAATAACGGTATAAAGGCAGACCCAAAGCCTCCGCCGCCGCCCGGGCCGTGGCCAGGGAAACCGCCAGGATGGCGTTGGCCCCCAGGTTGGACTTGTTAGGAGTGCCGTCCAGCTCCAGCATGGCCCGGTCCACCCCCTCCTGGTCCAGGGCATCCCGGCCGATGAGCTCGGGGGCGATGCGTTCCAGGATGTGGGCCACCGCCCGGCGCACCCCCTTCCCCAGGTAACGCCTGCCCCCATCCCGTAGCTCCAAGGCCTCATGGGTGCCGGTGGAGGCTCCGGAGGGCACCATGGCCCTGCCCCTGGCACCTCCTTCCAGCTCCACCTCGGCCTCCACCGTGGGAAAGCCCCTAGAGTCTAAAACCTCCCTGGCTTTCACGTTCACGATCGTGGTCATGGACTCCTCCCCTAAGCGTTTCTGGAAGCGCTTCCCGCCCCCGGGTCAAAGTTTACACCCGCAGGGGCACCACCACCGCCTGGTACCCCTCCGCCGCCTCCCCGGAGGAAGCCTCCCCTGGGCGCACCAGGCTAGGGCTGGTGGGCCCGGAAAGCAACAACACCGCCTGGCCGGAGAGAGGGGAAAGGGCCTCCAAGAGATAGCGGGCGTTGTAGGCCACCGCCAGGGGCAGGCCCTCGAGGTGCACGGGAACCTCCTCCTGCCCCTTGCCGTAGTCTCCCTCAGCGGAGAGCAATACCCGCCCCTCCTCAAAAAGAAGGTCCACCCTATGGTTTTGCCGGTCAGAAAGGACGCTCACCCGGCGCAGGGCCTCCCGGAAGACCTCCACCTCGAAGGCCGCCTTCAGGGGAAACTCCTTGGGGATCACCCGCTCATAGTCCGGGAACTCCCCTTCCATAAGCCGGACAGCCATGCGCAGCTGTCCCTTGCCGGTGGCGGCAGCGCCTTGCGAACCGCTGGTGGCGAGGCCCAGAACCCCCGGGCCCAGGGCCAGGGCCACCTCCCCCTCGCCCATACCCTTCAGAACCCTCACCATCTCGTCCACGCTTCGGGCAGGCACCACCACCTTCTTGGCAAAAGGTTGGGGCTTGGCAAGCCTGTAAAGGGCCAGGCGGTACCCGTCGGAGGCCACGGAGCGAAGCCCGCCTTCGGAAAACTCCAGCTGGACGCCCCGGAAGATCGCCCGGTACTCCTCGTTGCTGGCCGCATAGCGCACGTGGGATAGCGCCTTAAGAAGCTCCTCCACCGGCAAAAGGGTCTGGAGGGGATAGGGCTCTGCGGGGCCTTCCAGGCTGGGGAAGAAAAGCTCCGGGTAGCCTTCGTCGGGGGCAAGGCTCAGCCGGGTGCTGAAGGAACCCGAGGAGAGGGAAAGCTCCGCACCGAAGTCCAGCTCCACCTGATCCCCGGGAAGGCTGCGCACCAGCTGGAAGAAAGGCTGGGCGGGAACCAGAAAACGCCCCTCTCCCTCCGTGGGAAGCTCCAGGCGCACTTCCAGGTCCACCTCGCCGTTGGTTCCGAACAACACCAGGGCATCTGGCGTAAGGGCTAGGCCCAAGTAGGTAAAAAGGGGGTTGGAGCTTCGCGTGGGAATGACCCGTTCCAGCAAGGCCACGTGTTCGGTCAGCAGGGTTTTTGGAACTTTCACCTTCACGGGGTTTGCCTCCTCTCTACTGTTCTTACTATGGGTTTCTTAAAGATCTTAAAGGGATAGTAGTCGTAGTAATAGGGGCTGTGGATATGTGGATAAGGGGGAGAAAATGCCGTGTGGGAGCGAAAAGGGCTTGTGGAAAACCCTTGTGGATAACTGGCCTTGAGTTGTGGATAAGCTGTGGATAACTGGCCAGTTATCCACAGACTCCGAAGGGGGGTCGGTTTTCCACAGTTTGTCCACAAGGTTATCCACAGGAAAGCCGGGGTTATCCACAAGGTTATCCACAGGTTATCCACAGGGATCATGTCAGGGCCTCTTTCAGGCTGCGGAGCAGCTTCTGCACCTCGCGATCGCTTTCCGAAAGCTCCTGAACCTTTTGGATGGCATAGAGGACGGTGGTATGGTCCCGCCCTCCGAAGAGCTGGCCGATTTCCGGGAGGGAGGAGCGGGTGAGTTCCCGCACCAGGAACATGGCGATCTGGCGGGGTAAAACCACCTCCTTGCGCCGGCCACCCCCCACCAGGTCCTCCGGGCGCAGGGCGAAGTACTCCGCCACCTTGCGCACGATCTCGTGGGGATCCACCTCCACCTCCTTGGAGGCGAAGATGTCGGAAAGCGCCTTGGCGGCCACGGCGCGGGTGAGTTCCACCCCGTTTAGGGAAGCGTAGGCGATGGTGCGCATCAGAGCACCCTCCAGCTCGCGGATGTTAGAGGTCACCTGCCGGGCTATGTACTCCAGCACCTCCTCGCTGATCCTGAGACCCCGTTGCTCGGCGTTCATCTTGAGGATGGCGATGCGGGTTTCCAGGTCAGGGGGCTGGATGTCGGTGATGAGGCCCCATTCGAACCGGCTTCGTAAGCGGGCCTCGAGGGTCAGGATATCCTTGGGGGGCCGGTCGGAGGAGAGGATGATCTGCTTGTGGGCCTCGTAGAGGGCGTTGAAGGTGTGGAAAAACTCCTCCTGGGTGCGCTCCTTGCCGGCGATGAACTGGATGTCGTCCACCAAGAGAAGGTCCACGGAGCGGTACCGTTCGCGGAACTCCGTCATGCGGTCCTCGCGGATAGCGTTGATGAGCTCGTTGGTGAAGGTTTCCGTGGACACGTACTCGATCTTAAGGTGGGGAAAACGCTTGGCCACGGAGTGTCCCACGGCGTGCATGAGGTGGGTCTTGCCCAGGCCCACGCCCCCATAGATGAAAAGGGGATTGTAGGCCCGCCCCGGGGACTCGGCCACCGCCACCGCCGCCGCATGGGCCATAGAGTTGTTGGGCCCCACCACGAAGTTTTCAAAGGTGTACTTGGGGTTGAGGTTGGGCTTGGCAGCTTCGGAAGGGGTAGGGGTGTGGAAGATATCCTCCTGGACGGCCACGCTGGGGACCACCTTGAGCTCAAACCGGGGAGGCTGGGCCCCCAGGAGGCCCAGGGCTTCCTGGATCAGCTCGGCGTAGTGGCGCTTGATCCAGTCCAGGGCGAAGGAGGTGGGCACCGCCAGCTGGAGTACCCCATCCTGGATGCCCAAGGGGCGGATGCGCTCGAACCAGGTGTGGAACTCCACCTCGGTGATGTTGCGGCGGATGTGTTCCAGGATGTGTTGCCAGACGGCCTCGTGGGTCAAGGCTACCCCCCGCGTTTCCGGAGGAACATTCTACGCCAAGGCCTTGGGTAAAGTGGAGGGTGGGATGCGTTACGACGTGGTGGTGGTGGGAGGTGGGCATGCAGGGCTGGAGGCGGCCTGGGCGGCCGCGGCCCTCGGGGTCCGGGTGGCCTTGGTCACCATAAACCCCGAGCGCATAGGCATGATGCCCTGCAACCCGGCGGTGGGCGGACCCGGCAAAAGCCAGCTCGTGGCGGAGCTCACCGCCCTGGGGGGGCTTATGGGCCGGGCGGCGGACGCCACCGCCATCCACACCCGGGTGCTGAACCGCTCCAAGGGACCGGCGGTGCAAAGCCTGAGGGTCCAGGTGGACCGGGATCTTTACGCCCTTAAGGCCCAGGAAATCCTGGCGGAAAGGCCCGTCGAGGTTCTCCGGGGGGAGGTGGCGAGCCTCTTTGTGGAGGGGGGAAGGCTTCTTGGAGTGCGCACCGCGGATGGCCGGGAGATTCCCGCCAAGGCGGTGGTGGTGGCGGGGGGAACCTTCCTGGGCGGGGTGGTCTGGTACGGAAGGCGTTCTCGGCCAGCGGGACGGCAGGGGGAGCCGCCGGCCCGGTTCCTTTCCCGTAGCCTCGAGGCCGTCGGCCACACCCTGCGCCGGTTCAAGACGGGGACCCCACCCCGGATCCGGGCGGATTCCGTGGACTTTTCGGAGCTGGAGGTGGTGCCCCCGGAGGTACCCCCGGGAAGCTTCACGGGAAGCCCGGGACCCCATGCGGCCAAGCTTCCCACCTGGCAGACCCGGACCACATCCCGCACCCACCGCCTGATCCTGGAGAACCTGCACCTGTCTCCCCTTTATGCGGGGGATATCGTGGGCATCGGTCCCCGCTACTGCCCCTCCATCGAGGACAAGGTGGTGCGCTTTTCCGACAAGGATAGCCACCTCCTCTTCGTGGAGCCCGACGGGCTCGCCACCAGCGAGGTGTACCTGCAGGGGTTCTCCTCCAGCCTGCCGCCGGAGCTCCAGGAGGAGATGGTGAAAAGCCTGCCGGGGTTTGGACGGGCGGTGATCCAACGCTACGCTTACGCGGTGGAGTACGACAGTCTGGACCCCACGGAGCTCACCCGGGGGCTCCAGTCCCGCTTCCTCCCTGGATTGTTCGCTGCCGGGCAGGTGAACGGCACCTCGGGGTACGAGGAGGCCGCGGCCCAGGGCCTGCTGGCGGGGCTGAACGCTGCCCGGTATGCCCTGGGCCTCTCAGAGGTGCATCTCCCCCGGGAAAGCGGCTACATGGGGGTGATGGTGGACGACCTGGTGGGCCGGGGCACGGACGAGCCCTACCGGATGATGACCTCGAGGGTGGAGCTCCGCCTCCTCTGCCGGGCGGACAATGCGGACGAGCGCCTGGTGCCCTTGGCGGTGGAGTGGGGCCTTAGGCCCAGGGAGGATCTGGAAGCGATGAGGGAAAAGTACCGCCGGGTGGAGGCGGAGCTAAGGCGCCTCGAGGCCTTGCGGGTGGATGGGGTGAGCGGCCTGGTGTGGCTGAGGCGTCCGGAAAACACCTACGGGGCCTTGGCGGAACGCTTTCCCCCACCTGTTCCTTTGAGCCCCGAAGAAGCCTACCAGGTGGAGGTGCGGGCCAAGTACGCGGGGTACATCGAGCGGCAGGAGCAGCTGCGGAAAAAGCTGAGGGACCTGGAGGGCTTTCGCATACCCGAGGGTTTGGAGTTCCCCCGGATCCCGGGCCTTTCCCGGGAGGCCGTGGAAAAGCTTTCCCGGGTGAGGCCCCGGACCGTGGCGGAGGCTGCCCGGGTCCCTGGGATACGGGACTCGGACCTCACGGCCCTGTTGGTGCACCTCAGGGTGCTTTCCCGGTGAGAGGGGGATGTTTCCCGTGAAACATTGGGGGTGGGGGTGGGTCTAAGCCCAAAGGGCGTTCAGCTTCTTCTGGAGGGTGGTAAGGCCTTGGGGCTGGACCTCGAGGCCCACCTTTCCACCTTCTCCCGCCTTTACGACCTCCTCATGGAGGCCAACCGGCGCACCAACCTCACGGCCTTGCGCACGGAGGAGGAGGTGGTGGTCAAACATTTCCTGGACTCCCTCACCCTCCTTACCTTGCCCCTCTTCCAGGGGCCATGGCGGGTGCTGGACCTGGGCACGGGGGCGGGGTTTCCCGGGCTTCCCCTGAAGATCGTGCGCCCGGAGCTGGAGGTCACCCTCCTGGACGCCACCAAGAAGAAGGTGGCCTTCGTGGCCCAGGCGGTGGAGGCCCTTGGGCTGAAGGGGGCCTACCCCCTCTGGAGCCGGGCGGAGGAGCTGGCCCATATGCCCGAGCACCGGGAGGCCTACCACCGGGTGGTGGCCCGGGCGGTGGCTTCTCTTTGCGTCTTGGTGGAGCTGGGCCTGCCCTTCGTGGCCCTGGGAGGGTATATGGTGGCCCAGAAGGGTCCGAGGGTGGTGGAGGAGGTGGCCCCCTTGCCCAGGGCCCTAGCCCTCCTGGGAGGCGGCTTGGTTACCGTCCACTCCTTGGTTCTTCCCGTGGCCC
>Ga0101941_1001765_pt1 | contig 12994 bp, 11 predicted proteins | sample DewCreD2012metaG_3_FD_75242 | JGI IMG/M metagenome (GOLD analysis project Ga0101941, IMG submission 75242) | Hot spring sediment bacterial and archeal communities from British Columbia, Canada, to study Microbial Dark Matter (Phase II) - Dewar... ...
AACCCACCGTTCCGACGTTTCGGCAGTACCTATGAGGGCTTGAAACCCGAACCACGCGCCTGGACCCGTGCCCGCCGCCGGTGTTTCGGCAGTACCTATGAGGGCTTGAAACTTCTCTACTCCGAGACAGTATCCTCGACCTGCCAGGCGGTTTCGGCAGTACCTATGAGGGCTTGAAACCACCTCCTGCCCGCCCAGCCCCTTGTCCACATCGATGTTTCGGCAGTACCTATGAGGGCTTGAAACACTATGAGCAAGGCGATATCGCCTCGCTCATAGGAGAGGTTTCGGCAGTACCTATGAGGGCTTGAAACGAGTTCTGGAACGCCCAGGGCGCAGTCCAGATCGGGTTTCGGCAGTACCTATGAGGGCTTGAAACCTCCTTCTGCTGCAACCAGTCCGTTGCTGGTGTACGGTTTCGGCAGTACCTATGAGGGCTTGAAACGTCGGATCCGGCCCGAGCCAGGGGAGGGCGAGCGACCGTTTCGGCAGTACCTATGAGGGCTTGAAACGGCCGTGGCTGGCCGACCTCGCGGGGATGACGGCCGGTTTCGGCAGTACCTATGAGGGCTTGAAACCTCGAATTGTCCGATGAGCGCTGCGCCGGTCTCGAAAGTTTCGGCAGTACCTATGAGGGCTTGAAACTTCCATCTCGGGCTGGAGCTCCCCGGACACCTCGCGTTTCGGCAGTACCTATGAGGGCTTGAAACTCCAGTGGCCGTGACCTCGTTCGCTCCCGTGTCGCCGTTTCGGCAGTACCTATGAGGGCTTGAAACCAACGAGCAGGTGGCTGCGCTCAACCAGGAGTTCTCCGTTTCGGCAGTACCTATGAGGGCTTGAAACTAACCATGCCCAGCAGCGCGACTACACGTTCGGCGTGCGTTTCGGCAGTACCTATGAGGGCTTGAAACTTCGACTTGCTCGGGCAGCGGATCGGTAGGGTGATCGAGTTTCGGCAGTACCTATGAGGGCTTGAAACCCGGTCTCTTCCAGCTGATAGCCATAGTCGACACACTCCGTTTCGGCAGTACCTATGAGGGCTTGAAACCTCCACGATACGACGGTGAGGGCGATCCGGAAGCTCAAGTTTCGGCAGTACCTATGAGGGCTTGAAACTTCGCAGGCGGGAACTGGCGGTAGCGGCGGGCACCCCAGTTTCGGCAGTACCTATGAGGGCTTGAAACACGAATTTATACAGCGACACGATTTGCACGCGACAGTGTTTCGGCAGTACCTATGAGGGCTTGAAACCGGCCTCGTACGCGAGGCGCATCCGCCGGTTCAGCGTTTCGGCAGTACCTATGAGGGCTTGAAACTCGATGAACTGCACCTCGTGGCCCCGCTTGGTACCGGCGTACAGTTTCGGCAGTACCTATGAGGGCTTGAAACTACTATACGAAGTTCGGAACGTTCCCGAGCAACTTCGGTTTCGGCAGTACCTATGAGGGCTTGAAACGGCCGTGGAAGCGCACGCGGAACTCGACCGCGTGCGCGTTTCGGCAGTACCTATGAGGGCTTGAAACGCTATCGAGCGGAGGGTCGTGCTCGCTGGGGAGTCCCGTTTCGGCAGTACCTATGAGGGCTTGAAACTATTGCCGATTTGCAGCCCAGGTCGACCAGTTCGCGTTTCGGCAGTACCTATGAGGGCTTGAAACACGGGCGAAGGCCGGATCGCCGTCGTGCGCCAGTGTTTCGGCAGTACCTATGAGGGCTTGAAACATCTTCTGGGCGCTGGAGAGCGGCCTGTTCAAGAACAAGCGTTTCGGCAGTACCTATGAGGGCTTGAAACGAAATCGATTCGAGTGAGGAGGACAACGATGCCGACGTTTCGGCAGTACCTATGAGGGCTTGAAACAGTGTGTGTGCGGAGATAGAACGGGTGTGCGAGTGGGGGTGTTTCGGCAGTACCTATGAGGGCTTGAAACCTTGATCGAGCGGGAGGATTCAATCTATCCCCTCCCGCTCGTTTCGGCAGTACCTATGAGGGCTTGAAACCCTAGGAACCTTTCCCCCTACCTTCCCTTCGCCACCCGTTTCGGCAGTACCTATGAGGGCTTGAAACGCGAGTGCACCTGCCCGGACAGCCAGTACCGCTGCTCGTTTCGGCAGTACCTATGAGGGCTTGAAACAACAAGGTGTTGAACGCGAGCGCGTTCGATTACGCGGGTTTCGGCAGTACCTATGAGGGCTTGAAACGTAGTGACGGCGTGCCATTGAGCACCTCCCTTGAGAGTTTCGGCAGTACCTATGAGGGCTTGAAACTAGGATCCGGATACTCGATATTCCGGATCCTCCCGAGGTTTCGGCAGTACCTATGAGGGCTTGAAACCACAGATATGCATGGTCGCTCACCCCAACAGGCGTCGGTTTCGGCAGTACCTATGAGGGCTTGAAACGTGCACCTCCCTTGGGTAGAACCCACCGTTCCGACGTTTCGGCAGTACCTATGAGGGCTTGAAACTTCGCAGGCGGGAACTGGCGGTAGCGGCGGGCACCCCAGTTTCGGCAGTACCTATGAGGGCTTGAAACTCGGGCTCGTACTCGAGTAGTCTCTCCTCGTCCTCGGGTCGGCAGTACCTATGAGGGCTTGAAACCTGGTGGTCCTCCCGGCCGGGGCCGAGGTCATCCCAGGTTTCGGCAGTACCTATGAGGGCTTGAAACTCGGCCGCGAACACCGAGCCGACGTTCGCGATGTCCTGGTTTCGGCAGTACCTATGAGGGCTTGAAACCCGGCTTTGGTCGAGGCCTCGATCACGACGATACGGGCGTTTCGGCAGTACCTATGAGGGCTTGAAACGTTCGATCCAGCGGCGGGCGAGCGGCTGCTGGTCGCCGAGTTTCGGCAGTACCTATGAGGGCTTGAAACCTGGAACGCGCTGGTGGAGATCGAGCGCGAGCGACGGTTTCGGCAGTACCTATGAGGGCTTGAAACTCGATACGCAGCCATGCCATGCGCGCGGGAGATTCCGTTTCGGCAGTACCTATGAGGGCTTGAAACTTGTGCCTCTCAGTGCCTCTCAGCCTCTCGTATCGAGTTTCGGCAGTACCTATGAGGGCTTGCAACGTCATAGAGGGACCGAGCTCGTTGGAGTAGACCGCGGCGTGGTGCGTTTGCGACCGTGCGCTTGATGGCGCGCAGTGCCCTCTCGCCGCCGGTCTGCCAGCTGCCCGATCGCTCCGGCCAGCGGCTGTGCCTCTCCGGCCGTGCGCGGGCGCGCTTCGGGTTTGGAGTCCTTCTCTCACTCTCCTCATGTCCACGCGGTTCCAGCGAACGGCGCAAAAGGCGGGAACCACAGGCTTCTCGTCAGGCCAGTAGCATGGATGCTAGCGACCCCTGCCGGAGTCCGGCCCCTGACCGTACCCGCGCCGTGGGGCGCGACTCCCGGAGTCTCGATCCTCCCCAGGAAGAATGAATGCCAGAAAGGAGCCCTCATGCAGCTCGTCAACCTCACCCCGTATCGCGTCGTCCTGGCAGCCGAGGGCGGCGAGGTCACGCTCGAGGCGGCGGCAGTCCCGGCCCGCTCACGATTGGTCGTCGAAGCAGGCGGGGACGTCACGCTCGACGGCGTCACGCTCAGGACGATCACGTTCCGCCAGCGGGTCGACGGCCTGCCCGACCCCCATCCGGGCCTCGCCTACCTCGTGCTCTCCGGCGTGGCCTTCGCCGCCCAGGCAGCGGGCCGCGCCGTCGATGATCGGTTCCTCTTGGGCCCCGGCCCCCAGCGGCAGGCGACCGGCGGCACCGTCACGCTCACGACGCTGGTGCGGCTCGGCGCGCCGGAGTACCGCCGGTGAGCGTGGCGGTCGACCCCGCGCCGGGGTTCACGCCCAGCGCCTGGTCGCGCCGGCACCGGCGAGCGGCTGAACCGTGCCAGCGGACTTTTAATCCGCGGGCTGTGAGCGCCTCGACGACGGCGGTGGCGGCTCGAGGCGAGGGCACGCTCCGCTGGTCAACGTTGCCGGCGGTTCCTCCCCGCCCCGCGACCATACCCTCCCCACCGGGCGCGTTGGCGCCTGTCGTGTCCAGCCATACACTTATCGCTATGGCTTCGGCCGCGGGGGCGCGGAAGCCTGGCACGATAGGATGGTCTGCGAATGGGGCTCGTCCGCGAAGCCCGGATCCTCAAGCACGGCGAACTGTTCGTCGTCAGCGACGAGCGCGGCGACCTGCGCCGGCAACTGCCCGGCGCAGGCGTCTACTACCGCGATACCCGCTACCTCAGCGAGTACTGGCTCCTCTTGAACGGCGAGGAGCCGGAGCTCTTCGACTCCTCGGCCGAGCGCATCGCGAGCGGTATCTTCGAGTTCGGCAACGCCCTCTTCCGCTCCGAGGACGGCCACCACGTGCTGGCGCACACGATCAGCCTCCGGCGCTGCCGCTCCATCGACCAGTGGCTGGAAGAGGAGCTGCAACTCCACAACTACAATCCCTTCCCGGTCACCGTCGAGCTGGCGCTGGTGCTGGCGGCCGACTTCCTCGATGTCTTCGAAGTCCGCGGGTTCCCGCGCGAGCGCCCGCGCGGGCGCATGCTGCTCCCCCGCCACCGCGGCCGCGAGCTGACGCTGGCCTACCGCGCGCCCGACGACCTGCTGCTCGAGACCGAGATCCGCTTCAGTCGCCCTCCGGACGAGCTGACGATCGAGCCGGGTACCGGCGACCTGGCCGAGCTGGTCATCCCGCGCATGCTTCTCCCCGGGCAGGATCAGCTCGTGCGCGCGCGCGGCGCGGCCAGGCCACCCCGCGTGTTCGCGGTGTTCCGGCTCCGCTTGCTGGCCCAGTCGAGCGAGCGCATCACCATGCGCCTCGCCCCGCGACAACTGTTCCAGCGCCGCGAGGCGGCGCGCATCCCCGATGTCTCCATCATCGGCGAGGCCCCACAGGTCGAGGAGATCCAGTTCGCTCGCGTCCGCACCGACCATGAGGTGCTGAACCTCGTCCTCGATCGCAGCCTGCGCGACCTGCAGGCGCTGCTGACGCCGTTCCCCGGCGGGCGGCTGATCGCCGCCGGGATCCCCTGGTTCGTGGCCCCCTTCGGTCGCGACAGCCTCATTACCGCGCTGCAGATGATGATGTTCTCGCCTGAGCTGGCCCGCGATACGCTGCGCTTCCTGGCACAGTACCAGGGCAAGAAGGACGACGATTGGACGGAGGAGGAGCCCGGGAAGATCCTCCACGAGCTGCGCTTCGGCGAGATGGCCCGGCTGGGCGAGTCGCCCCACACACCCTACTACGGCACCGTCGACGCCACCCCGCTCTTCGTCGTCACCTTCAGCGAGCTGATGGCCTGGTTCGGCAGCCCTCACCTGTTCGAGGAGTTCCTGCCAGCGGTCGAAGCCGCCGTCGGCTGGATCGAGCGGTACGGCGACCGGGATCGCGACGGCTTCGTCGACTACGGCCAGCGCTCGCGCCGTGGTCTGGTGCACCAGAACTGGAAGGACAGCCACAACTCGCTCCAGTTCCCCGACCAGAGCCCCATCACGGCGCCGATCGCGCCGGTGGAGGTGCAGGGCTACGTCTACCAGGCCAAGCTGGCCCTGGCCGACCTGCTGCAGCGCTACGGCGACGAGGCGCAGCGGATGCAGGCCGTGCGGCTCCGCAACGAGGCGAGGCAGCTTCAGGAGCGGTTCGAGCGCCGTTTCTGGATCGAGTCGGAAGGGTTCTACGGGCAGGCGATCGACGGCTCCGGCCGCCTGGTGCCGGCGATCAGCTCCAACCCGGGCCACTGCCTCTTCAGCGGCATCGTGCGCCCCGAGCGCGCTCCGCTGGTCGTCCGCCGGCTGCTGGCGCCCGATCTCTACTCGGGCTGGGGGATCCGGACGCTGAGCAGCGCGATGCCGCACTACAACCCGATGAGCTATCACAACGGGAGCGTCTGGCCGCACGACAACTCGCTGATCATCGCCGGGATGCGCCGCTATGGCTTCGATCGGGAGGTCTGTCAGCTCGTCACTGACCTGCTCGGGGTGGCCGCCGCCTTCCCGTACTATCGCCTCCCGGAGCTGTTCTGTGGCTTCGGCCGGGACGAGTCGGCCTGCATGATCCCGATCTCGTACCCGGTGAGCTGCAGCCCGCAGGCCTGGGCGGCAGGGACGATGCCGTTCCTCCTCCAGGTGCTGCTCGGGCCGGAGCCACGGGCGGCCGACCGGCGCCTGATCCTGCGGCCAGTCTTCCCGGAGTGGTTGAACGAGGTCACGATCGAGGGGCTCTCCTTCGCCGGGCGCACGCTCAGCTTGCGTGTCCGTCGGCATCAGGAACGCTACGTCCTCGACTACCAGGCTGACCCGGATATCACGGTCGCGCTGGGAAGCGCGGTGCCGGTTGGGCGCGCCTAAGCTCCGGGCCGGCTCGCGTGTCGCCTTGGGCAGTGCAGCTACCCGCCTCGCGACGTCTCCAGCGGTGCACGGAGGGAGCAGATGGGATCGGTCGACACGCGGTGGCGGTGGATCGTCTTCGTTCGCTCGGTGCTCTCGACGGTCGACAACCCCGGTGGGCCGCTCTTCCGCGCGCTCGGCAGAGAGCTGGTGCGTCGCGGGCAAGAGGCGCTGTTCCTCGAGGAGCGCGCCAACTCGTCGGTACAGGCGCTCCTCCGGCAGCGGGGAGCGGCCGGCATGGCGGAACTGCGCGAGGGCTGGCCCGAGCTGGTCTACCAGACCTACGAGCGACGCTTCGGCGCCGACCTGGTCGAGTGGCTCGGCCGCACGCTCGCGACCGCTGACGTGGCGCTGGTCGAATTCGGCGTCGACCCGGCGCTCGCCCACTGGGTCGGCGAGCTGACGCGGCCCTACCTCCGCACCTACCTCCTCGACCTCATGCCCGACACGCCGTCGCTCGCGGGTCTGCGCGGGCAGATCGATGCCTCGCGCTACTCGGGCGTCATCTGCTCGGCTGCCGTCGCGGCAGGCTACGAGGAGCGCCTGCCTGCCTCGCAGCTCATCGTGGCCCCGATCGACCTGGCCGCGGAACCTCCGGAGCATGGGGCAGCCAGGTTAGCCGACCTGCTGCTGGAGCTGCTCCGGGCGGCGCCACCGGCCGTCCCCTAGCTCACCCTCGACAGGGGTGCGGGAATGCCTAGCCGGGAAGAGTGGTTTCTCTCTATGAGAGGAGAGAGGGAGTGCGGACACGTGCCGGAGTGGGCGGGTCACCGCCGAGCGCGACGCCGCACGCCTGCACTTCCTGGCTGCGGCGGACGAGGAGCGTGAATTCCTCCTCGGTCAGCGTGAAGGCGCGCCGGCAGTCCGGGCAGGTCACGACGAAGACGCAGTCGTTGCGCGTCTCGCACCACTCGGTGACGTCGCCGTACAATCCCTTCCCGCAGAGGTGTGCGAGTACCTGCTCGACGACGCGAGATGCCTCGTCCATCGGTGCCTCCTCTGCTGGCAGCTCTGCTGGTGATGGTCTATTCTCGCCAGCTTGGCGTGATTTGTCAAGTGCCGCGCGTATCAGGATGCGAGATAAGCGGTGAGCGAGACGACCACGGCCTGGCCCGAGGGGAGAGTAGTGGCGCTCGCCGGAGGGGTCGGGGGCGCGAAGCTGGCGCATGGGCTGCTGCTGGCCGGCCTGGACGACCGCCTCGACGTGGTCGTCAATACCGCCGATGACTTCCAGCTCTACGGCCTGCATATCTCCCCGGATCTGGACACGGTGATGTATACCCTGGCCGGCATCGCCAACCCGGCGACTGGCTGGGGGATCCTCGGCGATACCGCCGCGACCCTGGGCATGATCGGCCGCTATGGCCGCTCCACCTGGTTCTGGCTGGGAGACCGTGACCTCGCGACCCATATCCTGCGGACTGAGCGGCTGCGTGCCGGCACGCGGCTGACCGAGGTGACCGCGGAGCTGGCGACGGCGCTCGGTGTGACTGCCCGCATCCTGCCGATGTGCGACGAGCCGGTCGCGACGCTGGTCGAGACCCCGGCCGGCCTGCTGGAGTTCCAGGACTATTTCGTGCGGCGGCGCCAGCAGGACACCGTGCTGGGGATCCGCTTCGAGGGTGTCGAGCATGCGCGCATGACCCAGGAAGTGGAGCGCGCGCTCGCCGAGGCCACGGCCATCATCCTCTGCCCGTCCAACCCGCTGGTCAGCATCGGCCCGATCCTGGCGGTGCCAGGATTCCGCGAGCGGCTTCGCGCGGCTGAGGTGCCGGTGGTGGCGGTCAGCCCGATCGTCGGCGGCCAGGCGCTCAAGGGGCCGGCTGACCGGATGCTGGCCTCGCTCGGCCACGAGGTCTCGCCGCTCGGGGTAGCCCGGCTGTACCAGGACTTTCTCGATGGTATCCTGATCGATCAACTGGACGACGAGCTGGCGCCGGCCATCGCCGAGATGGGGATCGCGGTGCAGGTCGCCGATACGGTCATGCGAACTGACGATGACCGCCGGCGGGTTGCCCGGGCGGTGCTCGACCTCGCCCGCGGGCTCGTGGAGGCGAGACGGCGGTGACGGCGCTGGCGGTCGTGCCGGTTCAGATGCTGGCACGGGCCAAGAGCCGGCTGGCGCAGCAGCTCGGCCCGGAGGCCCGCGAGGAGCTGATGGGCTGGCTGGTCGAGCGCCTGCTCCGCGAGTTGCAGGCGTCCCGCCGTGTCGGGCAGGTGCTCGTGGTGACGCCTGACCCGGCGGTGCTCGCCCTCGCCGAGGCGGCCGGCGCGGCCGGCCTCCTCCAGCCTGGAACTGGGCTCAACGCGGCGGTCGAGCTCGGCCAGCGCTACGCGGTCGCTGGGGGTTGGGCACGAGTGGTGACGGTGCTCGCCGATCTGCCGCTGCTGGTGGCCGACCATGTCGACCGGATGCTGGCGCTCGGGCGCGAGGGCAGCGTGGTGATCGCGCCGGATCGGCATGGGCTGGGGACGAACCTGCTCGCGCTCTGGCCGCCGGACGCGATCGTGCCAGCGTTCGGCCGGGCCAGCCGGGAGCGGCATCGCCGGGCCGCGTGGGAGAAGGGCCTGAGCGTGCTGGAATTCTGGTCGGCCGGCACTGCCGTCGACCTGGACACGCCGGAGGATCTCGACGAGCTCGTCGAGCGCTGGGGTTGGAGACCGGATCGGTGGCTTACCGGGAAGGGGGTGACTGGATGGCGGAGCGGAACAGCCGGGTGACGAGCTGGGGCGTGCTGGTGGTGGCGCTCGGTGCCTCGCTGTGGGCGGTCGATGCGCCGATCCGCAAGCCGCTGACCGACGTGCTGCCGGCGACGTCGATCGTGTTCGCTGAGCATCTGTTCCTGGCGCTCTATTCGCTTCCGATGGTTATCGCCGCGCGGCGCGTCTTCTCTCAGCTCCGGCTGAGCGGCTGGTTGGCGCTCCTCGCGATCGCCTGGGGCGGCTCCGGGCTGGCGACAGTGCTCTTCACCCAGGCGTTCAAGGTAGGCAACCCGACGACGGCGATCTTGCTGCAGAAGCTCCAGCCGATGATCGCGGTGCTGCTGGCCGCGCTGATCCTCAAGGAGCGGCTGCCGCGACTCTACTGGCCCTGCTTCGCGGTGGCCCTGGTGGGAGCGTATCTGGTGTCATTCGGGCGCCAGGCGCTCGAGCCGTTCTGGCGGCTGCCGCAAGACCGGGTGCTCACCGCCGTGCTGGCGGTGAGCGCGGCGGCCCTCTGGGGTGGATCGACGGTGTTCGGCCGCTACCTGCTGCACGGGATCAGCTTCCCGACGCTGGCCGCCGCGCGCTTCCTCTTCGCGCTGCCGTTCCTGGCCGCGCTGGCCGCTGTCCAGGGCGTGTTCACGACGACCTTCGAGGTCGGGCTGGCTCAGGAGCCGGTACGGCTGTTCATCCTGGCGCTCGTCCCCGGCCTGCTCGCCATGCTCATCTACTATCTGGGGCTGAGCCGGACGCGGGCCTCGTATGCCACGCTAGCCGAGCTCAGTTATCCCGCCGCGGCCGTCATCGTGAACTGGTTCGCCCTGGATGCCCGCGTGGATGCGGTACAGGTGCTGGGTTTCGTGCTGCTCTGGTCGGCCATCACCGCGCTGACCTGGATCCCGTCGCCGCGACCGGCCGCCGAGGCGCAGCCGGTCACCACGTAAGGATGAAGGTGTGGAGGATCGCCGGGCCACGCTGGCCCTGCCTGGTGAGCGCAAGCTCGACCTGCCGGAACTGATCCGCGGCCGGCGCTCGGTCCGACGGATGCGCCCCGATCCGGTTCCCCCGGAGGCGATCGAGGCGGTCATCGAGGCGGCAGCCTGGGCGCCCTCGCCGCACGGGGCGCAGCCCTGGCGCTTCGTCGTCCTGACGAACCCGGAGCGCAAGCGCGCGCTGGCTGACGCGATGGCGGAGACCTGGGAGCGCCAGCTCGCGCTGGACGGCCAGGACTCCGAGACGATCGCCAAGCGGCTGGCCGGCTCCCGGCGGCGACTGCTCGAGGCACCGGCGCTGATCCTGATCTGCCTCTACCTGGTCGATCTGGATCGTTACCCGGATCCCGAGCGCCAGGCTGCCGAGACGACGATGGCGATCCAAAGCCTGGGCGCGGCCGCGCAGAACCTGCTGCTGATGGCCTACCGGTTGGGCCTGGATACCGGTTGGATGTGCGCGCCGCTCTTCTGCCCGGAGGTGGTGCGGGACACGCTCGGGTTGCCTACCGACCTGATCCCGCACGCGCTGATCACCTTAGGCTACGCCGCGGCCGATCCGAACCGGCGACCGCGTCGCCCGCTCAGCGAGCTGATCGCGCGCTGGGAGTGAGCCGAAGCGACGCGCGCCTGTCACCCGCGTGGCGGAGGGGTGAAGCGTCTGGGCTCGGGCAGAAGCACGGGTGAGCGCTGGCCAACGGGAGGCTGTTCGCGAGATGGTCGCCCGGCTCCTGGCACGCGCGCTGCTGGTTCATCCCGCACTGCTCGCCTTCGCCGCGATCCTCCTCGCGCTCGCGGCGTGCAGCCCCGTACCCACCACCCCAGCGCCGGCACCGCGTTCCCCAGCCGGAACCGCGGCGGCCGGGACACCTCCGCCGGTCGGCCGGGCGGTGACTCCGGCGCCCTCGCCGGCCACCTCTGGAGGCGACGACCCTTCTCCACTAACGAGCGCGCTTCCTGCCGGCGTCGCCGGGGAGCCCGCGACGGTCGTCGAGGTGATCGACGGCGACACCGTCACCGTGCAGGTCGACGGCCGGCGCGCCGTCGTGCGGCTGATCGGGGTCGATGCTCCGGAGTCGAGTGGCCCCTATACCACGCCGGAGTGCTACGCCGCCGAGTCGACGTCCACGCTCCGGGATCTGCTGGCTCGCTCCGGCTGGCAGGTCGTGCTCGAGCGGGATCGGAGCGAGGTGGACGCCTACGACCGGCTGCTCCGCTACCTCTGGGCGCCGGTCGGCAGCGGCTGGGTGCTCTTGAATGGGAGCTGGTTCGTGCCGGCGCGGCGGTCGCGCGGCGTTACCCGCCCGACGTGAAGTACGCCGAGCGACTGGAGGCGGCCCAACGGGAGGCCCAGGCTGCCGGTGCCGGGCTCTGGGGCGCCTGCCAGCAAGCCGCTCCCGCGACACCGGCCATCCCTGCGCCGGTCGCGCCGCCAGCCCCGAGCTCCGGAACCGAGCGCCAGGGGTGCGATGCCGCCTATCCCGACGTCTGCATCCCGCCACCGCCGCCCGATCTCGACTGCTCCGACGTGCCCTACCGGCGCTTCCGCGTGCTGCCGCCCGACCCGCACCGCTTCGACCGCGAGGGCGATGGCCTGGGCTGCGAGGGCTGAGAGCCGGGGCTTGCTCTCCCCTCAGGCATCGGCAAGGATAGAGGCGTTGGACTGTCTTCCCGCGCGAGGAAGGCGATGGAGCGCAGCGCGTTCGAGCTCGAGCCGGTTCCGCCCTTCCGGCTCGATCTGACAGCCTGGATCCTGCGCCGCCGGCCGGACAACGTCGTCGATCGCTGGGACAGCCAGGTCTACCGGCGCGTGCTGGCGCTCGACGACGTGCCAGTCGAGGTGGCCGCCTGTCAAATCGGGCCGCCAGAGACGCCCAGGTTGGCGGTGGAGCTTGCGGCCGAGCGCTTGCCTCCACGGGCCGAGGAGCGCGCCGGCGAGCTGCTCTCACGGATGCTGGGCCTCCAGGTCGACCTCGAGGGCTTCTACCGGCTCGCCGCCGGAGACCCGCGGCTCGGCCCGCTGGTCGAGCGCTTCCGCGGCGCCAAGCCGACCCGGTACCCAACTGTCTTCGAGGCGCTGGTGAACGCGATCGCCTGCCAGCAGGTCACCCTCACGCTGGGGATCCAGATCCTGAACCGGCTGGCCCTGGCGCATGGCCTCCGATATGAAGACGGGGACGGCTCGTACCCGGCCTTCCCACGCCCGGCTGACCTGGCCGGATTGGAGCCGGCGGCGCTGCGAGCCCTGGGCTTCAGCCGGCAGAAGGCCGAGGCGATCCTCTCGCTGGCCGAGCGGGTGGTGGCTGGAGACCTGTGCCTGGACGAGATGGAGCAGTTGGGCGATGTGGCGGCCGGGGAGCGCCTGCGCGCACTACGGGGCGTGGGCCGCTGGACAGCCGAGTACGTGCTGCTGCGAGGCCTGGGGCGCCTGCACGTGTTTCCCGGCGACGACGTGGGTGGCCAGCGCAACCTGCGGCGGTGGCTCGGCCTGGACGGGCCGCTGAGCTACGACCGGGTGCGCGCTCTCTTGGAACCCTGGCAAGCCTACGGCGGCCTGCTCTACTACCACCTGCTGCTGCAGCGGCTCGAGGAGCGGGGCGTGCGGTGACCGGCCCGAAGAGTTCTCCTAAGGAAGGTCTCGTCGTCCTCACCGTCGGCCACTCGACGCGCCCGCTGGAGGAGTTCATCGGACTCCTCCAGGCGCACGGGGTGACGCTCCTCGCCGATGTGCGGACAGTGCCGCGCTCGCGCCGCAACCCGCAGTTCAACCGCGAGACCTTGCCCGGGTCGCTGGCCGCGGCCGGGATCGGATACCGGCACGTGCCCGGCCTGGGCGGGCTCCGCCGGCCGCGCCCGGATTCGCGGAATCTGGCCTGGGAGAACGAGGGCTTCCGCGGCTTCGCCGACTACATGGGCACGCCAGAGTTCGA
>Ga0101941_1001771_pt1 | contig 12970 bp, 6 predicted proteins | sample DewCreD2012metaG_3_FD_75242 | JGI IMG/M metagenome (GOLD analysis project Ga0101941, IMG submission 75242) | Hot spring sediment bacterial and archeal communities from British Columbia, Canada, to study Microbial Dark Matter (Phase II) - Dewar... ...
GTTTATCGCCCTCCACCGCCACCAAGGGGTGCTTCTCCATCTCCGCAGCCACAAGCTCAAGCGCCTGAGAGAGGCCACAGCTTTCAGCGATCACCTGCCCGGCCAGCGTTTTCTTGCCATAGGTCAGGATGTTCCTGCGGCGGATGTCCACAGGCGAGAGGCCCAGCTCAGCCGCCAGGATGTCCATCTGGCTCTCCATGGCGAAGGCGCTCTGGGTCACGCCGAAGCCCCGGAACGCGCCCGCCGGGACGTTGTTGGTGTACATGGCCCAGGTCCTCACGCGGACATGAGGAATCTCATACGGCCCGGCGGCGTGGGTCGTCGCCCGCAGCATCACATGGTTGCTCAGGCTGGCATAGGCGCCCGCATCGCCCCAAATTTCAACATCGTGCGCCACAAGCGTGCCATCCCGTTTGGCGCCGGTCTTCATACGGATGATCGTGGCGTGGCGCTTGGGGTGAACACGGATGGACTCGGTGCGGCTCAGCACCATCTTCACCGGGCGGCGCGTCGCCCAGGCGGCCAGCGCCACGTGGACCTGCACGGAGACATCCTCTTTCCCGCCGAAGGCCCCCCCGATCAGGCAGTTGATCACCCGCACCCGGTCTTCGGGCAGGTTGAGCGTGGCCGCGATTTGGCTGCGGTCGGCGAAGGGGATTTGCCCCCCGGCATAGACCGTGATGCGCCCGTTGGCTTCAGGCACCGCCAATCCGGCCTCCGGCTCCAGGAAGCCGTGTTCCACCATCTGCGTGGTGTATTCGCGCTCCACGATCACATCGGCCTGGGCGAAACCCGCTTCAATGTCCCCATTTTCCAGGTGATAATAGGCCAGGACATTGCCCTGCTCATGGATGGGCGGCGCATCCGGCGCGGCGGCTTCCTTCGGCCCGGTGACCACCGGCAGGGGTTCATACTCAACCGCGATCAACTCAAGCGCCTGGCTGGCGATCTCCTCGGACTCGGCCACGACCAGCGCGACCGCGTCGCCGACGTAACGCACCTTGTCATAGCACAGCACCGGCCAGTCTATCTCATGCACGCCGCAGTTCTTGCGGCCAGGGATGTCCTCGGCGGTGAGCACGGCGACAACGCCGGGCAACGCTCTGGCTTTGCTCACGTCCACCCTGCGCAGGCGGGCATGGGGGTAAGCGCTGCGCAACGCCTTGGCATACAACATGCCCTCCACGTACAGGTCATCGGCGTAGATGCCCTTGCCGGTGACCTTCTCAACTGCGTCAGGGCGGGGCAAGGGGCGGCTGATGGCCTTGAGTGGCGCTTTGACCGGCGGCAGGGGCGGCACATCCTGTCCGGCAGCCTGTCGGATAGCACGGATGATGGCATTGTAGCCGGTGCAGCGGCAGATGTTCCAGCGATGGGCAGCGTAAATGTCTTCCAGGGTGGGGGTCGGGTTTTTCGCCAGCAGGGCGATCGTGGAGAGAATAAAGCCAGGGGTGCAGAAGCCGCACTGTGTCGCCCCCTGGTCAATGTAGGCCTGTTGGACCGGATGCAGCCCTCCATTTGGGCCTTTGATCCCTTCAATGGTGACGATTTGCGAGCCGTCGGCCCGCTTCATGGGCACCAGGCAGGAGCGCACCGGCTTCCCATCCTGGAGGACCATACACGCGCCGCAGTGGCCGCTGGCACAGCCGTCTTTCGTGCCGGTCAGCCGCAGGTGGTCGCGCAGCACATCCATCAGCGTGGTATGAGGGGACACATGCACCTGATGCTGGACGCCGTTCACCATCAGAGTGAAGGTACGTGTTTCCGACATCATCGCTGCTTCTGGCCTCCATTGGGGGTCTCCAGCACTTTTCGACGGGCGGAGTGCCCGACGCCGGCACGAGCCATGCCGACTAGAGACCAGGCAGATCAGGTTATACTGCCAGAGCGGTGGGATGTCAAACAGGCCCTGCGGTTAAAACCGCTCCGCAGCATTGACAGCCGCCCCGCCATCATGTATACTAGGGGCGCAAGTATGAGGTCGCAGTTCAGGTGTGTGTGGCCCCCGCCCTGTAAGAATCGGTATACCCTTCCCCCATTGGTCAGCTTGCTATTTGATTTGAACCGGGTTATAATCGTGGATACGACACATTTCACGGGGGAGTATGGATGGAACACGACAATGTCCTCGTCCATGAGGACATGCCAGATGAGTTGGCGATCGCGCTAGCGCCAACTGAGATCAGTCACCCAGCAGAGGAGGGCAGTGAGGCGGACACGGCCCATACCATGCAGGGCCTGCTGGATGCCAGCGACTATGGCATGAACCTCCCTGCACGCGGGGAGATCCGCCAGGGGACGATCGCGCGTATCTCGCCGACCGAGATCCTGGTGGACATCGGTGCCAAGTCCGAGGGGGTGATCTCGGGCCGCGAACTGGAACGGATTGACGAGGCCACCCGCAGCCGCTTCCAGGTCGGCCAGGAGATCCTGGTCTACGTGGTCAGCCCGGAGGACAAGAACGGGAACATCGTCCTCAGCTACACCCGCGCCCAGGAAGAGCAGGACTGGCGCGATGCCGAACGGCTGCGCGACAGCCAGGAGATTTACCAGGGCGTCGTCGCCGGGTTCAACAAGGGCGGCTTGCTGATCAAGATCGGCAAGGTGCGCGGCTTCATGCCCGCCTCGCAACTCGGCCCAGGCCGACGCAAGGGCCAGAATGAGACCCCCGAGGAGCGCTGGGGGGCCCTGGTGGGCCAGCCCATCCAGGTCAAGGTGATTGAGGTGGACCGCGCCCGCAACCGGCTGATCCTCTCGGAGCGGGCCGCCATCAAGGAGAGCCGCGAGCGGCAGCGCCAGGAGCTTTTGGCCTCCCTGAAAGAGGGGGAGGTCCGCACGGGCCGGGTGATCAGCCTGGCGGACTTCGGCGCGTTTGTGGACCTGGGCGGCGCCGATGGCCTGGTGCACCTGTCGGAGCTTTCGCACAAGCGGGTGAACCACCCCAAAGACCTGCTCAAGGTGGGGCAGGAAGTGCAGGTGCAGGTGTTGAGCGTGGACCGCGAGCGCAAGCGCATCGCCCTGAGCATGAAGCGGCTGGAGGAAGATCCCTGGCAGCGCATCCAGCGCACCTATAAACAGGGCCAGTTGGTGGAGGCGACCATCACCAAGCTGGCCAAGTTCGGCGCCTTCGCCCGCCTGCATGGGGAGGACCCCCCCGTGGAAGGGTTGATCCATATCTCGGAACTCTCTGAGGGTCGCATTGCCCATCCCAAAGAGGTGGTCAAGGAGGGGCAGGTGGTGACCCTGCGGGTGATCCGGGTGGACCCGGAACGCAAGCGCATCGGCTTGAGCTTGAAGAAAGTGGCTTCCCCGGCCTATGCCGACCTGGATTGGCGGCAGGCCATGCAGGCCACAGACGAGGGACACCCGACGACGGACGACAGTTTCACGGAGGCCCCGCCCCCGGACCGTGCCGAGGTGCGTGCCCGCCGGCGTCGCGCCAAGGCGCGGGCGCGGGCCAGGGGTGAGGAAGAAGAGTTTGATGAGTAGCGGTTAGCGCTCAGTTTACCGCTGCAGAGACGCGGGGAGCGCAAAGGATGCAAGGAAGAAGTTCTCGCATTCCTCTGCGCCCCTGCAGCGGATGTGTTGAGGCTGAACGCTAAACCGAGCGGATGCCTAGACGGAGGATGGGACCGTGTCGAATAAAATGGAACGATTCACTCAGCGCGCACGGCGCGTGCTGAGTCTGGCCCAGGAAGAGGCGGAGCGATTGCGCTCCAGCTATATCGGGACGGAGCACCTGTTGATCGGCCTGATCCGCGAGGAGGGCGGCGTAGCCGGGCGGGTGCTACGCGAGTTGGGGCTGGAGCCCCGGCGGGTGACCGACCTGGTGGAGCGCATGGCCGGCCCCGGCCAGCGGGCGCCGTTCAGCAAGATCGATCTGTCGCCGGGGACGAAGCGGGTGCTGGAGCTGTCGGTGGACGAGGCGCGGCGCATGGGCCACCATTACATCGGGACGGAGCACATCCTCTTGGGGTTGGTGCGGCAGAACGAGGGCATCGCCATTGATGTGCTGCGCCACTTCGGCATCACGCCGGAGCAGGTGCGGCGGCAGGTGCGGCAGGTGTTGCAGGAAAGCCCCCTGAGCGCGCGCCCGAAGAAGGAGCGGGCCAAGACGCCACTGGTGGACCAACTCGCCACGGACCTGACACAACTGGCGGAGGAGGGCAAACTGGACCCGGTGATCGGGCGGCAGAAGGAAATTGAGCGGGTGATCCAGATTCTGTCGCGGCGGACGAAGAACAACCCGGCGCTGATCGGCGAGCCGGGGGTGGGGAAGACGGCGATTGTGGAGGGCCTGGCGCAGCGGATCGTGCAGAACGAGGTGCCGGAGCCTTTGCAGGGGAAGCGCGTGTTGCAGTTGGACGTGGGCTCGCTGGTGGCGGGGACGATGTACCGCGGCCAGTTTGAGGAGCGCCTCAAGCGGGTAATAGATGAGCTGAAAAGCTCGGAGAGCATCCTGTTTATTGATGAGGTGCACATGCTGGTGGGCGCCGGTGCTGCCGGAAGCTCGGTGGACGCGGCCAACATCCTCAAGCCGGCGCTGGCGCGCGGGGAGTTGCAGTGCATTGGCGCCACCACGCTGGACGAGTATCGCAAGTATATTGAGAGCGACGCGGCGTTGGAGCGGCGCTTCCAGCCGGTGTATGTGGATGAGCCCACGGTGGAGGAGACGATAGAGATTCTGCGCGGGATCAAGAGCGCGTATGAGGAGCATCACAAGCTGCACATCACGGATGAAGCCATCCGGGCGGCGGCGCACCTCTCGGCACGGTATGTGCCGGAGCGGTTCTTGCCGGATAAGGCCATAGACCTGATAGATGAGAGCGCCAGCCGGGTGCGGATGTACAAGTCGCCGCAGTCGTCCAGCCTGCAGCAGATTTATCAGGAGTTGAAGGTGATCCGCGAGGAGAAGGCGCTGGCGATAGAGGAGGCGCGCTACGATGAGGCGGCGGAGTTGCGCGAGCGCGAGGAGGAGTTGCAGGCGAAGCTGGAGCAGATGCGGCTGGGCTGGGACGCGCTGGGAGAGAACGCGCCGAAGGTGACGGCGGACGACATCGCCGAGGTGGTGAGCATGTGGACGGGCATCCCGGTGCGGCGGCTGGCGACGGAGGAGACGGAGCGGCTGCTCCAGATGGAGGAGTTCCTGCACAAGCGCATCGTGGGGCAGGATGAGGCCATCTCGGCGATCGCCAAGGCGGTGCGGCGGGCACGTGCGGGGCTGAAGGACCCGCGGCGGCCGATCGGGAGCTTTATCTTCCTGGGGCCGACGGGCGTAGGGAAGACGGAGTTGACCAAGGCGCTGGCGGAGTTCATGTTCGGGAGCGAGGACGCGCTCGTCCAATTGGACATGAGCGAGTTCATGGAGCGGCACACGGTGAGCCGGCTGGTGGGCGCGCCGCCGGGGTACATCGGATATGAGGACGCCGGGCAGTTGACAGAGGCGCTGCGGCGGCGACCGTACTCCATTGTGGTGTTTGATGAGATAGAGAAGGCGCACCCGGAGGTGTTCAACATGCTGTTGCAAATTATGGAGGAAGGGCACCTTTCGGATGCGCGAGGGCGGCGGGTGGACTTCCGCAACGCGATGATCGTGATGACGAGCAACGTGGGAGCGGAGATGATCAAGCGGCAGACGCAATTGGGCTTTACGGCGCGCCGCGATGAGGAGCAATCCGCGGAGGCGGCCTACCAGGCCATGCGGGAGAAGCTGTTGGAGCAGTTGCGCAAGATCTTCCGCCCGGAGTTCCTCAACCGTGTGGACGGGGTGATCGTCTTCCGCTCGCTGTCCAAGGACGAGATCACCCAGATCGTGGACCTGGAGCTGGGCAAGGTGCAGGAGCGGCTGAAGGAGCACGCTCTGACGCTGGAGGCCACGCCTGAAGCCAAGCAGAAGCTGGCGGACGAGGGCTACGATCCGGAGTTTGGGGCGCGGCCCTTGCGGCGGGTGATCCAGAACCGGGTGGAGGATGCGCTCTCGGACGCGCTCCTGGCGGGGAAGTTCCGGCAGGGGGACACGGTCATTGTGGATGTGGACGAGAGCGGCGCCATCGTGTTGCGGCGGAAGGAAGGCACAGAGGAGCCCGGGGCGCTGGAGGCAGCGCTGGAGGGGCCGGTGCTGGCCTGAGGGCGCTTAGGGCGAAGCAGGAGAGCAAAAGGGCGGGGGATGACCCCGCCCTTTTTGATGTGTTCCGATCCATTCCCCTAACACGATATAAAAGGTCGCTATTGACAGATTCGCTTCAGCTAGAGTAGAATGAGCATAATCAAGCGTGAAGTCGCCCTGGGCTGGCGATTAAAATCGCGCGTCGCAAAGAAGGAGGAGGAGCATGTTCCGCTGGCATCCCCACACCTGGGCAGGGCTGATCCCCAACGGCATCGGCCAGGTGAAACCGAACCACTACCTGGAGATCCTCAAAACCGTCTGGGAAAATCGCGATGAGTTGGGCTACGCCTGGCGCATCTTGCGGGACGGGGTATGTGATGGGTGTGCGCTGGGGACGAGCGGCCTGCGCGATTGGACCATCCCAGGCATCCATCTGTGCACGGTGCGGTTAGACTTTCTGCGCTTGAACACGATGCCGGCGTTGGACCCGCGCGTGCTGGAGGATGTAGAGGCGCTGAAGGGACGCTCCAACCGGGAACTGCGGGAGCTGGGGCGGCTGCCCTACCCCATGCTGCGGCGGCGCGGGGAACGCGGCTTCCGACGCATCTCCTGGGAGGAGGCCCTGACGCTGATCGCCGGGCGCCTGCGCCAGACGGATCCCCACCGCATGGCCTTTTATCTGACGTCGCGGGGGCTGACCAACGAAGTGTATTACGTCGCCCAAAAGGTGGCCCGCTTCCTGGGGACGAACAACATAGATAACTCCGCCCGCATCTGCCACGCCCCCAGCACGGTGGCGCTGAAGCAGACGTTGGGGGTGGCCGCCTCCACCTGCTCCTATCAGGACTGGATCGGGGCGGACCTGATCGTGTTCTTCGGCAGCGATGCGCCCAACAACCAGCCGGTGACGACCAAGTATCTGTACTATGCGAAAACACAGGGCAGCCGCATCGCGGTGGTCAACCCGTACCGGGAGCCGGGGCTGGAACGCTATTGGATACCCTCCACGTTTGAAAGCGCGCTGTTCGGGACGCGATTGGCGGATGCGTTCTTCCTGATCCACACGGGTGGGGACATTGCGTTTATCAACGGCGTGCTGAAGCATCTGATCCAGGAGGGCTGGGTGGACCAGGCGTTCGTCCAGGAACATACGGCGGGGTTTGAGGCGTTGTGCGCGGCGTTGGAGGCGCAGCCGTTGGAGGCACTGGAGCGGGCCAGCGGGGCATCGCGGGAGGAGATGCGGCGCTTTGCGCAGATGTACGCGGGGGCGCGGAGCGCGGTGTTTGTGTGGAGTATGGGGCTGACGCAACACCGCTTTGGGGTGGAGAATGTGAAGGCGGTGGTCAACCTGGCCCTGGCGCGGGGCATGGTGGGCCGGGAGAAGTGTGGGCTGATGGCCATTCGCGGGCACAGCGGCGTGCAGGGTGGCGCGGAGGTGGGCGCGGTCCCCTGGCAGTTCCCCGGCGGAGACCCGGTCAACACGGAGAACGCTCGCCGCCTGGGGTCCCTGTGGGGCTTCCCGGTGCCGGATTGGCGCGGGTTGTCGGCGGTGGAGATGATTGAGGCAGCCCATGCCGGGGGGCTTGACATGTTGTATAGCCTGGGTGGCAATTTCCTGGAGACCCTGCCTGAGCCTGACTTTGTGCGCGAAGCCCTGGAGCGCGTGCCCTGGCGCGTCCACCAGGACCTCATCGTCAGCCCGGCGATGCTGGTGGACCCCGCCGAGACGGTGGTACTGCTGCCGGCCGCCACCCGTTATGAGCAACCCGGCGGCGGCACCGAGACCACCACCGAACGCCGCATCATCTTCAGCCCAGAGATCCCCGGCCGTCGCATCGGCGAGGCGCGCGGCGAGTGGCAGATTTTGATGGATGTGGCCCAACGGGCCTACCCGGAACGCGCCGGGCTGATCGCCTTCAGGGACGGGGCCGCCATCCGGGCGGAGATCGCTCAGGCAGTGCCTTTCTACGCCGGGATTGAACGCCTGCAACGGAAAGGGGAGGCGGTCCAGTGGGGTGGCGAACGGCTGTGCGAGGGTGGGCGTTTCCCCACAATGGATGGCCGGGCCCACTTCACGCCGCTGACGCCGCCCGAAGCCGATCTACCACCAGGGCGGTTCTGGCTGAGCACCCGGCGCGGCAAGCAGTTCAACAGTATGCTCTATGGCTCGCGCGACCCGCTCACCGGCGCATGGCGCGATGAGGTGTTCATGAGCGCGGAAGACGCGGCGGCGTTGGGGGTGCACGAAGGGGATGCGGTCGTGTTACGCTCAGAGGTGGGAACGCTGCGAGGGCGGGTGAAGATCGCGCCCATCCGCCCAGGCAACCTCCAGGTCTTCTGGCCCGAGGGGAATGTGCTGATCCGGCGGGGGAGGTGCGATCCGGTATGCGGTATCCCGGACTATAACGCGGTGGTAGAAGTGCTGCGTGAGGCATAGGGTGGATTTCCTCCACCCTTTCCCTCCCCCATAAGGGGGAGGGGATGAGGAGGTACAATGCGCAACGGGAATGTGCGCCGTTGGGTGGTGCGGCAGGTCAGGGCGGAGGCGGTGCGGACGCTGGCGGACACAGTGGTGACAGAAGAGCCGCTGGAGATGCGGCTGGCGATTGAGCAGGGGGGCAGGCTGGCGGTCTTGCCGCTGGCGGTGACGATGCGCACGCCGGGGAACGATTTTGAGTTGGTGGCGGGCTTTCTGTACACGGAGGGGCTGATTGAGGGGCCGGAGGCGATTGCGCGCATGAGCTACTGCGCGCCGGGGAAGGAGCAGGCGTACAATGTGGTGCAGGTGCGCTTAAGTCCGGCGGTGCGGCTGGAGGCGCACCGGCTGGCGCGCCATTTTTATATGACGAGCAGTTGTGGGGTGTGTGGGAAGGCGGCGATGGAGGCGGTGTTTGTGCAGGGGCATCCGGCGTTGCCGGTGGACGGGCCGAAGCTGGCGGCGGAGACGGTGTGCGCTCTGCCGCAGCGGGTGCGCGAGGCGCAGGCGCTGTTCCAGCGGACGGGGGGGCTGCACGCGGCGGCGATCTTTGATGTGGAGGATGAAGAAATGCCGCTGCTCTGGCTGCGGGAGGACGTGGGGCGGCACAACAGCGTGGATAAGGTGGTGGGGGCGGCGCTATTGGCGCGGCGGCTGCCGCTGAGCCGGGCGTGCCTGGTGGTCAGCGGGCGGGCGGGGTTTGAGATCGCCCAGAAGGCGCTGCGGGCGGGTATCCCCATTCTGGTGGCGGTGGGGGCACCTTCCAGCCTGACGCTGGAGCTGGCCGAGGCGGCCGGGATGACGGTGGTGGGTTTTGTGCGGGAGGGGCGCTGCAATGTGTATACGGCGCCTTGGCGCATCCTGGCCACAGACCACTGACCCCAGTTATGCAACGTTGTAGGGGCGCAGCGGCGTTGCGCCCCTACAACGTTCTAATTGATTCTAACGGAAAATGGACATTCGCTTTTACCTCTCTACTTTATACTGTTTTGTGGTAAAGGCAGAGAGAGACAGGGGCACAGCGCGCTGTGCCCCCGGTGTTCCGCGGAGTCCCTGGAGTTCCTATGGCTGTATTGCGGGCGGCAGTGATTGGCGTGGGGGCGATGGGTCGGCACCACGCGCGTGTGTACACGGAGATGGAGGGCGTGCGCCTGGTAGCGGTGGCGGATCCGGACGAAGCGGCTTGCCTGCCACTGGCCCATCGCTATCACATCCCCATTTATGCCGACTTTTGCGCGATGCTGGAGCGGGAGCAGCCCGACCTGGTGTCGGTGGCCGTGCCCACGCGGGCGCATTATGAGGTGGCGGCGGCGGTGATTGAACATGGCATCCCCGTGCTGATTGAGAAGCCTATCGCTGCTTCCGTGGAAGAGGGCCAACGTCTGATTGAGATGGCCCGCGCCGCCGGTGTGCCGCTGGGCGTGGGGCATATTGAGCGCTTCAACCCCGCCGTGATTGCCCTGAAGGAGCACCTGGATCGGGGGGAGTTGGGGCGCGTGTTCCAGATAAGCGTGCGCCGTATCGGCCCCTTCCCCACGCGCATCATGGATGTGGGCGTGGCCGTTGACCTGGCCACCCATGACCTGGACATCCTGTGCTATCTGACCGGCGCTGAGGTAGTGCGCGTCTCCGCCGAGATCGGGCGTCAGCTTCACACACGCCATGAGGACCTGCTCTGTGCGCTCCTGCGCTTTGAGAACGGCGTCATCGGCCTGTTGCACATCAACTGGCTTTCGCCCACCAAGGTGCGCGAGTTGGTGGTGAACGGCGAGGGCGGCATGTTCGTGGTGGACTACCTCACCCAAGAGTTGACCCTGTTCAAGAACAGGCCGAACGGGGTGGATTGGGAGGCGCTGCGCCTGTTCACCGGCGTGAATGAGGGCGACATGATCCGCTACTACGTGCCCCGCCAGGAGCCCCTGCGCCTGGAACTGGAGGCCTTCGTCCGCTGCGTCCGATCCAACGAGCCCTTCCCGGTGCGCGGGGAGGACGGCCTGCGTGCGCTGGCCCTGGCGCACCGCCTGCTTTCCGCTGCATATCATCCATAAAATCCCCGTCAGACCCCATCCCGATCCATGTGTAGGGGCACGGCATTGTGCCCCTACGGCTATAGCCCTGAAGCATCTCTAAGTGCTTTTGCGCACAAAAATCAGGGGGATCCCTGATATACATTTGCTACGTCCTGCTTTATACTGCTCGCTCAGTGACGCTCCAGACGTGAAACGTGAGGCGCGAGATGGGGGTTAACGCATGACGTTTGACGTTTTTGGTCTTCCATTGTTTGTCCCTCTAGGGCGTTGGTACTGAACAGCGCTCAAGTCTCAGCAGCAGCGGGCAACCTGGTGCCGACTAGTACCGATCGGTGATTCAAAGCGCATCCAGCTCTCATCTATACTTCAAACCAGGCGATAACGCATCTTTAACCATTTTCTAACCTTTCCTGAGGCCTGCCCTTGGGGCTGGGCAGGCAGCTCGCTGGGACGAAGAGGGGAAAAATGAATCATCGCACCGCTGTCACCACAGTTGCGCTGGTCTCTGCCATATTCACCTCCATCCTGCTCATTCAAGGCGCGGTCGGCGCAGGGCCCGTTCCTTCCATCTTACCTGCCAGACCGACGCCCATTCCAGGCGGTGAGGCGGAGGTTACCCCCATACCCACCGAGACACCTGTGGGGGCCTCTGGAGGGAGTGGCTCACAGGATGCCGCGCCCGGGCCCGACGCCGGCCCGCAGATCGTCAACGTGACGCCCGGCCCGGCCAGCGTGGGGCGCTACGAGAAGTTTGAGGTCACCTTCAGCATCACCAACACAACGGCGACCAACTTTTACTTCCCTTATGACCCGGCGCCGCCGCCCGGCCTGCCCGCCGGCACGGGCATCACGGTGGAGGGCCTGTTCTCCAACGACAACTGGGTGACCACGCAGGTGCAACCGGCTTTCCTTTACCAGCCCTATACACGCCAGGTCATCGGCGGTGCTGAGCACCTTTACCCCGCCGGCGACCCCCTTTGGAAGGTGCGTTTCGCCCCGCGCCAGACAGGAACGTGGCGCTATCGCCTGCGGGCGACGGATGCCTCGGGCACGAGCTATTATCCGGCCAGCGGCGATCTGACCTTCACCGTCACGGCCTCAACGAATAAGGGCTTCCTCCGCGTCAGCCCTAACGACACGCGCTACTTTGAATTTGACGACGGCACGCCGTTCATCCCCTTGGGCTACAACGAGGGCTTTGACAGCACAATAGATGCCGAGAGCAAGTTCGCCCTGTTCCAGGCCAACGGCATGAACTTCTTCCGCGTCTGGCTGAGCGGGTCAAGCGTCGTCGGCGCGGCCTGGATGCCCTGGACCAGCCACCACGTCGGCGCCCAGGGTCCTGGCCACCTCGAGCCTGGCCGCGTCGCGGGAGGTCCCGGTGACCACCACCAGCGACGCGCCGGCCTGCCGGCACGCCACCACTTGCGACAGCCCCTGCTGGCCGGGCCCCTGGACCAGCACCGTCGAGCCGTACCCCACCCCGCAGTCGTACAGGGCCCACTCGATCCCGTTCGACAGCGGCGTGGCCAGGCCCGCAAGCTCCGGCGTCACCGCGTCGGGGACCCGGTGGATCACGGCGTTCCACGGCAGGTACAGGTACTCGGCGAACCCACCCCATAGGTGCGGCGGCCGCTCCACGGAGGTGTACCCGTAGCGCAGCGCGTCCGGGTTGGCCCGCCAGTCGGTGTTCCAGCAGTGGCGGTACTCACCCCGGTGGCACCACTCGCACCGGAAGCAGGCCACGTAGTGCTCCACGAAGACCCGGTCGCCCTCGTGGAACCCCTTCAGCTCGGTGAACCGCCGTCCCGCCTTGGCGATGACCCCGACGTTCTCGTGGCCCATGATCACCGGCTCGGTGACCCGGGGAGCCCGGTACATCTTCACGTCGGTGCCGCAGATCCCGGCGACCTCCATCCGCAGCAGGGCCCCGTCCTCGGGGACGTCCGGCATCGGGAACTCGCGCACCTCGACCGTCGAGGGACCGGTCCGCACCGCCGCGCGCACGGTCTCGGTCACCGCCCGCCCCTCCCGCGACCTCCAGGCTTGTCAGCGGCGGCCCCGAGGTGCGAACCTCCCCGCTCGTGGTGGTCGAGCTCAGGACCGTCGTCCGAAGCCAGGGCAACAACGACGCGCTGAAGGACGGGACCGTCCAGCCGGAGGGGTTCTCCCTGGCCTTCGAGGAGGTCCCGGTCCTGATCCACGCGTTCCGCCGGATGGTCCGCAAGCTGGAGTGGGACCTGTGCGAGATGGCCATCGCCACGTACCTGTGCGCCCGCGAGCACGGCGTGCGGTTCACCGCCATCCCCGTGTTCGTGATGCGCGGGTTCCACCACTCGACCGTCGTCCACAACGTCC
>Ga0101941_1001773_pt1 | contig 12946 bp, 18 predicted proteins | sample DewCreD2012metaG_3_FD_75242 | JGI IMG/M metagenome (GOLD analysis project Ga0101941, IMG submission 75242) | Hot spring sediment bacterial and archeal communities from British Columbia, Canada, to study Microbial Dark Matter (Phase II) - Dewar... ...
TGTGGAGCGCAGCATCATTCTCGCTGAACTCGCGGGTCATTGGGCGGTGTGGAAAGACCATGGCGGCACCAAGCGCGAGCCCTGAACGATTCGACGAAGATGTGCGTTGGTTCCGGGCTCGGATACCCATGACCGACCCCGAATGGCGCGTGCTGGAGTATCGCGCACGGAGAAGGGCGTTCTGGGTAGCAGGAGTAGCGCAACTTGATGTTGTGGTTGATGTGTGGGAGGCTATCGATCGTGCGCTGGTTCAGGGCACGACCTATCAGGAGTTCCGTGCCCAGGTTCTAGAGAGGCTAGTTAGGGCTTGGGGTGGAGTAGAGCCCCCAGGGCGAGTAGAGGTCATTTTCCGTACCAACGTACAGCTCGCATACCAAGCAGGGCGGTGGCGTCAGCTTAGGTCTCCCGCTGTGCTGACTAGTCATCCATACTGGATGTTCGACGCGGTACTAGACGTGCGCACTACGGAGGTCTGTCGCGCGCGCCATGGTGTTGCGCTCCCCGCCAACCACTTGTGGTGGAAGAGTAACTATCCACCGCTGCACTTCAACTGCAGATCTGGCGTGCGCGCGGTTACGGAAGAGGAGTATGCACGCATCCCAGAGAGGCGCAGGCTTCCCCCAGCGGAAGCCGAGGCGCCGCAGGAGGGGTTTGGGTTTACCCCCGATCTGCAAGAGTGGCGCCCAGATCCCGCAGAGTATCCCCCCGAATTGTGGGCGATGCTGGAGCGGAAAATCGCCACGCTGTGACCCGCCCTCTCATGGCTCCTCCCCCGGGCTCCATGGCTCGAGACCTCGAACACCTGTTCCCTATTGACAACGTGGTACTAGTCTGCTATATAAAGACCAGAAAGACACGGGAGGAGGGGATGAAAATGATGGTGCGAGTTCGAATCCAGGTCAGCACCCAGGGGTCCGGCGAGACTAAGGCCTGGTGGTCTCGTCACGCTGGCCTCCGCGCGGTCGGTGAGGGTTCGGACCGGCGGGTGGTAGCCGATGGAGAGCCCTCGTGGCTCCCTCGGGTCCGGGACGGAGAGGCCTGGATCGACCTCCCTGCGGGCACGATCATCCGGGCCGGGGCGTCCCACATGTGGCGTAGCATGCACGCGAGGGTGGCCTCCCCTGCCCTCATCGTGGAAGAGGGGAAGGAGTGGACCGCCGAGGACCGGGACCTGTCCCGCCAGGTCCGTGTGACCGTCACGGGTGCTCGGGTGGCGACTTTTCGGGACCTGAACGCTTCTCCCAGCGAGCCCAGCCCGCTCGCCGCGTACGGCGACGAGGAGCTGGTAATGGAGCTCGAGCGGCGCGGATACCTCGTGATCCGTGCGACAGCAGACGCGGAGGCGAAGTAGGCGCCCCCGTGGGCTACATTCCCAGAGGAGGTGAGGATCATGGAATACGCGGGAAAGGAGCGGAAGATCCTAAGCTGCTCCCCGGAGTATCCGGCCGATAAGGTGCCGCCAGCCGAGGAGGAATTCAGGGATACGCGGTACTGGCAGGATGGCTACCCATTCTCTCGCGCCACCGGGAGCTGCCACGTTTTCGAGACCCTGTACCGACTACCCCGGGGGCGGTGGATCGTGCGCCAATGGAACCGCGAGCGTCCCGGACACAGCTCCTACTGCTGGTTCGAGATTTCCGAGGAGGAGGCTCACGCCTGGCTGGAACGCTGCGGCTACACTGGTGCCGGACAGGTCACTACGCGGCGCTGCGTCTTCTGTGGTGGCACGGATGGGCTGGAGGTTCCCGATGTCGAGAACGTGTGTGTCTCCTGCATTCGGGTAGGGGCTCTCTGGGGCCTTTGGGACCCCAGAAAGGCCCTCCTGGAGCCCTAGGAGGCCTAGGGAGGGCCCTTTCGTCCTAGTGGAGTTCAGGAAGAGCCTGAGGCTCAGCGGGGTTCCCTGCTGAGCTTCAGGCTCTTCCTGTGCAGCACCCGAACCAGACGCTGCGGCCGGCTGCGGGGCGCTACTGCGCCACCGCCTCAGCGACGCGGGTACATCGTGACCCGCGTCGCTCGAGTTCTTTGCCTCGGGGCGCCCCCCCGGGGGGGCGAGCCACAAAAATGGGGCCCCTGGGGCCCCAAAATGGCCTCAGGGCCCGCCAGGGACCCTCCGGCTAGCCAGGCTACTCCCCGAGGCACTCTGAGGCCTCTAGGAGTCCAAAAACGGGCCCCAACGCGCCCACCCAAGTCCTGGGGTAGTCGGGCCGCGAGATGGAAGCCTTCTAGGGCCTCCTAGGGCCCCAAAAGGGGCTTCCTGGGCCCCTGGTGGGGGGCAGAGAGGGCCTTTGGTCTGCCCAGGGGTCTAGGTAGGTCGGATTACCGGGGGACTGGAGGCCTCTGAGCCCCAAGGGCGGCTTCAGCGGGTCTGCCTAGGGCTCGGGCCGGCCGGTCCGCCAGGGTGGGGCCCCTGGGGTTTTTCCACGAACATATACCCCACGCTAGGCCGCGTTTTTCCATCTAGCGCAGGCCGCCACACAGGGACAGGACGAATCATTCCGCGCTCAGCCATGGCTCGCAGCACCTCACGAGTCCTCTCTTGGGACCAACCCAGTGCGCGTGCGAGCTCCCTGGTGGTGGGATAGTCCTGGCCGGCAGCGCGGTTCACAAACTGCCTGATCGCCTCTACCAGAGCGATGTCGCCGGCGGTGGCCTCATTCTTCATAACTCTACCCATGGTACCTCCCGCTCCCCCAACGGCGGTTCTACGAGGTATGGTTCTACGACTACTCCGGCTGCCCCTGGCCCTCGAACCACCAGGTCTATCCACCCTACCCGAGGAAGCCAGGTGTAGCGCCTGCGCACCATGGATTGCTCCGACTGAGCACACCATGTGGGTGTAATCACAACCAACACATGATCTGGCGTGTACTCCCAGGCAATCAGGTGCACGTGGCTGACAACAATCACATCGTGCCGCTCATCAAGCATGCGCGCTGCCCAGGCACGAATTGCCTTCACCGCCTCGCGCTCTAGTGCAGTGCCGGTGTATAGCGCGCTTCCGCCATCAGGATGATGGCGGACCACAATGCGCACCTCAGGGGTGCGCACGTGTAGCTTACACTCAGGCAGCACATAACGTCCCGCTACCTCCTGAGCACCGATTAGGCGCGCAACCATGGAGAGCCTGTGTGGCTCGTGGTACGCGGTGCCCATAGTGACGAACACCTTTCCAGCGCGTACGGGCGCAAGAACTTTGAGCAGTGCTTCCTCCTGAAGGTCCAGTTCTGGACTCATGGTCCCAGCCCCGCCAGCCCTGGGCTGGCCACCGTCGATCAAGTCACCGTTCAAAACCAAGACATCTGGCCTGGGGCGGGTCTTCCAACCATGCTCCCAGGCTTGCCATAGATACGCCTGCCATGGGTTCTGTGGGTAGTGCTGGCTAGCATAACTGAAGTTGGGAGGCCACAGACCCCACATGGACCCAACGTGGAGGTCGCCAACTATGCGGATCCGCGGCTCGCGTGTGCGCCTCATTATAAGCGGCTTACTCTCAGCAAGATGTCCCCCAGCCAAGTTGGGTGGTAGACTTCATTATAGGCGGGGTCGTAGACATTTATCCCGTGCACGTCATACCGAAATGAGTAACTACCAGCCGATGATATGCTGACAACTACTTTGTCGATCCAGTAATCATCATGCCCCCCTTTTCTCGTCGTCCTGTCAAAAACGAGCGTACTATCTACCCAAAACCGGCGCCGCCAATCTATTGGACCAGAAGAGGACCATGTGGCATGCCCCTCGAGAAGATAGTTGCCAGCCGCGGGGATATTGACGGTCAAGCTTACCTGAGGAGCAAAAGTACCAGCCGAGCCTGGTAACAGAGTTGTCCATTGCCCACGCCACGCGTCAACTTCGGCTTTGATGTAGTACCTGTCATCATGGTTATGGGTTTCCAATAGCCCTCGTAGCCACCGGGTGCGCTTTGCAAGGGCAGCAAGGGCATGGTACAGGCTGTGTGGCTTAGCAGGATCATTGGCTATCGCTGCAGGCTCGCCCGGCGCAGGTACTGCAATCACGTCCTGCCAGTCAGCTGGTGTATCAATCAGATTCTGCGGCATCCCACACCTCCTATACGATTCCTACGCGACCCAAACAACGTCCCCATCCCACCATGCGTCAGGGTCCTGTGGGTAGCTGTCCCATAGAGTGCCGTTGTCCCAGAAAAAGCCACCCACAACATGGGTGATCCTGACAAGCCTTGAGTGGGCCGCTTTCACATCGTTGACAAGAGCTATCACCTGTTCCCTAGACAAGTTCCCTAGTGGCGGACCTGCCACTAGCAATACCTCGAACTCAGCCCACCTGAGCCTATCTCTAGTCCACAACTCAGTTACTACGACCTGCTCATAACCCAATAAGCGAAACACCTCTTCGACTGCTCGCTTAGTGCCTCCCCATTGCCATATGCTCCATGCGGCCCGCACCCGCTCGCGATATGCCCAGTCCACCTCGCCTGGAATTCTTGTAATACCCCGCTCGCGACCAAGGGTGGGAATAGCATCATCCGGCGCAGTATCCACAAGGTGGGCCGCAGTCGCATCAACTAGACGCCCAACCAGAGCGTCCAGGGTCTCTCCGTGCGCTTCCAGCCACTTTGCCCCGCGCTTCGCCCGCAACCATGGCGGAGCCAGGTCTAGTGCGTAGCGGCTGTACGGCCCGGGGTTGTCAGGCATATTACACCTCTTGCCACGTCAGAGTAGCGCTAATGTCTGCCACCTGGGTTTCGGTAATGGCCACGTCTTCTGCCGGCTGTGATAGAATCACGTTCACAACCCCAGGCGGTTCCATCAGTAACTCGATGATCTGGGCCCTGTACACAGTCTCCCCAATACCGACGGTCTGGTTGTAGCGCTGTATGTTCTCCAGTGCGCGCTGCTGTGCTGTGGTAAGGAAGCCACTCCTGACCTGGACGGTAGCTACGACGGACACCGGCACGGGAGTGGCTGCGTATATGCTCACATCAGCCGTGATGGGGCGGCGCTGCTGAATGAATGCGTCTACAGCAGCCACCACTTCCGCCCCAATACCACCCACTCCGTAGATCACCACATCTACAGTCCCCTGCCCCCGCGGGTGCTGGTCTCGAACCTTCACCCTAGTGACCGACGGATGAGCCTGAAGCGCCCAGAACTCATATGCCATGCGGGTGGCTCCGTACCCCAGCTCTGCCCACCTAGCACGGCATCTCTGGCGTAGCCTGTCATCAGGCTCCTCATCTGCTCCAGCCACCAGGAGCCAGCCGGGTGGGTTGGTTACGGTTACCCCGGGTAATGGTGTGATCATCGTAGTGATCGTGCCAGTAGGTACGTTATAGGCAGATCCTGGGCGCTCAGCCTGTATGGTTACATCGAGGGTGCCACCTTGTGGCAGTGTACCCCCAGACACTCCCAGGAAGCGCAGTCCTGACGCTGTTGCAAACCACAGCTGCCCCTCCTGAACCGTGTAGGGCCCAAACCCAGGCTGGGCAGTGAGTCGAACGATGCCTCTGGCATATACAGCCGGGGCGCGCTGAAGCGCATACTGACTAGAGGCCACTAGGTCCAGCCACTTGCCTTGCGCAGTCTCGAGAAACCCACCCTCTGCAATGCGCACAGCCAGCTGACTCAGGTCAGATGCCATTTGCGCATAGATCTCTAGCAGCGTACGCGCCACACCTCCAGAGTGCCAGTCGGTTACAGGAAAGCCTTTCTGCGCTAGTCGCTCCAACAGCTTTTGAAGCTCCTCATCAGGGCTAGTTGGACGCAAGAGATCACGCAGCACGGAGCACCCCCACAGTCACCTTATTAGCTTCAAGCACGAGTGGGCTTGGCTCGGTTGCTAGCTCGAGCGTGAGATGCACTGTAAGCGTCCTCGTGGCTGGCTCGAACGATACTTGAGCTGTTGCCCTTGCAACGCGAGGGTCTTCCTCAGCCTGCTCTTCCGCCAGACGCGCGATCTCAAACTGAACCTCTTCGGTGGCTGCCTCGTTCAGGTATCTCCGAAGGTCCATGCCGTAATCAGGATCATAAAACAGCCCGCCACGCGGTGTGGTCAGGCGTCTAGTGATTGCCTCAGCCAGGTTTGGCAGGCCGCTATGAATCATTAGTTCCAGGTCAGGCACAGCTGTCAGGTCGTCTCCAAGTGGTGGCATGCGCCTCCACTCCCCTAGCGTCACATAGACCCGCAGCCCTCCCGAGGGCGTCTCCTCTTCCCCCTCTTCTTCCTGTTGTGGAGGAGGTGAGGCGATGATCAGCAACTGAACCACTGGGGAGCCAGCCCACCAATGATCCATGCCCGGACTATGTGTGACATGGATTACAGGAGAGCCGCGTAGCCAGTAGTCCATGCTATCGCTCCTTGACAAGTCGCGTGCTTATGTTACTTCCACGTGATCCCATCTAGACCATGCGCCGGGTGCACTAGTCGCTTGTTCCAGGAAAACCTCTAGCACGCCCTGCTTCGTAACACCTGGGACCGTAACGGTGATTTTGTGCCAGGTAGAGACGTTCTGTGCGTCAACGATGATGTCTGCACTAATGCCTAAGTCCGGACTCGCAGCCACACGTACTCTCGGCACAGGCATAACCCCAGAATGCTTGCACCAAACCGAGAACACGCGGTTGCCCGGGTTTACTGGCCAAAGGATCCGAAAGGCTCCCTGCTGTCGTAGCTCGAGGCATGGTGGGGCGGGAGTACCATCATCGTCTTGTCTGAAGTATGGCACAATCCAACCTGGAACCCCCACAAGTCGCACGCCCACACTACGAGCATATGGCGGCCCTAGCACTATCCGATATCCAGTCGCAGGACGTACCAGCGTCGGCATGGCTAACGTCGGCATGGCTAGAAGGTGTACCAGGTATCGGATATTTCAAGTGCAAATGCTGCCGTCCCGGACCCAGTGTTGCCGTTTCCCCACTTCACAACAATGAACTCTCTTCCCGCTAATGGTCCGCTCCCACTCAAGATAGTCCCATTTGTGACGTTACTGGCGCTCTTCCAGTCGTGCAGCGGAACCCAGAACCCTGGTATAAAGCCCCTGAGGTGCCCTGAGTCTGTTAGTATAACTCTATCGATGTACCCGGCTCCATCCGGGCCGTTGGGGTACGCGAATGGCCCATTCCCAACGACTACATCGAATGTCCCTGCTGGCCATAGCATGCTAAGTGGAACCGGCCCGGGTGCCCCTTGGAACGTGAAAGGCGCAAATAGCGCAGCCGCATGGGTCTCCTGACGCACAAGGCCGCCATGCTGGGAGGGGCCCGGGGAGCCTGCTGCAAGCACAGCAGTGTTATCATTCTGCCCCACTGGGAGCAGGTCCCCGAAAAAGCCAAGGTATGCCGCCGCCCAGTCGGGCCCGACTGCGTGGTATAAGACAAAGTAAAACGCTCTCTCAGAGGCTACAACAAACCAGGCGCGGGGAGTTGCATCTGAGGTAGCCGACTTCCTCACAAATATGCCATTTGAAGTCCTAACAGGGAATGCAATGGTACCCTGCCCAAGCCCAGTTGCGCCACTCCAACCCCAGAATGCCGCATAGTCTGCTCGACCCGCCACGAACCCAGTGTTGCCGTTGTCGAGTATCTCTATGTCATAAGCCTCCCATCCAGCCCTTGGAGCCTGTCTGAAGTGTGCTCGCTGTGGGGGCGTAAGCCCATCCGTATACGGCATGGACCACCCTGCTGGAGCCTGGGTACCATACCCGTCTACCAGGCACGCCCTGAGCACATTAATTAGACTACCTACGGTGCCGGACAGCACCGGAGCCTCTGGGTCTGTGGACCTATAAACTCGTACTGGCATAGCTCCTCCTCCTAACTAAGTGTATCAACCACCCACAACCACCCTGCTTTGACTTGCCATAAGCACTGCCCCACAACCAGCCACATCGCCAGTGCGTGCTACTGCGCCTCCCTCTACTTTGCAGCGCACAGCACCCGTCGCGATATGGGTGATGCCATGCCCTGGTATGGGGCAAGTGTGCAGGTCTCCCACGCGAGCCACCGGCACACCCCTTACGCGCACTCTGCTGCTGGCGGTAATTACTGTGCCCCCGTGGCTTGAGCCGTCACCTAGCCTTACCACTGGTCTCATGGGTTAATACGCACCTCCCCGCTAGCAGCATCTAGCTCAATCACTGCCGCTCCTGCCTCTAAACGCAAGAACTCCAACTCACTACGCTCCCACGCAACTACCCACGGCCTCGAGGGGTCGCCCTCTTCGAACGCCACAAGCGCAACTCCACCAGGCTTCACACGACAGCGCGCGCCAGGGATCGGCACACAATAAGGCACCCTGACCATGCTGGGCATGTTTGGGTCGAGCGGGCGTACATCCACGTGGTGGTCGCCGTGATCGCGGAGCACGACAGCAGGATATAGCGCCACGTAAAGGCCGGCTGCTCCGCGTTCCACTAACCGCCCGATAGCAGTGACTAGCCGCTCCACGGACCCAGCACCACCTCCGTTCGCGGGCGCGGACCAAGCACGTGACGCACTTCTTCCACTAAGCTGCCCGACAGCAGATGTCCTGGCAACAGGTCGGGGGTCAGCCGGAACTCGACCCTGGCGGTTGCAGGGTCGTCCTCGCTCCAATCTAGGTCGTCCTCGCGTGGGTAGTTGGTGGGCTTCTCTAGCCCCATCCACAACTGCCCAGAAGGCAGAGCCCGCCAGGCGTAGCGCGGCCCTAGCCACCGCCGCAGGGCTTCCAGGGCTTCCCAACAGGCCATACGCGGTCTGGTCCAGCGTGCCAGCTGTATATCTAGGCCGTCCCCCACTTGGGGCGTCTCTCCTGCTTCCCGACAGGCATCTGAAAACACCAGCCCCGCCGTGGCTTGGTGGTAGTATTTAGGCTCCAGCCCCCTGGCCGTGCGGCCTGCCCCACCCACCACCAGGGCTCGCCAGGCGCCCACATCCTGCCCGACCCGCACACAGGTCATAGCCCACTGCGATTGTACACCATCCAGTTCCAGCACCACAGACACAGCATCTCCCGCCGAAAACCGTGGCGTCTCATTCGGGGCCAGGGCCAGACGCAACATCGCGGTGGGCACCCCCAGACGGGGGACCGTGAAGACCCCGCCCACCACGGCGAGGCCGCCAACGCTCATGATTCCCGGCTCCATGGTCACCAATCCTTCCCAGGGGCTTCTTCTTCCCGCGATCTCTCCGCCTGCGAAGGAGAAAATCTAGGCCTCGGGCCCGGCGGGGAGTCCCCCGCCGGGCCTGGCCTCTTGCCCGACTTTCAGCCCCGCCGACACAGCGCAGGGCTCGCACAGCGGCAGCTGGCCAGCCCACAAGTATACGGCCGGCTGACCGCAGTAGCGAGGGTGGGCACAGGAATCGCATTTTACCTTCTCCACGATCACCACTCCTCCACAATGTCTTCTTCCTCCTCCTGCACTCTTCCGGCTAGATAGTCACGCGCGGCGCGGCGCGCAAGCTCGGGATCCTCCAGGTAGCGCCACCACGCGCGGCCCCAGCAGATTGGACGATACCCGCACCAGCCGCAAACTCTGATATCGTCTGCGGGCACGAATACCTCCGCTGTAATTGCCTCCGCGACCTGGTAAGCAACCCACGCCAGTCGCTGCGTATCAACCTGCGAGCGAGAGAGCGTGTGTGTTTCGAGATCGGGATGTTTCAGGGCTAGAATGCGGTCCAGACGGACCTCCTCGACTCTGTATCCGTGCTGCTCCAGACCTGCGGTGTAGGCTGCGAGCTGAAGATCAGTCTGGATCTGCTCTGGATCAAGTCTGCGGCGAGAAACCTTGTGGTCGCGAATTCGCGTCTTGTCCTCGCCAGCGGCTTCAACGCAGTCTACCACCATCTCCAGCTCCGCTACGCCCACCTGAGCGCGGAAACGATGCTCCACAAGCAGAGGCTGGATCTCAGGCGCAACGCGGTCGTAGTGCAGGGTCACCAAACGCGGAGTTTGCTCGCGCAGCGCTTGGGCTTCGTCAGGTTGCTCCCACCATGTGTGAGGAGCAAGACGGTCGAATTCCTCAACTGCCGCGTCTTGCACGACATCGCGCGGGGGGAGGTCGCCTGCGCGCTGTTTCTCGCGCAGCGCGACCTCAATCCCCCGATGCACTGCTCTTCCCTGAGTAATCGCTGCAGCGGGCTTCAGTCGCACGCGAGCGATGTACGCAAAGAAGTACTGCAGTGAACAGCGTCTATACGTCTGAATTGCGGAGGGGCTAAGTCGCATGTTGTGAAGCCTCCTCCTGCGCTGTACGCACTGCCTGCGCAACTTCGTGGGGCTGCGCAGAGCTCAGGAAATCAAGCAACTCATGGGCTTGCGCCCTCGTGAGATCTCGGGAATGATTGACACCGTAACGGGCGCGCACTAAAGCACGAAGCCCGTCCGGCCCTGGCTCGAAACCCGCCTCCCTCGCCAGCTTCTGCCACTTCGCCCAGATCGCGCGGCGCTGGGCATCTGTAGCGGCGTTGCCTGGAGAGGCCGCCGCAACAGTGTTCTGGGCAGTGTCTGCAGCGAAGGTGTTGAGAGGAACAGCGGCTCCTTCCACTTCCTCGGCGGGCGTAGGCTGGTAGCCCGCTAACACAACAACCCACGCGAGGGCCTGGCGCAGCGCCTTCGCTGCGGCGCGGGTCTGCGCCATGGAGCGCAGCTGGAACCCGGGCTTCGCGCTCCAGCCTGGTTCGTCTGCGGTGCATTGGGCCTCCGCTGTTGACACAACGTGATCACCACGGCGCACTACTGCACGGGCCTCCCAGCCGTTTTCAACTGGACGCGTCCACTCGATCGACGCAGTCACCGAGAAGAACGCGCCTAGTGTCTGCCATGCCTCGAAGCGTAAATGCCGGTTCTGGCCCAGCTGAACTACATACTGAGCCTCATTTTGCGACACGGCTCGCACCAGAGCCCGTGCGGCCCGGTGCGCGAGTTCCAACACCTGGTCCGGCTCCTGTACGGGAGCCAGAGCGTCCGCTGGCTGGATAGACATTGTTACCCCTCCTCCCTGTTTTTCTGTTTTCTAACGCTTGGTTCCCTCTTCGCGGACGCGTTGCACCTCCTCATCCGGAATGCGCCATAAACGCCTGATGCGGATGGCACGAATATGACCGCTCTGCGCCAGACGCCTTACCGTTGAGTAGCTCACGCCAAGCGCGCGGGCGAGCTGCTCAATACTCCAGTATCCCCCCGGGGGCCGTTCCGGTCCCGAGAACATCGCTGCACCTCCCTGCTCTGTTTGTGCCAGTGGTAGCATATTCCGTCCTCGTTGTCAAGAGGGCCCACGATCGCCAGGGTCGCGAGCTGGTCTACGGTAGAGCCGTGTTCGGTTACCGTCCCTCCGCCGAATGGCGATGTATTCCGCGGTTACCTCCTCCACACGATCGCCCGGCCACAACACCGCTGCCAGACCCAGGTCGGACACCCACCCAGCGTTCTGCCACAAGTCCTCCTTCGACCAGCCCAGGGCCAGGGCCTCGTCCTCGATTCTCTGGACCTCGGCCGCCACGTCGGGAGGGATCGGCCGGGGACGGCATGCTGCGCCGAACCCTGGGGGCACACCACGGCGCGGGAGGCGGGTGCCCGAAACGTCCCACGTCCACTCCTCATCGTCCCTCGGCGGGTCATCTTCCCATATGTCGTCTATAGTGCTAGAAGCCGGGGCACCGTCCGCGCCGTCCTCCACCCAGGAGCTGTCCTCCTGGTCACCCCAGGGGCTGTTCTCCTGGCTGATCCAAGGGCTATCCTTTTGGTCGGCCATAGGGGTATCCCTTTGGCCAACCCCGGGGTCGCCCTCTGGCGACTCCCCTGGGGTGTGTGGCGGTTCCTCAGCCTGTGGCGGTTTGTGGCGGATGTGTGGCGGTTCCAGGGAATCGCCGGAACCCGCGTCCTGACTGGATTGTGGCGGTTGTGGCGGATCAAAGTGTAGGTATCTAGAGAAGACATCTACAAACGCCTCCCTGGCATACCCGCGGACCACCCGTCCCCCTTCTCGCCACTTGGAGGGGGCGATCCCGAACGGACGGAGCAGCCTGGCCAGCGCCTGGGGGGTGAGCCTGCGGCCGTGCCAGTCCCCCCATGGAGCAGATTCGTCTTCACAGAGCTCCTCTATCAGAACTGTAGTCTCGAGTCGGTCTAGGCCCTGTTCATCAAAAACCCTGCGAATGTCCCCGAGAAGCCGGACCCCTAGCGACTCCCGGTCCAGATCCTGCTGGTCGCCTTCTAGGGACCGGGCCGCGGACTCTAGCTCGGGGAGCCGGGAGGGGTCCGCTACTTCCACCACCGCCCAGAGGGCCGCCCAGTTATCGGAAGCCCGATCATTCAGCCAGGCAGGTGGCTCTACCCGCAGGTATGCCTCTCGAACCCGCGCCTCGTTCGCGAGAGCCCACGCTTCCAGGCGTTCCCGAAGCTCTGCAGTCTCAGCCTTGACCTGGAGTCGGCGGAACCGCGCCACAGCCTCGTGGGGTGCGCGCCGGTACATGCGGATTCCAATACTACGATCCGCGAGAACGTCCGTCAGGTTCCCAATCATCGCGATGGCCTTAAAACCGAAGGCATCATAACGCTCCACACGGAACCCATCACCCGCCTTCGCGACCCTGTACACCGGCTGGCCGCGGACATAACCGGCGGCGAGAAGATCATGAAGGGCCGCTGAGCGCTCGGAACGATCGCGCAGTTGCTGTGCTTCGTCAATTAGGAGCGTTGGGCGGAGCTCCTGGACCACCCGGAAAAGCGCGGCCTCGCTGATGTTCGCGGTCGCCAACGGCTCACGGACCACGAATCCTAGCAGGCCCAGGAGAGTCGTTTTCCCGCAGCGCTTCTCGGGAGATGTAATGGCGAGGTAAGGCGTAATCTCGAAAACGTCCACGAGCCATGTGCACATCGTCCAGGCCGCTAGAACGAGTGGTGTTTCGGGCGGGAGCACTACGTACCGCGAGAAGCACCGCTCTAGATCGCGTAGGAGTTCCGGGCCGTCTGGGACTTCCGGTGG
>Ga0101941_1001782_pt1 | contig 12863 bp, 15 predicted proteins | sample DewCreD2012metaG_3_FD_75242 | JGI IMG/M metagenome (GOLD analysis project Ga0101941, IMG submission 75242) | Hot spring sediment bacterial and archeal communities from British Columbia, Canada, to study Microbial Dark Matter (Phase II) - Dewar... ...
GCTCGCGATCGAGCTGTTCCAGGCCGGCGGCGAGCTGCTCGCGAACGAGATGGCGCCCCGGGTCCACAACTCCGGTCACTGGACCATCGAGGGCGCGGTCACGAGCCAGTTCGAGAACCACCTCCGGGCCGTCGTCGGGCTGCCGCTGGGGGCGACGGAGGCCCGGGGCCACGCCGCGATGGTGAACCTGATCGGACGGGTCCCCGATCCCGCCCCGGTCCTGGCCGTCCCCGGGACCCACCTCCACCTGTACGGGAAGGCGCCCCGCCCCGGCCGGAAGCTCGGCCACGTCACGATCGTCGCGGACGAGCCGGAGGCCCTCGAGGAGCGCCTCGCCGAGGTCCTCCGGGTCGTGGAGGGAGCCGGCTGACCGGGGCCCCGAGGTCCCGCCGGCCCGGGCCTCCCGCCGGGTGGCGCCGTCGCGGCCGACGCCGCCCGGGGGGCGGCCGGGCGTCAGCCCGGGGCGACCTCGATCGTGGCCTCGACCGGCACGCACCGCTCGATCGAGGCGTGGACCGAGCAGTCCTTGATCCCGAGCGCGAGCGCGCGTTCGGCCTTCCGCGGCTCGACGGCCCCGCGCACGAGGAACCGCATCGAGATCCGACGGAACCGCCACGGCGGTCGCTCCTCCTGCTCGGCGTCGATCCGCACCTCGAGGCCGCGGAGGTCCTGCCGCTGCTTGCGGAGGACGTTCACGACGTCGTAGGCCGTGCAGGCCGCGAGCGAGATCGGGAGGAGGTCCGAGGGTTTGGCCCCCGGCCACCCCTCCTCCCCGGACACGGGGAAGCGGAACCCGCGCGAGTCCTCCCCCTCGAACCGGAGCCCCCCCACCCAGGCGAGGCGCTGGCTCCCCACGGGGGGAGTCTACGCCCGAGACTCCAGCGCCCGGCGGCGCCGTCCGATACCGGAGGTATGGCCTACCCGACGTGCCCGGGGTGCCGCGTCCCGCAGCTGGTGGACGACGACGCCGTCGAGTACCGCTGCATCACCTGCTACTCGGAGGTGCAGTTCCACGCCTGCCCTCACTGCGGGCTGCCCCAGTCGATCCTCCGACCCTGGACCTCCTACACCTGCGCCCGCTGCGAGCGGCGGGCCGACGTGCCCCCCCGGATCCCGTTCCCCGAGGCCACGAGGGCCACGCGCTCCGAGGCCGCCGCCTGGCCGTACCCGAAGCTCTAGCCTGGCCGCGCCCCCGCGGCTCGGTCGTTGCGTCCCGGCGAAGCGCCCGGCAGACTCCTGGGGGTCCGTGCGGAACAGGCTCCCGAGGCTCGCGTTCGCCCTGGCCCTCCTCGCGGGGTCGGCTCCCGGGCCGGCGACGGCGGCGCCGGGGATCGGCCAGTTCGTGGTCCGCTGCCCCTACTCCCACACGCTCCGCGACGACCCCATCGTCCTCCCCGGGTCGCCCGGCGCCTCCCACTCCCACGACTTCTTCGGCAACGTCACGGCGGACGCGTACTCGACCTACGACTCGATGCTCCTCGGGGCCACCACCTGCCGGGTCCCGAGCGACACCGCGGGCTACTGGACCCCCACGGCGTACCTCGACGGGGAGCCCATCGTCCCGCCGGTGATGCGGATCTACTACCTCGGACATCCCACGGCGAGGGTGGAGACGATCCCGCCCGGCCTCCAGATGATCGGCGGGAACCGGGACGCCACCTCGCCCGAGGAGAACCCCCACGTGCGCTGGTCCTGCGGGCAGACCGTCGAGGTGCGGACCCCCATCGAGCCCGCCCCCTACGACTGCGCGCCGTGGGCCGGCTACCGGTTCGTCGACGGGGTCGTGGCGCACATCGACTTCCCCCGTTGCTGGGACGGGGTGGGGCTCACCCCCGAGCACGTCGTGTACGAGGTGAACGGGGGCTGTCCCGCGGGGTTCCGCCACGTGCTCCCCGAGCTCAGCGAGCGGGTCCACTTCCACGTGATGGACCCCACCGGCCCCGACGGGGCCGTCCGCCTCACGCTCTCGAGCGGGCCCTACTACACGATGCACGGGGACTTCTGGAACACCTGGCAGCAGCCCCGGCTCGACCAGCTCGTCCGGGACTGCATCGTGGCCCGGGTGCATTGCGGGGGGCTGTTCGAAGGCGCCGAGCTCTCCTGGGCCCGGGGCGTCGGGACCGGGGCGGCGGAGGCCGCGGCGGCGGTCGCAGCCGACGCCTCGGGGGCCGTGGTCGCGGGCTGGACCGAGGGGGCCCTCCCGGGGAGGCGGTCCTCGGGTGGGCGCGACGCCCTCCTGCGCCGCGTCGATCAGGAGGGCGGGGTGGTCTGGACCCGGCGGTTCGGCACCCCCGGGAGCGACGAGGCGGCGGCGGTGGCCGTGGACCGCTCCGGGGTCTACGTCGCCGGGACGACCACCGGCCGGTTCCCCGGCGAGCGGCGGGCCGGCGGGGAGGACGTCTTCGTCCGGCGGTACTCGCCCGAGGGCAGGCTCCTCTGGCAGCTCCAGCTCGGGACCACGGCCCCGGACCGGGCGGCGGCGATCGCGGTGGACGGCGGGTCGGTCTGGGTGGCGGGGACCACGTGGGGGAGGTTCCCGGGCGAGCGGCGGGGGGGCGGGGCCGACGCGTTCGTCGCCCGGCTCGCCGCCGAGGGCGCGTTGCGGTGGGTGCGCCAGCTCGGGGGGCCCGCCGACGACCGGGGGCTCGCGCTCGACGCCAGGGACGGCCGGGCCTACGTGGCGGGCGCCACCGACGGGGTCCTCGCGGGCGAGGGGCCGGTGGGGGGGACGGATGGGTTCGTCGTGGCGCTCCGGTCCGCTGGGAGGGTGGCCTGGGTGGACCGGGTCGGGACGCCCGGGCTGGACGAGGCCAGAGGGGTCGCCGCGGGCCGGAGGGCGATCTACGTGGCGGGGGCGACCGAGGGCGTCCTCGCCGAGGGCGCGGCGGGAGGGCTCGACGGGTTCCTGCGCCGCTACCTCCCCGGCGGGGCCGAGCGCTGGACGCGCCAGCTCGGGACCCCGGCGGACGACTCGGTCTCCGCGGTGGACGTCCGGGGCGCGGCCGTCCACGTTGCGGGCACCACCGGGGGGGCCTTCCCCGGCCAGGCCTCGGCGGGGGAGGTCGACGCCTTCGTCCGCCGGTTCGACACGAAGGGCGTGGACCTGTGGACCGTGCAGTTCGGCACGTCCGGCCCCGACGAGGCTCTCGGCGTCGCCGTGGACGCGGCGGGCGCGTGGGTCGCGGGCCGCACGTGGGGGGCGTTCGAGGGGGACCCAACCCCGGGGGACGCCGACGCCTTCCTGGCGCGGCTGCGCTTCGTCTGACCCCCATGCGCGCGCCCCGTCGCCTCCTCCCGGCGCTCCTGGCGGGCCTGCTCGCGGCGTGCGCGGCGTCGGGGCCCGGGGCGGGGGAGCGTGCGGTCCGCCGGGAGGGCCCGCCCGCGGGGGCCGGGGGAGCGGGGGGCGCCGGGCAGGAGGAAGGCGGGGCCGGCGGGGAGGGACGGAGGGCCGGGAGGTCCGTCGAGCGCGGCCGCCCGGCGCTCGTCCTGCGCGTGATCGACGGGGATACCGTCGAGGTCCGGTTCCGGGGCAAGGTCGAGGACGTCCGGCTGATCGGGGTGGACACGCCCGAGACCGTGGCCCCCGGGGAGCCGGTGGAGTGCTACGGACGGGAGGCGTCGGCCTTCACGCGCCGATGGCTCGAGGGCCGCGAGGTCCGGCTCGAGTTCGACGTTGAGCTCCGCGACCGGTACGGCCGGCTGCTCGCCTACGTCTGGGTGGACGGGCGGCTGTTCAACGAGGTCCTCGTGCGGGAGGGCTATGCCCAGGTCGCCACGTTCCCCCCGAACGTCCGGTACGTGGACCGGTTCCTCGCGGCGCAGCGGCGGGCGCGGCGCGAGGGCCGGGGTCTCTGGGGCGGCTGCCCGGTCGCGGAGGCGGCGGCGGCGACCGGCGGGAGCTGTGACCCCTCCTACCCGGACGTCTGCATCCCGCCCCCACCGCCCGACCTCGACTGCGCGGACGTGGGCGCCCGGGGGTTCCGCGTGACCGGCTCCGATCCGCACGGTTTCGACGGGGACGCCGACGGGATCGGCTGCGAGACGTGAGGCGCCCCGCGCACCATCTATCGTGTCGGCCACCGGCCCAGCCGACCGAGGAGGAACCGTGAACGAGGCGTTGCTCGACCCCTTCCGTCACGACGCGTGGGCGACCCGCGAGCTGATCCGGATCTGCCAGGGCCTCCCGCCGGAACAGCTCGAGGCCACCGCGCCCGGCGCGTACGGGAGCGTGCACCGGACGCTCCATCACATCATCTCGGCCGGGGACTACTTCCGGAACCTGCTCGCGGGGGTCGAGCGGAACTGACGGTCGACCGACCCCGCCCCTCCCCTCGACGAGCTCGCCCGTCGGGCCGAGGAGCTCGCGGCGTCCTGGGAGGCGTCCCTGACCGAGCCCTTCGATCCCGATCGCATCGTCGTCGACGAGGACCGTGAGGGTCGGCTCGAGATCCGGGCCGGCGTGCTCCTCGCCCAGGCCCTGACCCACGGCACCGACCACAGGACCCAGGTCCTCGCGATCCTCACCAGGCTCGGGGTGGAGCACCCCGACCTCGACGCCTGGGACTACGGGCGGGCGACCGGGCGCGTGCGGTCGATCTGAGGCAGGCTGGACGATGAAGCGCGCCGGGGAGGATTCGAACCTCCGACCCGCGGATTAGAAGTCCGCCGCTCTGTCCAGGCTGAGCTACCGGCGCACCCGGCCCCGGACGTTCCGCGGGAACGCCCGGCGCCTGCAATCCTAGCCGACCGGTTCCCCGGCCTCGGCTCGCTGCTCGTCCGTCGCCGGCACGACGTCCGGGGCATCCTCCCGCAGCAAGGGCCACCCGCGCCGCAGCACGTAGCCGAGCCAGGCCCCGGCGAACTGCGACGTGAGGACGGCGGTGAGGACGAGGGTGGTGAAGAACGGCGCGCCGATGATGCCGGCCTCGTACGCGACGGTGGCGAGCACGATCCCCGGCCCGCCCCGCGCGTTGAAGGCGATCGCCAGGTTGACCGTCTCGATCCCTCGGAACCCCGCCAGCCGAGCCGCGAGGACGATCGAGGCCAGGCGCACGGCGGACGAGCCCAGCAGGAAGGCGAGCAGGAGCCACGCCGAGAACCCCGCGCCCAGCTCGAGCTGCGAGCCGACGACGGCGAAGTACAGGGGGATGAAGAAGCCGAACGCCACCTTCTGGATGGCCTCCAGCTGCTCGGCGAAGACCCTGCGGTGGCTGCCCCGCACCCCTCCCACGAGCCCCAGGCCGGCCAGGAACGCGGCGAACACCAGGCTCACGCCGAGCGCCGCCGCGACCGCCGTGTAGGTGAGGAGCAGGAGGATCGCGTAGCCCACGGGGGAGGCCCTCCGGAAGACGTTCCAGCGGGCGCCGTGGAAGCGTCGGAGGACGAGGGGGACCACCGACAGGCCGGCCCCGTGTACGCGATCGTCAGGCCCAGGTGGCGAGCGATCGACCCCGCGACGTCGGATCCCAGCGTCGGGGCCGCGGCCAGGGCCGTGGCCACCGCCAGGACGGCCCACAGGAACACGTCCTCGATCAGGGCCGCCCCGAGGACCAGGCTGGCGAAGCGGGTATGGAGGATCCGCAGGTCGTGGAAGATCCGGGAGATCACGGGGATCGACGTCACGGCCACGGCGATGGCCAGGACCAGCAGGACGGCCCACCACCCGCCCCGCGGCCCGGCGATCGTACCGAGGGGCAGGAGCGGGCCCACCAGCAGGGCCGCCAGGAACGGCAGCGAGGTGCCCACGCCGAGGAGCCAGGCCGTGGGGCGGCGGTTCTCGGTCCCCAGCACCCGGCGGACCTCGCTGCCCGAGATGAACATCAGGAGGAGCAGCCCCATCCAGTACGCGAAGCGGAGGACGGTCCCCGTGATCTCGCCGGATGGCCCGGAGCCGAGGAGCGCCTCCGAGGGCCCGGGCGCCAGCCGACCCAGCACGTGGGGTCCGAGGAGCGCGCCGGCTAGGATCTCCCCGGCGAGCCGGGGCTGGCGGAGCCGCTCGAACGCGTGGCCCAGCAGGTGCGCCGCCGCCACGAGGACGGCCAGCGCCCCCACCACCCCGGCCAGCTCTCGCTCGGTCACGCGTCGCTCCCTCGGATCGCTCGAGGCTAGGGGGTGCTCCCCGGTCCCGGCATCCCGCAGCTGCGGGACGTTCACCACGACGCCGTCGCCGCACCCGAGGGGTGTAGGGGATCAGCGGATCACCGGCCGGTGGGGCCGCACCCGGCGGGCCGCCCGCCTCTGGCTGGCGCTGCTCGGGCCCTCGCTCGTCCCTCGAGCGGGTGACGGGAATCGAACCCGCATCGCCAGCTTGGAAGGCTGGAGCTCTGCCATTGAGCTACACCCGCGCCATCGCAACGATAGCAACGGCGCGCCGCGGGAGCGGGTCAGAGGAGGGCCCGGGCGAGGGCGGTGCTGGCGGCCGCCGCGACCACGGCGAGCAGCGTGGGCGCGCGCAGGGCGAGGGCGGCCGCCGCCACCGCCACGCCGACGGCGCGCTCGTCGAGGCCGAGGGCCCGCCCGCCCCCGTCCGCAACCTGGGTCACCACCAGGGCGGCGAGGACCGCGGGGGCGAGGAGCTCGATCACGCCGGCGAGCCTGGGCGGGAGCGGTCGACCGCCCAGGGCCACGGGCCCCGCGGCCTTGAGCGCGATGGTGGCGGCGCCCACCACGAGCACCGCGGCCCAGGGGCTGCTCACCGCGTCCCCCCCGGGTCGGGGGCGCGCGCTCCCTCGGGGGGCGGGGCCGGCTGGCGGCGCAGCCCGATCAGGCAGGCGGAGGCCGAGGCCACGATCGGCAGGCCCGGCGGGGCGAACGGGGTGAGCGCGAGCGCGATCCCCGCGCCGAGGGCCGCGGCCATCCTGGCGTGGGTCGCCCGCAGCCGTGGCGCGAGGAGCCCGAGGAACAGCGCCGGGAAGGCCGCGTCGAGGCCGAGCGCGGAGGGGTCGCCGATGATCCCCGCCCCGAGGGCGCCGGCCGCGGTCCCGCCGACCCAGGCCGCGTAGAGCACGATCCCGGAGCCGAGGAGGGCCGGCAGGTCGAACCGTCCGGCGGCCCGGGCCGAGATCGCCCAGGACTCGTCCACGAGGAGCTGCGCCTCGAGGAACCGCCGCCAGGCCGGGCCGCGGAACCAGGGCGCCGCGGCCGCCGCCATCGGCCCGTAGCGCGCGTTGAGGAGGATCGCCGCGGCGGCCGCGGCGCCCAGGGTCCCCCCGGCCCCGAGCACGCCGGCCGCCGCGAACTGGGCGGATCCGGCGAACGTCGTGGCGGACATCGCGACCGCGGCGACCGCGTCGAACCCGGCGGCCCGGGCGAGGAGGCCGAAGGAGACCCCGAACGCGAACACCGCCACGGCGTAGGGCAGCGCGGCCCGCGCCCCCTCCCCGTAGCCCCGGTCCCACCGCCCGTCGTTCCCCGGTCGCTCGGCACCCACGTCCCGGGCATGGTAGCCGCGGGCGCCTTGCGGCCGTCGCCGTACGCTGATGGCGTCCGATCGCGAGGAGGTGTGGGTGGAGGTCGGGTTCCGGCTGGTGGACGTGTTCGGGACCGGTCCCTTCAGCGGGAACCAGCTCTGCGTGGTGCCCGAGGGGTCGGGCCTGGACGACCGGACGATGCGGCTGCTCGCGTGCGAGATCGGGTTCTCGGAGACGACCTTCGTGACCCGGGCCAGCGGGCACCGCTACGCGATGCGGATCTTCACGCCCGGCGGCGAGCTCCCGTTCGCCGGCCACCCCTCGCTCGGGACCGCCTTCGTGCTGGTCTCGGAGGGATGCGTCGCCTCCCCGGCCGTCCAGGTCGTGGCGGCCGGCGAGTTCCCGGTGGACGTGGACCTCGCGGCGTCCCGGGCCTCGCTCACCGCGGTCCCCGGCCCGCTCGGCCCCGCGGTGGACCGGGCCCGGGCTGCGGCTGCAGCGGGGCTCGCCGAGGACGACCTCGACCCGTACCTCGCTCCGCGGGTGGCCTCGGCGGGCCTCCCCTTCCTCATCGTGCCCGTCCGGGATGCCGGGGCGGTGGCCAGGGCCCGAGCGGGGGAGCCGGCCCTCGGCCCGCTCCTCGCCGAGGTCGGGGCCGACGGCCTGTATCTGCTCGCGCGGGTGGGGGAGGGCGGCTTCCGGGCCCGCATGTTCGACGCGACCCTCGGGATCGGGGAGGACCCCGCCACCGGGGCCGCCGCCCTGGCCGCGGGCGCCTACTTCCTCGCCCAGGGTTCGGCGGGGCGTTCGGTGATCCGCCAAGGTGAGGAGCTCGGCCGCCCCTCCGTGCTCGAGGTGGAGGCGAGCCAGGACCCACCTCGCATCTCCGTCGCCGGGCAGGTCCACGTCGTGGGGGAGGGTCGCTTCCTGCTGCGTCGGTGGAGCTGAGCGCACTGCCGGTCAGCGCCGGTGCGGGTCGAGGAGCCGGAGCAGGGACGTGATGGGGTCGGCACCCGCTCTGCCCAGGAGCTCGACCGGGAGGAGCTCGACCCGGTAGGTGTCGAGCAGCTCGGCTTCGACGTCCCGCACCTGGAGGGTTTCGCGGGCCCGGAGCCGCGCGCCGTGCTCCCGGCAGGCCGGCAGGAGCCGGTCGCCGCGCACCGCGACGAGGTCGGGGACGGCGGGGAGCCGGCCCCACCAGAGGCAGCGGGCGCAGGCGAGGCGGAGCCGCGCGGGGTAGACGAACTCCGCCCGCCAACCCCGTGTGTGCTCGATGACCCGGCCCCACATCGCCACCTGGCCCACGACCCCCACCCCGCGGCCGGTCCGCCCCAGCCTGGCGGGGTCCTTGAAGGCGTGGAAACCACAGGTGCAGCCGGGCTCGGGGCTGCGATGGGAGGCTGCCAGCTCGGGGTTGAAGACCAGGTAGAGACGGGTGTGCGCGCCCGTGCAGGTGGCGCGCTGGACCACCTCCGGTTCCCAGGGCTCCCTGGGGGTGGCGGGTGCGATCCGCAGGCCGCCGGCCCGCACGAGCCGCCAGGTCCGCCACCCGAGGATGGCCTCGAGCGAGCGTTCGACCGCGTCGGGGCGGGGGGCCATGCCACCCTCCACCCTACCCCGGCTGGCGAGGGACGACCCGTGGGGTATCGTGCGTGGTGCCGGGGCGTGGCGCAGGCTGGCAGCGCACGTGCTTTGGGTGCACGAGGTCGGCGGTTCGAATCCGCCCGCCCCGACCCGAGGGGGCGCCGTGGCCGGCTCCCGGGCCGGCCACGGCGCTATCGGGGGTCGTCCAGCTCAGGCGGTGTACCGCTCCGGGAACTGGTCGGCGATGGCTCCCGCCAGGGCGGTGGCGATCATCGGCATGTGGCCGGCCGCCTCCCTGAGGAGCTCGAAGGGGTTCCCTCCCTCGCCGGTCACGACCGCGTCGATCGCGGCGAGCGTGGACTCCACGTGGGGACGGAGGGCGTCGGCCACCTGCTCGGTCGTGAGCCGCCCCTCGGTGGCGCTCTCGATGAACGCGCCGAAGTCGGTCCGGTAGGCGTCGAGCTGCTTCACCGAGCGCCTGGCGAGCGCGTCGTCGCCGGTCGCCAGGCCCTTCGTGTAGTTCACGAAGAACCCGATGTGCTTCTCGCACAACGGCAGGAAAGCCTTCCCGGCCTCATCGCCGTAGACCGAGGCCACCGCGTCGGCCAGGGCCTGCGAGTTGGCTCCGAGCGCCTCGGCCGCTGCTTGGAACTGGGGCGAGTCCAGGCCGTTGGCCACGCCCTGGGACACCGCGATGCCGGCGAGGTACTCGTGCTCCTGCAGCAGGGCGGTGAGGGCCTGCTGGAGCGCCGGTCCGCCGGAAGCGAGGTCCACCGACGTCGCGGGTGGCGCTCCGGGGGTCCCCGTCATCCCTCCGCCCATCGTGGGCTCGGCCGGTTCCTGGCGGTTCGTCGTACATGCGACCGTCGCCACCGCGAGCGCGATCGCGAGGGTCATGACGCGGGCACGTGCTCCTATCCGCATGATCCATCCTCCCGTCGGGGTGCGTGTGCTCGTCGAGGATCCGCGGTCGGTGCGGCGGTGGATCACCCGATCGCGATGCGAGGCCCCCGATCAACGCACGACCACGGTCCCGTGCATGCCGCGATGGATGTCGCAGTAGTACGTGTAGGTGCCCGGGCGCTGGAACGTGAACGAGAACGTCGCGCCGGGTCCCTCCAGCTCACCATCGAACACGCCATCGGGCTCGGGGGGGTCGGCGGCGTCCCCGGTGGCACCCAGGTCGTCGCCCGGCCGACCGGACGTCACGGTGTGAGCGATATCGTCCTCGTTCACCCAGGTGACGGTCGTCCCGGGGGCGATCAGCAGCTGGCCTGGGTGGAAGGCGAAGAGACGGACCTCCACGCGTACCGGCTCCGGGGAGCGCGCCGGTCTTGCCGCCGGTGCGCCGCAGGCGCCGATCACGCCGACGAGCGCGATGGCGACCGCGCCGCGCGCGAAGGGACGTCGCGACACGCTGCTCCGTTCGGCTCGTGCTCGGCCGCTCACCTCCACCCCCCAGAGCCTTCGCAGCCGGGGACGGGTCGGATGACCGCGGTCCGGCTGGTGAGCCGCCTTGCATCTCGGCGAGAGGTGCTGACGGGAGACTGGGGCCCCCGGAACGAGCGTCGATGCCACGAGAGGCGTCATCGGCAGGCGCGCGTCCGCACCCTCCTGCGCCGGGGCCCCGGCGGATGCCGTGTAGCATCGGGCACCGTGCTGGGGACGACGGGGGCGACGGTGGTCCGCGCCGGGACGCTCGTGGACGTGGTGAACGAGGACGTCCGCGAGCGGGTCCGGGTCGTGGTCCGCGGGGAGCGGATCGAGGCCGTGGAGCCGGACCGGGGGCCGGGGCCGGCGGGCGCCCGCGTCATCGATCTCTCGGGCTGCACCGTGCTGCCGGGACTGATCGACTGCCACACCCACCTGGTGGGGGAGCCCGACCAGGGCGAGTACGCGACGATGCTCATGCGGACCGGCGCGGAGGAGGCGCTCTCCGGGGTCCGCAACGCCCGCGACACCCTCCTCGCCGGGTTCACGACCGTCCGCGACGTCGGCACGTTCCGGGCCTTCGTGGACGTCGCGCTCCGCCGGGCGATCGACGCCGGGTGGACCCCGGGACCCCGGATGGCCTGCGCCGGCGCCTACGTCACGGTCTCCGCGGGCGGCGGGGACATCCCGCCGGTCGCGCCGGACGTGGAGGTCCCGCGGGAGCTCCGCTTCGGCGTCGCCGACTCCGCCGACGAGGTCCGACGGGTCGTGCGGGAGATCCTCCACCGCGGCGCGGACCTCATCAAGGTGATCGCCACCGGGGCGGTGATGACCCGGGGGACGGTGCCCGGCGCGCCGGAGTACTCGGAGGGGGAGCTGCGGGCGGCGGTCGAGGAGGCCGCGCTCTACGGGGCCCACGTCGCCGCCCACGCCCACGGGGCCGAGGGGATCGGGCGGGCGCTGCGCGCCGGCGTCCGCTCGATCGAGCACGGCTCGCTCCTCGATGATCGGGGGATCGAGCTCCTCTTGGACCGGGGCGCGTTCCTCGTGGCCGACGTCTACGACGGCGACTTCATCGCCGAGCAGGGCCGGCGCCGCGGCTGGCCCGAGGAGATCCTCCGGAAGAACGAGGAGACCACCGAGGCGCAGCGGCGCGGGTTCCGAAGGGCCGTGGAGGCGGGGGTCCGGATCGCGTTCGGCACCGACGCCGGGATCTTCCCCCACGGGTGGAACGCCCGGCAGTTCGCGTCCATGGTCCGGTGCGGGATGACCCCGATGCAGGCGATCCGATCGGCGACCCGGGTCGCGGCCGAGCTCCTCGGGTGGGAGGACCGGGTAGGGAGCCTGGAACCGGGTCGGTTCGCCGACCTGGTGGCGGTCGCCGCGGATCCCCTGGCGGACGTGACCGCGCTCGAGGCGATCCCGTTCGTGATGAAGGGCGGAGCGGTGGTGAAGGACGAGCTGGGCTGAGGGGAGGGGGCGGCTCCCCCTCCCCTCGGCGCCCTAGTAGCCAGACCCCGACGGGACGGGGCCGAGCTGCCCGCGGATCGCCCCCGCCGGGAACCTCCGGTTGTGGACGTTCACGTAGTAGCCGGCGGGGTCCGCCGCGATCGCGTCGATGGCGGCGGCATCCACGTTCCGGACGCAGCCGGAGACCGACGTGATGGTCCTCGGGATCGGGACGAGGTCGCGGGTGTTGAAGAACGCCACGACGATGTCGCCCGTCTCCCCCGCGCCGCCCCGGTGGATGTGGGCGCCCCAGGGCCCGCGGATCCTGGACCAGCCGAGCTCGAAGCAGACCGTCCCGGCGGCGGGATCCAGGGTCACGGTCGCGGTCCCCGTCCCGTCGTCGTCGCCGGGCCCGGGCACCTCCGCGGCGCCCGTGAGCGTCGCCGAGAGGACGGTCGGGCCCGCCGAGGCCGGGCCGACCACGAGGACCGCCGCCACGAGCGCGGCGACGGCGACGGCCCCCAGGGCCAGGGTTCTCCTTCGCATGCCCCCCTCCTTTCCGCCGTGCGGGCAGTTCCCCTGCGGGCAGGTCCGCGGGTACTACGGGCGGGGGCGGGCGGCGGTTTCCCCCGGGCGGGCGGCGCCGGGGCCGGACGCCGGCGCCCGGCGATGGGGCTCACCGGAGGCCTCCCCGTCCCGCTGCGCGGGCGCCGGCGCGCCGATCGCCGCGCGGACCAGCTCGATGAACTGCTCGATTCGGCGCTGCCTGCGGGCCGGGTCGTCCCGGGCGCGGTGGAAGAGCCCCGGATCCAGCTCCTCGGCCACGATCGCGTCCTGGAACCGCTCGGCGAGCCAGTCCACGATCGAGACCACGAGGTCGAGGTCGAGGTCGTCGCGGACCTCGCCGCGGCGGATCCCGTACTCGACGAAGTCCAGCGTGCCGTACGGATCCTCCGAGAGCAGGAACCGGTTGATGTCGCGCTTGAGGCG
>Ga0101941_1001784_pt1 | contig 12856 bp, 6 predicted proteins | sample DewCreD2012metaG_3_FD_75242 | JGI IMG/M metagenome (GOLD analysis project Ga0101941, IMG submission 75242) | Hot spring sediment bacterial and archeal communities from British Columbia, Canada, to study Microbial Dark Matter (Phase II) - Dewar... ...
GTTCGTGGCCTCAGCTGGGTCCGCGGCGAGCTGAACGGCCGCGACAGCTTCTCGGCCAAGGCCGGCCGCACCCTCAGCTTCGAAGACGTCCCGCCCGAGCTGATGGCCGGCGTCGACGTCTACAAGAACCCCTCGGCCGACATCATCGAGGGCGGCGTCGGCGGCACTGTCAACCTGCGCACGCGCATGCCGTTCGACAGCGCCAAGCGCGTCCTGGCCTACTCGCTCGACTCCAGCTGGGGCGACCTGTCCAGGAACTGGCAGCCCAGCGGCTCGGTCCTCTACAGCAACCGCTGGGACACCAGCATCGGCGAGGTCGGCTTCCTGATCGACCTGTCGGACTCCAAGCTCTCCAGCCGCACCGACACCATCTCGGTCGATCCCTACTTCGCCCGCACCGACCTGGTTCCCGGCAGGACCGTCTACGTCCCCGGCGGCTTTGGCTATCGCACGCTGGACTACGAGCGCCGGCGCAAGGGCATAGCGGCGGCCCTGCAATGGCGCCCCAACGACCAGCTGGAGGCCAGCCTGCAGTTCCTGCGGTCGTCGGCCTCGCAGTCGTCGACCGAGTATGCGGTCGGTTTCAACCCCGGCTCGACGAACGGCCCGGCGGCTGGAACCAGCTTCACCTACGATGACGACGGCCACTTCGTGAAGGGCACCCTGGCGCAGTCGCCGGGCGGCTCCAGCCTGGGCTCATCGACGATCGACACCCGCTTCGCCGACCGCAGCTCGGTGACGTCGGACTACGCCTTCAACCTGAAGTACAATCCCAACGACAAGTGGTCGCTCAGCGGCGACATCCAGTACGTCTACGCCAAGACCAAGACCGTCGATAACACCGCGTTCAACGCGCTGAGCGGAGACGCCGCGCCGGCCAGCCTGGACGTCACCGGCAGCCTGCCGGTGATCACGATGAACAACGACACGGCCTACACCTCCAATCCCGCCAGCTACTATCTGCAGGCGGCGATGGATCACCACGACCGCAACGAAGCGGCGCAGTGGGCCGAACGCTTCGACGCCGACTACAGCTTCGACGAAGGCAGCTGGCTGAAGTCGTTCCGCTTCGGCGTGCGCCACACCTTCCGCCAGGCGACCACGCGCGAAACCAGCTATCGCTGGGACACCGTGGCGCCCAGCTGGTCGGCTCCGCCGATCACCCAGCTGGAAGGCTATCAGGGCTATTACGGCCTCTACGAATTCGACAACTATTTCCGTGGCAAGGCTAACCTGCCGGCGACCTTCGTGATGCCCAGCGCGGCCTTCGTGAACAACTACGGCGACACCTCTCAGGTGCTCTCCAGGATCGCCCAGCAGAACGGCGGCGGCTGGCGTCCGTTCAACGGCGACTTCGAGGACCAGGGCCAGTTCGGCGGCAAGGGCAGCACCAACCACCAGAAGGAAGAGACCCTGGCGGCCTACGGCCTGCTGCGGTTCGGCGACGACGTCTCGCTGTGGGGCGAGCAGCGCGGGATCGACGGCAATTTCGGCCTTCGCGTCGTCAAGACCGAAAGCCAGAGCCAGGGCCTGCAGGTGTTCACGCCGAACACCACCAGTCCCGACATCCCCGCCGCCGACCAGGCCTTCTCGAACGGCGCCAAGAGCACCTACAGGGGCGGCCGCGACTACGTGAACGTGCTGCCCAGCTTCAACCTGCGCCTGAAGATCACGCCGGACATGTTCATCCGCTTCGCGGCGGCAAAGGCCATCGTCCGCCCTGACTTCCAGCAGTTGCAGCCGAACTACACGATCTCGGCCACCAACGGCTTCCTCACCGGCGGAAGCTGCTCGAACACCATCCCGGGCGGCGCCCAGGCCAACTGCGTCTATCAGTTCACGGCCAACGCCGGTAACCCGGACCTGAAGCCGGTCCGCTCGACCCAGTTCGACCTGTCGTACGAGTGGTACTTCAACCCGACCGGCAGCGTGACGGCCACGGTGTTCTACAAGGACATCTACAACTTCATCACCAATGGCTCGGCCAATCTCGACTTCACCAACAACGGCGTGACCCGCAGCGTTCAGGTGGTGCAGCCGTACAACGCCGGTCACGGCAAGATCAAAGGCTTCGAGGTCGCCTACCAGCAGTACTACGACTTCCTGCCGGGCGCCCTGCGCGGCCTGGGCGCGCAGGCCAACTTCACCTATGTCGACAGCGAGGGCTCGCGCAACGCCGCGTCCAACCCGTACGACTCCAACCAGGTCGGCAACATCAGGACCAACGGCGATGAGATGCCGCTCGAGGGCCTGTCGAAGACCAGCTACAACGTCGCGGCCCTCTACGACCTGGGCAAGGTTTCGGCCCGCCTCGCCTACAACTGGCGTGAGCGCTACCTGCTGACCACGACGGCCGCCAACATCAACATCCCGGCCTGGTACGACGACTACGGCCAACTGGACGGCTCGGTCTTCTACACCGTCAACGAGGGGCTGAAGATCGGCTTCCAGGCGGCGAACCTGACCAACACCCGGACCAAGATCCTGGTCAGCTATCCCGGTCGGCCCGAGGTGGGTCTGACGAAGCACAACTGGGTCGTCGCCGACCGCCGCTACTCGATCGTGCTTCGCGGCACGTTCTAGGGTCTCGCTCGCGAGCTCCGAACAGCCCCCGTTCCGACCCGGTCAAACCGGGAGGGGACGGGGGCTTTTTAGACGTCGCGCCGGCGTAAGAAGCCGCTAGCCTGGGCGCGAGACACAACGACGGAAAATCCGCGACATGCCCGAACAGTCTCCGTTCAAGTTCGTGATCGTCGGCGGCGGCACCGCCGGCTGGATGGCGGCCGCGGCCCTGGCCCAAGCGTTCAAGGGCAGGATCGGCGAGATCGAACTGGTCGAGTCCGACGAGATCGGCACGGTCGGCGTGGGCGAGGCCACCATCCCGCCCATTCAGTTTCTCAACAGCCTGCTGGGCATCGACGAGATCGAGTTCGTCAAGAAGACCCAGGCGACCTTCAAGCTGGGCATCGAGTTCCGCGACTGGAGGCGGCCGGGGCACAGCTACCTGCATCCGTTCGGTCCCATCGGCGTGCCGGCCGAGGGCGTGGGCTTCCACCACTACTGGCGGCGGCTGCGCGAGCAAGGCGACACCAGCGACATCTGCGACTATTCGATGTCGGCGGTCGCCGCCGCCAAGGGCAAGTTCGTCATCGCGCCGCGCGAACTGCCGCCGGGCGTGCCGCCCCTGGCCTACGCCTATCACTTCGACGCCGGCCTCTATGCCCGCTTTCTGCGCGACTACGCCGAGGCGCGGGGCGTCAGGCGGACCGAGGGCAGGATCGTCGAGGTCAAGCAACGTGCGTCGGACGGCTTCATCGAAGCGGTCGAGCTTGAAGGCGGCAGGCGGGTCGAAGGCGACGTCTTCATCGACTGCTCGGGCTTCCGCGGCCTGCTGATCGAGCAGACCCTGAAGACCGGCTACGAGGACTGGAGCCACTGGCTGCCCTGCGACCGGGCGCTGGCCGTGCCCTGCGAGAGCGTCGCGCCGCTGACCCCCTACACGCGCTCGACGGCGCGCGCGGCGGGCTGGCAATGGCGCATCCCGCTGCAGCACCGCACCGGCAACGGCTACGTCTATTCCAGCCCCTTCATCAGCGACGACGAGGCGGCCAGAACCCTAATGGAAAGCCTGGACGGCGCGCCGCGCGCCGAGCCGCGGCTGCTGCGGTTCACGACCGGCCGACGCAAGCGGGCCTGGAACAAGAACGTCGTGGCCCTGGGCCTGGCCAGCGGCTTCATGGAGCCGCTGGAATCGACCAGCATCCACCTGATCCAGACGGGGGTGATGCGCCTGCTCTCGCTGCTGCCGACCCGCCGTCACGATCCCGCGGCGGTCGAGGAATACAATCGGCTGTCGAAGATCGAATACGAGCAGATCCGCGACTTCATCGTGCTGCACTACCGCGCCACCGAGCGGGACGACGGCGAGCTCTGGCGCTATTGCCGAGGCATGGCGCTGCCCGACAGCCTGACCCACAAGATCGAGCTGTTCCGCGAGCGCGGGAAAATCGCCCGCTATGACGAGCAGCTGTTCGCCGAGCCCAGCTGGCTGGCCGTCTTCCTGGGGCAGGGTATCGAGCCGCGCGATCACGACCGCCTGGCCGACGTTCCGCCGCTCGCCGACGTCGAGCGCATGCTTTTCAACATCAAGGACAAGATCAATCACATCGCCGACCGGCTGATGACTCATGACGAGTTCATCGCCCGGCATTGCAAGGCCGATCCTCTCTAAAGGCGGGGAGGCGCGGGTCTGCGCCTTGTCAGTCAATTGTCGTACTTATACTAATGATAACGGTAACAAATTGTCGTCACGACGAGGCTCGCCTCCGGAATGACGGCCGTAGCGGGAGGCGACTTTGGGAACCCACGATAAGGCGCGGTCGGCGAAGGTCCGGCCCTTGGCGCTGGTCGCGGCGCTGCTGGCCGCCAGCGCTCTCGCCGGCGCGTTCGGTCCGGCGACGGCCCACGCCGCCGAGCTGCCCAAGCTTGTCGCGAAGGATGGCCGCCACGCCCTGATGGTGGACGGGGCGCCGTTCCTGATGCTGGGCGTCCAGGCCAACAACGCCGCCAACTATCCCTCGCAACTGCCCAAGGTGTGGCCGGCCGTGAAGGCCATGCACGCCAACACCCTGGAGATCCCGGTCGCCTGGGAGCAGGTCGAGCCGGTCGAGGGCCAGTTCGACTTCTCGTTCGTCGATGTGCTGATCAAGCAGGCCCGCGACAACGACGTGAAGCTGGTCCTGCTGTGGTTCGGCACCTGGAAGAACAATGGCCCGCAGTACGCGCCCGAATGGGTCAAGCTCGACGACAAGCGCTTCCCGCGGGTGATCAACGCCAAGGGCGAGGTCAAGAACTCGCTGTCGCCGATGTTCCGCTCGACCCTGGAGGCCGACAAGAAGGCGTTCGTGGCCCTGATGCGCCACCTGAAGACGGCCGATCCTGATCACACCGTGATCATGGTCCAGCCCGAGAACGAGGTCGGCACCTACAGCGCCGTCCGCGACTTCTCGCCGACCGCTCAGAAGGTGTTCAACGGTCCGGTCCCGGCCGATCTGGTCAAGGCCTTGGGCAAGAGGCCCGGAACCTGGAGCCAGGTGTTCGGCAAGGACGCCGACGAGTTCTTCCACGCCTGGCACATCGGCCGGTTCGTCGACGAGATCGCGGCGGCCGGCAAGCGCGAGCTGGCGCTGCCGATGTATGTCAACGCCGCCCTGCGCGACCCCTTCAATGACCAGGACCCGTTCACCTACTCGTCGGGCGGACCGACCTGGAACGTGCTGGACGTCTGGAAGGCCGCCGCCCCGTCGATCGACGCCCTGGCCCCGGACATCTACATGCGCGAGAGCGCCAATGTCCGGAAGACGCTGGAGCAGTACGCCCGTCCCGACAACGCCCTGTTCGTGCCGGAGATCGGCAGCGACAAGGGCTATGCCCGCCACGTCTATGACGTGTTGGGTCACCAGGGCATCGGCTTCGCGCCGTTCGGTTTGGACTACACCGGCTATTCCAACTACCCGCTGGGCGCCAAGCAGGTCGACGCCCAGACGCTGGAGAACTTCGGCGTCCACTACCGCCTGCTGGCGCCGATGGCCCGCGAGTGGGCCAGGCTGTCGTTCGAGAGCAAGGTCTGGGGCGCCGGCGAGGCCGACGACCGCAAGGCCGAGACCCTGAAGCTGGGCGAGCGCTGGACCGCCACCCTGTCGTACGGCGAATGGCAGTTCGGCTCGATCGAGGCCCCCTGGATGTCCAAGGCCGAGAAGCAGCCGCACCGCGAGGTTCCGGACGGCGGCGCCCTGATCGCCCAGCTGTCGCCCAACGAGTTTCTGATCACCGGCTACCGCGCCCGCGTCACCTTCGGCTCGGCCAGGGGCGAGCGGTTCATGGTCTCGCGCGTCGAGGAGGGCCACTTCGAGAACGGCAAGTGGGTCTTCGACCGCCTGTGGAACGGCGACCAGGTCGACTACGGCCTGAACCTGACGACCTTGCCGCAGGTGCTGAAAGTCAAACTCGCGACCTACTGAACCGACCTTTTCAACCTCTCGTTCGCCGGGACGAGCGGACAGATAGACATCATAGGGAAGAACCGATGCGCATGCTCCCCAAGGCTTTCTTCGCCGGCCTCACGCTCTCGCTCCTGGCCTCGACCAGCGCCCTGGCGCTGGATGGCGCGTTCGAGAAGACCGCCGACGGCGTGATCGTCACCCCCGCTTCGGGCCCGGCCAAGACGGTGCGGCTGCAGGTGATGGGCGACCGCATCATCCACGTCACGGCCACGCCGACCGACAGCCTCGAGACGCCCAAGAGCCTGATGGTGACGGCCAAGCCCCAGACCGGCGGCTTCACCGTGACAGAGGCCGGCGGCAAGCTGGTGCTCAAGACCGCCAAGGCGACGGCCGAGGTCTCGCTGGCCGACGGCACGGTCGATTTCAAGGACGGCAAGGGGCAGGTGGTTCTGTCCGAGCGCGACCGCGGCGCCTTCAAGCCGGTGAAGGTCGATGGCCAGGACTTCTACGAGGTTCGCCAGCAGTTCAATCCGGGTACGGATGAAGCTTTCTACGGCCTGGGCCAGCATCAGAACGGCCAGATGAACTACAACGGCCAGGATGTGGAGCTGCTGAACTACAACCGCGTCGTGGCGGTGCCGATGCTGCTGTCGAGCAAGGGCTACGGTCTGCTGTGGGACAACAGCTCGATCACCCGGTTCGGCGACCCGATCGCCTATGACGTGGCCTCGCGCGACCTCAAGATCACCAGCCTGGACGGCAAGCCCGGCTTCACCGCCCAGTACTATGTCGGCGGTCAGCTGAAGCTGACCCGCACCGAGAAGGACATCGACTATCGGTTCCTCAAGGACCTTCCCAACCTGCCGGCCGAGCTGAACGGCCCGGACGGCAAGCCGCTGCCCGACAAGAAGGTGGTCTGGGAAGGCACGGTCACCACCGAAAAGGCGGGGGTGCACCGGTTCAAACTCTATTCCAGCGACTACGCCAAGGTCTGGATCGACGGCAAGCTGGTCATCGACCGCTGGCGCCAGAACTGGAACCCCTGGTACCACAATTTCGACGTCGCCCTGACCCCGGGCAAGGCCCACAAGGTCAAGGTCGAATGGCTGCCGGACGGCGGCTATATCGGCCTGCTGCACAATGATCCGATGCCCAAGCCCGACCGGCATTCGCTGCAGCTGACTTCCGAGGTCGGCAAGGCGATCGACTACTACTATGTGGGCGGCGACGACCTGGACCAGGTGGTGGCCGGCTATCGCCAGCTGACCGGCAAGTCGACGATGATGCCGCGCTGGGCCTATGGCTTCTGGCAAAGCCGCCAGCGCTACGAGACGGCCGACCAGATCGTCGGTGTCGTCAAGGAGTACCGCAAGCGCGGCCTGCCGCTCGACAACATCGTCATGGACTGGCGCTACTGGACCGACCCCACCTGGGGCAGCCACGATTTCGACGCCTCGCGCTTCCCCAACCCCAAGGCCATGGTCGACGAGATCCATGCGCTGAACGCCCACTTCATGATCTCGATCTGGCCGAAGTTCTATCCGACCACGGACAACTTCAAAGAGCTGGACGCCAAGGGCTACATGTACAAGCGCAACATCGAGCAAGGCGCGCTCGACTGGGTCGGCCCCGGCTATCTGAACTCGTTCTACGATCCCTATCCGCAGGAAGCGCGCGACATCTACTGGCGGCAGGTGAAGGACAAGCTGAAGGTGCTGGGCGTCGACGCCTGGTGGATGGACGCCTCCGAGCCCGACCTGCACTCCAACCTCGATGTGGCCGAGCGCACCAAGCGGATGGGTCCGACGGCGATCGGCCCGGCGGCCGAGTACTTCAACAGCTACGCGCTGCCGCACACCCAGGGCGTCTATGAGGGCGAGCTGGCGCTGAACCCGGACGTGCGCCCCTTCATCCTGACCCGCTCGGGCTTCGGCGGCCTGCAGCGCCACGCCTCGGCGGTGTGGAGCGGCGACGTGGTGGCCCGCTGGGACGACTTCCGCGACCAGATCTCGGCCGGCGTGAACCTGTCGATGTCGGGCATCCCCAACTGGACCACCGACATCGGCGGCTTCTCGGTGGAGAAGCGCTACGAGACCAAGGACCCCGCCCACTGGGCCGAGTGGCAGGAGCTGAACCTGCGCTGGTTCCAGTTCGGCGCGTTCAGCCCGCTGTTCCGCAGCCACGGCGAACTGCCGTATCGCGAGATCTACGAGCTCGCTGACGAAGGGACCGAGGTCTACAAGAGCCTGGCCTGGTACGACGAGCTTCGCTACCGGCTGATGCCCTATGTCTACACCGTGGCCGCCGAGACCTATCAGCGCGACGGCAGCATCATGCGCGGCCTGGTGATGGACTTCCCGGCCGACAAGGCGGCTCAGAACGTCGATGACCAGTACCTGTTCGGCAAGGCCTTCCTGGTGGCGCCCGTCACCCAGTTCAAGGCGCGCTCCCGTGACGTCTACCTGCCGACCGGCGCGACCTGGTACGACTTCGAGAGCGGCAAAGCCTTCAAGGGCGGCCAGACCATCAAGGCCGACGCGCCACTGTCGCGCATGCCGCTGTTCGTCCGAGCCGGCTCGATCGTGCCGACCACGGTGGTCCAGCAGTATGTCGGCGAAAAGCCCGACGCGCCGCTGACCGTGGTGGTCTACACCGGCGCCGACGGGACGTTCGAGTTGTACGAGGACGACGGCCTCAGCAACGGCTACGCGCGTGGCGCCTTCAGCCGCATCCCGATGCGCTTCGACAACGCATCGGGCCGACTGACGATCGGCGCGCGGTCGGGCAGTTTCAAGGGCATGCTGGACAAGCGGGTGATCAAGGTGCGGTTCATCGGATCGGGCGCCAAGCCGATCGACTTCGAAGCGGCGGACAAGACGGTGGCGTATGGCGGTCAGCCGATGGTGGTGACGCGCTAGGCGAGCCTGGAGCGGGCGCCGGTCCGCTCCAGATCATCGACCCAAGGTTGACTCGCGGCCAGTCCACTCCCACTCTCCAGTTCGAGTAGGAGTGGCGACATGGTTGTAGCGGCTTTGTTGATGTCGGTCGGGCTCGCATCGACGGGAGGACCGGTGCTGGATGGCCCGTCCCTCGTGGGCGCCGTCCAGCAGGAGCGCAAAGGCGCGGCGCCAGCGGCGCTGGAGCACCAGCGTTTCCGGATCGAGCTGCCCGTCAAATGGGGCAAGGCCCGCAAGGTACCCACCTTCAAGAGCCCGGCGACCTGGCGCTATGACGCCGCCAGCAAGACCCTGGAGGTCGCGATCGGGTTCGGACAGATCTCGGCCGAAAACTTTGACAAGTTCGAGGCCGAGGGGCTGGCGGCCCTGCCGCCGCTTCAGACCGCCTTCATCTCGGTCAACGAGTCGAAGAAGGCGCAGAACATGAACGCCATCAATTCCGGCGGGTCCAACAACGACAATATCCAGAGCTACACCGTGGGGGTCATGAGCTCGACCTACAGCGTGGGGCTGGCGACGCCTCTGGGCGCGGCGGGGGAGATCGCCGGCATGCCGACCGACTTCAAGCCACTGATGGTCTATCGGGCCAAGATCCAATCGAAGGACGTGCGGGAAGTCGTCAACAATCTGAAGCTCGTGATCGAGGGCGAGGTCACGTCGTTCGGGCCGTCGGGCTCGGTGGTCTGCGGCAAGTATAACGGCGGGGTCGAAGCCCACGAGATCACGGGATCCACGGCCATCATGATGAGCGACACCCAGTGTTTCGTGGCCGCCAAGATCCTCAGCGTGAGCGTCAACGGCAAGGGCGGGCACTATCTTCGCTGGGGCGAGCCGTTCCCGGAGATGGCGCCCTAGGCCTGAACCACAAGTTTCCGGACGATCAGCGCCGCGGCGTTCACCCGTTCGCCGCCCGGTTCCATGACCTCCAGGTGCACGTGGTCTGTAATGCCCGGATAGTGGCCCTGCAGGCTGGCTACGCGGCCGATGGCTTCGCCCAGGCGGACCGTCTGGCCGACCTCGACATCCGGGCTCAGATAGAAGGCGCGAGCGACATAGCCGAGGGCCGGGTTGGTGATCTCGACGAACTTCAGGTCGCTGGAGCCGGCATAGGCGTAGCCGATCTTGGTGACATAGCCGGAGATCGGGGCTTGGACGTTCTGGCCGGCGCTGGCCACGTAGTCGACGCCCTCGTGCTCGCGGGTCCCGCCGTCGCGGCGGGCGCCGAAGCGGCCGTCGCCGAAATCGTCATGGCCGCGCGGGGCGCCGCCGGTCGGGTTGGCGAAGTCGGGCGCGCCGTCGCCGTCGATGTCCGAGCCGCTCCAGATCAGCGCCTTGCGGACCGGCTTCTGGGGCTTGGCGGTCATGTCGGCCAGCAGGCGCTGCATGACCGGCGAGGGGCCCTTGGGCGCCTTGTGGGGGTTCTCCATCGCGGCCACCACCATCGGAGCGAAGACCAGGGCCAAGCCCAGCGCGCCGCGCGCCCAAGGGGCGAAATGCGGCGCGAGTTTCTTCGCTGTCGATGCGTGCATGAATTCGTCCTGGATCGCTTTTCGGTCTGAAGCGTTGGACCGATTACCGACCAGATAAGGCGAAGACGTGGCGAACTGAGTGCGACAGTGGGTCGCTCGCCTGTGCGGCTATGCTAAAGCTTATGATAAGCTTTACTCTGGAACATGTTCCGGATCGGCCGTGATCTCCGAAATCAAAGTTCGCCCCCGGCCTTCCAAGCTCAAGTGCGAGTGGCCGTCCTCGAGCAGGACGGCATCCAACGGCGCCAGGTCTATCCCGCCGCCAGGACGAAGAATGCGCAGCGGGTCCAGCACCAGGACCAGGGTCGCCCGCGCCCTGGCCGCCACATCGCTGGCGCCCGTCACGGTCAGCCGGCGGGTCCGCGCCCGCCAGGCGCCTCGCCGCACCATCACGTTCAGGTCGCTGATCGCGCCGTCGGTCAGGCGCGCGGTGACCCGCGCCTCGCCCGGGAAGGCCAGAGGCGGAGAGGCGGCGTCCAGCGCCAGCATGCGGTCATCGACCGTCAGCAACAGCCCCGCGCCCTGGATGATCGTCAGCACACGATCCACGCCGGGAAAGGTCGAGAACGGTCCGTCGGCCTCGATTTGCGCCAGGCTGATCCGCCATTCGAAGGTGTCCATGTCCGCGCCGGACGGAAACACGGCCACCTCGCGCGTGACGCCGCCGCCGTTCTTCCACGGCGTGGCGATCCGGTCGACGGCTCTTAGGACACGCATGGCGCACTAAGCATCCGAGTATGGGTCCTAAGCAAGACTGGGCAGGTCCAGGCCCTGTTCGCGCGCGCAATCCCTGGCGATCTCATAGCCGGCGTCGGCGTGGCGCATGACGCCGGTGGCCGGGTCGTTCCAAAGCACGCGCGCGACGCGCTTGGCCGCCGCCTCGGTGCCGTCGCAGACGACGACCATGCCGGCATGTTGCGAGAAGCCCATGCCCACTCCGCCGCCGTGGTGCAGCGACACCCAGGTGGCGCCCGAGGCGGTGTTGAGCAGGGCGTTCAGCAGCGGCCAGTCCGACACCGCGTCCGAACCGTCCATCATCCCCTCGGTTTCGCGATTGGGCGAGGCGACCGAGCCGGAGTCCAGGTGATCGCGGCCGATCACCACCGGCGCCTTCAGCTCGCCGCTGGCGACCATGGCGTTGAAGGCCAGCCCCAGACGGTGACGATCGCCCAGACCGACCCAGCAGATGCGCGCTGGCAGGCCCTGGAACTTGATCTTCTCGCCGGCCATGTCGAGCCAGTGGTGCAGGTGCGGATTGTCGGGGATCAGTTCCTTGACCTTGGCGTCGGTCTTGCGGATGTCCTCCGGATCGCCCGACAGCGCCACCCAGCGGAACGGCCCGATCCCCCGGCAGAACAGCGGACGGATATAGGCGGGCACGAAGCCGGGGAAGTCGAAGGCGTTGACCACGCCTTCCTCCAGCGCCATCTGGCGGATGTTGTTGCCGTAGTCGACGGTCGGCACGCCGGCGGCCTGGAAGTCGAGCATGGCCCGCACGTGCACCGCCATCGAGGCGCGGGCGGCGCGGTTCACCGTTTCCGGATCGCGTTCCTTCGCCGTCGCCCATTGGTCCAGGGACCAGCCGGCCGGCAGGTAACCGTTGATCGGATCGTGGGCGCTGGTCTGGTCCGTCAGCAGGTCGGGGCGGACGCCGGCCGCGAACATCGCCGGCAGCAGCTCGGCGGCGTTGCCCAGCAGGCCGACCGAGATCGGAGTCCGGTTTCGCCGGGACTCCTCGATCCAGGCCAGGGCCTCGTCCAGGTCTTCGGTGGCCTTGTCCAGATAGCCGGTGCGCAGCCGCATCTCGATCCGCGAGGGCTGGCACTCGATGGCCAGGCATGAGGCGCCGGCCATCACCGCCGCCAGCGGCTGGGCCCCGCCCATGCCGCCCAGGCCCGCCGTCAGCAGCCACTTGCCCGCCAGATCGCCGCCATGGTGCTGGCGGCCCATCTCGACGAAGGTCTCGTAGGTGCCCTGAACGATGCCCTGGGCGCCGATATAGATCCACGAGCCGGCGGTCATCTGGCCGTACATGGCCAGGCCCTTGCGATCCAGTTCGTTGAAGTGCTCCCAGGTCGCCCAGCGCGGCACCAGGTTGGAGTTGGCGATCAACACGCGGGGCGCGTCGGGGTGAGTCTTGAACACCCCCACCGGCTTGCCCGACTGGACCAGCAGGGTCTCGTCGTCCTCCAGCCGACGCAGGGTCTCGACGATCTTGTCGTAGCTCTCCCAGTCCCGCGCGGCGCGGCCGATGCCGCCATAGACCACCAGCTCCTCGGGCCGCTCGGCGACGTCGGGGTGCAGGTTGTTCATCAGCATCCGCAACGGCGCCTCGGTCAGCCAGGACTTGGCGGTGAGTTCGGTACCG
>Ga0101941_1001785_pt1 | contig 12852 bp, 9 predicted proteins | sample DewCreD2012metaG_3_FD_75242 | JGI IMG/M metagenome (GOLD analysis project Ga0101941, IMG submission 75242) | Hot spring sediment bacterial and archeal communities from British Columbia, Canada, to study Microbial Dark Matter (Phase II) - Dewar... ...
GAACTCCTGGAGCCTGGCCTCGGCCACCTTGAGCATGTCCATGGATCACCCCCGGTACCAGATACGGGCTGCGCCCGCAAGGGGAGATTTACCACGAAACGGAGATGTGGGTAAAGTCCTGCTTATACCCTTGACATTAACAAGCTCATATTTCACCATATTCAATATGAGCTGCTGCGTGGACCGCAGGGAGGTGGTCAAGGGACTCTCCGGCCTCGCCCTAGGAGGACTTACCCTTGGACAACGAGGCCAAAGGCGCATCAAGCTGGCCTTCTGCTCCCAGCTCCTTTGCATCATCCCCTATGAGGTGGCCGCCAGAAGGGGTTACTTCCGAGAGGAAGGATTAGAGGTGGAACTGGTCTATGCCCGCGGGGGGAGCCAGGCTCTGCAGTTTTTGGTGGGCCGGGCAGTGGACTACGCCGCCACCAGCCTGGATGCTGCCTTACAGGCCTATCACCAAGGAGCTCCCATCCTTCGCTTCGCCTCCACGGGGAGGCTCCCCCTTTTCGCCTTGGCCGCAAGCCCCAAGGCCCCGGAGATCCGGGAGATCAAGGACCTCGAGGGGCGGACCGTGGGGGTTTCCGCCCTGGGAAATGCGGACCACGTTCTCCTGGTATACCTGCTGAAAAAGGCCGGGGTAGATCCCAAGCGGGTCCGCTACGCCACCTTGGGTCCCAACCTCTACGAGGCTTTAAAGGCGGGCCACGTGGAGGCCGGCATGATTCAGGAGCCCGCCCTATCCCTTCTTAAGGAGGCAGGGGGTCGGGAACTGGTCAACCTGATGGATCTAAAACAGGCCACGGCCTACCTAGGAGGCCCCTACGAGTTCATGGGGGTAGCCATAAGACGGGAGGAAAGGCAAGCCCGCCTGGAGGAGATGCGGGCCATAGCCAGGGCTTTGGAAAAAGCCTTGCGCTTCATCCGGGTAGCGGAGGCCCGGCTCATCGCCGATACCCTGCCCAAGGCCCTCATCGCTGGCGGGGATGAAGTAAGGCTTAAGGCCATCATCGAGCGCTATCGCAAGGATCTCTACCCCACCGGGGTACGCATCGACCTCGAGGCGGCCCGCCGGGTGGCGGAAAGCCAGATAGAAGCTGGCCTCTTGCCGCCAGGCTTCAAGGTGGAAAGGCTCCTGGACCTGGAGGTGCTGGGTAGTGCTTGAGGTTCAAGGAATCTCCTTAGGCTACGGGTCCACCTTGGTCTTGGAAGGGGTGGACCTGAGGGTGGAAGCGGGAGAATTTGTAAGCCTAGTTGGGCCCTCGGGGAGTGGGAAGAGTACCCTACTCCGAACCATCGCTGGGCTTCTCACCCCCCAAAAGGGATCCATCCGAAGAGGGTGTACTCAAGAGGAAATCGGCTTTCTATTCCAAGAAGACGCCCTCCTACCTTGGCGCACCGCCCGGGATAACGTGGCCCTGGGCCTAAGGATCCGCGGCTGGCCCAAGGAGCAAGCCTGGAAAGAGGCGGAGGCTTGGCTGGAGCGCCTGGGCCTCGAGGGATTAGGCAACCGCTTTCCCCACCAGCTCTCTGGGGGCCAGCGGAAAAGGGTGGCCCTGGCCCAAGTCCTCGTGCTCAAGCCCCGCCTCCTCCTCATGGACGAACCCTTCGCCAGCCTGGACGCCATCCTCCGCACCCAGGTGACCCAGGATCTCTTGGCCCTGGTGGAGGAGGAGGGCATTACGGTGCTTTTGGTCACCCATGACCTAGAGGAGGCCCTAAGCCTCTCCGACCGGGTCTACCTGCTCTCCCAAGGCCCAAGGGCCCGTATCGTCCAGGAGTACCGCCTTCCGTTCCCCAGGCCCCGCGACCCTATAGGGGTGAAGGCGGACCCCCGGTTCGGCACCTACCTGCAAAGGCTCTGGCAGGAACTCAAGGAGGTTTCCCTATGCGCCGCGCCCTAAGCCTAATTCTCCTCCTGCTCCTGTGGGAGGCCTTGGCCGCCCTAGGCCTGCTTAATCCCCTCTACGCCCCTCCTCCCCACCAGGTCCTCCTCACCCTCCTGGCGCTCTTCCAAGAAGGAGAGATATGGCCTCATCTACGAGCCACCTTCACCGCGGCCATGTTGGGTCTAGGAGCCGGTATCCTCCTGGGTGGGATCCTGGGTCTCTTGGCCGCCTTCAGCCCACTGGTTTCAGATGTGTTGGAACCTGTAATGCTCCTCCTCAATGCCATTCCTCGGGTGATCCTCGCCCCCCTCTTCGTTATCTGGTTGGGCATTGGCCTGGCCTCCAAGGTGGCCCTTAGTCTAGTCCTGGTGGCAGTCCTTATCTTCTTCGCTGTCTTTGGCGGCGTGAAGCAGGTGGACCCAAGGCTGGTGGAAAGGGTTAGAACCCTAGGGGGAAACCAATACTGGCTTCTCAAGGAGGTCTACCTCCCCTCCATCGCCGCCTGGGTCCTCTCGTCCTTGAAGGTAGCGGTGGGCTTTGCCTTTACAGGGGCGGTGGTGGGTGAGTTCGTGGCTGCCAGCCAAGGCCTTGGCTACCTTCTTTCCTTTGCCCAAACCACGTATAACGCTAAGCTCAGCCTGGCCTTGATCACCCTCATCGTGGCCTTCGTTCTTCTTCTTTTCGCCTTCTTCAACCGTCTAGAAGCCTCGCTGCTACGCTGGCGTCCTCAAGCTTCCCAAGGCACACCTGGTTAGCGCACCAGGAGCACGGGGCAAGGGGCCTCTGCCAACACCTTCTGGCTTTGGCTTCCCAAGAAAAGGCTGCCAATCGCCCCCAGGCCCCGGGTACCCATGACGATGAGGTCAGCCCGCTCCCCTATGGCGGCTTCCAGGATGGCCTCCGCAGGGCGTCCCTCGAGGAGAAGGGCATCCTCCCGGGGCACTCCCGTGAGGCCCACAGCCTCCGCCAGGACTTTTTCCGCCCGCTCCAGCCGCCTTTTCAAGGCCTCCTGGAAGAAGGGCTCCCCCAGGTAGTCGGGGACAGGCTCATAGACATGAACCACCACCAGCCTGGCCCCGTGGGCCAAAGCCTCCGCCTTGGCTACCTCCGCCGCCCGCTTAGCGTGATCCGAACCATCATAGGCCAGGAGAATGGTCTTGAACATGCCCTCAGCTTATCAAGCCTGGGCCCTTCTTTCCGAGGGAATCTCCACCTTGCGGCCACAACGGCAGGTATCCCCCTCGATCCGGAAAAGCGTGCCGTCCGCCTTGGGATACAGCCAAAGGGTGCCGCAGTCAGGGCAGCGTACCTCCGCCACCAAGGAGCGGATCTCCTCGGGGGAGAAGCGGTAGACCTCTCCGCACCAGTGGCAGACCACCTCCGCACCCCCGTCCTTCACGATCATGTCCTCCCGTTCCTCCGGGGTGAAGAAGACCAGAGCCTCCAGGGCCTTCTCCCGGTTACAGCGGCAGCGGAAGCGGGCGGGGATCTCGTTTAAAGGGTAACCCAAGGCCTTGAGATCCGTCCTTTCAAAACCCAGGCCAGCAAGAAGCCTTTCCAAGGCAGCTTCCAAGCCCTCCCGCAAGAGGGGCGTGATGCCGCTTAAACCCGCCAGGTTGGCCTCGAGGCGGGAAAGAACCTCCTCGGGAGTATCCGGCATCACCTGGATGGCCACACCCCCCGCCACCTCCACCTCCCCTTCCCCCTTGACCCGCACCCCTAAGAGAACGGCAGAGGGAATCTGCTCCGACTGCCAAAGATAGTGGGCGAGATCCTCGGCGATCTCCCCGGAAACCAGGGGCACGGTGCTGGTGTAGACCTCCCCGTTCGGGAGGCTCCGGTCCACCCGCAACACCCCGGCACCGATGAGTTCCCCCACATTGAGCTTTCCATCCTCCCGCAAGGGCACCTCCGCCCTCGGGTTACGCACGTACCCTCGTACGTTTCCAGCCACATCCGCCTCGGCCACGAGCCCACCCAAGGGCCCCGTGCCCTCGATGCGCAGAGTAACCCGCTCCTTGGGTGTTTTCAGGAGGAGCTGGGCCAGCAACAACGCCCCGGTCATGGCCCGGCCCAAGGCGGCGGTGGCGGTGAGGGAAAGCCCGTGGCGGCGCCGGGCTTCCTCCACCACGTCGGCCGTGTCCGCGCCCACCACCCTAAGCTGGCCATCCCCTGCCAAGCCCCTCAGGATCCTGCCCATACCCCGCCATTATGCCATGGGCCTATAATCCCCCATATGGGCCTCCGCATCTACGACACTTTGCAAAGGAGGAAGGTGGATTTCACCCCCACCACCCCGGGGCACGTGGGAATCTATGTCTGCGGCCCCACCGTATACTCTGACCCCCACCTGGGCCATGCCCGGGGACCCATTGTTTACGACGTGCTCCGCCGCTACCTGCTCCACCAAGGCTACCGGGTACGCTTCGTCTCCAACATCACCGACGTAGGCCACCTCACCGACGACGCCGACCAGGGGGAGGACAAAATCGAGCGCCGGGCCAAGCTGGAAAGGCTCGAACCCATGGAGGTGGCGGAGAAGTACACCTGGAGCTACTTCGACGCCATCACCGCCCTAAACGTGCTCCGACCTTCCATCGCCCCTAGGGCCAGTGGTCATATCCCGGAGCAGATCGAGCTCACGGAAAGGCTCTTAAAGCTGGGTTTCGCCTACGAGCGAAAGGGTAGCGTCTACTTCCGGGTGCGGGCCTTTCCTGAGTACGGAAAGCTTTCGGGAAAACGCCTGGAGGAGCTTAGAGCCGGGGCCAGGGTGGAGGTGCGGGAGGAGAAGGAGGACCCCCTGGACTTCGCCCTTTGGAAGGCCGCCGAGCCCGGCCACATCATGCGCTGGAAGAGCCCCTGGGGAGAAGGGTACCCGGGCTGGCACATCGAGTGCACCGCCATGAGCCTCAAGTACCTAGGGGAAGGGTTTGACATCCACGCTGGGGGCATCGACCTCCAGTTTCCCCACCACGAGTGCGAGATCGCCCAGGCAGAGGCCGCGGGCTACCGCTTCGCCCGCCACTGGATGCACCACAACCATGTGCTTCTGGAAGGGGAAAAGATGGCCAAGAGCACGGGGAACCTGGTCCTCCTCCACGACCTCCTTAAGGCCCACGAGCCCATGGCCCTGCGCTTTTACCTCCTCCAAACCCACTACCGAAGCCCCATGGACTTCACCTGGGAGGGCCTCGAGGCAGCCAAGCGAGGCTATGCCCGCCTCCTCCAGGCCTATCGTGAGGTGCGGACCCGCCTGAACGCGGCGCACCCTGGGACCACCCCGGAGCTGGAAAGGGCCTTGGATGCCCTGGAAAAGGATTTCCTGGAGGCCATAGAGGACGACCTCAGCACCCCAGAGGCCCTGGCCGCCTTCTTCACCTTCCTCCCCGAGCTCAACAAGCTTCTCCCTGAGGCCAAGAGGGACTCCCTGAGGCGTACCGCCCAGGTCTTCCATACCCTGGGGGAAGGCATCCTGGGCCTCTTCCCCGAAAGGGTGCTGGAGGAAAAGGTGTCCGGGCCCCTTTTGGAGGGGTTAGTCGCCCTTCTTCTGGAACTTAGGGAAGAAGCCCGGCGGGCCAAGGATTACGCCAAAAGCGACCTGATCCGGGAAAGGCTCAAATCCCTGGGCATCATCGTGGAGGACACCAAGGAAGGCCCCAAGTGGCGGATTGGCTTGGCGTAGCCTAACCAACGCAGGTCCGCGGGGTAGAGGAGGCAACCCGAAACCCTCCCTGCCGGGGCCTAGCCCCGGCAGGGAAGCACCCAGGTTCAGCGGGGGATAGGGTAGCCCTCCGCCTCGAGGACCGCCCCCGCCACCTCCCGCCTCAAGGCCACCAAGTCCACGGGCTCATGCTTGGTGAGCCTCCGGGCTGCGGAGTACACCACCCGGGCCTCATCCCCTTCCACCAAGCGGGGCAGGACGGAGAGGGCCTGTACCTGAGCCCGGTCCAGGGCTTGGAGCAGGTAGAGCCGGGCCATGGCAAGGGCAATCCCCCCAAGCCTCCTGGCCCTCAGAAGGGCGCTTTCAGCGGCGTAAGCGTCGATCAGGATATCCGCCACCGCTCCCAGGACCTCCTGCTCCTCCTCCACTTTCTCTCTGTACTTCTGGGCCGCAAGTCCGGCCACCATGAGGGCAAGCTTCTTGAGTCCCTCCACCTGGTGAGCCTCGAGGTCCTGGGGCTCCTCCAAGCTCGGCTCCAGAAGCTCCTTCTGTAGCCTCATGGCCGCCTCGAAGAGGGGTAGCTGCCCCTTCAGGGCCCTTCTCAAGAGCATCCCGGGGATGAGGAGGCGGTTGATCTCGTTGGTGCCCTCAAAGATGCGGTTGATACGGGCATCGCGGTAGGCCCTCTCGATGGGGTACTCCTGGGAGTAGCCGTAGCCCCCGTGGATCTGCACCCCCTCGTCCACCACGTAGTCCAGCACCTCGGACCCCAGCACCTTGATGATGCTGGCCTCCACCGCATACTCCTCGATCCCTGCCATCACCGCTTCAGGCCCCTTCTTGCCCTGAAGGGCCTCGTCGATCAGGCCCACGGTGCGGTAGACGGCGCTTTCGGCGGCGTAGATGCGGCTCGCCATCTCCCCCAGCTTGTGCTGGATCAGGCCGAAGCTCCCGATGGGCCGGCCAAACTGGTGGCGCTCCTTGGCGTACCTGGCGGAAAGCTCCAGGGCCCGCTTCGCCCCGCCCACCGCCCCCGCTCCCAGCTTGTACCGGCCCACGTTGAGGACGTTGAAGGCGATCTTGTGCCCCTTGCCGATCTCCCCCAGGACGTTTTCCACGGGGACCTTCACGTCCTCGAGGATCACCTGGCGGGTGCTGGAGGCCTTGATGCCCATCTTCTTCTCCTCGGGGCCGAAGGAGAGCCCAGGAGTATCCCGCTCCACCAAGAAGGCGGTGAAGTGCTCCCCATCCACCTTGGCGAAGACGGTGAAGAGGTTGGCGAAGCCGGCGTTAGAGATCCACTGCTTGACCCCGTTCAGGATGTAGTGCCTGCCGTCCGCCGAAAGGGTAGCCCGGGTCTTGGCCGCCAGGGCATCCGAGCCTGATCCCGGTTCCGTGAGGCAGTAGGCGGCGATCCACTCCCCGCTCGCCAGCTTGGGGAGGTACTTCCGCTTCTGCTCCTCGGTGCCGAAGTAGACCAGGGGCAGGGTACCGATGGAGGTGTGGGCCCCGTAGGTGACGGAAAAGCCCCCCGTGCCCGAAAGCTCCTCCGCCACCACCGTGGAGATCACCTTGGGGAGGTCCAGCCCCCCGTACTCCTCGGGCACGTCGATCGCAAGGAGCCCAAGCTCCCCTGCCTTCCGCATGAGGGGCACGTTGAGCTCTAGCTCCCCGTGCTCCATACGCTCCAAAAGGGGCAACACCTCCCTTTCCACGAAGGCGCGGGTGGTGCGGGCGATCTCCTTGACGCTCTCGTCAAAGTCCTCGGGGGTGTAAACCCGCTCGGGGGCCTCCAACAACCAACCCCCACCCCTCTGCCAAAGCTTCTTCTCCTCCGTCATGGCTCCCTCCTAGGCTGGGTAAACCTCAAAGACCCCGGCAGCCCCCATGCCGCCGCCAATGCACATGGTCACCAGACCGTACCCCCCGCCCCGTTTCCCCAGCTCGGCGATGAGCTGGGCGGTGAGCTTGGCCCCCGTGGCCCCCAAGGGGTGCCCCAGGGCGATGGCCCCACCGTTCACGTTGGTCCTTTCCTCAGGCATCTCCAAGGCCCGCATCACCGCCAGAACCTGGGCGGCGAAGGCCTCGTTGAACTCGATGAGGCTGATCTGGTCCAGGCTGAGGCCTGCCCGCTTCAGGGCCTTAGGCACCGCCTTGACGGGGCCTATGCCCATAACATCCGGCTCTACCCCGGCCACGGCGAAGCTGATGAAGCGGGCCAAGGGTTTCAGGCCCAGGGCCTCCGCCTTCTCCCGGCTCATGACCACCACCGCCGCCGCCCCATCGGAGTAGGGGCTTGCGTTCCCCGCCGTCACGGTGCCCCCTTTTTTGAACGCGGGCCGCAGCTTGGCCAAGGCCTCCAGGGAGGTGTCGGGCCTCACGGTCTCGTCCCTTTCAAAAAGGGTTTCCTCCACCACCTTCTTGGTTCCCTGGTAGCGCACCTTGGGTACCCGGATGGGCACCACCTCGGTAAACCGACCCTCGGCCCAAGCCTTGGCCGCCCTTTGGTGGCTTCTCAGGGCCCAGCGGTCCTGGTCCTCCCGGCTAATGCCGAAGCGCTCCGCCACCCTCTCGGCGGTGAAGCCCATGCCGATATAGGTGGAGTACCCCTCTGGGGTCCACTCCGTAGGGGTGAGGTCGGGGTGGAGGCGGGTGTGGTAGCCCGACATGGGCACCCGGCTCATCATCTCCACCCCACCCGCCAGCACCGCATCCGCCATGCCGGTCATCACCGCCTGGGCAGCCATGGCGATGGTCTGGAGGCCGCTGGAGCAAAAGCGGTTGATGGTGGCTCCTGCTACCTCCACGGGAAAGCCAGCCCTTAAAAGGGCCAGACGGGCGATGTTCAGCCCCTGGGCTGCCTCGGGCATGGCGCAACCCCAGAGGACATCCTCGAGCTCCTTGGGATCCAGGCCCACCCGCTCCACCGCCTGCCGCATCACCTGGGCCGAGAGGTCCACGGGATGCAAGGTGGCCAAGGCTCCATCCTTCTTGCCCCGGGCCACGGGGCTCCGCACTGCACTGACGATTACCGCTTCCCGCATGGTTCCACCTCTTTAGTTCCTAAGGGGCTTGCCCGTCTTCAAGGTGTAGGCGATCCGCTCCTGGGTCTTCCGGGTGCCGAGGAGCTTCAAGAAAGCCTCCCGTTCCAGATCCAAAAGGTCCCACTCGGAAACCTCCCGCGCCGGGCCTTCTCCACCCGTGAGCACCTGGGCGATCTCCAGGCCGATTCGCATGTCGTGGTCCGTGATCTCCCCTGCCTCCCGGAAGGCCCAAACCGCATAGCGCAGGTTGCCCAAAGCCTCACTACCCAGGACGCGGATCCGAGGAGGAAGGGGCGGGCGGTAGTCCGGGGCCAGCTCCAGGACCCGCCGCTTGGCGTCAGCGATGAGGAAATCCCGGTTCATGCTGATCCGATCCCGGTCCCTCAAGAAGCCCATCTTGCGGGCCTCGAGGGCGCTGGTTGAGGTCTTGGCCATGGCGATGAGGTTGAAGGCCCTCTTCACCGCCTCAAAGGGATCCGCCTCCTCGTAGGGCTCGAGCTCCTGGGTAAACCGGAGGAGCATCTCCTTGGTGCCACCCCCAGCGGGCAAAAGCCCCACCCCGGCCTCCACCAAGCCCATGTAGAGCTCCGCATGGGCCTGGACGGCGTCCGCGTGCAAGGTGAACTCCGCCCCGCCCCCCAGGGTGAGGCCGAAGGGGGCCACCACTACTGGGAAGGGGCTATAGCGCAAGGACATGGAAGCCTTCTGGAACTGCCGCACCGCCAGGGATAGCTCGTCCCAGTCCCCTTCCTGGGCCAGGGAGAGGATCAAGGCCAGGTTAGCCCCGGCGGAGAAGGCCCTCGGGTCCTCGTTGCCGATGACCAGGCCCACATAGCCCTTTTCCTCCACATACTCCAGGCTCTTCTGGAGCATGCGGATCACACCTTCCCCGATGGCGTTCATCTTGGTGCGGAACTCCAAAAGGGCCACCCCATCCCCCAGGTCCAGCAGGGCCGCCTCCTTTCCCTCCAGCAGGGTCTTGCCCTCGGACTTGAGGGCTTTCAGGGAAATAACCCCCTCCTGCTTGGGCAAGGGGTGGTAGGCCCCGTCAAAACCCAGGTAGGTGCCGTTTCGGTAGAAGGCCCCCTGGGCCTTGCCCAAAAGCTCGGGCTTGGGAAGGCCGTACTCCGCGAAAAGGGCCTCGAGGCGCCCGTGGCCCAGGGCATCCATGTTCTTGAAGGGCCCCTCCTCCCAGCCGAAGCCCCACTCCAGGGCCTGGTCCACGGAAACCAGGTCGTAGGCGATCTCGGAAACCTTCTCCAAGGCGTAGTGGGCGGTGCGGGCAAAAAGCTCCCTAAGGAAGGCCCCGTACTTGCCGGGAAGCTCCACCACCTTGGGAAGCCTTTCCGCCAAGGGTAAATCCCGGAGAGTTTTCAGCTCAGGAAGGTCCAGCGTGGTCCGGGGAGCATAGTCCAAGGTGCGGTAATCCAAGGTGTAGATCTCCCCGTTCACCCGTTTGTAAAACCCCGCACCCGTTTTCTCCCCCAGCCGGCCTTCCTCCACCAGGCGCAGGACCCAGTCCGGCAGGGCGAAGTCCTCCCCGGTGGCCTGGGCCAACTCCTCCGTAACCAGCTTCAACACATCCAGCCCCGTGAGGTCAGCAGTGCGGAAGGTGGCGGAGTTGGGTCGGCCCAGAAGGGGCCCCGTGAGGGCATCCACCTCGTCGATGCTGAGGCCGTGCTTTTCCATAAGGCGCACCGCCTGCACCATGCCGTAAACCCCAAGCCGGTTGGCGATGAAGCCGGGGGAGTCCTTGGCCAGGACCGTGCCCTTGCCCAGGATGCGCTCGCCAAAGCGGCGGATTTCCTGGAGCACCTCCGGGTCGGTCTCGGGGGTGGGGATGAGTTCCAGCAGGCGGAGGTAGCGGGGTGGGTTAAAGAAGTGGGTGCCCAAAAAGCGGCGGCGAAAGGCCTCCGATCGCCCTTCCAAAAGCACCCGCATGGGGATCCCGCTGGTGTTGGAGCTGATGATGGCCGTGGGTTTCAGGATGGCCTCCAGTCGCTCGTAAAGGGCCCGCTTAGGCTCAGGTTTCTCGATGATGGCCTCCACCACCCAGTCGCAGTCCGCAAGCTTCTCCAGGTGGTCCTCGGTGTTGCCGATTTCCACATAGCGGGCCAGATCAGGATCCATGAAGGCTGCGGGCTTGGCCTTCAAGGCCCTCTCCAGGCCCCTTTTGGCCAGCTCGTTGCGATCCTCCTTGCCCGGGATGTCCAAAAGGACCACCGGGATCCCGGCGCTTACCACCAAGGCGGCAATCCCGCCCCCCATGGTTCCCGCGCCCACCACGCCTACCTTCTTGATCATGGTCACCTCCTTATACTGAGTCAAAGTTTACGGCAGGCTCAGCGGGCTTGTCAAAGGGGTCCGCCAACAGCGCAAAATGCGCGACCGAACGCGCCCGCCTACAACCGCATCAGAAGCAACGGGTTTCGCGCCAACGCGCTAGGCCCAGCGTAAGGGAGGAAACGGGTGCAGTGCACTTTTACGCAGAGAGCCCAGCTTATAACTGGGCTTTGCAACTTGATCCCGAACCCCTAAATATCGGCGAAGAGGTACAGGGCCTGGAGCAAAGCCTCGGGGTAGTCCCGGGGCTTCAAGCCCTTTTTCTCCAGACGAAAGCCAGGAGGATACTGGGTAAGCTCCACCCGGAAGGGAAGTTGCCTCAAGGCCTTGGCGTCGTAATCCAGGGGCCAGCGGGGAAAGACGACCTGGAGGTGGGTAAGGTCCTCCGTGATGGAGACCACCCCTTTCCGTTCCGCCACCAGGCGGAGCCGGGCAAGGGCCAGGAAGTTTTCCGCCTCCTCGGGAAGGGGGCCATACCGGTCCTTAAGTTCCCTGGCGATGCGGGAAACCTCCGCCAGGCTCCTGGCCTCGGCCAGACGGCCGTAGTAGCGGCTACGGCCCTCGAGGCTCGGCACGTACTCCGCAGGAAGCCGGGCGGAAACCCCCAGGTCCAGGGTAACGTGCCTTCTCTCCTCCTTGGCCTCCCCCTTGAGCTTGCGAATGGCCTCTTCCAGAAGCTCGCTGTAGACCTCGAGGGATAGGGCCCGGATGTGCCCGTGTTGCTCGGGGCCCAGGAGATTCCCCACGCCGCGGATCTCCATATCCTTCTCCGCCAGGAGATGGCCGCTTCCCAGGTCGGAAAGATCAGCGATGGCGTTGAGGCGCTTTTCCGCCGCCTCGGTGAGCCTGGGAGGATGGAAGAGGTAGGCGTAGGCCTCCTGCTCCCGCCGCCCCACCCGGCCCCGGAGCTGGTACAAGGTGGCGAGGCCCAGACGGTCAGCCCGCTCGATGAGGATGGTGTTGGCCTCGCCCACGTCCAGGCCTGATTCGATGATGGTGGTGGCCAGAAGGACATCGTAAGCCCCCTCGGCGAAGAGGAGCATGGTTTCCTCCACCAGGCCCTCGGGCATCTGGCCGTGGACCACCCCGATGCGGGCTTCGGGCACCAGGTTCTCCAGGTAGCGCCTTCTCGCCTCGATGGAGGCCACCCGGTCGTGCACGTAGAACACCTTGCCCCCCCTTTCCAGCTCAAAGAGGATGGCCTCCCGAACCAAAAGGGGGTCAAAGGGAGCCAGGAAGGTGCGAATGGGCTTCCGGCCTGGGGGTGGGGTCTTGATGCTGGATAGGTCCTTCAGGCCCACTAGGGCGGAATAAAGGGTGCGGGGGATGGGCGTGGCGGAGAGGTAAAGGGTATCCACCTCGGCCTTCAGCTCCCGGATCCGCTCCTTCTGCGCCACCCCGAAGCGGTGCTCCTCGTCCACAATCAGAAGCCCAAGATCCTTAAAGCGCACGTCGGGCTGGAGAAGACGGTGGGTGCCGATGACGATGTCCAGGGTGCCCTTTTCCAATCCCTCCAGGATGGACTTCTCCTCCCTCTCGGGGGTAAAGCGGGAAAGCACCCCGATGCGCACGGGAAGCCCGGCAAACCGCTCCCGGAAGGTCTTGCCATGCTGCTCCGCCAAAAGGGTGGTGGGCACCAAAAAGGCTACCTGGGCCCCGTGCCCCACCACACGGTGGGCAGCCCGGAGGGCAATCTCCGTCTTGCCAAAGCCCACGTCCCCGGAGATGAGCCGGTCCATGGGGAAAGGAGCCTCGAGGTCCCGCAGGACCTCCTCCAGGGCCTGTTTCTGGTCCGGGGTGAGCTCGTAGGGGAAGCCCCTCTCGATAAGGGGATCCCACTCCGGCAAGGGAGGAAAGGCCCGGCCCGGGGTAGCCTTCCGCTTGGCCTGAAGGATGAGAAGCCGTGCCGCCAGCTCCT
>Ga0101941_1001789_pt1 | contig 12756 bp, 9 predicted proteins | sample DewCreD2012metaG_3_FD_75242 | JGI IMG/M metagenome (GOLD analysis project Ga0101941, IMG submission 75242) | Hot spring sediment bacterial and archeal communities from British Columbia, Canada, to study Microbial Dark Matter (Phase II) - Dewar... ...
CCGTCTGCCACAGGATCACGGCGGCGATGACCAGGAGCAGGCCGACGACCACCGCAGCCCAACGTGGGCTGGGGCGGGCGATAGGACGGAGAACGGGGGACGGAGGACGGAGGTCAACGTGTCGTCGTCGGTTGTCTGCGGCCCGCCGTTCGTGATACAGGGCGCGGGCGCGCTCATGCAGCCACTCCGGGGGCCGGCTGAACAATTGGCGCGCGCGCTGGCGCGCCCATTCCGGGGGCTCGCTCCAACGGCGGTCCTTCATCGCCCCCAGTGTGCGTTGCAGCCAGGCGAGGTCGGCCTGGCACAGGGCGCAGCCGCTGGCCAGATGGGCCTCCACCTGGCGCACCTGCTCCGGCGCCAGCCGCCCATCCACGTAGTCGGCCAGTTGAGCGAAGCTGAGATGGCCCGGCCTGGGATGCTCATGCAGGCTGGCGTCGCTCATGCCCCGCTTTCCTCCAGAACCAGGCGCAGCTTCTCCAGACAGCGGGCCCGCGTCGGGCCAATGCTACCCAACGGGAGGTTAAGCCGCCTGGCAATATCCGCATAGGAAGGCTGCGCCGGGTCATAGTAGAGATGCCAGAGCAATTTACGACAACCCTCGGCCAGCCGCTCCAGCGCACGGCGCACACGCATATATTCCTCGTACTCGGCCACGACCTCTTCAGGGGAGGCCTCCGGCGCAGGCGGAGGCGTGAGAGGGCCGTCCTGCGCCACCGGCTCGGCCTGGCGCCACTGCCGCCAGCATTCGCGCCGCGTAGTCGTCACCAGCCACGCCCCCAGCTTCTCATGGTGACGCAGCCGCTCAAGCTGCTCCAACAGCGTGATGCACACATTCTGGAAGACCTCGGCCGCCTCGTGCTCCGACATCCCGTAGCGGCGCGGGATGCTGTAGATCAGCCGTTCGTAGCGCTCCAGCAGGGCCTCCCAGGCGCGTTCGTCGCCGCGCAAGCACGCCTGAATTAACTGCGCATCGGAAACCTGGTCCACCGGGGAAACACCCCTAACATGCCCGCACGAATTGTATGCCCGATCCGATCCGCGTCCAAATCCAGCCGCTAATCATCGTCTTCATGATCGTGATCGCCATGCCCGTGATCGTCATCGTGGCGGTCATCGTCGCCGTGCCCTCTGTCGTCATCCCCCTCATGGTCATCGTCCCTATCATCTCCCCTGTCCTCGCCACTGTTGGAGGAGCCGGAGCCGCTGTTGGAGCCAGTATGGGCCTCACTGACATTGCCCGACGGCTGGGGCTGGGCCACAGCGGGCGGGCGCATGATCACAGGGATGAGAGCCGTGTGGTGGATCAGGGTAGATGCGGGCTGGAGCGTCTGGCGCGGCAACCGCTCAGGTGGCACCTGCACCGCCGCCACCGACGGCCTCTGCCCCTCCACACTGATGCGCCCCTGGGGCGCCTGCGTGGGCGCGGGCTGTATTGTCGCAGTTTCCTTGCCGGCACTTAAGACCGTCGGCGGCGCGTTGGCCGTCACATTCCCGGCCTCGCCGGAGATCAGCGCGATCAGGCTGGCCCCGGTCACGACCAGTGCGGGAATCACGGCCAGGGCCGGTAACAGATGGCCTCCAATAGGTTTCATGCCTTCCTCCTCCATGCACTGAGATAACCCACAGCATACCCATTATCGGGCTGGAGCTCCATCGCGCTGGCGGGGGCGCGATGGCCGTCCTCGCCGAGCTGGAGTTGGACCAGCCGGGCATAGGCGCCGCCCCGCCGGATCAGCTCCGCATGGCGCCCCTGCTCCACGATGCGCCCCTGATCCAGGACAACGATCAGATCGGCCTGGCGGACGGTGGACAGGCGATGGGCGATGATGAACGTCGTGCGCCCGCGCATCAGCCGCTCCAGTGCGCTCATGACCAACTCCTCACTCTCGGCGTCCAGCGCCGCCGTAGGCTCATCCAAGATCAGGATGGGCGCGTCGCGCAGCAAGGCGCGGGCGATGGCGATGCGCTGGCGTTGGCCGCCGGAGAGCGTCGCCCCCCGCTCGCCCACGATGGTGTCGTAGCCATCGGGCAAATCGCGGATGAACTCGTCGGCGTTGGCCGCTTGCGCCGCCGCAACGATCTCCGCCTCGCTCGCCTCCGGGCGGCCGTAGGCAATGTTGTCGCGAATGGAGGTGGCGAACAGGACGGACTCCTGGGGCACCAGCGCGAATTGCCGTCGCAGGTCTTCCAGCCGGATGTCGCGCAGATCGATCCCGTCCAGCAGGATGCGCCCGGCGGTCACCTCGTAAAAGCGCATGAGCAGGTTGGCGACGGTGCTCTTGCCCGCGCCGGTGGCGCCAACCAGGGCCACGACCTGCCCCGCCTCCACGTGCAGGTTGAAATCCTGCAACACCAGCCGCTCCGGCGCATTGGCATAGGCGAAGCTGACGTGCTCAAAGGTGATCTGCCCGCTGGCGCGGCGCAGGGGCCGTGCGTCTGGCGACTCGTGCAGCCCGGCATTAATGTCAAACAGTTCGGCCAGCCGGTCGCCGCCCGCGGCCGCCTTCTGCAACTCCCCGGCCAACTGGCTGAACTTCTTCAGCGGCTTGTAGATGCTGTTCAGATACGACAGAAAAATCAACAACTCGCCCACCGTCAGGCGGCCGGCCAGGACCTGCGCCACCCCGTACCAGAGGACGGCCGCGGTGCCTGCCGCCTGGACGAAATCCACCACCGGGCTGAAGGTGGCCTCCCAGCGGATGGCGCGCAGACCGGCGCGCACCCGTTCGCGGGCATGGGCGTCAAAGCGGGCCTGCTCATGGGCCTCGCGCCCGAACGCCTTGACCACGCGGATCGCGCTCATGGTCTCCAGCGCCAGGTTGGTCATCTGGCCCTCGTACGAGCGCGCTTGTTTGGCCGTAGCGCGGATGTTACGGCGGAACGTGATGAACAGGAACAGAAGCAGGGGGACATAGGCCAGGACAATGATTGAGAAGCGCCAGTTAATGAACAGCATGACGGCGGCGAAGCTGGCCAGCTTGACCGCGTTCACCAACAGTTCGCCCAGGCTGCCCACCAGCGCTACCATGATGCGCCCGGCGTCGTCGGTCACGCGCCGCAGCACGTCGCCCAGGCGCGTCTGGTCGTAAAACTCCAGTGAGAGCCGGGCCACATGGCCGAAGGCCTCCGAGCGCAAGCGGAAGGTGGCGCGTTCCTGGATGAGGCCGTCCATGTATTCGTAACCGAAAGCGGCCAGCCCTTGTAGCAGCGTCAGGCCCAGCAGCCCCAGGCCCAGGAAAGCCGTGAGCAAGCGCGGGTCGTGGCCTAACCTGTCCTGGAGCCCCCCGGCCAACGCCCCCTGGACCGGCTTGCCTTTCAGCACGTTGTCCACAATGAACTTGATCGGCCAGGGCGCCAGCGTGTCCAGCGCAGCCACGGCGAGGATCAACAGGAACGAAATCAGGAGTAAGCCGCTGTACGGCTTCAGATAGCGCAGGTAGCGGGCGTCTATGCCGATCAGTGGGATGGACGACGAACGACGGACGAACCTCTCCCCCTCCCCTAATAGGGGAGGGGCGTGAGAGGAGAGGTCCGTCCTCCGTCCGATAGTGTGCCTCATGCTGCCTCCAGACAGTCCACCGTGCGCCGATAAAGTGTGTCAAAGTGCTGCGCCAGGCCGGGCCGGGGCGCGACGACGTGGAGCAGCCGGAAGAAGGTGGCGGCCTGGTAGAAGGCCTGGCGGCGCAGGAAGGCCGCGTCCACAGGGCGGTAGCGCGCATACGCCTCCATGAAGGCGGAGGTTTCAGCCGCCAGCGCGTCCAGATGGCCCAGCCGGTCCAGCCCCAGGAAGTGCAGATGGGCGATGAAGTTGGCCACATCTATCGCCGGGTCGCCCAGGGCGAACAGGTCAAAGTCAATCAGCACCAGGCGCGGCCCATCAAATAACACCTGGCTGTAGTAAAAATCGCGGTGGATGGGGGTGGGCGCCTCCAGCGCGGGCAGGCGTTGGGCCCAGGCCCGCAGCGCCTCTGCTATCTCGGAAACGGCCGCCGCCGATGGAGGGCGCGCCTGGGCCAGTTCGCGCATGAAGCGGTCCAGGTTGGCCAACTCGTCGGCCAGAAGATAGCGGCTGAGAGGCTCGCCCGTCGTCCAACGTGTATTGTGCAGCTTCGCCAGGCCCTCGGCGCTGCGGACTATGCGGGTGCGCAGGCCGGGCGCTGTGACCAGCGCGTTGAGGGTGGCGCCGGTAGCGCGCTCCTGCACCACCATGCGCATCTCCGGGACATAGGCCAGCGCACGGGGGACATGGATGCGGTCGGGCGCGTGCGGGCCGAAGCCATCGTGCCACAGGGCCTGCTGCAGCCGGAACAGCCGCTCGCCGCGCTCGTCGCGGTAGACCTTGCCGATGACCTGGTGCTGCCTCTGCGCACCCCCGCGCCGCGTCTGGCCGACCAGCGTATAGGCCAGCACACAGCGGCGGCCCGGCTTGTACTTCAGCACCTGGATGTCCTGCACGCCCACAAGCTGCTCCGTGCCCTTCTTAGAGAACGCTGGCAGGCGGCGGGCCAGCAGCGGCCCGGCCAGGTCCGGGCGCGTGGCGCGGTACAGCCGCTGGCGCAGCTTGGGGTCAAGGATGGGGAGAGAGGGGGCCCCGGCCAGCGGGCCAGGGCCTGGATCATATACAGCGAAATGAGGTACCACCGAGCCCTCCTGGTGTTGACCGTTCGTGTCTTTCATAGCCGCTTCCACCCACCCGATCACGGTACGCGCGTTCCCCTGCCAGGTGTACCGTTCCAGGACGGAGACCGCGCCGTTCCAGGCGATTTCACGGGCGCGATCGGGATGGGCGATCAGGAAGCGAATGCGCTCGGCCAGCGCCTCGGCATCGCCGGGCGGGTACAGGACGCCGGTCTCCCCGTCACGGATGATGGCGGCGGGTTGCCCGATGTCGGCGGCGACGGTGGGCACGCCGCAGGCCAGATACTCAAACAGTTTGAGCGGCGAGAAATAGAAATCCGCCAGTGGCGGGTGCGGCGAGACGGCCACATCCATCGCGGCAATATACTGTGGCACGTCCTCGTGCGCCACCGGCCCGGTCAGGGTGACCGCCCGGCGCAACCCACGCTCGGCGATGATCTCCGGCAGCGCTGCCGGCGGTTCGCCCACCAGCAATAGATGGAAGCGCGGGTCGTCGACGCGCAGCCGGGCGAAGGCCGCGCACAATGTCTCCAGGTCATGCCAGGGGCGCGGCCGCCCCACGAAGCCGATGACGATACGGTCGTTCAGGCCCAGCCGGTCGCGGACGGCGCCGCCGCGCACCGCCGGGTGGAAGCGTTGCGGGTCCACGCCGTTGGGGAGCACGTGGACGCGTTCCGGCGGCGCACCCTGCCCAATGACATAATCGCGCAGGGCCTGGGAGACCACGCTGATGGCGTTGGCGGCCATGAACTGTGTCCGTTCCATCTGGGCGGCGCGTTCGGGGTCGGGCAGTGTGCGGTAGCGCGCGGCCTCCAGGCGCAACGGCGCGTTGACCTCCAGCACCAGTGGCCGCCCGGTCGCCTGGGCCAGCCGGGCACCCACGTCGCTCCACAGCGAATAGCGCTCGTAAATGAAGTCAAAGGCGCGCCTCTCCATCGCCTCCAGGGCAGCGGCGAATAGCAACCGGGTTAAAGCCCGATACTGGGGTGTTTGCGCCTCTCCGCTGTCCCCCTCATCCCCCTCCCCGGCGAGTGGGGAGGGGGAGAGGGGATGGGGCAGGGGGGAGAGAAACGGAGGCACAACGATGAGATCGGCCAAGGGCGCGGGGCCATCCACCGGGCCGGGGCGCGGGGTCACAATCGTCACGCTATGCCCGGCGCGGACAAAGGCATCGGTCAGCGCCCGCACATGCACAGCGGCGCCCTTATGTCCCCGGATGGGGATACCCGCATCTGCACATATGTAGAGGATATTCATGGCGTTGGCAGCGCCTCCCCCATGTCAGTCCAGGTCGCCGCGGGCTGGGCTTCGGCGGGCGCAGCCACGGCCGACTCAGCGAACCAGCGGCGCAGAATGCTCACATTTTTACGCACGTCAAACTCCTGTTCCACCTTGCGCCGCGCCGCCAGCGCTAACTGCTGGCGCAACGCCGGGTCGGCCAGCAGCCGCGCCAGGGCCTGGGCCAGGCGAATAGGGTCGCCAGGCGGGACGATCAGGCCGTTCACCTCGTCGTCCACGATCTCCGGCACGCCGGTGACATCGGTGGAGACGACGGGCAGGCCCGTGGCCATGGCCTCCAGCAAGACCGTCGGCAGGCCATCGCGGTTGCCGTCTGGGGCGATCACGCAGGGCAGGGCGAACACCTCTGCCCGGCGGTAGGCCTGGAGGACGTCCTCTTGGGGCTTCGCGCCCACAAGCTGCACGCGCCCCTCCAGCCCCAGTTCCGCGATCAGCCGGTTCAGGTCCTCCTGGAGCGGCCCCTTGCCGATGATCTCGCAGCGGAAGGGCAGGCCCCACCGGGCCAGGAGCGCACAGGCGCGGATGAGGTCATCAAAGCCCTTCTTCTCCACCAGGCGCCCCACGCTCAAGATCAGGCCCGGCTCGCGGGGCACGGCGGGATCGGGGCAGAAGAGGGTCAGGTCAATGCCGTTGTACAGCCGCCGGACGTCGCCGGGCGTGCCCGGCCAGGCCGCCATGAGCGTCTGCAAATAGGCCCGGTTGAACTCGCTCACCGTGACGACGAAGCGGGCCGAGCGGATTTTGCTGCGCAGCGTGTCCAGATGGATGTCCCGATGATAGATGTCTTTGGCATGGGCGGTGAAGCTGTAGGGCAGGCCGGTCAGGCGGCTGACGAACATGGCCACACGGGTGGCGCCGGTGGCGAAGTGCGCATGGCAGGCATCCACCGGTCTGCGCTGCAGGTCCTCGGCGATGACCCCGGCCTGCAGGAAGCGCTTGAGGGCGTAATAGTGGCCGCGTGACAGGGCGAAGGCCAGCGTGCGCAGGTAGCGCCCGCGGTCGGCGCGGAAGAGCGCGCGGTGGGCAGCGATGATCCGCCCCATTTCCATTAAAGGGTACTGGGGCACGTAGATCACCGGCGCCTGGACGCGGGCCAGGCTGGCATGGAAGCGGCCATCGTCGGGCTTGTGCAGCGAGTAGATGCGCACTTCCACCCCCTGGCGTTCCAGTTCCAGGATCTCATTCAAGATAAACGTCTCGGAGAAGCGCGGGTACATTTTCAGGATATAGGCGATCCGCGTCATAGCGTTATCCTCCCCGGCGGGGGTATCTCCATAGCCGGTTGCTGGCCGTTCCCCCGCGCGGTCGCGGGCTGGCTGTACAAAAGTTCGGCGATGGCCTGGCTGGCGCGCGCCAGGCCGTCAAAGTTCAACCTGACCTCCGGCGGGGGCGCGGCCAGGGCCGCCGCAATCTCGTCGGCCAGGCGTTGAGGTGACAGGTCTTCCGGGAGCAGGACGCGGGCGCAACCGCGTTGGGCCAGGCGCTCGGCGCGGATGCGTTGCTCGGCACGGGGGCGCACACGCGGCACGAGCAGGGCGCGCACGCCGAGCGACAGCGTCTCACACACCGTATTGTACCCGGCCATGCTCACCACCAGATCGGCGGCGGCGATGTAACTGACCAGATCGGGCGTGAACTCCAGGAGCGTCAGGCCCTCGGCCTGCGCCGCCGCGCGCAACAGGTCGCGCCTGTCCCGCGCCATGAGCGGGCCGGTGACCACCAGACACTGGAGGCCGGCCAGCGCGGGGGCTGAGGCCAGGGCATCAAGCGCGGTCCTGATCAGGTCAAAGCCATCCCCGCCCCCACCCACGGTGACCACGACCAGGGGCCGGTCGCCCGCGCCGAGTTCACGGCGCACCACCTGGCGTGAACGCGAAGGCGTCACGCGGTCCAGGTAGCCGCACTCCACCAGCTTGGCCGCCGCCCGCGGCGACATGGCGTATTCGCGCACCGGGTCAAATACCTCGCGCTGCCCGTAGAGCAGGATACAGTCATACACTTCCTCGTGCAGCCAGCGCACGGCGTTGGCCGCCCATTCGCGCCGGGTGGCCTCTGGCGCGTCCTCAATATCGCGCATGCCCAGGACCAGGCGGGTCTCTGGCCGCCATGTGCGCAGGTAGTGCAACGTGGGCAGGAGTTCGCCCTGCACGCCCGCAGGCGTCTTATCCACCAGCACCAGGTCAGGCTCAAAAGCGATCACTGCCTGCAGGATCATCTGCTCGCGCCAGGCCATGATCTCGTCCAGGGAGAGGGGCAGGGCACGGGCCTTGTAGCTGCCGTTGCTGCGCTTGCTCAGCGCGGGCAGTTTGATCAGGTCCAGGTGGGGCGGCAGGCTGAACGCCCCGGCCACCATGGAGCCGGTGAGGACCAATTGGCTGGCGTGGGGCAGGTCGCGGGCCAACTGCCCGGCGATGTTCAACGTCCGGCGCAGGTGCCCCAGGCCATAGGTGTCATGCGAATAAAGCAGTATCCTGGGTGATTTTGTCATGCTATCCCTTTGGGCGATAAGCGGCCTTTTAACCTGTGTGCTGCATATATATAGAGAGCTAAGCAGGGGGATAAAATACAGCCCGCTGGGGGACCTTCGTCCGATTTCGGTATGGGACTTTGGTCGGAAGAAGAACAGACCCCCCCACCCCCTCCGCCCTTTGTGGGGGAGAGTTAGGGTGGGGGGATTGGCACCGGGTTCGGCAGCCTGAGGTATAATAGCCCCATGCTATACGGACCCTGGGATACGGATGTGGAGGCCCATATTGAGGCGGGCGGTACGGTCCGCATCATGCGCTTCACCTGGCAGGGCCAACGCCTGCCCGTCATTGGCAGCGGGCGCACCTGGCGCGACGAGAGCGGGCGGCACTTCCTGGTCATGACCCCCGGCGAGGCCGTGTTTGAGCTGTGCCTGAACGATGCGGGCCAATGGCAGGTGCTGCGCGCGCCGGATGGGCCATACGTGGCCTAGCGCGGCCCGCTGGCTTTGAGTACAATCCGCCGATATGGGCAGGCACTGCGCCTGCCCCAACAGTACTGCGAGGAGGAGGAAATGGCTGAAGCCGCACTGCGTCAGCCCCGTGGGCGCTATTTTGAGGATTTCCAGGTCGGCGACCGCGTGGTCACCGCCGGTCGCACCATCACCGAGGCCGATGTCGTCCTGTTTGCCGGCATCTCCGGCGATTACAACCCCCTGCACACCGATGCCGAATACGCCCGGACGATGATGTTCGGCGAGCGCGTCGCCCACGGCCTGCTCGGCCTGGCGGTGGCCTCCGGCCTGGCCATGCAACTGGGCTTCCTGGAGGGCACGGTGGAGGCCTTCACCGGCCTGGAGTGGAAATTCAAAGCGCCCATCCGCTTTGGGGATACCATCCATGTTGAGGCGGAGGTGGCCCAGCGCCGGCCGATGGGCCAGGGGGGGCTGATCGTCTTCAATATGGCGGTGGTCAACCAGCGCGGCGAGACCGTACAGAAGGGGCAGTGGACGGTGCTCGTGCGCGGCAGGTCGGGGGCGGCGCAAGGAACATAGTCGGCGCGGAGAACGTCTATCCGGTAGGGGCGACCTGCAGGTCGCCCCCCCACCTGACCCACCGACAAGAAGAGCGATGCGACCAGAAGACGATGTTCGCGGCGACTTTGACGATGATGCCCAGGCCCCCCCTCCCCCGCCTTCACTGGAGGACCTGGAAGACGCGCTCAACTGGCCCTACCGGCCCGTATCTGCCAACCCCTTCGTTCATGCTCAGGATGACAATGCCTATAAGCCGGGGGCCGGCGCAATGATGATGCGGCGGGCGCCAGAGCCAAGCGCATCTCGCGGTGAACCGGCGCGTCGCGTCTCGCGATCGGCCACCCCCCCGCGTCCGCGCCCGCCGGTTGAGCGCAGGCCGGCCAGCCGTCCCCGCCGCAAACGGGGGCGCGTGGGCTGCCTCCTGCGGGGGATCGCCCTGGGCCTGATCGCCCTGATCGTCCTGATCTTCGTGGGTACAGCGGCGGCCTCTATCGGCTATATCCGCATCGCCGACGAATTGCCGGGGCCGGATGAACTCCAAAACCGCGCCGCCAGCTTCCAAAGCACGCTGATCTACGCCCGCAACGGGGAACTGCTCTACGAACTCCTTGATCCGCACGGCGGGCGGCGCATCAAGGTGCCACTTGATCAGATATCGCCGCTGCTAATCCGGGCCACCATCGCCACCGAGGACAGGGACTTCTATGAGCACCCCGGTTTTGACCCCATCGCCATTACACGGGCCATCTGGCAGAACATACGGGAAGGGGAAGCCGTCTCCGGCGCGAGCACCATCACCCAGCAACTCGCCCGCGCCCTGCTCCTCTCCGATGAGGAGCGGGCACAACGCACCCTCTCGCGCAAAATCAAAGAGATCGTCCTGGCGGCTGAACTCACCCGTCGCTACAGCAAGGATCAGATCCTGGAGTTCTACCTGAACGAAATCTATTACGGTAACCTGGCCTACGGCATTCAGGCGGCCGCCCAAACCTACTTCCAGAAGGACGCCAAAGACCTCACCCTGGCCGAAGCCTCCCTCCTGGCCGGGCTGCCGCAAGCGCCCGCCATCTACGACCCCTTCACCAACCCCGACGCGGCCCTGGGACGGCAGGAGCAGGTGCTCGCACTCATGGCGGAGAATGGCGACATCAGCCAGGCCGAGGCGGAGGCCGCCGCCCAGGAGATGCGCAACCGCATCCCCACACTGCGCCCCCCGCGCATAGACGCCCGCGCCCCGCACTTCGTCAACTACGTGCGCCAGGTGCTGGAAGAACAGTTCGGCGCACAGGAGATCTATCGCAGCGGCCTGCGCGTTAAAACCAGCCTGGACCTCCGGCTGCAAACGCTGGCCGAGGAGGTCGTCCGCGCCCATGTGGATGCGCTGGCGGAACGGCACGTGACCAACGGCGCCTTGGTGGCGATTGACCCCCACACCGGCGAAATCCTGGCGATGGTGGGCAGCAAGGACTTCTCCGACCCCAGCATTGACGGCCAGGTCAACGTCGCCCTGCGCCCCCGCCAGCCTGGCTCCGCCATCAAACCCCTCACCTACCTCAAAGCCTTTGAAATGGGCTGGACCCCCGCCACCCTGCTGTGGGACCTGCCCACCACCTTCCCCGCCTTCCCAGAACCCTACCGCCCCAAGAATTACGACGGCAAGTTCCACGGCCCCCAAAGCCTGCGCAGCGCCCTGGCCAACTCCTACAACATCCCCGCCGTCAAAGCCCTGCAGTTCATCGGCATTGACAACCTCAAGGAAATCGCCGCCCGCCTGGGCATCACCACCCTCACCCGCCCCGACTACGGCCTGTCCCTCACCCTGGGTGGGGGCGAGGTCACCCTGCTGGAACTCACCGGCGCCTATGCCGCCCTCGCCAACCAGGGGGTGCGCATCCCCCCCACGCCCATCCTGGAGATCACCAATAGCGAGGGGCAGGTGCTGTGGCGGCATGAGCCGCAAGGGGAACAGGTGCTGCGCCCCCAACATGCCTACCTGATGACCGGCATCCTGTCGGACAATGCCGCCCGCGCCCCAGCCTTCGGCGAGCACAGCCCGCTGCTGCTCAGCCGCCCGGCCGCGGCCAAGACGGGCACGACCAACGACACACGGGACAACTGGACGGTGGGGTACACACCGGAGTTGGTGGCGGGGGTGTGGGTGGGCAACAGTGACAACACGCCGATGGCGAATGTGAGTGGGATTACGGGGGCGGCGCCGATCTGGCATGACTTCATGGAGGGGGCGTTGGCGGGGCGAGCGCCGGTGGAGTTTGCCGTGCCGGAGGGCGTGGTGGAGATGGAGGTGTGCGCAGACAATGGGGCGCAGCCGAATGCCTGCCCACAGCGCAAGAAGGAGGTGTTTGCGGCCGACCAGCCCCCGCTAGGGCCGGAGCACGATTGGTGGGTGGCCTGCCCCCAGCAGCCCGACAGGCGCTTCATCGTGGTGGAGAAGGTGCTGGACGAGGACGGGCGCAACTGGCTGGCGCAGTGGGCGCAAGAGAACAACATCCCCTTGGGGAAAGAAGAGGACTGCAACGTCGCGCCGCCCCAGGCGGCCATCTTCTGGCCCGGCGAGGGCCAGACGGTGGATGGCAAAATTGAGATCATCGGCATGGCGAAGTCCGACCGCTTCGCCAACTACTTCGTGGACTACGGCGTGAGCTTTGATCCGCAGGGATGGGGACGGGTGGAGGGGCCGGTGGACCACCCGGTGGAGAACGGCGTGCTGGCGCGATGGGACACGCGGGACCTGCCCGATGGGCAATACACACTGCGCCTGGTGGTCACCGATCAACTCGGCAACCAGGCCGAGGCGCGGGCGCATGTCCTGGTGGTGCACCCCACCGCCGAACCCACGCTGCCGCCCACGGAGACGCCCACGCCACTGCCTACACCCACCCCGCCCCTGCCGACCCCCACCTTGCCGCCCGTGATCACAGAGACGCCGCTGCCGCCGCCCACCGCGCCTTCCCTCCTGCCCACGCCGACCCCGCTCCCGCCGTAGGCACGACAGGCCATGCCTCCACCCCAACCCTCGCCGGGCTCCCCGCGCCAACACAGCCCGCAACAAAAATACGTCATTTGACGTATTGACACCCCCTCAGTTTTGTGGTGTACTTTCCTGTAGCTCTTGGAACGTTAAGCTGGTCTCTGGCTGTGCCCCAGCGCGCCCCGGCCCGGCCGCCCCCAGCCCACCCCGCGGCGCCTGGGACCGGATGCATGCACGAGGGAGGACCCCAATGGCTCGCAAACCCGTCTTCCTGTTGGGCCTCTTCGCCCTCATCCTCATCTTGGGGCTTGCCCTCAGCGCCTCGGCG